>JRYH01000891.1_pt1 | contig 20195 bp, 18 predicted proteins | sample 235351 | NCBI WGS metagenome assembly JRYH01 (sample SAMN03074221, study PRJNA261480) | activated sludge metagenome | biome: Wastewater Treatment Plant; feature: Wastewater; material: Activated sludge; isolation source: activated biomass of a wastewater treatment plant treating wastewater... ...
CTTGACTTTGCAGACGGTTACTTGTATGCCTCGGCGTCGACGCTGGCGATATCGGTGCCACCTTGATCGTTCGGTGCCACAACCACAACGGACGTGATCTTGAAGCGGTCCTTGGCAGCCTTGACGAGGGCCGGCGCCCAAGCACTGGGGCTAGACACCTGGCGGAAAGCGGTCGGCCACTGCGTCCCAATGGCGTCTTTAGCCATGGCGCTATTGAACGTCAGTTGCCCGTTGCGGTGAGCGACCGGCTTGATGCCCGTGGCCTCCGGCGACCCGACAGGTCCGATGATCAACTTGACGTTCTGACTGGCTAGGTAGTTTGCGCCGGCCGCCGCGCCGTCCGCCGTGTACTTGGTGTCGTACGTGACCACCGTCACCTTGCACTTGCGATTCCCCACTTGGAGGCCGCCGCTCGCATTCGCTTGCGCTGCCACGAACTCGGCGCCGGCCTTCATGGCCAGACCCCAGGCGGCGGCTCCACCAGACAGCGGTCCAAGAGCTCCGATTTTCGTCTCGCATTCCTGAGCGAAAACCGGCGCGGCCATTAGGAACGAAACCAGAGGCGCCACCATGGCCAGGCGGCTGCCGAATCCTGCAATAGCTCTCATGATTTGTCTCCTTTCAACATTTACTAGACACACGCTCATGTCAGGCAGCAGCGCCGCCTGCCTAGGCACTCTTCACATGCCGATCCGATCGGCCATGTCGATGACGTTCTTCACGATGCGGATAGTGGCGGCGTCGATCATTTCACCGTTGTAGGTGACAGCGCCGAGGCCTTGTTCTTCGGCTTCCCTGTACGCTTTGGTCATTGCGCGGGCGGCATCAACCGCAGCCTGGCTCGGGGTGAACGCCTCCAATGCAGGGTCGATCTGCGCGGGGTGGATCGCCCATTTCCCAACCATTCCCACGAGGCGGGCACGCCTACACTCTTCCGCATATGCCGCGATGTCCTTGAAGTTACCCATCGGACCATCAATGGCGTCCAGTCCATTGACGCGAGCGGCGATCGTGATCTTGTGGCGCCCGTAGTGCCACATGTCGCCGGGGTACCCTGTCGGTCCACCGATAGACGCGAGATCGATTCCCTGCGACGCCGAATAGTCGCCGACACCGTAGATCAGCGCCTCGAGACGCCGCGAGGAGCGGGCGATCTCTTCCACGTTCATCATGGCCTCGACCTCTTCGATGAGGACCTCGATTCCGATTCGGCGACTCGTCTTGAGCTTCCTCTCCATCTGCGACAACAGCGTGTCGACAAAGAGAACGTCGCTGCCGCGCAGTACCTTCGGGATCATGATGAGGTCGAGGTGCTCGTGAGCGCCTTCGACGACGCTGATGATGTCCTCGTACGCCCATTCCGTGCCGAGGTCATTGATGCGAACGCAGGTGGTTTTGCCGCTCCAATCCAGCTCTTTCAAGGCGTCGACGATCATTGACCGGGCGCGCACCTTGGCGTTTGGTGCAACGGCATCCTCCAGGTCCAGGAAGACTAAGTCGGCTTTGCTTGCCGCAGCCTTGGCCATCATCTTCTCGCTTGAACCGGGTACTGCAAGTTCCGACCGCCGGACCCGTTTAGGTTTGTTCACCACTTTTCTGCTCCTTTGAAATCTGTCAGCCAACCACGCCGCGGTCGCGAAGTGATTTGAGGCGCTGCTCATCGATGCCGACGCCAGTCAAGATCTCGGCAGCATGCTCAGACAGCATCGGTGCGCGGCGGCGCACCCCCCCAGGCGTCTCCGTCATCTTGACGGGCACACCCGCCACCGCCATGCGCCCCAAGGCGCCGGGGTGCTCAAGCTCCACCAGCATCTCGCGCGCGGCGAAGTGCGGATCAGCGGCGATGTCCGCCACGTTGTAGACCGGACTGAAGGGGACATGGCCGCCCAATTCCTCTAGCAGTTCGCGCTTGGTACGCTTCATGGTGTACTCGGAAATGGCGCCGTAGACGAGATCCGCGTTCTCTCGGCGCGCCACCTCCGTCTTTAATCTTGGGTCGCTCGCCAAGGCAGGCCGCTCCATCAGCTCACAAAGACGGCTCCAAAAGGCGTCGGTATGGCAGGCCAGGGTGATGTGACCGTCTTTGCAGCGCACAATCCCGAAGGGAGTCAAGAATGGATGCCGCTGACCCTCCGGCTTAGGCACCTTCCCTTCGTACGAATGCTGGTAAATGATGCGCTCGGACAAAGCGAGCACAGCGTCGACCATCGACACGTCCAGGAACTGTCCGCGGCCCGTTTGTTTGGCGCGGTACACAGCGGCGAGGACGCCGAATGCGCACATAATCGCCGGGACAATGTCGCCCACACCCGGGCCCACTTTGGCAGGCTCACCGTCACTGCTGCCGGTGATCCCCATAATGCCCCCCATGGCCTGCGCGATCGGGTCGTAGGCGGGCCAGTTCACGTAGGGACTGTTGCCCGTGCGGGGATCGCCGAAACCGCGAACTGCCGCATACACGAGCTGCGGACGAACGTCACGCAACGTCTCGTAGGAAAGACCCAGCCGATCCATCACACCAGCCCGGTAGTTCTCCACGAGCACGTCCGTCTGCTTCACCAGCTCGATTAGGATCTCGCGGCCCTCAGGCTCCTTCAGGTTGAGCGCGATCGACTTCTTGTTGCGATTGACGCTCTGGAAGTAGCCTCCGAAGTTTCGAAGCTGGTCGTCGGGGCGATACGGTCCGACGCTCCGAACGTAGTCACCCTCCAATGGCTCGACCTTGATCACTTCCGCGCCGTGATCGCCCAACAGCATGGAGGCGTATGGTCCAGCCATCATCAGAGTCAGGTCTAGAACGCGCAGACCGGAGAGCGCGCCCATTGCGGCGACCGTTGTCATCGATTCCCCCAATGACTGCGCTTCTTCACAAGGACACGACGCTCGCCCTCAAAGACAACCTTGTCGTCCTGATTCACGCCCCAGTGTTTGAAGACCACCTCGCCGGCGTCCTCTTGCCGCCCGCCATCTTTTCCGATGACCTCGGTGTAGGCGTACAGCGTGTCGCCATGGAATACGGGCGCGGCGAAGCGGACGCCAGTTAGCCCGAGCTCTGCCAACGCGTTCTCAGAAGTCTCCTGGCTCGCCATGCCAATGATCAGAGATGCGGTGACGCCCCCGAATTGCAGCCGCTTCTTGAAGGGCGTATCGCGCATCACGACTTCGTCGAAGTGAGCCGAGGCCGAGTTCATGACAAGGTTCGTGATGACCACGTTCTCCGTAGCCTCGATGGTCTTGCCCCTGTGGTGCCGTAGCACTTCTCCTACAGTGAAGTCCTCGAAGTAGTTGTCGTTTCCGGTGAGCTGAGAAACCTTCATTTTTTTACCTTTCCAAGCAGCGCATCGGAAATGACCCTTAGCTGGATTTCGGAGGTTCCCTCGAAGATCTTGGTGAGCCGCGCGTCGCGCCAGTGCCGCTCCATGGCGTGCAGCGTGGTGTAGCCCGCTCCGCCCAGAATCTGCATACCTTCACTTGTGACGCGTTCAGACATTTCGGCAGCGTAGTACTTCACCATCGCCGCTTCCTTGTCGCAGCGCCGGCCCGTGTCAATAGCGTCGTTAACGAAGTACATCAGCTGGCGCGCCGCCTCGATCTCGGTCGCCATCTGGGCGATCTTGAATCGGATCGCCTGGAATTCCCCGATCGGCTGGCCGAATTGGACACGCTCTTGTGAATAAGCCATAGCATCTTCAAGCGCCGCACGCGCAAGACCGATAGATCGCGCCGCGGTCATGGCCCGCGGAATCTCCAAGCCTGCGGTGGCGTAGTAGAACGCCTTGCCTTCCTCACCGATCAGGTTCTCCGCCGGCACGCGACAGTTGTCGAAAGCCAGTTCCCAGGTCTTCCACCCGAAATAGCCGATCTTTGGGATGGGTGCTCCCTGCACGCCGGGAGGCAGTTCCCCGCGCTTCTTCGGCACGATGAACATGCTCATTCCAGCGTGGCGACGCTTGGGTTCAGGAGGCGAAGTACGCGCGATCACCATGAGGTAGTCGGCGCCATCCGCAAAGGTGCACCAGTACTTGTTGCCGGTGATGAGATAGCTGTCGCCGTCCTTCACCGCGCGCGTGCTTACACCCGCGACGTCGGATCCCGTCCCTGGCTCCGACATCGCGAAGGCGCCCAAGAACTCACCGCGTGCAATGCGCGGTAGGTAGTTCTTCTTCTGCTCCTCCGACATTTGCTGCCACCCGATCATGCCGTTGCCACGGAAGATGATGCTCGCCACGCTCATCCAAGCACGGGCCAACTCCTCCACGATCAGGCAATACTCGAAGCAGCCGAGACCCAAGCCGCCGTACTCCTCGGGGAGCAGCACGCCGAAATAGCCCATCTCAGCCATCTTCTCGCGCAACGACATTGGAATGTCGCCTCGCTCGGGATCCAGCTTGTTAGCGATGGGCAGCACCTCCTTCATCGCGAATTCACGGGCGGTCTCCTGGATCATCCGGCGCTCATCGGTCATGTACGTCATTTGGCCGTCCTCCGGTAAATCAGGTTTGAGCGTTTGAAATCGATCACCAGTTCGCCCTTCTGGTTGAAGCCCTTGGTGTGCCAGGTGCAGATGCCTTGGCGTGGGTTTTTTGCGGATGGTCGCGTCGCATGCACCGTCGATGTGGCGGTCAGCGTATCTCCTGGGTAGACGGGCTTATGGTGTGTGAGATCGTCGATGCCCAGAAAGGCGGCGCCGTTCTCGCTCAGGTCTTCTACCGACAAGCCGAAGACCGTCGTGAACACAAGCATGGGGTTGACCTGCTCACGCGGGTGCCCATGGGCGATCGCATACTCCCGGTTGAAGTACATCGGGTTGAAGTTGATCGTTACCGTTGTGAAGTACGAGTTGTCACCCTCGTTGATGGTGCGGCCCCAGTGATGGACGAACTCGCGCCCGATCTCGAAGTCTTCGTACCAATGGCCGCGCGATCGCTGGACCGCCTTACTGCGAAAATCTGCTTCCATATTTCCTCTTCGGTTCTTAACCAGAGTGCCCGCCGCCCAGCCTACGTGCCGCAGCTCGAGCGAGCACATCTCCGGCGAGTGCGTAGCTCCGGTAGACATCTTCATCTCACCGCGTTCTGCAGCATTTCTGCCGTTAGATTGCGAAGGCTGTTCATGACATGAGTCGGCGGCTTTGCATAACCGCCACGTCGGCCGACCAACAGCCCCGTCCTTCTGCGCAGCTGGGCAAGCATGTGCCCGTACTGCAACAGGGCGCCATACGAATCGAGCACCGGGACTCCATCGACGTCCCGCACCTTGTTGCGCACAAGCACTGTGTTCAGGACACCCTCCGCCGGGATGAGAACGTCCACGTCGGTACGCTCTAACAGGCCTCTTGCATGCGTGACGAATCGGTCGATCATCACGCCGCCCCCCGAAAATGCGTCGTCCAGCTCGAACTCATCCACCGCCGGGTGCAGCGCCTCCACGGCTCTCACTCGCGCGCCGAATCCATATCGGGTGACGAGTCGATTCAGGATTCGGACCATGCTCTGATCGATAGTGATCAAGCCGAGGGAGGTACCTACGCTCGTGCCCACTATCAGAGCGGTCTCGCACGAGCTCACGACAGGAATGTCCACGGCGCTTCGCGCCAGGTCGAGAGCCGGGTCAACAAAGCAACTGATTGCCATAGCCTCATAGCCGTCGGCCTCCGCGCGAACTGCCGCCTCGACAAACTGGTCGAAGATGAGGTGGTGCGCCCACGGATATCTCGTGAGTTCCACAGGCGGCATCCCTGCTGGGTAGGTCCCCGGGCGCACTCCGTGCAAGTGAACCGAGAAGTCGCCGTGACCTGCGAGCTCAGCGTGCCCCGCGAGCATTGCACGGTAGCCCGGCAGGCGCTCTAGGTCCGTCATGCTTTGGTGCCAGATCTTGGCTTCCATGCCTGCTGCACTCCTATGATGAAACGTTTCACTGCTCGGCGGACAAAAAGCTCGAGTCGAGACTCGAGCTTGCCGCGATCCCGCACGGTCGGTTTGGCGGCTCCAGATGAAACGTTATACGAGTTCTGCGCTCTGTGCAATAGGGGTCACCAGAATATTCGTATCGGTCGCGAGCCGTTACACCCCCGGGATGCTCCGGGGGGCGTCCGAGCCTCAGAAGTCGGGCCCAGCTGGAGAACTCGTAGGCGCCAACTCCAGACTGACTGCCTCGGCATCATCCCAGTATCTCTTCGCCCGCTGACCGCACATCGCGCACCTCGAGACGGACATTCGTGTGAAGGAGGTGCCGGCCCCGCGTCGGCGATGGCCGCCTCGCTGAGGCGGAGAAGTTGCAATGCGTAGCGGGCGCTTAGCACGCGGTTGAGGAGATGCCGCGGGGGGTCTTCACGAGACAGGTCGAACATGGCGTCAGGTCGTCAATGAATAGAATTGCCGGACGGGCCACGAGCATGAATGGCGGTATGCCGAAACCAACAATCAAGGATGTCGCACTTGAGGCCGGCGTATCGCTGGGGACCGCGTCGCGCGTCATCAACCGATTCAGCGATGTCAATGTCGAGATGAGGCTGCGTGTGGAGCGGGCCATCCGAAAGCTCGGCTACACACCAGATGCTGTTGCGCAGAGCATGCGATCCCGCTCCACTCGCACAATCGGAATCCTCATCCGAGACTTCTCTTCGCCAGCGTTCGTCTCCTTTGCGACTGTGGTCCAGAGTCTCCTTTATCGCGAAGGGTATGTACCGCTCCTCGCTGGCTACGCCGACGAGCCTAGGCGAGAACTCGAGATCCTCAGCGCTTTCGCGCAGCGCAGGATCGATGGCTTGATCGTGACCACATCAAGCGATAGCGATGCCAGACTCGCGGACACCCGGAGGAAGCTCGCGGTGCCCACGATCCTTTTTGATCGGGACCCGGATGGTGAGCAGGACACTATCGCGGTGGACCACCGAAGCGGCATCCAGCAAGTGATGACCTACCTCTTGAAGCTGGGTCATCGCCGTGTCGCGCTCCTCACTGGAGCCCATCACGTCCGGCCAGCGCGAGAACGGATTGAAGCTTTCATCAAAGCCCACCACGATGCGGGACTTGTACTAGATCCAATGTTATTGCGCACTGGCAGCTTCACTGCCGAATTTGCCGAACAGCAATCAGTAGACTTGCTGGCTTTGCCAAATAGACCCACAGCCATCATCGCCGGCGGCGTCAACATGCTGCCTGGAGTCCTCCTTGCAATTCGTGCCGCCGGGCTCAGTATTCCCAAAGACATCTCGGTAGTGAGTTCTACCAACCCGGAGCTTTGCGAACTCTTCATGCCCACTGTGACCGAGTTGAGAGTTGACTATGGCGCAATGGGCGTCGAAGCGTCGCAGCTGATGCTCGGACGTGTGCAGGGGACAATCAAGGGCCCACCACGGATCCTTCGCTTCGACACTACCCTGATAGAACGCGAGTCATGCGCACCGCCGCACGTATGATTCGCCCGCCCCCTCATAGCGCCCTACCCCTCAGCTCTTCACTGACAGCTCGTCGGGCAACACTGCCGATCGATTTGGTTGCGCTCGAGGATCACGCGGCACCCACCGGCCGCGCTCGACCGCGCTAAGAAAGTCACGCATTGAACGGTTAAAGAGTTCCGGCTCCTCCAGATTCACCGCGTGACCGGTCTTGGGGAGCACTTGCAAGCCGGCGCCGGGCATCCAGCGCTTGATAGACAGCGCGATGTCCAGCACTGGGTCGTCCTCGTCACCGGCGACGACCAGCGTCGGAACCTCACACGCCCGGATCTGAGCCTCGAAGTCATAGAGCGACGGGCGCAAGGCCTGGTAGTTCCGCATCGTCAGCGCAGATCCTCTCGCGGAATGCTCTCCCAGATGCCGACGAAACTCCTCCCAGGATCGAGGATCCTTGTTGAGCAGTTGAATGCGGGTCGGGCTGTAAGAGAAGGTTTCGACCAGCGGCTTTATGCCCGCCTTATCGAGCAACTCCGCCGCCTTCAAGGCCTCGGAAACAAATCGCTCCCGCGTAGCGCGCTCTGAGCCGGATCCACCGCTTGTTGATGATCACTGAAAACTGACCCACCTTTTGGGGGTGCGATCGGCCAAAACTGACCCACGTGTAGACACTGACCTGCTCAGGAATTGAGCAGGGGAAGCAGGAGTGATCAACGTGAGCATGTTGGCCAAGATCAGGCGGATGCGGCTTCGGGAGGGACTGCCGATTCGCGAGATCAGCCGTAGGACCGGGCTGTCGAGAAACACGGTCAAGCAGTGGTTGCGTCGCGACGGCGTGACCGAACCGAAGTACCCCAAGCGCAGCAGCAAGAGCTTGCTGGACTCTTGGGTGCAGCAGTTGGAAGCGGCGCTGCGCACGGACGAACATCGGCCCGCGCGTGAGCGCCGCACGGCCAAGGCCCTGTTCGAGCAGATCCGCTCGATGGGCTATGCCGGTAGCTACCCGCGGGTGGTCGTCTGGGTGCGCCGCTGGCGTGAGCAGCAGGCCCATGCGCCGAGGCGCGCGGCCTTCGTGCCCATGAGTTTCGAGCTGGGCGACGCCTTCCAGTTCGACTGGAGTTGCGAGTACGTGTTCGTCGGCGGCCTGCGCCGGCGGCTGGAAGTGGCGCACACCAAGCTGGCCAGCTCCCGTGCGTTCTGGCTGACGGCCTACCCGAGCCAGAGCCATGAAATGCTGTTCGATGCCCACGCCAGGGCGTTCGCTGCCTTCGGTGGCGTGCCGCGCCGGGGCATCTACGACAACATGAAGACCGCTGTGGACAAGGTGGGCGTAGGCAAGGCACGCAGCGTCAACATCCGCTTCCAGGCGATGTGCTCGCACTACCTGTTCGAGGCGGAGTTCTGCAACCCGGCGTCTGGCTGGGAGAAGGGAGTGGTCGAGAAGAACGTGCAGGACCGCAGGCGGCAGATCTGGCGCGAAGCGGCCGAGCGGCGCTGGAGCGACCTGGAAGCGCTGAACGCCTGGCTGGCCGAGCGCTGCCGCCAGAGCTGGGAGGAAAGCGCCCATCCGGAATGGCCCGCCCTCACAGTGGCCGAGGTCTGGCAGGACGAGCAGGCGCGGCTGATGCCCTGTCCTAAGCCCTTTGACGGCTATGTGGAGCACCAGGTGCGCGTCTCGGCCACCGGGTTGATTCACTTCCAGCGCAATCGCTACAGCGTGCCCACCCGGCACGTCAACGACATCCTGAGCCTGCGCGTATACCCGCAGGAACTGGTGCTGGTGGCCGAGGGCACCGAGGTGGCCAGGCACAGGCGAAGCTTCGAGCGCGAGCAGACCTTCTACGACTGGCAGCACTACATCGAGTTGGTGGAGACCAAGCCTGGGGCGCTGCGCAACGGGGCGCCCTTCAAGACCATGCCCGAGGCGCTGCAGACGCTGCAGCGGCACTTGCTGCGTCACGCGGGCGGCGATCGCGTGATGACGCAGGTGCTGGCGGCCGTCCCCGTGCACGGCCTGGAGGCGGTGCTGGTGGCCGCAGAGATGGCGCTGGAAGCGGGCCGCCCCAGCGCCGAGCACATGCTCAATGTGCTCGCACGCCTGAAGGAAGGCTTGCCGGCCCTGGAGCCGATCGCGACGGCGGGTCCGGCGCTGCGGCAAGAGCCGCGCGCCGATGTGCAACGCTATGACAGCCTGCGGGAGGTGCGCACATGAGCGTGGAGATCGTCACGCGTCTGAAGACGCTCAAGCTGCACGGCATGGCCGCCAACTGGCCTGAACTGGTGGCCCGCTGCCGACACTCGGCCCTGGAGCCGGAGGCGCTGGTGGAACTGCTGCTCGACGCTGAAGGCGCCGAGCGCAACCTGCGCTCGATCAGCTACCAGATGAAGGCTGCCCGCTTCCCTGCGCATCGGGATCTGGCGGGCTTCGACTTCGCCACCAGCAGCGTGGACGAGGCGCTGCTGCGAACACTGCACACCAGCGCCTTCACCGAGGCCGCGCAGAACGTCGTGTTCATCGGCGGGCCGGGCACCGGCAAGTCTCACCTGGCTACCGCGCTGGGTGTGGAGGCCGTGCAGCGGTACGGCAAGCGGGTGCGCTTCCAGTCGACGGTGGAACTGGTCAACGCGCTGGAGGCGGAGAAGGCGATCGGAAAGACCGGACAGATCGCCCATCGGCTGATGTACATCGACATGCTGATCTTGGACGAACTCGGCTACCTGCCCTTCAGCCAGTCCGGCGGAGCCCTGCTGTTCCACCTGCTGTCGAAGCTGTACGAGCACACGAGCGTGGTGATCACCACCAACCTGAGCTTCGGTGAATGGGGGTCGGTGTTCGGCGACGCGAAGATGACCACCGCCTTGCTCGATCGCCTCACGCATCACTGCCACATCGTGGAGACCGGCAACGAGTCCTGGCGGTTCAAACAGAGTTCAACGACCACCGCCGTGGCCAGAACCCATTCACAGAGGAAAGGAAGGAAACCAGCAACCCAGAATCAAGAGATATCCACAGGCGAGGCCACCATCAGGTAGCCTTGGGGGTGGGTCAAAATTGAACGATCGCGCTGGGTCAGTTCTGCGCGATCATCAACAGTCGAACCGATTTGTGAGGCGTACAGCCGCAACGTCACACGCGTCTCCACCGCGCCAGGCGCAGCAAATGCCCTCAAACTTTGCTTGAACTATTCGGCGATCGGGTTCATAGAGACGATGAGCGAAGCCTACACGCTCGCCGAGAAAGCTGGAGTTCCGCTCGAAATCGTGCGTGACTTCTACGCCGGGCAGCTCTTCGCCCACCCTGCCCTGCAGCACTACGCTCGCAAGCTTCACTCGCGCGAATTCGTCCCAGCCGGTTTCGTGATGAGCGCCGGAATGAAAGACGTTCTTCTCATGCTGGCTGCCGGGCAGTCGAACGGTGTGAAGTTGGAGATCGCAGAGGTCGCACGACGCAAACTTCAGACCGCCATCGAACAGGGTATGGGAGACATGGACTGGAGCGCTTGGCACGAGGTGACACGCACCGACGCAGGCCTTTGAGGAAGCGCGCGCTAGAGCATTTGTTGAGTGTCTTCTGAAGGGGTATCTGCCTCGCAGGCGCGATGAGCGCCGATCTGGCGAGCCAAGACACCACAATCGCGCAATCGGAACACTTGTCCGCTAGCTAGCGGCACGTCGTGGTCGAACCTAGCGTCCACGTCAGGACGCCGTCGTAATCGAAGAAGACGCACTCGGCCTGCACCCGCGGATGCTGAGCACCCGCTTTCGCCTACCGGCGAGCGGAGTAGATTTTTCACCTCAGATCGATTTCGCCGGGATGAGTGAACCAGCGCCTCTGATGTGAAATCTCCCTACATGTCTGCGTAATTCGGCCCGCCGCCGCCCTCGGGCACCACCCACACGATGTTCTGCGTCGGGTCCTTGATGTCGCAGGTCTTGCAGTGCACGCAGTTCTGCGCGTTGATCTGCAGCCGCTCGGCGCCCGAGCCCTCGTCCTTGACGAACTCGTACACGCCGGCCGGGCAGTAGCGCTGCTCGGGGCCGGCGTACTTGTGCAGGTTGACGTCGACCGGGATGGAGGCGTCCTTCAGCGTCAGGTGCGCCGGCTGGTTCTCCTCGTGGTTGGTGTTGGAGATGAACACCGAGGAGAGCCGGTCGAAGGTGAGCTTGCCGTCGGGTTTGGGATACACGATCGGCTTGCACTCGCTGGCCGGCTTCAGGTACACGTGGTCGGGCTTGGCGCGGTGGATGGTCCAGGGCATGCGGCCGCCCAGGACGAACTGCTCGATGCCCGTCATCAGCGTGGCGACGGTGCGGCCCTTCTTGAACCACTGCTTGAAGTTGCGCGACTTGTTCAGCTCGGCATGCAGCCAGGACTTCTCGAACGCCTCAGGGTAGGCGGACAGCACGTCGTGCTGCCGGCCCTGGCCCAGCGCGGCGAAGGCGGCCTCGGCGGCCAGCATGCCGGTCTTGATGGCGGCGTGGCTGCCCTTGATGCGCGACGAATTCAGGTAGCCTGCGTCGCAGCCCACCAGCGCGCCGCCCGGGAACACGGTCTTGGGCAGCGACAGCAGCCCGCCCACGGTCAGCGCCCGCGCGCCGTAGCCCAGGCGCTTGGCGCCCTTGCCTTCGAAATACCAGCGGATGTTGGGATGGGTCTTGAAGCGCTGGAACTCCTCGTACGGCGACAGGTACGGGTTGGAGTAGTCCAGGCCCACCACGAAGCCCACGGCGACCTGGTTGCCTTCCATGTGGTACAGGAAGGAGCCGCCGTAGGTCATCTCGTCCAGCGGCCAGCCGGCGCTGTGCAGCGCCAGGCCCGGCGTGTGGCGGGCGGGGTCGATCTCCCACACCTCCTTGATGCCGATGCTGTAGCTCTGCGGATCGCGGCCTTCGTCCAGCTTGAATCGGCTGATCAGCTGGCGGCCCAGGTGGCCGCGCGAGCCCTCGGCGAACACCGTGTACTTGGCGTGCAGTTCCATGCCCAGCTGGAAGTTGTCGGTGGGCTGCCCGTCCTTGCCGATCCCCATGTTGGCCGTGGCCACGCCCTTGACCGAGCCGTCCTCGTTGTAGAGCACCTCCGCCGCGGGGAAGCCGGGGAAGATCTCCACCCCGAGCGCCTCGGCCTGCTGGGCCAGCCAGCGCGTCACGTTGGCCAGGCTGACGATGTAGTTGCCGTGGTTGGCGAAGTTCTGCGGCAGCAGAAAGTTGGGCGTGCGGCTGGCGCCGCGCTCGGACAGGAACAGGAAGATGTCCTCGGTCACCGGCTGGTTCAGCGGCGCGCCCTTGCCCTTCCAGTCGGGGATCAGCTCGGTGAGCGCGCGCGGGTCCACGATGGCGCCGGACAGGATGTGGGCGCCGGGCTCGGAGCCTTTCTCCAGCACCACGACGGAGATCTCGCGGCTCTCCTGGGCGGCCAGCTGCTTGAGGCGGATGGCGGTGGACAGGCCCGCGGGGCCCCCGCCCACCACCACGACGTCGTACTCCATCGCTTCACGCGGGCCGAACTGGGCGAGGATCTGTTCTTGTGTCATGGCTCGGGAGGGTCGGCGCGCGACGAGGCGCGGTGGGGCACTTGTTCGAAGGACAACTCTATCGCTCGCGGCCTACTGCAGTTAAGGTATTAGAGTCTTCAACGCCGCACGCGACGGGTGGAAGGCCATGCCGCCAGCGAATCACCACCATTCATCGTTAGCCGCAAACCTTGTCGCCTCGATGGAAGCGGACATTCTTCGTTTTCATAGGGCACCGCTGCTCCAGTAAACCTCGCCCATGCAAGAGCGTCAGACCACATCAGGTTTAACTCGCGACTTGTACAGCGAGCCGCCGCTTCGTCAAGTGCACCTAGTATGGCTCGGGGAAACTCAATGCCTGTTGCGGTGCGCAAGAGAGCCATGCGCAACGCCACCTTGAAGTGTCCCCTCCGCAGCCGCTTAGAGATTTGATCGACAAGCCACGGCAACTCACTCGCACCAGACAAACTAGGCGCTGAATGACGTAGCCGGGATTGAGGGCGGCCATCGCTTGCGTGAGGCAGGGAGAAGGTGCCCGGCGTCTCGCAACCCAAGTTCGGAATGGCATTGCGGCTGTCTTTCAGGCTCGAGGCCCAAGGCATCTTGCCGTCCGGGAAGCGCCATTGCGTCGTGGCTTGCATCTTCTCTCGCGTCAGAATGAGATCAAGTGCGACGGAAGTTGGGGTCGCGCTTTTCCAGGAATGCTTGGACGCCCTCATCGAACGTCGGCCGATCGATCAGCTCGCGCTGTCGGCTGCGCTCGTATTCCAACTGTTGCGCCAGTGAATTCTTGGCCGCATGGTTGAAGGCAGCGCGGGCCTCCTGCACCCCGTGCTGCGGCAGGTTCGCCAGTCGCCGCGCAATCTCGAGCGAACTCTCTTGCAGTCGCTCGTCATCGACGACGTTCCAGATGAGGCCCCATGCGGCCGCCTGTTCGGCATGGAGTCGCTCGCCGAGCAGCGCCAGCGCAGTCGCCCGTGCGCGGCCCAGCAGGCGTTCATAGAACCACGTCGTGCCCATGTCCGGCACGATTCCCAGTCGGGGGATAAAAGGCAAGTAGAAAAAGGCGGAGCGAGCTGCTACCGTGATGTCCGCGGACAAGGCCAGTCCGACGCCTGCCCCGGCACAAGCGCCCTGAACGGCGGTGACTACAGGACAGGGAAGATCGCGCATCGCCAAGACGATCTGGTTCGTGAGCTCACCCATCCAGCCATGCACGGTTTCGCCCAAAGTCCTGATGCCCTCAGGACTCTTCTGCATGGAGGACAGGTCGGCGCCGGCGCAGAAGCCACGGCCTTCTGCGCGGATCAGGAGCGCGCGGACCCCGCTTTCCGACGCGATTACGCGCAGTTCGGCCAGCAAGGCAACCTGCATTTCCACGCTCAGCGGGTTCATACGTTCCCCGTTGCACAGCGTCAAAACCGCAACATCGCCATCGCGGTGCAGACGAACAAAGTCGGTCATGCTTCTGCCTCGTGTTCAAGTAGCGTAATCGTAGAAGCCGCGCCCGCTTTTTCGCCCTAGCCGGCCAGCGTCCACCATCTCCCGTAGCAGCCGAGCCGGCCGGTACTTCGGATCTCCGAACCCGTCGTGGAACACCCGCATCACGGCGAGCAGGGTATCCAAGCCGATCAGGTCACAAAGCTCCAACGGTCCGATAGGATGATTGCAGCCAAGCTTCATCCCTGCATCGATCTCCTCAGCCGACGCGAGGCCCTCCTGCAGGACGAAGATCGCCTCGTTGAGCATCGGACAGAGCACCCGGTTCACCACGAAACCAGGGCTGTTCAGGACAGTGATCGGAGTCTTCTGGATCGCTCTGGCAAACCCAATCGCTGCAGCGTGCGTGTCATCTGACGTTCGTAGACCTCGGATGATTTCGAGCAGCGCCATCACTGGAACCGGGTTGAAGAAGTGTGTGCCGATACATCGATCTGGGCGCTGAAGCACCGCCGCCAGTTGAGTGATCGAGATGGAGGAGGTGTTCGTCGCAATGATGGCATCGGGCGCGATGACCGATTCCAAATCACGCAGAATGCGCAGCTTCAGCTCGAGATTCTCGGTGGCTGCTTCCACCACGAACTGCACCTGACCGAGCTCGGAGTATGACGTCGCGATCCGGACCCGACCGAGCGCTTGGTTACGCTGCGCCTCCGAGAGGCGCTGTTTCTGCACGAGACGCTCGAGGTTTTTCCCGATTGTGGCGACCCCGCGATTCAGGGCCGACTCCGAGATGTCTACCATGGTGACTTGCAGGCCGGCGGTAGCGCAAACCTGGGCGATGCCGCTGCCCATGGTTCCAGCTCCGATCACTGCGACGTATTGGATGCTCATTTGTCCCTCCTGCAAAAGGCGTCTCACACGCGTTCGAATACGGCTGCGATGCCCTGCCCGCCGCCAATGCACATCGTCACGAGCGCATAGCGGCCGCCAGTGCGGTGAAGCTCGTGGATTGCCTTCGTTGCGATGATCGCGCCGGTCGCACCTACCGGATGCCCGAGTGAGATGCCCGAGCCGTTCGGGTTGACCTTCTCCGGATCAAGGTCGAGTGCGCGCGACACCGCACAGGCCTGGGCAGCAAACGCTTCGTTCGATTCGATGACGTCCAGTTGCGAGACTCTCAAGCCGGCGCGTTCGAGCGCGATCCGGCTGGCGGGAACGGGACCGATGCCCATGAACAGTGGATCAACGCCTGCGTGACCATGGCTCACCAGCCGGGCCAGGGGCTTGAGCGACCGCGCTTTCACCGCATCGCTGGTCGCGAGCACGACGGCGGCGGCGCCATCGTTGATACCTGAGGCGTTGCCCGCAGTGACTGTACCGTTTTCCTTGAAGGCGGGCTTCATTTTTGCGAGTTGCGCCTGCGTCACGTCAGACCGCACGTGTTCATCCGTGTCGAAGACGACCGTCCCTTTTCGAGTCTGAATCTCGACTGGCACAATCTGATTCTTGAAGCGCCCTTCGACAATTGCCCGCGCTGCCCTTCGCTGACTCTCCAGCGCGAGAGCGTCCTGCATTTCGCGCGTGATTCCGGCGCGCACGGCGACGTTCTCCGCTGTCACGCCCATGTGAACGCGGTGGAACGGATCGTTCAAGATGCCAAGCATGTAGTCGGCGCTCTGAGCGTCACCCATGCGCGCGCCCCAGCGCAGCGCCGGAAGGATGTATGGACCTCGACTCATCGCCTCCGCGCCGGCGCCGACAGCGATTTCGGCATCTCCGGCTTGCAAGGCCTGCGCCGCGAGTAGGATCGCCTGAAGTCCGGAGCCGCACAGCCTGTTGACGTTGTAGGCCGGCGTCTCCTGCGGCACGCCGGCCTCGATCGCCGCAACACGCGAAAGGTAGGCATCCCTCGGCTCAGTCGGAATGACGTTGCCCACCGTAACATGGCCGACCCAACCGGGGTCAACCGCGGATCGCTCCAGTGCGGCGCGCAATGCCGCCGTTGCAGTCATCGACAAAGGCACGTCCTTCAGAGTTCCACCAAAGGTGCCGATTGCCGTCCGCATAGCGCCGACGACATAGATTTCCGTGGAGAGGCGCATGGAGTTCCTTACATGTTGCGACGGTACTGGCCGCCGACCTCGAACAGGGCCGAGGTGATCTGGCCCAGCGAGCACACCCGCACGGCGTCCATCAGCACCTCGAACACGTTGCGGTTGTCGATCACCGCCTGCTGCAGGCGCTCGAGCATGGCCGGCGCCTCCTGCGCGTTGCGCTCGTGGAACTCCTGCAGGCGCTTGAGCTGGTTCTGCTTCTCGTCCTCGGTCGACCGGGCCAGCTCGAGCTTGTCGGCTACCGGGTCGCCGTGCGGATTGCGGAAGGTGTTGACGCCGATGATGGGCAGCTCGCCGGTGTGCTTGAGCATCTCGTAATGCATGCTCTCGTCCTGGATGCGGCCGCGCTGGTAGCCCGTCTCCATGGCGCCCAGCACGCCGCCCCGTTCGGCGATGCGCTCGAACTCGGCCAGCACCGCCTCCTCCACCAGCTCGGTGAGCTCCTCGATGATGAAGCTGCCCTGGTTGGGGTTCTCGTTCTTGGCCAGGCCCCACTCGCGGTTGATGATCAGCTGGATCGCCATCGCGCGCCGCACGCTGTCCTCGGTGGGCGTGGTGATCGCCTCGTCGAAGGCGTTGGTGTGCAGCGAGTTGCAGTTGTCGTAGATGGCGATCAGCGCCTGCAGCGTGGTGCGGATGTCGTTGAAGTTGATCTCCTGGGCGTGCAGGCTGCGGCCTGACGTCTGGATGTGGTACTTGAGCTTCTGGCTGCGCTCGTTGGCGCCGTACTTCTCCTTCATCGCTACCGCCCAGATGCGGCGCGCCACCCGGCCCATCACCGTGTACTCCGGGTCCATGCCGTTGGAGAAGAAGAACGACAGGTTGGGCGCGAAGTCGTCGATGTGCATGCCGCGCGCCAGGTACGCCTCCACCAGCGTGAAGCCGTTGGACAGGGTGAAGGCCAGCTGGCTGATCGGGTTGGCGCCCGCCTCGGCGATGTGGTACCCCGAGATGGACACGGAGTAGAAGTTGCGCACGTTGTGGTGCACGAAGTACTCGGCGATGTCGCCCATGACCTTGAGGCTGAACTCGGTCGAGAAGATGCAGGTGTTCTGGCCCTGGTCTTCCTTGAGGATGTCCGCCTGCACCGTGCCGCGCACGTTGGCCAGCACCCATTCGCGGATCTTCGCGGCCTCGGTGGCGGTGGGCTCGCGGCCGTTGTCGGCCTTGAACTTGTCCAGCTGCTGGTCGATGGCGGTGTTCATGAACATCGCCAGGATGCTGGGCGCCGGGCCGTTGATGGTCATCGACACCGAGGTGCTGGGGCTGCACAGGTCGAAGCCCGAGTACAGCACCTTCATGTCTTCCAGCGTCGCGATGGACACGCCGGAGTTGCCGACCTTGCCGTAGATGTCCGGCCGCGGGTCCGGGTCGTTGCCGTACAGCGTGACCGAATCGAACGCGGTGGACAGCCGCTTGGCCGGCATGCCTTCGGACAGCAGCTTGAAGCGCCGGTTGGTGCGGAACGCGTCGCCTTCGCCCGCGAACATTCGCGTGGGGTCCTCGTTCTCGCGCTTGAAGGCGAAGGTGCCGGCGGTGTACGGGAAGGTGCCCGGCACGTTGTCCAGCAGCAGCCACTGCAGGATCTCGCCGTGGTCCTCGAAGCGCGGCAGCGCCACCTTGCGGATGGTGGTGCCCGACAGCGACTTGGTGGTCAGCGCGGTACGGATTTCCTTGTCGCGGATCTTCACCACGTACTCGTCCCCGGCATACACATTCTTCAGTGCCGGCCACCCCTCGAGAAGCGTGCGCGCGTCGCCGTGCAGGCGTTTCTCACGGTCGTTCCCCAGCTTCGACAATACGTCCGCCAAACGAAGCCCCGCATCCCCGGCCTCGGATAGCACAATGCGCGCGGCGGACCGCAGTTGCTGCAATTCCCTCGCCAGCGCAGATTGACTGCGCGCCCGCTGCTTGTAGGCCCGGACCGTTTCGGAAATCTCGGCCAAGTACCGCGTGCGCGTCGCCGGAACGATGGGTGCCTGGTTGCTGCTGTGGCGCACGCCGACGACCGGTAGCTTGCCACCACTGAGTGGGAGGCCGAGTTCCGCAAGTCGGGGCTTCAAGGCTTGGTAAAGCGCCGTCACGCCGTCGTCATTGAAGCGCGCCGCCATGGTTCCGAAAACAGGCATTTCCTCCGGACGCTTGCCCCAGGCCTCCTTGTTCCGCTGCACCTGCTTGGCCACGTCGCGCAGCGCGTCAGCCGCGCCCTTGCGGTCGAACTTGTTGATAGCCACGAACTCGGCGAAGTCCAGCATGTCGATCTTCTCGAGCTGGCTGGCCGCGCCGAATTCGGGCGTCATCACGTACACCGGCACGTCCACCAACGGCACGATGGCGGCGTCGCCCTGGCCGATGCCGGAGGTCTCGACCACCACCAGGTCGAAGCCGGCGGTCTTGCAGGCGGCCACCACGTCGGGCAGCGCGGCCGAGATCTCGCTGCCGAAGTCGCGCGTCGCGAGCGAGCGCATGAACACCCGCGCACCCTGCTGCCACGGGCCGATGGCGTTCATCCGGATGCGGTCACCGAGCAGCGCGCCGCCGCTCTTTCGGCGCGAGGGGTCGATGGAGATGACCGCCACGCGCAGCGTATCGCCCTGGTCCAGCCGTAGCCGGCGAATCAGCTCGTCGGTGAGCGACGACTTGCCCGCGCCGCCTGTGCCGGTGATGCCCACCACCGGCACGCGCACCTTGGCGGCTTGCTTCCGCAGCGCGTTCACCAGAGCAGCGTCGGCGCTGCCGTTCTCCAGCGCGGTGATAAGCTGCGCGAGCGCGCGCCAGTTCGCGTCCCCGTGGCCCTGGATGGCCTTGGCGTCCTTCGGTGCGTGCGGCGACAGGTCCTTGTCGCAGCGCATCACCATCTCGCCGATCATGCCCTGCAGGCCCATGCGCTGGCCGTCCTCGGGGCTGTAGATGCGGGTGACGCCGTAGTCGTGCAGCTCGCGGATCTCGGCCGGCACGATCACGCCGCCGCCTCCGCCGAACACCTGGATGTCCCTGCCGCCGCGTTGGCGCAGGAGGTCGACCATGTACTTGAAGTACTCGACGTGGCCGCCCTGGTAGGAGCTGACGGCGATGCCCTGCACGTCTTCCTGCAGCGCGGCGGTGACGACCTCGTCGACGCTGCGGTTGTGGCCGAGGTGGATCACCTCCGCGCCCATGCCTTGCAGGATGCGCCGCATGATGTTGATGGCGGCATCATGGCCGTCGAACAGGGATGCAGCGGTGACGAAGCGGACTTTATTAACCAGCCGATAGCTCGCTAGCGCCTGGTACTCCGCGGAAAGATCGGCCATGGGTGGTCTCCTGGGCCGGCAATGTAGATTCACCCCCTCTCTCGCACCATGTCCCGCGGCTGCAACGCACTGGCAGTTTTTGCCAGTCCACGAAGCAAAAACTCCGGACTAGAGTTCGCGCGTAAAGCTATCGCTGGATTTGGACGACACTCCTGAGACTCTCGTTTGCGATGCGAGCAGCGGCCAAATAGAGTTCCTGGAGACGCTTATCGTGACTAGACTCAGCAACCATGGCGCAATAGAGCCAGTGCTCTGCGGGTATCGTGGCGCCTGAGCTGACCGCGACTGCTAAACGAAGGACGGCCAGTCGTCTGTGGCCAAACTCAACGCTTCTCATCAGTAACGCCGAGGCCGATTTCGCTGCCAAGAGTTTGTCGTCCTTGCTGGCATCAGCGCGGGTGCTACTTCGCACGACCCGCTTGAGGTTGCGAACAATTTG
>JRYH01002897.1_pt1 | contig 20160 bp, 17 predicted proteins | sample 235351 | NCBI WGS metagenome assembly JRYH01 (sample SAMN03074221, study PRJNA261480) | activated sludge metagenome | biome: Wastewater Treatment Plant; feature: Wastewater; material: Activated sludge; isolation source: activated biomass of a wastewater treatment plant treating wastewater... ...
CCAGACGGACAAGGGCTGGATGATCTGGTTCGAGGACGAAACCCACGTCGGGCCGTTCGCGGCGGTGGCGGTGGCCGTGCCGGCGCCGGAGGCCCGCCTTCTTCTCGGACGCATCGACGGGATGAGCGAGGCGGTCGGGCGCGTGCGCATGCTGCCGACGTGGGCGGTGATGGTGCATCTCGACGAGCGCGTGATGCCCGATCAGGACGTCTATTCCGACATGTCCGAGGTGTTGCGCTGGATCGCCCGCAACAGCTCCAAGCCGGGCCGGAGCGGGCGCGGCGAGACCATCGTCATCCATGCCTCTCCGAGCTGGAGCCGCGAGACCGAGGACGCCGATCCGCAAGCCGTCGCCGAGGAGCTTTGGTCCGAGGTGGGCCGCCAGCTCGGCCTCAGGCCCGTCGTGCCCACGCACCTCAACGCCCATCTCTGGCGCTATGGCCTCGTCGATCAATCGCTCGGCGAGAGCTTCCTCTACTCCACGCCCCACAGGCTCGGCGCCTGCGGCGACTGGTGCCTTGGGCGCCTCGCCGAACACGCCTACGAAAGCGGACAGGGCCTCGGCAAGGCCATCGTCACCTCTTTAATCTGATCTGAGGAATCGAATTTTTACGCACTCCTTCGCACCTTTCGTGCGGCAATTGTCGAATTGCCCCCTCGGGGAGCGCACGTTAAAACGCGATCAGGCCCTCAAGGCTCAGGGCATCCTGCATGCGGGGAACGGACTCAATGGCCAACGGTAAAACCCAGGGGCTGCATGAAGCGGCGCGACCGCTTTCGCCGCATCTGCAAATCTACAAGATGCCGATCAACATGCTGATGTCGATCGTGCATCGCATCACCGGGGCCGCGCTCTATTTCGGCACCTTGATCGTCGCGGCGCTGCTCGTCGCCGCCGCCACCAGCGCCGAGGCCTATGCCACCGTCACCGGCCTTCTCGCGAGCTGGCCGGGGCTCATCGTCATGGTCGGCTACACCTGGGCGCTTCTCAACCACATGGCCGGCGGCATTCGCCACTTCATCTGGGACACGGGCCGCGGCTACGACCTCAAGGTCGTCGATCAGCTCTCGTGGGGCACGCTGGCGTTCTCGCTCGTCGGAACCGTGCTCCTCTGGATCTATATCCTGTCGACGCGGAGTGTCTTCTGATGTCGATGCGCACACCGCTCAAGGTGGCCCGCCAGCTCGGATCCGCCAAGGAAGGCGCCGATCATTTCTGGACGCAGCGCGTGACGGCGGCCGCCAATCTCGTGCTGTCGCTGTTCGTCATCGTCCTCACCGTGCGGCTCGCGGGCGCGGACCACGCGACGTTCGCGTCGACCATCGCTCATCCGCTCGTCGCAGTGGGGCTCATCCTCTTCATCGGCTCGGCCGCGATCCACATGCGGATCGGCATGCAGGTGATCATCGAGGATTACGTGCACGGCGAGGGCGCCAAGATCGTGCTGCTCATGCTCAACACGTTCTTCGCCGCGGCCGTCGCGGGTGCGAGCATCTTTTCCATTCTCAAACTTTCGTTCGGAGGCTAGCGCCGAGATGGGTCAATCCAACGGGAAGGACACGGGCTCGTCCCTCGCCGCTCCGGCCATCAACGGCAAGGCGTATCCGCTCAACGATCACACTTACGACGTCGTCGTCGTCGGCGCGGGCGGCGCGGGTCTGCGGGCCACGCTCGGCGCCGCCGAGGCGGGGCTCAAGACGGCCTGCATCACGAAAGTGTTCCCCACGCGCTCGCACACCGTCGCCGCGCAGGGCGGCGTTGCCGCCTCGCTCGGCAACATGGGCCCCGACAACTGGCGCTGGCACATGTACGACACCGTCAAGGGGTCGGACTGGCTCGGCGATCAGGACGCGATCGAATACCTCTGCCGGCATGCGCCCGACGCCGTCTACGAGCTCGAGCACTACGGCGTGCCCTTCTCGCGCACCGAGGACGGCCGGATCTACCAGCGCCCGTTCGGCGGCATGACGACCGAGTTCGGCGCGGGCCCGCCGGCACAGCGCACGTGCGCGGCCGCGGACCGCACGGGCCACGCGATGCTGCACACGCTCTACGGCCAGTCCCTGCGCCATTCGGCCGAGTTCTTCGTCGAGTATTTCGCGCTCGATCTTCTGATGGACGAGGAGGGCGTGTGCCGCGGCGTGATCGCCCTTTCCATGGAGGACGGCACGCTGCACCGCTTTCGCGCCAAGCGCACGATCCTGGCGACGGGCGGCTACGGGCGGGCGTTCTTCTCGTGCACATCGGCGCATACCTGCACGGGCGACGGCAACGCCATGGTGCTGCGCGCCGGCCTGCCGCTGCAGGACATGGAGTTCGTGCAGTTCCACCCGACCGGCATCTACGGCGCCGGCGTGCTCATCACCGAGGGCGCGCGCGGCGAGGGCGGCTATCTCACCAACAGCGAGGGCGAGCGCTTCATGGAGCGCTACGCGCCGCACGCCAAGGACCTCGCCTCGCGCGACGTCGTCAGCCGCTCGATGACGGTCGAGATCCGCGAAGGGCGCGGCGTGGGGCCCGAGGGCGACCACATCTACCTGCACCTCGACCATCTCGATCCGAAGATCCTGGCCGAGCGCCTGCCCGGCATCACGGAGAGCGCGAAGGTGTTTGCGGGCGTCGACCTCACGCGCCAGCCGATCCCCGTGCTGCCCACCGTGCATTACAACATGGGCGGCATCCCCACGAACTACCATGGCGAGGTGCTGACGCTGCGCGGCGCCAACCCCGACCATGTCGTTCCCGGCCTGATGGCCATCGGCGAAGCCGCCTGCGTCTCCGTGCATGGGGCGAACCGGCTCGGGTCGAACTCGCTGATCGACCTCGTCGTGTTCGGTCGCGCCGCCGCGCTCCGCTGCGCAGCGTCCATCGAGAAAGGCGCCGCCCAGCCCGATTTCGCGAAAGCCTCGACGGAAGCCGCGCTCGCGCGCCTCGATCGCTATCGCTATGCCAGGGGCAGCCAGCCGACGGCGGCGCTGCGCCTCAGAATGCAGAAGGTCATGCAGGCCAACTGCGCCGTCTTCCGCGACGGCCCGGTGCTGCAGGAAGGCGTGCGTCAGATCACCGAGATCTGGAAGGAGACGCGCGACGTCGCCGTGACGGACCGCTCGCTGATCTGGAACTCGGACCTGATCGAGACGCTCGAATACGACAACCTCATCGCACAGGCCGCGGTGACCGTGGTCGGCGCGGAGAACCGCAAGGAGAGCCGCGGCGCGCATGCGCGGGAGGACTATCCCAAACGCGACGATATCGGCTGGATGAAGCACACGCTCGCGTTCGCCGACTACGAGCGGCAGGCGGTGAAGCTCGACTTCCGCCCGGTTCACACCAAGACGCTTACGAACGAGATCGCCTACATCGAGCCCAAGGCGCGCGTGTATTGATCCGTACAGCATGCTCCCTTCCGTCAGGGAGCTGAGGCCGGCCTCGCCAGCGACAGGGCTTGAGGCCGCACAGTGAAACGTGATCACATCACGACTTGCCGGCGCGGCCGGCTGCGTTACTTATGTTGACTGTGTGAGTCATGAATATAAGCTCGACCCACCTTTCATTCCGTCGCCATAGGAGAACATCCGATGTCTCACGATCCGATCCATCCGGGAAACCGGCTCATCGTCCCAGCGCTCGGACCGATCTACGGACGTCTCTCGGAGTTCGCCGAAACGCTGCTGCGGGTCGTCGCGGGGCTCGCGCTCGTCACGCATGGATTTCCTAAGATCCTGAACCCGCTGGGGGCGACAGGCATGGTCGAGAGCCTCGGGTTCTTTCCGGGGCCGCCCGAGGTCTGGGCCGTGCTGCTGTCGCTCACGGAGTTCTTCGGCGGCCTCTTCATCGCCATCGGCCTGCTGACGCGCCCGGCCGCATTCGCCGCCATGATTTCGCTCCTGGTCACGGTCTACTTCCATTGGATCTTCAAGAGCGAGGGCTACGGCGGCGCCGAGAAGTCCATCCTTTGGGTCGCGATCATGTTCTTTTTCGTGATCCGCGGGGGCAATTCCCAGTCCGTCGACGCCCGCCTCGGAAAGACGTTCTAATCCTGACCTGGTCGGGCTTCCGATTGGAACGCTATCGGAGATCGAGCCGGCGTTCCTCGGTCCGGCCTGCCGAGAGGCAAGGCGCGCCCGGTCTCGCAAACGGCGGGGCCGGGCGGTGCTGTCCCGGCCTCGGCCTTAGAGCGTGCTCAAGCGTGAACACGCTCTAAGTCGTTGTTTGAGAGTCTGATTCACGCCCTCGATGCGAGCTCAACGCTCGCATCTCAAACGATCAGGCTCTAACCCAGGTATTCGCCCGCTGGCCGCCCGGCCGGCGCGGGTGTAGGAGGATGCGCGATACCGAAGCACGCCTCGGACGGGCCGGACCGAGGAACGAGGGATGGGAGAGAGCGGCGCCTTGGCGGACAAGCGTAACCTGACGGAACCTCCCGAGCCCGACACGCGGATCGCGCCCGATCCGTTCACGGCCGTGCTGCCGGCCATCGCCGCGCTCGGCGCCATCGCCTCCATCGCCACGATCAACTGGGCCGCGCACGAGCGTCCGGCCGACCGCACGCGTCCGAAACGCAAAGCCGTGACGGCGCTGCGCGAGCTCGAGACCTGCTGCCTGCATCTCTCCGAGATCTTCCGCCGCTTCCAGCGCAACCCCCGGCTCTTCGCCGGCGAAGGCGCGCAAGGGTCCTCGCCCCTCAAGTTCGGCGTGCACGGCCCGCGCGTCAGCACGGAGGCGGCCAAGCTCTATCAGCAGGCCATCAACGACGTCGCCTCGATGCTGGTGCTCGCGTCGCAGAATGCGTTCGAAGTGATGTGCGCGGTCGAGGACGGCACGGTGGAGGCGCCCGAGGAGATCTTCTTCGGGTTCGGCGAATGCCAGGACAGCCTCAACCAGCTGATCCAGAACCGGGCAACGCTCAAAGCCTCCGTCGATACCGGCGCCGAGGTCGCCGACCGCCTCGCCCTCCTCGTGCGCGAGCTCAAGAAGTATCGGACGGAGTGAGGCGCGAGGGGGTCGGGGTTCTGCTCCAGGTCTGAGATCAGTCTTTGACGGTCGTCAGAACTGAGCCCGCTGAGGGCCAGGCGCGGACACCTATGTGCAAGCGATCCGCGTGCCTCGGGGCGTACTGGCCGCTATTGACCAAACCGATAGTTTATACCGGCGCGCACAACATCAAACTCGTTGTCAGATCGGAAGTAGTTGCCGGGGGCGTATGTTTTCTCGGTCCAGCCGAGATCGACGTGAAGGTACTCGACCTTCGCCGACCACGCGCGCGTCAGAGCGTACTCAATGCCGCCACCAGCAGTCCAACCGACGCTCGTGCCGCCAAAATCTTGCGCACCGACAAAGCTCGAGTCGACGTCGCCGAATGCGAGTCCGCCCGTCCCGTAGACCAGGAGCGGACCGCCCGTGTATCCGACCCTGCCCCGGAGAGTGCCGAACCACTCCACCTCCGTCACACAAGGACCCGGACAAGTGAAGATGCCGCCTCCGGGTAAGCCGAGGTTACCGGGACCAAAGCTTCCTCCGATGTCGGAATACGAGATGTCCGCCTCGACACCGATCAGCAAATTGCGGGTAATCTCATAGTTGTACCCAGCGGTGGCGCCGAGGACGAAGCCGTCAATATCAAAATCATTCGCAACGAAACCGGTTTCTTCGAACGAGGTGTCGCCCCAACCTCCACCCGCTGTCACACCCACATAGAAACCGCTCCAGGAGCGGCCAGGGGCTTCGCTATCTTGAATGCTGCCACTAAAGCCGCCGGCATGGGCACTCGCAGTGCTGAGTGCCAGAGCTACAACATATGGCGCGATGCGCATTTGTCCCCTCGTGGAGCCAGCTCAGTAGAACTGCGTAGCAAATCCTAGAGTCTCCGGCGGGGCTAAATCCATCTCCGCCTTGTTCCTGGACAGATTTTTTAAGACCGAGAGGCAACGGCGCCACAGCCCGCCGGCCTCTTCGGCACTGTCCCCACAACATGACCACCCTCATCCGCGCGGGCCAAGCTCGTCGAAGAGGATCGAGAACGTCGATCCCTCGCCGACCACGCTCGAGATGCGCAGCTCGCCACGGTGGCGGATGACGATGTGCTTGACGATGGCGAGCCCGAGGCCGGTGCCGCCTTTCTCGCGGCTCGCCGCAGCATTGGCGCGATAGAAGCGCTCCGTCAGGCGCGGCAAGTGCTCGGGCGCGATGCCGGGCCCGTCGTCGGCCACCGCCACGAGCACGCGCGGCTGCGGCGGCGTGCCATCCTCGACGCGCGAGACGGCGACCTCGACGCGTCCTCCCTCGCGGCCGTACTTGATGGCGTTGTGCACCAGGTTCTGGATCACCTGCACGATCTCGTCGCGCTCGCCGCGGATGCGGATCGGCGTCTCGCTCTTCGTCACGACGATCTTGGTGCGTGACGCCTCGGCGAGCGGCTCGAGCGTCTGGGCGACATAGGCCGCAACCTCGTTCAGCTCGACGAGGCCGCGCGGGCGCAGGTGGACCCGCATCTCGACGCGGCTGAGCGACAAGAGGTCGTCGATCAGGCGCGTCATGCGGTTGGCCTGGCTCGACATGATGCCGAGAAAACGCGCCCGCGCCTCGGGATCGTCGCGGGCCGGGCCCTGCAACGTCTCGACGAAGCCGCGGAGCGCGGCGAGCGGCGTGCGCAGCTCGTGGCTGGCGTTGGCGATGAAGTCGGCCCGCGTCTGCGCGAGCCTGTCCTGCTCCGTCAGGTCACGCATCGAGATGAGAAGATGAGGGAGCCCGCTCGAAGGGCCTTCGCGTTCGCCGAGGCGGGAGATGGTGGCCGAGATGCGCCGCTCCACAGGCACGCGCTCGATCAGATCGACCACCACGGCCTCGGGCGAGGTGCGTGCGCGCTCCACGGCTTCGTTGAGATCCGGATTGCGCGAGACGTGGCTCAGCGGCTGGCCGCGCAGCGCCTTCGGAAAAAGCTCCTCGAAGCGCGCGTTGAAATACATGACCGCGAGGTTGCGGTCGAGCGCGACCACGGCATCCGGAATCGCATCGAGAAGCGGCCGCCAGCCCGGGCCGTCCTCATCGCCGGACCCATGGCGTGGCCGCGCCGCGTGAGCGTGCGATACACCCGTCGAGACCAGGCGCTCCTCCTCGGGATCCGCCGGCGCCTGATGCAGGATCGCCGTTGCCACAACAGCAAAGGCCGCGAGCGCCGCCCAGACGGAGACGCCGCCCGCAAGCGCCAGAGCGGCCACCACCACGCCGGCGGCGGTGAGCGCCCATGAGCGCGCGCGCATGCGGCGCAGAGCCTCGCGAAGGGGGAGGCGGGCCTGCTCGAGCCGAGATTTGAGAAGGAGGAGTTTGCGTGCCGGCGGCCGACGGTCCGTCATGGGGCCGCATAATGCCCCGATCGCCGGCATCGCCTCAACCCTCATGGAAGCGTCCCCAAGGCGGCCTTACGGCTTGCATCGGCTGTCGCTATGATCCTCATGACGTTCGGTCTCCGGGTGCGTCGTCCGGATCCGCATAAACAACACCTATGTGACAGTTCATCCGGGGCGGCTCGCCGTCCGCCGGCAGCAAAGAGAGGGCGTCGCGTGGCCAAGGAAAAAAACGGCAAGTCCGGCAAAGGGGCCAAAGGCCCGAAGAGCGCCGACGCGCTGGCCGCGTTCGACCTCGAAGACCCGCGTTTCCCCGAGGCGCTCGACGCGCGCGCGCTCAAGTCCGGCGCCTGCCCGTACCCTTATGACGACAAGCTCAAGCGTGGCCCCTACGAGGCGCAACTGCAGAAGCTCCAGCTCGAGCTGATCAAGTTGCAGGACCACGTCCAGGCCCAGGGCGAGCGCCTCGTCGTCGTCTTCGAAGGGCGCGACACGTCCGGCAAAGGGGGGTGCATCTCGCGCATCCTGGAGCGCATCAACCCCCGGCATGCTCGCTCCGTCGCGCTCTCGAAACCGACGGAAGCGGAACGCGGGCAGTGGTATTTCCAGCGTTATGTCAGCCACTTGCCGACGCGCGGCGACATCGTTCTGTTCGACAGGAGCTGGTACAATCGCGCCGGCGTCGAGCGCGTGATGGGCTTCTGCACGGCCGACGAGGTGAGCCGGTTTCTGCGCGACGCACCCGAGTTCGAGGCCCTCCTCGTGCGCGACGCCATCCGCTTCCTCAAAATCTACCTGACGGTCGGGCGCGAAATGCAGCTCAAGCGCTTCCATGAGCGCCGGCACGATCCCTTCAAGCAATGGAAGGTGACGGACATCGATCTCGCGGCGATCGGCAAGTACGACGCCTATTCCGAGGCCGAGGTCGCGATGCTCCGCGCCACGCACACGCCGACCAGCCCCTGGACCGTGATCAACGCCAACGACCAGCGGCGGGCGCGCCTCGAGGCCATGCGCGTGATCCTCAATGCCGTCCCCTACAAAGGCAAGGGCGCGAAGGCGATCGGATCCCTCGATTCGAAGATCACCTGCTCGGGTGCCGAGTATCTCGCCCGCCTCGGCGCGCAGCACGAGGAAAACCCTCTAGGCGGGTGATATTATATAAATCCTCAACCTTTGGTTGTTATTCTGCATGGGTCGTCCTATTGCGGAGCTGGGCCATGCCTGCCGTGACCGTTGAGAGAGTGCCGGTGCAAACGTTCGGTCTCGGCTTTCTCGGCTTCGATCATCTCCAGATCGTCTTCCGGCACGATGCTCCGGGCCGCCCCTTCCCGCAGGATTCCTGGTTCGTCATCGAGGGCTTGCGCGAAACGGCGGGCGGACCCCTCGTTCTCGGCGTCGAAGGCTGGCACGGCGGGACCACGCTCTCGGAGGCCAACGGCGGCCTCTCGGGAGAGGCCCTGGTGGCGCGCATCGGAGCGGCGGAGAGCCGCGATCCGCGCTGGATCGCGGATGGAGCCGGTGCCATCGATCTGTGGGCGCGGCTCGCCTCCTATGCGGCGGACATCGCCGGACAAAAATTCCCTTACATCGCCGCGACGTTGCCTGGATCGCCCCTCCCGACCATCAACTCGTCGTCGCTCGTCGCCTCGCTCCTGCACCACGCGGGCGTCAGCGTCGAGGCCGCTCTTCCGGCCGGCATGCGTTTTTCTCCCGGCCTCGCCACGCTGCTCGGCTCGTCCGGCAACGACACGCTCGTTGCGGGCGCCGGCTTTCACACCCTCGTCGGCGGGGCGGGCGACGACCTCCTCACCGGCAGCGACGATCCGGCCCGCATCGACAAGCTCTTCGGCGGGCCGGGGAACGACGTCATTCGCTGGTCGGGCGGCTTCAACATCCTCCACGGGGGCCAGCCCGGGCTTCCTTATGCGGACGACGGCATCGATACTGTCGATTATTCCGGCGCCGGGGTTTTGCGGATCGAGGCCCCGCCGGCCAGCGCAGGCCCTACGACGCCGGATTTCATCGTCACCCACGCCCGGGGGGAGGATCACCTGTTCTCGATCGAGGAGATTATCTGGGATTGCCGCAGCGACCGGGTGATCGTCGGCCACGGCGTGGCGCTGGCGCCGTCCCCTCCCCGTTCCGAAACCTGCGCAGCCGAGACCGCGGAGGCACGGCCCTCTTGCGGCGCGGCGCTGGCAGCCGGCGCCCAGACTGCCGCCGCTTGCGACACCGCCCCGAGCCATGGCCCCGAGGACAGGCTCGACCTTGGCTCCGGCGAAGGCGGGCCGTCTCCTCTCTCGTGGCACGATCTCGGCTTCGATCCCGGCCTCTCCGATCTCGCGTTCGATGCGTTCGACGCCGGCGCCGTTCTGGGCTCGGTCGGACTTGCAGATCTCGGAGCTTGGGCATGAGCCGGATCCCTTCCTCGCGGAGATTTCATCCGAAGGCGCGCTCTGTCCGCGCCGGGTGGCTGGCACGGCTTGCGGCGGCTTCGCTCGCGGTCACGGTCACCACTTGGGCCTCCCCGCTTGCAGCCCAGGATCCGGCGCCGGCTCCCGAAGCGCTACGGGCCTGCGCCCCCGCAAGCGCCGGCACGTACCTCGTGGCCGATGCGCGCGATGGGGAGACGTTGCGTCTCGAGGACGGACGCGAGGTGCGTCTGATCGGTGCGCTCGCGCCCCGGCCGGGCGTCTCGCTCGGAGAGATCCCGGACTGGCCGCCGGCGGACGAGGCGCGGCGCGCCCTCGCTGCGCTCGTAACGGGCCGGCGCGCGACGCTGCACGTCCCCACGGGGCGCCACACCGACCGCTATGGGCGTCTTCTCGCCCACGTCACGATTGCGGGCGCCGACGGCGGCGCAATCTGGCTGCAGGACAGCCTGATCCGGGCGGGGCTCGCACGGGCTTACGCCCTTCCGGGTCATACAGCGTGTCTCGCCGCGCTGCTCGATGCGGAAGAGGCGGCGCGGCGCGCTGAAGCCGGGCTCTGGGCCCGCGGCGGCGCCTTCCTCGTGCGCGAGGCCGAGCCGATCGCAGACCTGGCGCGGCTCGCCGGACATTTCGAGATCGTGGCGGGGACCGTGCGGGCCACCGCGCGCACGAAGGAGACGACGTACATCAATTTCGGCGCCGATTGGCGGACCGACTTCACGGCCAGCGTGCCGACCTCCCTCGTAGATCGGAGCGCGGGCGGCGCGCAGATTCCGGGGCTTGTGGGCCAGCGCATTCGCGTCCGCGGGTGGATCGAGCGCCGAAACGGCCCGATGATCAGCCTCGACACTCTCGATCAGATCGAGCGGCTGGATGGCGGGACGCCCGTGCCCCTCGATACGCCAGCAGGCGGACTCGCGCGTCCTTCCCCTGCGCCGCATTAATCTCCCCGAATTTTTCTCCCGAAAAAGAGACGCGAGGGATTTCCTGAAAGGGACGCATCGGGGGAAAATCTTTCACCGCCGGCACGGGGATAAAAAAGCCGCCCGGCGCAGAACGCCAGGCGGCTCATTCAGATCAAACGTGAGACGGGACCGGTTAGGCCGCCTTCACTTCAGCGCCATCCTCGGAGCCCTCGGCCAGACGACGGCCGCGGGCGCTCTTGGACAGCACCTCCGTGATGCGCTGCACGGCGCCGCGCTCGTCCAGCTTCTCGACGGCGGCGATCTCGCGCGCCATGCGGTCCAGCGCGTCCTCGTAGAGCTGGCGCTCGGAGTAGGACTGCTCGGGCTGCGCCTCGGAGCGGTAGAGATCGCGAACGACCTCGGCGATCGAGATCAGATCGCCGGAGTTGATCTTCGCCACATACTCCTGCGCGCGGCGGCTCCACATCGTGCGCTTCACGCGGGCACGGCCCTTCAGAGTCTCGATCGCCTTCTTGACGATGCCGTCGTCGGCGAGCTTGCGCATACCGACGCTCTCGAGCTTGCCGGTGGGCACGCGCAGCGTCAGCTTCTCCTTGTCGAAGGTGATGACGAAGAGCTCGAGCGACATGCCCGCGATCTCCTGCTCCTCGATGCCGACGATGCGGCCGACGCCGTGAGCGGGATAGACGATGAACTCGTTGGTCTTGAAGCCGTGGCGCTGGCTCACCGACTTCTTCTGCGCCGCCAGGATCTGCTGAGCGGCGGCCGCCTTCTGGGCGATGTCCTTCGGGGTGGCCGGCTGGACCGGCGCCGTCAGCTTCTGGCTGGCCGACTTCGCGAGTGCGGCCGCGGCCCGCGCAGGCGTTACCGGAGCGGGCTGCGGGCGCGCGACAGCGGCCTTCTTCGGCGCAGCGGCGGCCGGAGCCTTGGCAGCGGAAGCGGCGCGAGGCGGCGCGGCGACAACAGCCTTCAACGTCGGCTTCTTCACGGCGGTGGCAGCCGTCGCCTTCTTCATCTCGGAACCCCCTTTAACGCTGGACTTCGCAGCCGTCTTCGCAACGGCTGCCTTGGTGACGCCTGATTTCTTGGCCTCTTTCGAGGAAACTGGCTTTGAGGAGACGCTCTTTGAGGAGACAGGCGCAAGCTTCCTCGCGCCGGGCTTCGCAACGGCCTTAACGCTGGCGTTCGCCCGGGTCGCTTTCGCCGCCGGGGACTTGGACGTGCGTGCCTTCGCGTGCGGTTTGTTCTTCTGAGCCATACGTCTCACTCTAATCATCAATTACCCAACTCAACCCCGGGTGGATTGAGCACCTACTTGCAACCGGACTTTCCCGCCGTCCGCATTGTCTCCTCGAGTCACACATCAACCCCGATCGCCGGCACACCGTTCTCTGCCGCCGCCCAGGGCTCCTTCCCTATGTCGGATCGCCGTGCCGAAATCGCTAGCCGCGCGGTCCAAGACCGGACGATACGTCTCAGCTCCCACGATGCGAGCGCGTTGACACACCTCAACAATCTGTCACAAACCGAATGTGCGGATGCGAAAGATGCCGAGGTGAGCTGCTTTTGTTTGCATTCCGTTCCACAATCACCGAGGGAAGACTTATAACACAAATTCAACGAATATTGAAGGGTACCCCGGAATATCGGTGTCCCAGAGCTTAAAGAACTTGCTTAAGTGTCCAGATTGGTGCGTTGCACATTCGTACTTGGCGCGCCGCGGCGACGACCAGTCGACCCTCAGTCGCCGGTGCCAGGCTCCGAAGAAAAATATTTATCGAACTTATCCTCTTCATCCCTGTACTGCTCGGCTTCAGGCAGGGCGGGCTTCTTCGAAGTAATATTCGGCCACTTGTCTGCGTAGTCGCGATTGATCTCCAGCCAGCGCTCCACGCCCGGCTCGGTATCCGGCTTGATCGCGTCAACAGGACACTCCGGCTCGCACACCCCGCAGTCGATGCACTCGTCGGGGTGGATCACCAACATATTCTCGCCCTCGTAGAAACAATCGACGGGGCACACCTCCACGCAGTCGGTGAACTTGCACTTCACGCATTTATCGTTGACGACGTAGGTCATTCTTGCGCGTCCGGATTTTCGTGGTCAGGCCACTGGCCTCGGATGTGCCAAATGCCGCCCCCCATAGCAAGTCCCCCAACGTCACACATCATATGGGGCGTGGGAGCTTGGTGGGGCCTCGCATGTGTGCCTCTCTCATTCCCGCCCTTCGCCGCTCTTCATCGCATCGGTCCGGCGCCGCTCCCGCTTGGTGGGACGGCCGGCGCCGGGGGCGCGCTCCGCCCACACCGGCACGGCGGCCGCGCCCGGCCGGGCGACGGGCGCGGGGCTCATGTCCTCGTAGAGGGTGCGCGCCTCGGCGGCAGGGCCCCGGCGTACGCCGAGGCTCGCCACCCGCAGCACCCGGATCGTCCGGCCGATCCGCGACGTCACCACATCCCCCACCCGCAGCGGATGGCTCGCCTTGGCGATGGCCGCGCGGTTGACCTTGACCTTCCCGTCGGTCACCGCCGTCGCGGCGAGGGTGCGGGACTTCGTGACGCGCGCGAACCAGAGCCATTTGTCGAGCCGCTGGACCTCGCTCGCCGCGCCATCGGGGCGCTCCGGCGTCATCAGGAATTTTTCTCCCGGGCCTGCTTGGCGAGCTGATCGCGCAAGGCGCCCAGCGAGGCGAAGGGCGAATCCGGGTCGACCCCGCCTTTTTTCGGCGCGGGGCCCGAGGAGCGGATCATCGGGGGTGGGCGCTCCTCCTGGCGGCGGCGGTCGTCGCGGCGATCCTCGCGCCGCCCCTCGCGGCGGCGGCCGCCATCACGCGCATGCTGGGGACGGGGACGGTTGCGGTCACCCTCCCGGTGCGGGCGATCGCGGCCTTGAGGCTGCGGCCTGGCGGAGGCGTCTGCCTCTCCGCCCGCGGCGGTGGCCGCCGCTTGCTCTCCGGCAGCGGGAGCGCCCTCGGCCGGAGCCGCCGGGTGATGCGCGCCGTTGCGGCGCCCCTTGAAGCGGCGGCTTCTTTCGCCGTCGCGACGTGGCGGACGCTCCTCGTGGCGGCGACGCGGCCGCCAGATCTCGATGACCAGGGCCTCGGACGCGGCAGCCTCCTCGGAGGGGTCGCTCGCCGTCTCGGCCGCGGCCGGCGCAGCCTCTGCCGGGGTGGCCTCTGCCGGGGTGGCCTCTGCCGGGGCACCCTCGGGAGGCGTGGCCTCCGCTGGTGCCTCGGCTGTTGCCGGTTCAGGAGCTGCAACAGAGGCAGGGGCCGCATCCGCTGGGATCTCCGACGTGGCCTCGGAGGCAGCTCCGGCGGCCGTCTCGCCCTCTCCGGCCGGGAGCGGCGGCTCGCTCGCGGCGGTCGCCGGCTCGGCGGCGGGCTTGCCCACCGTCTTGCGATCGAGGCGGAAGCCCAGCGCCTTCAGCACATGGCTCAGCTCGTCCGGCGAGCAGCCGAGGATCGACATCATCTCCGGCGTGACGACGAAGCCGCCATCGCCGGTCGAACCCTTGGGCGGCACGGCGGCGGGATCGTCGGGCTTCGCGCGCCAGGCCAGAAGCGGGCGGATGAGATCGGCGAGGCGCTCGAGAATATCGAGACGCACGACGCGCGGGCCGCAGACGTGGAAGCCAAAGACGCGATAGAGCGCCTCGGGCGTGGCGGCGTCCTGCAGCAGCTCCGGCACGACGAACGGCGCGTCCGGGCGGTCCGCCGCCTGCCGCGCCGTCATGCCCGCGGGCTGGCGCAGCCAGGCGCGTGGCGCGCACAGGATGTTGGGCAGGCCGACCCAGGGCAGATAGGCGAGCCGCTTCATCAGGCGGTACTGCCACTTGCCGATGCGGTANNAGATGTTGAAGGCGCCGAAGCGGACGCCGTACTTGCGGAGCTGGGCGCGCGCCTCCTGATCGAGATGCTTCATCATGTCCGCGATCTCTTCGCGCTTCAGCATGCCGAAGCTCTCGGTCAGGCGGAAGGCGATGCCGCGGGCGAGGCCCGAGACGTCCTCGGCCTTGGCGATATCGACCAGGGGCTTCAGGCGCTCCGCGATGATCTCGTCGCGCCAGGCGTCGAGGCGGGCCTGCACCTTCTCGCGATCCGGCGCCGTCAGATGCTCGTCGGCCAGAAGCGCGACCTGGGGCTTCAAGGGATCGTCCGCCGCCTCGAGCACGCCGATCTCCTCGTCGCGCCAGAGAATACGCGCGGTGCGCGAGACCTTGAAGGCATCGGATTTGGCGGCGGCGACACGGCGGGCGCGCATGCCGAGCTCACGCGAAAGGACATGGGCGGCGGCGTTGCGGGCGGCCTTGCCGTGCACGCCCTCGCCCTGCTGCTCGGGCGAGAAATGGAACCCCTTGAGGCGGCCGACGAAGTGATTTTCCACGCTGATGGCGCCGTCCTCGCCGATCTCGGCCGTCAGCTCCTCCTTGTCGCGCAGGCCCTTCATGAGGGCGCTCGTGCGCCTATCGACGAAGCGCTGCGTCAACTGCTCGTGCAGCGCATCCGACAGGCTGTCCTCGATGGCACGCGTGCGGGCCTGCCAGTGGGCGGGATCCTTGAGCCAGTCGGCGCGGTTGGAGACGAACGTCCAGGTGCGGATATGGGCGATGCGGTTGGCGAGCGTGTCGATATCGCCGTCGGTGCGGTCGGCGAAGGCGACCTGCTTGGCGAACCAGTCCTCGGGCACACGCTGCTCGCCGCTCATGAGATGGCCGTAGATGGTGGCGCAAAGCTCCGCATGGTTCTGCGAGGAGATCTTGCGGTAGTCGGGGATCTGGCACACCTCCCAGAGCCGCATGACGGCGGCCGGATTGGCGGCGATGTCCGCGATCTCGCGGTCATTGGCCAGCGCTTCGAGCGCGCTCACGTCGTCGGCCATGCGGGCGCGGGTGAGGCGGGCCTCGTTCGGCATCTCGCGCAGGCTATCGCGCAGCCGGTCGAGGCTCGCGAAATCGAGACGGCGATTGCGCCATTGCAGCACGCGCACGTTGTCGAACGTGTGCGTTTCGAGGCGCTCGACGAGGTCGGCGTCGAAGGGCTCGCAATTGCCGGTGACGCCGAAGGTGCCGTCGTTCATGTGGCGGCCGGCGCGGCCGGCGATCTGGCCGATCTCGCCGGCGGTGAGGTGGCGGAAATTCTGGCCGTCGAACTTGCGCATGGCCGAGAACGCGACGTGATCGACGTCGAGATTGAGGCCCATGCCGATCGCGTCGGTCGCGACGAGGAAATCGACGTCGCCCGACTGATAGAGCGCCACCTGGGCGTTGCGCGTGCGCGGCGAGAGCGCGCCCAGCACGACGGCGGTGCCGCCGCGCTGGCGGCGGATCAGCTCGGCGATGGCGTAGACCTCGTTGGCCGAGAACGCCACCACGGCCGAGCGGCCCGGCAGGCGCGTGATCTTCTTCTCGCCGGCATAGCTGAGACGCGAGAGACGCGGGCGCGAGATGAAGTGCGCGCCGGGGATGAGATCCTCGATGGCAGGTCGCATGGTCTGCGCGCCGAGCAGCAGCGTCTCGGCGCGCCCGCGCGCATGCAGCAGCCGGTCCGTGAAGACGTGGCCGCGCTCGGGGTCGGCGGCGAGCTGGATCTCGTCGATGGCGAGGAAATCAACATCGATGTCGCGCGGCATCGCCTCGACGGTCGCCACCCAATAGCGGGCGCGCTCGGGCTTGATCTTCTCCTCGCCCGTGATCAGCGCAACCTTCTCGGCCCCGACGCGGGCGGCGATCTTGTCGTAGACCTCGCGCGCCAGAAGCCGCAGCGGCAGCCCGATCATGCCGCTCTCGTGGCCGAGCATGCGCTCGATCGCGAGATGGGTTTTACCGGTGTTGGTGGGGCCGAGGACCGCGGTTACGTTGCGAATGCGTGCTTCCAAATCGCTCGCCATACGCGAAATCTCCATGACAACAGCCCCTGGCATTGCATTGCCGCCATTCGAGATCAAGCGTTTCGTTCGAGCGGGTGCACACTTCCGCGCGCGCCTCCCTCTCGGGGGGCTGCGGGGGCTCTTCGCGAAACGGCAAAGGGCACCCCGCAGGGCGCCCTTGTTTCCTTAACGCGTCAAACTCTGGAGAAGCCGTGCCACGTCACTCCGCGGAGGCGACCTGGCCGTTCGGCACCTCGATATTGACGCCGACGAGGTCGATGCGCGCGCCGCCCACCGGGGTCGGCAGCGTGACGGACTGGGGCAGCATGACCTTGGCAGAGGGCACCATCCGGAACGCGATCTCGATGGCGTCCGACGTGGCGAGGTCCTGCGTTTCCTGCGTCGGCCGATAGCCGGCGATCGGAGTATATTTCACGCGGCAGACGATCGCCGTCTCCCCGGCATGGCCGGGAACGGGCTCCTTGCGGGCAAAGCGCAGATCGATATCGAAGCGCTGCTTGCCGTCGAAGATGGCGACCTTCCGGCCGCAGGGCGCGGCGGCGTCGGAATGGGTCAGCGTCAGGATGGCGCTCAACGGATCGACGACGTTCTTCAGATGCGCGCGGGTCAGGGGGACGGTGTCGGGCGGCTCCAGGGTGGTGGGCAGCACGGTCAGCGTGTCGACCCCGTCGGAGCCGAATGCCATCGCCACCGAGCCGTTGCGGACCGAGCTCTCGTAATCGAAGCGGAACTTGCCGGGCTTGGCCGCCTTCGCCGCCAGGAGGCCGGTGGAGCTGGTGATGCCCCGCCATTGGAAGACGCCAAGGAGCGCCGAGATGCGGACATCCGTCTCGAGGGTGTAGCTCGTGCGCCCGACATTGGATTTGAAGCGGAAATCGCCGAGATCGAAGCCGTTCAGGGTGATCTTGTAGCTGGCGTCCACCCGGACCGGCGAGATGGCGGAGGCGGGCCTCGGGGCGGGCTCGGCGCCGGCCGTGAGGGCCCCCAGCAGGGCTGTGGCGGCGACAGCCACGAGCGAGCGCAACGCGGGAACGCAACGAAACGAGACCTGGGACATGATCTTACTCAACTCTCCCACCTTCGCGGATACGCCGCACAAGGGGCTAAAGCGGGTTTACGACACTGAACTCAACGGCATCTTGCCGCTCAAGGCTTAACAATTTCCTCAGCGGAGCGCCGCTCTGACACGGGCGCGGGTCTTGCGTCGTCCCCGGAACTCTTATTCCCTGAGGCGCGCAATTTTATTGCCCCCGTGCGGACGGGCCTCGCCGCGCGCGTGCGCGGGCCGCTTGACGACGTTGCAGCGGCTCGCGTATAGAAGGCGCCAACGGTCCCGCCGATCCGATCTGCGGGGCTATTTTCATTGATTTTCCCCGTAGATTCGGATCCGCCCTCGACGGGCGAGCGGTACGGGACGGCTGAACGCAAGGAACGCTCAAATGACCAGGCGCTGTGAGTTGACGGGCAAACTGCCGCTTTCCGGCAATATCCGGAGCCACGCCGAGAACGCAACGCGGCGCAAGTTCCGCCCCAACCTCGTGAACGTGACGCTGATCAGCGACGCGCTCGGGCGCTCGTTCAAGCTGCGCATCACCGCGCATGCGCTGAAGTCGGTCGAGCATCGCGGCGGGCTCGATGCCTTCCTCGCCAAGGCGAAGGCCGAGGATCTCTCGCCCGAATGCCTGAAGATCAAGCGCGACATCGCCAAGGCGCTGGCCGAGAAGGCCGCGGCCGCCGCCTGAGGCGGGATCGCCGCGCCGGTACGCCGGGATTCACGTGAAATCTTAGAGACATGCGCCCTCGGGAGAGCCGAGCGGCGCATGTTTCGTTTGGGGATGACCAACGTCAGCGGGCAACCAGCCTGATCAGGAAGATGACCAGGATCGCGCCGATCGTCGCGTTGATGATATCACCCAGCAATCCGCCGCCGATATAGAGGCCGACCCGCGGCAACAGCCAGCCAGCGACCACGGCGCCGACGATTCCGAGCACGATGTCGCCCACGAGGCCGAAACCACCGCCCTTCATGACCTGCCCCGCGAGCCAGCCCGCGATGGCGCCGATGATGAGCCAAATGATGATGCCTTCCATGTTCTGCTCCTTCGGTTGACGCGCACGCCAGACCCGCGCCTCTGCGCCGGGCCGTGCGCACTCGGCAAAGCCTGAGCACAGGGAAGCCCTCTGACGTTACTTGTGTTCGCGCAGATCCGAAACACGCCTGGTGTGCAATGCGGCGCCTCGCACAACCCACCGTTCTGGACCTTCCGCTGTGCGGGGAGGGAGCGAAACGGCCTCGCTCTCAATAGCCGGCCGGCTTCGGCCACGGCATGGTGAACTGCTCGCCGCGACGGACGAACCGGTAGCGATGGAAGGCGAACCACAGAGAGGCGACGATGTAGAACACCATCATGGCGATGAGCTGGGCGCCGTAGCCCAGGAACACCGCGAAATAGGTGGCGGCGCACAGGATGAGGAGCATGATCGCCGGCAGCGGATGGAAGGGATGGACATAGCCGCGCTTGATCGCGCCGAGCGGCCACTTCTTGCGGAAGATGATGACGTTGAACGCCATGAACGTGTACTCGAGCAGGCCCGAGAGGATCGAGAACGTGATCACCTGATCGAGCGGCGCGAAATAGGCGAAGGCGAGCGCCACCGGAACCAGAAAGACGATCGAGCGGTAGGGCGTGCGGTACTTGGGGTGCACGGCGCCGAACACCTGCGGCAGATAATGGTCGCGGCCCATAGAGAACCAGGCGCGCGAGGCATCGTTGATGCAGCCGTTGGCGGAGGCCAGCGCCGAGAAGATCGTGCCGATGAAGAGAAGCACCATCAGCAGCGTCGAGTTGGTGAGGCGGGCGGCGTCGAACAGCGGCGTCACGGACTGGCCCAGATACTCCCACGGCATCAGCCCGGAGCAGACATACCACGTCATCGTGGCCGCGATCAGAAGCGTGATGATGCCCGTCATGGTGCCGAGCGGAAGCGCGCGGGCGGGCGAGCGCACCTCCTCCGCCGCCTGCGTCGTGCCTTCGATGCCGAGGTAGAACCACATGCCGAAATGCAGCGCGGCCAGCACGCCGAGCCAGCCGTAAGGGAGCCCCGTGAAAAGCTCGCCGTGCTTCATGTAGGTGTCGCTCCAGGGCTGGACCGAGAAGAACAGCACGCAGATGGCGACGAAGGCGATGGCGGTGATGACCAGGCTGAACGTCAGCGTGGTGTAGACGCCTCTGTAGTTGAGCCAGGCCAGAAACATGATCGTGAGGACAATGAACGGCTTGTCGCTCGTGTTGGCGAAGCCGGCCATGGCGCCGACCTTCTGCAGCAGATGGCCGAGCGTGATCGCGTTGGCGGCCTCGAGCATCGTATAGGCGAAGACCAGGAACAGGCCGACGTTGAAGGCCATGAGCGGCCCGATGATGTGCTTGGCCTGCGCATACTGCCCGCCGGCGGCGGCGACCGTGGACGTCACCTCCGAGTCGATCATGGCCACGCACGTGTAGAGAAGGCCCGCGCACCAGCACGCGATGAGCGCGGCGATGGCGCCGCCTTTGCCGACCGCGAAGT
>JRYH01003584.1_pt1 | contig 20116 bp, 24 predicted proteins | sample 235351 | NCBI WGS metagenome assembly JRYH01 (sample SAMN03074221, study PRJNA261480) | activated sludge metagenome | biome: Wastewater Treatment Plant; feature: Wastewater; material: Activated sludge; isolation source: activated biomass of a wastewater treatment plant treating wastewater... ...
ACTACCGTTCCTGACGCGCTCTCGCTTGTCACCGGCCTACCTCCATCGCAGCCCAAGGGCTGCTCAGTCGGAACGTCCGGGAGCGCGCACTGTTTTCTTTTGAAAACAGAACACCAAAAACCAAAAACCCCCCCTGCTGGACAACCAGTTCCAAGACACACTGAACAACAAAAACAGCGGCCACACCCTCCGGGGGGCTATATAAGGAGGGCGGTTGCGTTACACGGCCCTAAGCCAGCGGCTGACCGTCATTTTGCTGACAGCTAGCTCAACCGCAATCTTGGTCTGAGTCATTCCTTGGGAAGCCATCAAGCGTGCCGATGCGCGCTTCTGCTCGTTGCTCCCGCGAACACCATCCCCCGTGTAGCTGTCTTGCCAACGGCCTTCTGCAACGCGATCGCGTTCTGCGTCACGAGCTTTCTTACGCTCCTGGATGACCTCTGCAGGGGCGAGAGCCCGCAGCTGGTCGGCGTATCTGCTGACGATGTCGTGTCCGATCCAGTCACGCAGCGTCGCCGCCTTGAAGAAGTAGCGCGGATCGACCTCGCGCCCGTTCCAGGCGATCTTGTGCCCCTGGTCGGCCATGTTTCGCCGACTGATGACCGGTGCCATCGTGGCCAAGATCTCTTCGTCGGAGAAATTCGTGATGAGCCGCCCAACGCTCAGGATCTCGGACTCGATAGCATCCGGCTGAGCGAACCAGGACAACGCGACCGCGTGGAGGAACAGGAGCCGATCTCGGCTGCCCTCGGGCAAACGATTGCCGTGCTCAAGGTTGGTGAGCTTCACCAGGTCGGAGTAAACCGTGTGCCACCAGCCGTAGATCGAGCCAGCCCGGACGGACCGTCGGCCAGCTCGAGCCGCCGCCGCGTTGAAGTCCGAAATCGAGGCCTTGGGGCGACCTGCTTTGCGAGGGCCCAAGATCTCATCAGCCAGGCTATGCAGGTCCCACTCTTCGCCTGTCAGCATGAGCCCGCGCGCTTCCACGCCGTTCCTGCTGTTGATCGTTCCAGGCAATCGAAGCACGCGCGTGCAGTCACGGCATGCTGGGTCAGCGCCGATCGCACTCAAAGTCTTGAGAATTGCATCCTGGATACGCTGCCAGACCGGCAACGCTTTGCCAGGCGTGGCACGCAGCAGCCAGTAAAGGTGCAGGCCGCGACCAGAAAAAACCGCCAGGCTCGGCGCTGGCATCTGTGCTGAAAGCAGCGCCTCGAGGACGAAATCGATGTCTTGCTGGCCGTCGAGGTCAACATAGACCGCGCGAAGGCTCTTGAGCAGCCGAACTTCACGCCAGCCCGCAAACTGGTTGACGGTGAAGTATGCGTCGGCGCGAGAGCGCAGCTGTTCCGCGATCGCGGGGAGGTTTTCAGTCGGGCGGCACTTGATCCAGCGCTTACCGTCGTCGGCCAGGCGTTCCCAGAAGAGTACAGTGCCGTGCCGGTCGCCGCTGTGGATCAGCTCGGCGTGATCGCCGGGGCTCGAGAAGTCGAGCGAGAGCTGCTGCCGCTTGAGGTTAGTTCTTGTCATGTCTCGTGCTCGCTTGCAGCGAGCACGAGATGCTGTAAAATCTGGTCATCTGTCGCCTGCCATCATCAGGTTGATAGGCCCCGGGGAGCGGCTGCAACCGCGTCGATCCGGAGAACTTCTAAAAAGCCCGCCTGCCAGCGGGCTTTTTTCTTTCTGCGGTCATATTACCGCAAGTCGATGCGCGCATCGGGCGCGCCAAGTGATGCCAGCGCGGCCACTGCTCTGTCGAGATCCTTCCAGGCGCGTGGCCTGAAGTCGTTTTGATTGACCAGCACGGCCTGATCCTTTCTGACGCTCCAGCCGCCAGCCGGGTGAGCGAAGAAGCATCGGAACAGCCCCCGCCGTCGGGCGCTTTCGGCTATCTGGAATTCAGAATACCCGTTTCATGACGAAAAAAAAAACGCCCCGGCGCGCCGCACCGTCGTCAAACCGCCTCCGCGTTCACACGCCGCGCACGCCTGGGCTTTCCGCAGTCGGCCGGCAGCAAGCTGGTGAGCTGCTGGTACATTCCGAATAGAAAAGCCACCCGCGCGGCGTCGGTCGAACCGCCCTTGTATCCATACGCAGCATCCACAGCAGCATCGAGCTTCTGATGCGCCTTCACCAGGTCGGGCGGCATGGTGAGCGGGTCGTACAGATCGGCCAGGCTTGAATCGGGGTACGTGGAGCGTGTATCGAGCACCCCCTGTGCAGCAGCCTCGATGGCGGTGCGCTGCTTGTCGGTCGGGGTCGGCCAGGGGAAGTTGTTGTAGACGGCGGGGGCGTAGCTATAGCGGCTTTCAAGGCGGCCTGCGACCGTCCTCATCCAAGCGTTGTGCATCGTGCTGCACAGCATGCCGAAATGGTAGTGCGTTGCCCCTTCCACGATCTGGACCTTGTTGCTCGCAATGGTGTCCGCAGAGAGAAAGGCGATGGGAATGAAGCGGCGACGCTCGGACGAGACTTCTGGAACACCGAGATAGTCCTTTTCCGGCTGACGATCCTGGGTAAAAAGCGTGGGCTTTTCCGCAAAGGCTTGAACGCTTTTCGTCGGACTATTCAGTCGTGCCTGGGAGACGGCAGCGACACGCTTCATCACCGCCGGCATGGACTTGAGCTCCTTAGGCGAGATCCCTTTTAGCCAAAGGCAGTAGCGACGCCCACCGTTGATCAGCTCTTCACCGCCGATATAGGTCTTGAGCCACTTGGCGGCAGTAGGCTCTTCAGCCTGTAGCGCTTCGGCTTCCTGTTCGGACAGGATCAGGTGTCCGCCATCGGTGGGCTGGCTGCCCTTGATCAGCTGCGGAAGCCCCGATGGGGTTGCAGTTCGCGACGGCAGAATGATGTCGGCGGCGTCAACGAGGTAGGGGTTGATATTCCGGGCCTTGATGGCGTGCGGCTCACCTTTGATGTCCTCGTACTCGAAGATCACCTTCTCATCGGAATCCTGCAGGCCGAAGCCCACGATCACACAATGAACAGCAGCGCGCCCGCGGGCCTCGCTCGTCCACATGAACGTCCGGTGGGCGAAGTGGATCTTCACGCCCTGCTCCAGCATCCAGCTCCAGAGGGTGCCGACTTGCTCGCCCTGGCAGATGCTATTCGTTGAGACAAGGGCCGTAACCACCTTGGGATTGCGTTTCATGTACTGCACGGCTTTGTGATGCCAGCAGGTGACAAAATCGAGCCGCCCAAAGCGCCCACCATTGCCCCAAACGTTCGCCATGTCCTCCATCTGTTCCGCACTTCGCCACTGGTGACCGACGAAGGGCGGGTTACCGAGCAAGTACGCGCATTTCTCGGGCGGAAGCACCGTGCTCCAGTCCAGGCGCAATGCGTTTGCGTGAACGATTGTCGCGCTGTGATTCAGCGGGATACGCACGAAGTAGGCGCCGAACTCTTCGCTGACCTTCATATTCATCTGGTGATCGACCAGCCACAGCGCAACCTGGGCGATTTGCGCCGGGAAGTCTTCGATCTCGATACCGTAGAACTGGTCGACATCGACCGCGATCATCTGATGCACGTCGAGCGCCATCTGCCCGCCAGCGTTGGCAGCCCGCAGCACCTCGAGCTCGAGCAGGCGCAGCTCGCGATAGGTGATTACCAGGAAGTTTCCGCAGCCGCAGGCGGGGTCGAAGAAGGTGAGCGTGCGCAGCCTGGCGTGAAACTCGGAGAGGCGCTTCTTGTTGCCGCGGATCTTCTCGAACTCGGCCCACAAGGCATCGAGGAACAGCGGCTTGATGAGCTTGAGGATGTTCTCCTCGCTGGTGTAGTGCGCGCCCAGGTTGCGGCGGGCCTGTGCGTCCATGATGCTCTGGAACAAGCTGCCGAAAATGGCCGGGGAAATCCGGCCCCAGTCGAGCCCGCACAGATCGAGCAGGCTCTCACGCATGGCCGCATCGAAACTCGCCGGCGGAAGCATGTCGGCAAACAGCTTGCCGTTGATGTAGGGGAAGGCTGCCAGGTGCTCATCAAGGTTCTTCAGCCGCTTGTCCTGCGGCGTGTTGAGCACGTAGAACAAGGTGGATAGGTGGTGCGCCAGGTCGGCCCCGTCGACGCCCGTGCGCAGCTCGATGTAGTCCTGGAACTGGCGCTTCTCGAAAATCCCCGTGTCCTCGGCGAACAGGCAGAACAGCATGCGCACCAGGTAGAGCTCGAGCGGGCGCCCCTCGTAGCCGATTGCCCGCAACTGGTCGTGCAGGCGGCCCATGCGCTCGGCCGCCTTGATGTTGATCGGGTCCTGCGGCTTGATGACCTGGGTCTGGTAGCCCGCGATGAATCCGAACAGCCGGACGTTCTTGTAGAGCTCTTCGAGGGGAAATTCGTAGGTCGCCCCCTCGACCAGGTCGAAGAGCCGAAAGCGCGCAAAGTCACACACCAGGACGAAGCGCGGCAGATCCCGCTCGGCGATCCCCGGGAAGTAGTCCATCGCCTGGGTGTGGGCCCGGTCCAGGTTCTTGCCGCGCGACTTCATTTCGACCAGCAGGATGCCGGGCCAGAACAAGTCGACGTAGCCGGCGCCGCCGCCGTACTTCTTCACCGCATGCTCGAAGCTGGCAATGCGCTTGTTGGTGATCCCGAAAATCTCGAAGAAGGCGATCAGGAACGGCTTGCCCTCACTGTCCTCGTTGCTGGCGTCGGCCCAGTGCTTGGAGAACGCCAGGGCGCGAGACTTAATTTCATTCCAGGATATTGGCATGTTTCGTTATTGGCTTATTGCGTTCATGCGTTATTGCTTTATTTCTCTTGAATCCTGAAGTGGCCGACCAACGCCTCTTCGATCAGGTCGGACTCATTGACCCGCCTGCCGCTCGCCATCGTGCGGCGGAACGCTTCCTCCTTGAGGAACAGATCGAGCGCGGGGTCGATGCGAATCGACTTCGTTCTGCGCTGCGAGACCAGCACCGAGGTCGGCCCCATGCCCGAAGTCCCGGATGCCGGCCGCTCGGCGGCAGCGGCTGCGCTCCCGGCCAGGAAGTTGTCGAGGTTGGGTTTTCCTTTCACGCTTGAATCTCCTTGAAGAGGGCGGCCATCTCGGCAATCGCTTGTGGGTCCTTGGCGAGCTCGGCCACCGTGGCGCCCTCGCCGACGGCACGCCGGTACGCCACGCGCTCGCAGATGCGCGCATCGAGGAGGCGCAGCTTGTGCTCGTGCAGGTAGTCGATCATCTCCCCGGTGTCCCGGGTGCGCGGATCGATGCGCATCAGCAGCACGTGCACGTCGAGCCCTGCATTGAAGTCCTTGGCCAGCTCGACAATCTCAAGCAGATCGGTCATCGCAGCCGCATCGAGGTTGGAGGCGCCCACCGGGACCACGGCACGCTCGGCCAGCAGCAGCGCAGCGCGCAGGCTCGCCGAATCCCGACCGCCGGCATCGATCACGGTATGGGCGAAGCCCTTGGACAGATTCTTGCCCTCATCGAAGACCGCCTTGCCCAGCAAGCAGGTCGTCGTCGGCGACGGCTCACGCCCGCCCTCACGCCGCCAGGCGGCCCAACTGGCGGCCGAAGCCTGCGGGTCGGCGTCGATCAACAAGGTCGCCGCCTGTGCGGCAAAGAGGGCAGCCAGGTGTGTGGCGATCGTGGTCTTTCCCACGCCGCCCTTGGTGTTGACGACCGCTATTCGCATTCGATCAGTCCTTATTTATTTCGTTACCGCATTATATAAATACATAAAGCAACATCTTATATCAACGATAAACATCCCGACGATTGCCGATCTTCACGACAAGGATGCGCATCACCCCGTCCTCGATGCTGGAGATCAGCCGGTAGTCACCCACGCGATACTTCCAGAAGTCCCCGAGCTTGCTGCCCTTGAGGGCTTCACCGATGCTGCGCGGATCTTCAAGCTTGGCCACGCGCTCGAACAAGAAGGCGAGGATGCGCCGGGCATCCTGGCGGTCGAGCTTCCCCAGCTCGCGCTCGGCGGCGGGGTCGAGCTCAACCTTCCAGGCCATAGCGCTTCATAACCTCTTCGAGCGGAACCGTCTGGGTCTTGCCCGAGCGGATATCGATGAGGCGCTGCTCGGCGAGGTACAGATCCTCGAGGTCATCGAGGTGCTCACGAATGGCCTCGACCATGTAGTAGGTCTTGCTGCGCCCCGTCATCTGGGCCAGATTCTGCAGCCTTTGCGAGACGTCATCAGGCAGGCGGAGGGAAACGGCACCCATCGCAGAGACTCCTATCAACCGAATAGAGATACAAGTATCTCACATCAACGCCATAGCCGCTCAAACCGCGCCGGGTTGGTCGCCGTGTAGCGCACGGTGTGCTGGATGTTGCGATGCCCGAGGTAGTCCTGGATGAGTCGGGTGTCGGCGCCCTGGTCGGCGAGCGCGTAGCCGCAGGCGTGGCGCAGCATGTGGGGGTGCGCCTCGACGGACAGCTCGGCCAGTTCCCCGTAGCGCCGGATCGCCACCCAGGCGGTCCGGCGGTTGAGCGGCGCCCGCCGCTCCGAGACGAAGAACGTGTCGCCCGCCGGGCCGAGACGCGCCCGTTCGGTGAGCCAAGCCTTGATGGTCCGCAACTCGTCGCTTCGCAGCGGGTGCGTCGTCGACAACCCCTTCTTGAGCCGAGCGACGTGCAGCACCCGGCTCTCGAGATCCACCTGGTGCAACTTCAGCGCACAGGCCTCGGACACCCGCAGCCCGTGACGGAACATCAAGAGGATCAGGCAGCGGTCGCGCAGCTCGGTGCGGCTGCCGCGGGTGGCCGTGATCAGGCGCTCGACCTCGCGCGCGGTGAGGTGTTTGCGGTCGTTCATCGTTTTGTCCAATGTTCGGGAAAAAAACGCGGCGCAAAGCCGCGCCGTTGCTGGGGGGGGGTGCATGGACATTAGACAAAAGGATTCATTTTGTCTAATCAGCTCCGCCACGCACCTAAACGAGATGGCCGCCAGCCCACTGATGCCAGATAGCAGGCGGCCAAGCGAGGTCAATCCCCTCTAGACTCCAATAGTTCGGTAACGCTACGTAGCGCCCGGATCCATTCGCGCTCGATTAGCACCTTCAGCTCTTCTTCGAGTTTGCGCCGCGCTTCACCATTGAACCATTCGCGGTTATGGCCAGCCACACGCGTCTTGTAGCCGGGACCTTGGCCCCACTCGTCCATGCAGGTCAGCCAGAAGTTCGAGTCGGATTTGAGCGCATCCTTGAACACAGTCTGTCCCATCAACTGCACTTTACGCAGTAGATCCTCGTAGGCCCCTTTCAGCACCCGCTCAGCCTGGGCAATCAAGTCAGCCGCCTCCGCGTATCGGGGAGTGGCCGCCAGAATTTTGCAGTGGCCGGCGAATTCATCGACAGCCTTACTCAGGGCCATCACCGCAAGACGCCGGGCGCCGTACCCGATGTGGTGCGAATAGCTCAGTTGCGTCCACTCGCCCTCGCGGCGAACCGATGCGCGCACCGTCGCTGCGTATGCGACTTGTATCTGGGCGAGCAGGCTTTCCTGTACATGGGAATGGATTGGGGGTACTGAAGCGTTCATCGAAGCCCACGCGTGCAGACTTTCGCCCGCGTCGCGCAGTACCGCTCGGATCCGCTCTTCGCCATGGTTCTTCAGCAGAACCTTGGCACCGTTCGTGGCTTCACGTACCCGGTCACGGAATGCGTCTCGAGCTTGTTGCATACGCTCGATCAGGAATGCTTGAGCCTTAGAAGGCGCGTCCTCGTGGGCGTTATAAAAGCCGACAGCAAGATTCTGCAGGCCCAGCGGTTCCAGTGCCAGGGCTACCTGCTCTGCTTTGAGTTCATAGCCTTCATCCGCGCTTTCCACAGGGGTGCTTGTGGCATCGTCCTTCATCGCTAGCGCTTCGCCTGGCCGGGGTAGAACCAACAGGGAGGCATTGACCTCAAGGGTCCGTACGCCCGCCTCTTTGGCGCGCTCAAGGAGGAGTCGTGCCTCTGCTGCCGGAGCATTATTGAAGTTCGTGCAGAGCACCGCTAGGGTGTGGGGGTCATCGAGATGTACTTCGATGTCCTCGCGAGCTGCAGTGCGGTCGATACCCTTGGTGTCAATGAATCGGATGGTAAGGTCCGAGGTATCGAGTAGCTTCTCGGGGACAACCACTTCAATTCGCCTCGGGAGAGTGAACTCTGGGTTGCGACCGTTATTGATTGACGAGAACGTGTCGCGCAACCAAGCTTTTGGTGACTTGCCAGTAGCGCTGTCGTACCAGACATCGCGCCTGTCGCGGCGATGCAACTCCATGCGGCTGAGCACCTCGACAACAAACTCTCGCTGGGTCGGGAACTTCTCTGCGAGGGTCTTGGCGGGGTCGATAGTGATCCGCTTGCCATCGGGGCCCTTGGGTCTTTGGACTGCAAGACCAGCCATGTTGCGGAGCGCCCGTGCGACCTCCTTCGAGATCCCCTGCGACTCCGAAGTCCCAGGCCCATCGTCTTCTGCCGCTGCGTTTCCCTTCAGAACATGGTCAGCTAGGTCGGTGACGTCTTGGCGAATTTCGTCGTCACTACGCGGCTCAATAATGACCCCGTAGGCTGGGCCGGTGCGCAAGTGCACCTCGCAAACGGTTATCCCGCCTCCGCCTACCTCCAGCACCGGAACAAGTGCTCCGTCCTCCTTCGGCGTTTCCAGGCCGGTCATGCGGCAGATGGCAGTCGACTTCCCGACGCCGATACTGCCAATGAAGGCCACTTGGTGATCTCGCTTGAGAAGCAGGCCCGCACCGCGTTTGAGCTCCTCAATATATTCGGACAGCCGGCGCTCAAACGCGTAGGGGGTATCCGGTTTGTCCCGGAGGGCCATCAGTTCCTCCGCGATCTGTTCGGCTTCCCAGAGTAAATCCTGATCTGGATGGTCCAGCGGGGGCCGCTCGAGAACCTTCCAGACTCGGTGTATCGCTTGCGAGAGCTTGGACGCTTCCTCCGAGTCAATTTGAGCAAGGATGTCTTGCACTTCTTGGAGTGTCACGGGGCGCTCACCGCTCTCAATTCGCGACAGTACCGCCGGACTGAGAGCCACCCGCTTGGCCAAGTCCGTCTGCTTCATCCCTGCCCGGTCCCTCACTTGCATCAGATGCCGACCCAGTTCGGCAGGGCTGATGGATCTATCTTGCTCAACCATAAACATCTCCAAAGAAACGTTGTGATTGCATGATAGCAAATTTTCTTGCTTGTTATTATTTTTTTTAGCAAGTTTTCTAGCTCCTGTCAGGGAGGGCGGCAGGTTCGCGGAAGTCAGGGCTCGAGCGACGGGAATGGAAGCGAGCGCCGCATTCGGGGCGCTGACAGAGTGGCAAGATCGGGTCGGATCGAGACGCTCGCGGACGGTTCACCGTCGCGCGGCTAAGAACAGACGTCTCAGTCAGGCCCAGTGCTGCCGCTGGGGATCTCCAGAAGGCGGTCAGATGAAGGGCTGCTGAACGTCGGTGGTCACCAACCAAGCAGTCAAATCGGCATGCCAATGGCCTGACGTGCGATTTTGCCGTTTTGTGACCTGGCCACGGGTTCCCCATGACGTAGTCAGCGCATCGGTCGTGACGTGGCGAATCGAATACCTTCTGCGAGCTCAACGACGAGTTCGTCGCGTCCTGCGGCGAAATGCCAGTGGCGCAAGCCCACTAAGGAGCAAGACGATGGACGATGGCTCCGGAACAGCCGAGACGTTGACTATTCGCGCTGATCCACCCAAGCCAATACCGCCGGTGTACGTTACCGGAGGGCCGTAGACGGGAGGTGTCTCGAACGTGTACTTCCAAAAGCTTGTGTAGAAGGATGCCGAGCTGTCCCGCGCCTGTTCGAGTATCGACATGAACTCGACTGCCGACGCGAGCTTGAGGTCATCGAGCGATATATTCTGATTTCCCGAGTGAAACTCCAGCCCGTAGCTCCAGTTCTGCGTGCGTGTCTGATCAGCAACCTGCACGTAGTCCCGGTTGACAAACTGGTAGCTCTGAAACGGCGCTGGGGCTGCCGGTGCGACTGAATAGTCATGCCTCGACAGCAGCGTGAAGCTACTTGGATTCGACGGTCCCAAAGGATTGCTTGGCCCGTAACTCGTCACGTCCGAGGTGATCGTGGGAGCGCCGAACTCTGTAATGTACGACCCGCCCGGATCGACGTACCAAGCGCTCACATCGTCAATGTCAAAGGCAAGGGTGGCGAAGAACGAACTTGGCACCGTAACTGGAACGACGTTCGCCCCGGCGCCTATGTATTCGTACTGAACATTCCACGTGCCCTGCATCTGTACCGTCACAAGCGCCGCATGAGCCACGCCGTTCGCCAGCCCCGCCACCATCAAGCCCACCGCCCATTGCCTTGCTGACTTCATAGGACTTTCCGTAGAAGAAATTCAATCAACATAAAGCAAAAATCATGCCAAATATTAAAAACATTGGATTAACCAATGACAGTCGCTAGAACGACCGAAGAGTGTAAGGTTTTCCGACAGCTATCAAAGGACTAAACCCGTTCGTACTCCGCGAAGCATTCGCCGTCCTTTCGCAGTCGCCGCATGCCTTGCATGCTAAAACCCGAAACCTCTGTTCTGACCGAAGATTGTTGGTGAGTTATCCAAACCGGCCGCTCTACTCGGATACTTGCCGTAGGACCTGCACGGGTTCGTACGGCGGGATTGGGTCGGATCCAGCCGCTCCTTCCCCGTGGGACCTTCGAGCCCTTCGGTCACACCGTGCAAGACATTGGACAGTCGACGCCGTTTCGTCCAATGGCGGACAGCGAGGGCATGCTCACAAAGTCTCACCATAGGATGCGAGCGGTCGCGAAAACTGCTCATAAACCCTCACTTTTCCCCCGGGGCGCACAGGTCTGAAGGCGGAGAAGATGTTTGGGCCACGAGGCTGAAACCCGCGCCAATGCTGGGTTTAAGGCGTGAATCCGGCTTCGGAAGCGAGGGCCGGATTCGCCGGATGAGCGTGCATCTGAAACTTGCTCAAAAAGTATCACTTTTCTGCTGAAACCCGCGCCAATGCTGGGTTTGGAGTGTATGTCGCCCCTCTCCAGGGCGCTCAAGTCCGCAGGCTGCTCACAAACCCTCACCATGCGCTGAAACCCGCGCCGGTGCTGAGATTCACGCGGCGAGCCTTAGCTCACGACACTACCGTCGATCGGCTGTGAGCCTCTCCAGCGCGCGCCTTCGCGCTTCTGCATCCGTAATGAAAGGCGCCTTCTTCTTCTCGTATAGCGCCAGGCGATCTGCTTTCGACCGATCGCCTAGGCACGCGGCGACCAGCGGGTCCGCCTGCCGGCTCGCTTGATTTCGATCCACCGCTCCTGAGCGGACGTTGGCCGAGCAGATCCAGCAGGCCCAGCAGCAACTGCAGCAGCTCGAAAGCACCTATCAGTCGATGACGGGCAGCCGCGGCCTCGGCTCGCTGCTGGCAAACCCGGGCTTGCCGCAGTACCTGCCCGACGAGTGGAAGACGGTCTATCAAACGGCCGCCGGCGGTGGCTACTCGGGGATCTCCGGCGCCCTGTCGCAGATCCTGGCCGACGAGCAACTGGTCGGTTCGGTGGCCGCCATCGAGCAGCAGATCATGCAGCGCAGTCGTGAGGCGGCAGCGACGGACAAGGCCGTAGGGTTGCGCGCCTATGATGGCGCCAAGGCACGACTCACGCAGATCGAGGCCTTGATGGGCCAGATCAACGGGACTTCGGACCCGAAGGCGATCGCCGAGCTACAGGCGCGCATCGGGGCCGAGCAGGCCGCGATCAACAACGAGGCCACCAAGCTCCAGATGATCGCGATGCTGCAGCAGGCCGAGCAGCGGCTGATCGACGAGCAGCGGACGCAGTTGAACCGGCGGATACTCTCGAGCTCGAATACGGGCTTCCCGTCTTTGCGCAGCAGCGCTCCCTGACATCATGAACCCTGAAAACCAGCCGAAGTGGACGCATGAGGACTGCGTCAACTACGAGTCCGCACGCGAGCTCATTACCCATCTGATGGCCTTCCGCTCGGAATGGATCGCCCGTGAGCGGGCCAAGGTTGCGCCGGACCTGGTCGCGATCGAGCGCTGGAACGCGGAGCGCGGCTCCTATGCCGCGGAGCTGCGCGGGCTCGATGTGACTGACCGTGAGAACATCGCGCGCATCCGCCGCGACTACGGCGCCGAGATTCGGCGGCTGTCTGCAGCCTAAAGCACCCATGCAGCGACCGCCGCGGCGGTCGCTGCTAGCATGCCCGCCCCGAGCACGAGCCGCTTGAGTTTGCGCGCGGTGGCGTGTTCCCAGCGGACCGATCCGTTCCCGCGTTCCAAGTCGACTTCCAGAAAGAACTTCATCACCGCACCTTCTTCGTATTCAGTGGCGTCATCGTTGCGTCACGACCGGCGCAAAAAAAGGGAAGGCTGTTGTCAGGCCCGGCCGTACAGCATGGCGGTGATCGTCGCGCGGATGGCGGGATGATGTCCGGCAAAGGGCTTTGCTGTTTGCTGCGCTGAACCTCATGCGGTTCGGCGTTCAGGATCGCGGTACTATTTGCAGATATCCCATGCTGCTAGGCCGGTAGTGATGCTGAGCGGCTTCCTTGCTGAGGCTCCCATGGTTTCTGGACAACTACGAATATCGATATTGAATGCGCCGGATGACCTTACGCCTTTGAAGCTGCGTGGCTGGCTGCGTAGTGAGGCTGAGAGCATCCAAGGTTTGGTCAAGGGCGAGCACGACATGATCGTGATCCGTCTGTTCTTGCCGGAGCGGCTACGGCTGGCGACCACACAGAAGCAGCTCGACAAGCTTCTGCAGGGCATTGTCGATCGCTTCCCCAACATCTACCGCGTCGAGCTTCGGCCCGTCACAACGGCGCTAACTGCGGGTGAAATGGCGCAGGCAGCCGAAGAGGGACAAGCCGACTTGCAGGCGATGCTCGAGGGCATGAAGCAGGACGACACCCCGCCCACCCTTCACTGATCTACACAGGAGAAACACGGCATGAAGACCATCATCTTCCCGGGCAACCATCGCCAGCCCGCGGAGGCCGCCTATGGCATCGTGCTCGAGGACGAACTGGCCCACATCGTTGTGTGGCAGGTGCCCGGCAAGCACCGCGGAACCAGCCTTTGGAACACCGACGAGGGCCGCGACAACGTGCTGAACCGCATTCTCGAAACCGAGCTCGCCGGCATCCGCACCGAGTTCGTGCGCTTCAGCGTCGCGATCATCGAGGAAGACGGCGGCCGTGTGCATGCGATGGACTTCCCGATCCACCTCGACATCGACGATTACACCGCCCGAGGCAATCCGCACCAGGTGCTTGACGGCGGCAGGCTGAGCGATGCCTTCAAGTGGATCGTGAACCGGGAAAAGAAGATCTCCCTCCGGTCGTATGACGTGGTGGCCGGCTGCGCCCGTCACTTCACGATTTTCGACGAAGGCGAGGCGACCACCAACCCGGCCGCCCTGCTGGCCCGCGCTGGCTATGTTTCAACGCGGAGAGAGGCTGCAGCGCTGGTGTGAGCGGAATGAATGGCCCGCGTATGCGGGGATGAGCCGGCGCTTGGGGCCATGGAGGCCAGCCAGGCAGCTGAGGAAGCGCAAACCACTTTTAAAGATGATTGATGCGATGAATCCGGAGGCTGCTCGTCCTCCGTTCATTGAAGACGTGGGGGGCGCGTGTGAGTCCCAGGTGGAGGGTGATGGCGCCGCCCAGTGGGGTGGCAGCCCGCCTCCCGTAAACAGGATATCCGGACACATATCCCTTGGTAGCAAACGGAACACAGGATTAAGGTAGGTGGGGGGCGTGGATGCCCCCCATTTTTACTTGTCGGCGGCGTTGCGCATGGGCACACTCGGTTCCAACGATCTTGGGTGAGGTGTGACGATGAGTGCTGTGAAGGAAACGCCTGTGGCATTGCCGGGTGGGAAGGAGGCTCTACAGGAGAACGAGAAGAAGTGGGGGCCTGATCTGATGAAGGCCGGGTGGACGGTGTTGCCGAACATGATCTTCATGCGGCAGCGTGCGCTCGGCCTGGACTCCATGGACATCAATATCCTGCTCATTCTCCTGTCGCACTGGTGGACGGCAGAGAGCCTGCCGTTCCCCTCCAAGAAGACCATCGCGGAGGCGATCGGCTGTGACACGTCGACGGTTCGTCGCAGGATTCAGGCCATGGAGGCGGCGGGCTTCTTGAAGCGGATTGAGCGACGGGTGGAGCACGATCGCAGTAAGACCAACCAGTACGATTTCTCCGGGCTGATCAAGGCGGCTACCCCGTATGCGCAAGAGGAGTTGCAGGCTCGCCAAGAAGGGCGCCAGGGGCGGGCGAAGCGGATTAGACGGAAGGGAAAGCCGCAGCTCAAGGTTGTGCCGGGCGAAGGCGCGGACTGATCTGGCGCACAAAAAACTATGCCCCCGGGGGCATGCTGACGCAGAGGTCGCACCGGGGGCTTGCTCGATAAACATACTACCCGCTCACAGGAGGGAGGTCAAGCCGCCTCCCTCCTGTGGAAGAGAGGGTGAGAACAACAAAAAAGGACCAGTAGGTGTCGAATTCCGTCCTTCCAACGCTGGACTCTAGCCAGCTTCAGCAGCTTGTGGCCACGTTGACGCAACCGCGTCTTAGCAAGTACCTGCGGGCAAGTCGCAACAACGATCACCAGGCGCTCCGCCTGTACGTGTTGAACACGAAGGTGAGCGCTGCGTTCCTGGCCGACCTGCATTATGTCGAGATCGCCTTACGCAACAAATTTGACGGGGAACTGTGTGCAGGGTTCGGGCCGGAGTGGTTCAAGGATCAGACCTTCCTTGCACTGGTCGATCGGCGCAGCCAGGGAATCCTGCTCAAGGCTCAGAGCGATGCGGCGAAGCATTGGCCGAGAGGGCGCCCAGTTCCGCCTGGGAAAGTGATTGCTGAACTGTCGTTCGGGTTCTGGCACAACCTGACGGATTCAAGGCTGGAGCATCCGCTTTGGGTGCCATATCTGCATAAGGCTTTTCGTCCTCGCAAGGCCCCCAAGCGGGCGACCTTCAACCAACAGCTCGAGAAGCTGCGGCAGTTGCGCAACCGGATTGCACACCATGAGCCGATCTTCCATCTGGACTTGATGGCCATCCACCAGACGCTCCGTGAAGTCGCTCAGGCGTTGTGCCCGGCTACAGCCGCGGTGATGCTCAAGACCAGCACCGTGCGTCGCGAGGTGATGGGGGTTGGTTCCTACTGCAAGAGGCGGGGGATCTGACGGGTTGTCCCAATCAATAGCGCACCCGAAACGTGGGCGAGTCGGCCGCCCGGGCGTGGCGCCGGTCGTAGAGCCGGGTGGTGCTGATGTTGGCGTGCCCGAGCCACTGCTGGACGCGGGCAATATCCGCCTCGTGCTCGAGGGCGTTGGTCGCCGCGGTGGCGCGCAGCCCATGCACCCCGAGGCCGGCGACCGAAATGCCGGCCGCCTTCGCGTAGGTGCCGACCACGGCGTAGATGCCGTCGGCGGTGAGCCCCGCGCCGGTGCGCCGGCCGCGCAGCGGCACGAAGAGCGGCGCCTTCTCCTGCCCCACATGGTGACCCGAGGCCGCGAGATAGGCGTGGACGCGCTCGGCGGCGACCGGATGCAGCGGCAGGAAGCGCAGCTTGCCGCCCTTGCCGTGCACCCGCAGGTGCGGCACGCCGCGCCGCTCCTGCAGGTCCTGAATGCCCAGCCGGGCCGCCTCCTCGCGGCGCAGCCCGTGGTAGAGCAGCACCGCGAGCAGCGCCCGATCGCGCTGGCCCTTGAGGGTGGCGGGATCGGGGGCGTCCAGCAGGGCGCGCGCCTGGTGGTCGCCCAGCGCCGGGGTCTTGCCCTCGTTGCTGTCGAGTGTCGGGCGCTTCACGCCATGGACCGGGTTGCCGCCGGCCATGGCGTTGCGCTCGAGCAGATAGTCGAAGAGGCTCGCGAGCGCGGCGAGCTTGCGTCGCACGGTGGCGCCGGCGAGGCCCCGGCGCTCGAGCTCGCCGCGCCAGGCGAGCACGTGGGCGCGGGTGACGGCGCGAAACTCATCGGGGGCGGTGAGACCCAGGAAGTGGCAGAAGTCGGCGAGGTCGGCCCGGTAGGCGCGACGCGTGCGCGGGTTGTCGAGGTTGGCGAACCACTCGGCCGCCGCGGGCACGGCGGCCAGGCGCTGGAACTCGGGGGCGGTGAGGCGGCGGGCGTCGGCCGCCGGCGGTAAGCTCAGCTCATGCATCGAGGCCTCTCCCGATCGCGCGGTACCAGTCCTCGCCGGCGGCCAGGCGGGCGCGGATATCCCCCTGCAGGCGTTCGTGCGCCGGCGCGAGGTGCGCCCAGCGTTTTTTCGCTTCCTCAAGGTCGGCGAGGGACAGGGCCTCGGCCACCTGCAGGCCGGCGCTTGCCAGGCGTCTGGCGCGGTGCCAGAAGCCGCCGGCGGTCCCGAGCTCGTGGACGGGGTGGATCGGCAGTCGGTGCGCCTGGTGGAGCTGCCACAGCAGGGCCAGGGCGTAGCCGTGGCGGCGATGCGCTGGTGCGATCTCGAGGCCGTAGAGCCAGAGCTGATCGTCGAGTGGCGTCACGGCATAGGTGGCGGTGCCCACCCGGATGCCGGCGCTGGTGGCGATCGTTGCCGTCCAGTCCGGATTAGGCGAGGTATTCGTCATGTAGTAGTTCGCCTGCCGCGCGAGCTGGATCTCGGGCAGGCGCGCGATTCGCCGCTGGGCGGCCCACTTTGAGAAGAAGCTGGGGCGCAGGCTAGTCATCTTTGTCGAGCGCGTGGTGCATGGCATACCAAGTGCCGACGGGCATGCCGCCCTCGACGTAGCGGCCATGGAGGCAGCGCAGGAAGGTCTCACGGGCGGTGGTGGTGACGAGCCGCAACTGGTTTTCGGCACCATGGCACGAGACGATCCACTGGCCGTTGGCGGTGGGCGTGCAATGGTACTGAGCGAAGTCCGTCTCGCCATTGACCGCCTCGTGGAGCGCATAGACATCCGCGGGGCTGCCGTCGCAGGCCTCGTCGAGCCATTCGTCGAAGTTCGTGATCGTCGCCATCGGCATGCCTTCAGTCTGAGAAAAACTAACGATAACGTATTTTATCGGTATAAAAATCTAGCGAGAAAGCGGCCTCAGGCCGCCTTCTTGTGCCACCCATTACCGCTTACTATCCGGCGTGACCTTCATCGGGGTCCAGGTGTTGCCCGGTTTGGTAGTGGGGGGCAGAGGCTTGTTGTCCGCAACCGTCGCGAAGTTCGGCACTTTGCCTCCCCTCGGGCCGGTTTCTTGATAGATGCCGCCCTGATTACCGGTGCTGGTGCCAGGTTTCTTGCTCATTTTCGAAGCTCCATGAAAGGACGTGGATTAGCCCACATGAAAAGTTTACAATACATACTAAAAAAAGAGAAACGTAAACCGAAAAGAGGGAATGACCATGATCGCTGATCGCATCCGCCTGGCGAGACGCAAGGCGGGGTTCTCCCTGCGTGATCTTTCGGCTGCAATGGAAGGGCGGGTCACCGCTCAGGCCATCGGGAAGTATGAGCGAGGGGAGAGCACCCCTAGTTCAGGGGTGCTGCTAGGGCTCGCCAAGGCCCTTGATGTCTCCCTTGGATATCTGCTCGACACGCAGGGAATCGCCCTTTCTGGCGTTGAATTCCGCACCAAGGCGAATACCACCGCCCGAGACCGCGCCGAGGTTGAGACGGAAGTGCTCGAGTGGGTTGAGCGCTACCTCCAGATCGAGCAGGTTCTCGAACTCGACAGTGCCGAATGGCAATGCCCGCTGCCCTGCCCACGCCGATTGAAATCCATCGTTGAGGCGGAGGAACTGGCCAACGAGGTACGAAAGGAATGGGAACTCGGCCTTGATCCCATCCCGAACATGACCGAGCTGCTTGAGGAGAAGGGGCTGAAGGTCCTCACGGTTCCTTTACCGGCGCGCGTCTCCGGTTTTACCTGCCTGGTGCAGCGCGCTGATGGTGAGCCACTACCGGTGATCGTCGTGAGCAACCAGTTCTCCCTGGAGCGCCGGCGACTCACTCTTGCGCATGAACTCGCCCACCGGCTGATCGATACCGACTGCCTGTCAGACAAGGATGAAGAGAAGGCGGCCAATGTGTTCGCGGGTGCCTTTCTCATGCCGCGCGCCCATCTTCTGAAGGAGGTTGGCAAGACCCGTCATGCCATCGGCTACAAGGAGCTGATCGACCTGAAGCGTCTTTACCGCGTGAGCGGCGCGGCGTTGCTGGTGCGCTTACGCCAGGTGGACGTAATCAGCGACGCGATGCTCACCTACGCTTTTCAGTCGATCGCGCGGACTTGGCGCACGCAGGAGCCCGTTGAGTTGGAGCCATCTCGGGAGCGGGGACAGCGGGAACGGGCGCGCCGCTTCGAGCGGCTATGCTACCGGGCGTTGGCCGAAGGCCTGATTTCACTGACCAAGGCGTCCGAGCTTCTTCGGCAGCCCATCTCCACTGTCGAAGCTGATTTGAAGGGGCCTCAGGACGCCGATGCGGATCATTGTCAGTGACAGCAGTTGCCTGATCGATCTGCGCAAGGTGGGGCTGGTCGAGGCCTTTCTCAAACTTCCCTATGAGTTTCTGATCCCGAACACTCTGTTCGAGGATGAGTTGCTGAAGTTCACAGCGGCGCAGAAGCGAGCCTTGGTGAAGGGGGGCTTGACGGTAACAGACCTGCCAGGTGAAAGGGTTTTACGTGCTCAGGGAGTCATTCGAGAACAACCTCGCCTCACCCTTCACGATGGCTTTGCCTTCGCTCTCGCGGAAGGATATCCGGGATGCATCCTGCTCACAGGCGACGGCGGACTGCGCGCTTTCGCTGTGGCTCAGGAAGTCGAGGTGCGGGGTGTTCTTTGGCTCATTGATGAACTTCATCGCCATGGTGTCGACACCGCGGCCAATCTTCTGGTGGTACTAGAGCAGTTGGCCGTCGATCCCACTGTGCGGCTTCCACGGCGGGAGCTGGCCGCGTTTATCAAGCGTTATCGTGCGCTGTGCTGACGTTCTCATGCCTCCTAAATGCCGTAGTCGTACCTTAGGCGATCAGTAAAAGCGCATTTCATTTTTTGCGCTTTTCTGTAAAATAGCAAGCACGCTAAAGCGGAAAGGATGAACTCATGATTATCGGGCTTCTGAACCAGAAAGGTGGCGTAGGCAAAACCACCCTCAGCGTGAGCTTGGCGGCCAGCCTGTCCCGCACCGGGGCGCGGGTGCTGCTGATCGACGCCGACCCCCAGGGCAGCGCCTTGGATTGGGCGGCAGCTCGAGAAGGCGAACCGCTCTTTTCAGTGGTTGGCCTGCCTAGGGCGACCATCCACAAAGAAATCGGCCAGATCGGGCAGGGGTACGACCACATCATCATCGACGGCCCGCCGCGAGTCACCGATTTGGCCCGGTCCGCCATCATGGCCGCCGACGTGGTGCTGATCCCGGTGCAGCCGTCGCCCTACGATATTTGGGCGGCTGATGAAGTGGTGAAGTTGATCGACGAGGCCCGCGTCTACAAAGACAACCTGAAATCCGCTTTTGTGGTTAATCGTAAAATCGCAAATACGGCGATTGGCCGCGATGTGGGTGAAGCCCTCGGGGCATACCCGGTGCCGGCACTGGCGGCCAGCATCACGCAGCGGGTTGTTTTCGCAGAGGCGGCCGCCCAGGGGCTGGCGGTGCATGAGATTGACCAGGACGGGCCGGCAGCGGCCGAGATTGAGGCCGTAGTGGCCGAACTGATGGAGTTCGTACGATGAGCACGAAGAAGGTATCCATCGGCGCCAAGCCGACCAGCAAGCCGGCGCCGGCCGCCGCTGATGCGTGGGTAGAAAGCCGCGTCCCGGCCGAGGGGCCGGAGCCGATGAAGCGGCTCACCATCGACGTGCCGGCCAGCCTGCACCGGGCAATCAAGACGCAGTGCGCGGCGCGCGGCACGAAGATCGCGGACGAAGTACGCGAGCTGCTTATGAAGAAATACGGCGATACGTAATATCGTATTTCTTTATTTCCGTAATTGTGTTTATAAGCAAGGGGGCGTTGTGGCGGTAACATGACCCCTCAGAAATGAAGTGGCCCGATCAGTGCGGCAACACTGTCGGGCCGAGTGCTCAGGAGCTGCGTTCATGAACACACCGGAAAATGATACCAAGCCCCGCCGGGGCCGTCAGCAAACGCCCCGGCTCGATGACCA
>JRYH01006051.1_pt1 | contig 20094 bp, 9 predicted proteins | sample 235351 | NCBI WGS metagenome assembly JRYH01 (sample SAMN03074221, study PRJNA261480) | activated sludge metagenome | biome: Wastewater Treatment Plant; feature: Wastewater; material: Activated sludge; isolation source: activated biomass of a wastewater treatment plant treating wastewater... ...
AGAGAAGGACGCTGTTGCAGGACTGGGCGGACTATCTGAGCGCTGCGGAGGGCAGCGGCACGGTATAGGGAATAGTTGGCTGGGTGTCGCAGAACGAATGGACAGGGGTGGCCTTTTCCTTTTCTGGATAGGGCCGTTGTCCCTTGAGTGCCGTTCCCTTGCCATTTCTCTTTGCCGAAGGCTGGGCGCAGGCAATGGGGTAAGCAATGAAATAAATGGGGCAGTTGTTCATTAATTCCCCCATTTTTTGGATTCATATCGCCCATTTCATCCTCGGGCAGCCATGCCAGCCCCTCGCGACCGGTCCAACGTTCAGGAAATGGGGTAGTCAAACACAGGTAATGAGGCATTTTTCGAGACAATACCCCATTTAACGGCTATGATTACCCCATTTAGATAGCCCGGGCTTACATTTCCATGCACTCGCTCACACCCGAGTACCTTGCCGCGCTTCGCTTCGATGGCACTCAGGCCGCCACGTTGCGCACACTGGGCGAGTATCAGGGTAAGCAGCAACTCTACGCTGCGCAGTCGCCCGAAGCCCTCAAGGGGCTACGCCAGATCGCGGTGGTGGAGTCCACCGAGTCGTCCAACCGGCTGGAAGGTGTTGTCGTAGCGCCTTCGCGGCTGAAGTCTCTGGTCATCCGCAACGCAACACCAAAGAGCCGCTCCGAACAGGAGATCGCCGGCTACCGTGACGCCCTGGCGCTGATCCACGAATCGGCCGCGCACATGCCCTTCAGCGAGGGCGTAGTGCTGCAACTCCACACCCTGCTGTACCGCTATATGCCGCAGGCGGGCGGGCGCTGGAAGGCTACCAATAACGACATCATCGAACGTCACCCGGACGGCACGTCACGTCTACGCTTCCAGCCGGTCGCTGCGCACCTCACACCCATGGCTATGACCGATCTGGCTGGGCGCTACGCCACCGCGCTGGATCAGCACCTGGCCGACCCCCTCGTACTGGTGCCGCTGGCGATGCTCGACTTCCTGTGCATCCACCCCTTCCCGGACGGCAACGGTCGCATGTCCCGTTTGCTGACCCTGCTGCTGCTCTACCACTTCGACTATGCCGTGGGTCGCTACATCAGTTTGGAACGCATCTTCGAGGAAACCAAGGAAGGTTATTACGAGACGCTGGAAGCCAGTTCGCAGGGCTGGCACCAGGGGCAGCACGACGTAAAGCCCTGGCTCGACTACTTCTGGGGTGCCTTACTACGGGCCTACCGTGAGTTCGAGGAGCGTGTCGGCACCATCGAACGGGGACGTGGCAGCAAAGGCGACCGAGTGCGGACGGAAGTTCTGGGGCGCACCCTGCCGTTCTCGATTTCCGAGATTGAAGAAGCCTGCCCGGGCGTGAGCCGGGACATGGTTCGACTAGTGCTGCGAGCGATGAAATCAGAGGGGTTGATCGAATCGACTGGCAAGGGGCGAGGTGCGAAATGGAAGCGCATCACAGCAGGCACCTCCGGTAGTACAGCGGTTCTGGCGATTGGCCACAAGATGGATCAGTGAGGACTCTCCATGGATAACGTTTTCCAATTCCGCGACCAGCTCATCGAACGATACGGAAGCTTTTCCCGCAGTTTCGTTCGCATCGCTGCGCCTGATATCCAAGCCGAGGTCGAACATCAATATGCGCAAGGTCGCTATTGGCCTGAGCCGCTGGTGCAGATCAACCCGAATTACCAACGCCAGGGCACGGTGCAGAACCTGGCGGCGCAGGGGGTCTTGCACGCTGCCTGCGCAGAGATCTTCCAGGTCGGGAAGTCTGAAGGTTCGCCAGAACCCCTGCATCTTTACAAGCACCAGATGGAAGCCTTGGCCAAAGGCCAGGAACGCCAAAGCTATGTGGTCACGACCGGAACGGGGTCGGGGAAGTCCCTGTCCTTTTTCATCCCGATCATCGACCGCATTCTCAAGGCCAAGCAATCCGATGGCAAAGCACGTACCAGGGCCATTGTCATCTATCCGATGAATGCTCTGGCCAACAGCCAGCTGGAAGAACTCGACAAGTTTCTGCATGGCTATGCGCCAGAGCGTCGTCCCTTCACCGTCAAGCGCTACACCGGCCAGGAAAGCAAGGCGGAACGCAGCGCCATCGCGGATGACCCGCCCGATATCCTGCTCACTAACTTCATGATGCTGGAGTACATCCTCACGCGCTTCGACGAAGTGGATCGGCGTGTGGTGGAACACTGCGAGGGACTTGAGTTCCTGGTGCTGGATGAGTTGCATACCTATCGTGGCCGTCAAGGGGCGGACGTTGCCTTGCTAGTGCGGCGCCTGCGAGAGCGCTTGAAAGCCGAGCAACTGGTCTGCATCGGCACGTCGGCCACCATGTCCAGCACAGGTAGCCAAGCCGACCGCAACCGCGTGGTAGCCGACGTGGCTAGCAAACTTTTCGGCACCCAGATCAGCGAGCATGACGTCATCGGCGAGACCTTGGAGCGCGTCACCAACCCGCTCAAGGACGTCAACGCCATCCGCACAGAACTACCGGCGGCCATTACGCGAAAGCAGGATATCTGGGCTGACTTCGACGCCTTTCGCAATGATCCGTTATCCATCTGGGTGGAGTTGAACCTGGGTATCGAACTACCTGCCGACGAGCCTCCCAGGCGGGCGAGCCCCATGATGTTGGAAGAGGCCAGCCGCCGTCTCGCCGAAGACGCGGGTTGCCAGCCTGAAGCCGCTCGCACCGCCCTGCAGCGCTTTCTAGTGGCTGCCCATGATGTGCGCACGCCCCAGGGCAGGCCGCCTTTCGCGTTCAAGCTGCACCAGTTCATCAGCGGTCCCGGCAAGGTACTCACCACGCTGGAGGCGCGAGGTAAGCGCCATGTCACGCTCGATGCTCAGCGTTTCGCGCCGGGGCGACAGCAAGAGAATGTGCTGCTTTACCCGACTCACTTCTGCCGCGATTGCGGCCAGGAATACCTACCTGTCTGGCACGCACAGCAACCGGTCAGCTTCAGCTCACGTGAAATCGACGATATCGCGGCAGAAGACGACGCCAGTTATGGCTTCCTGTGTCCTCTGGTGCCCGGGCAGCAATACGGTGGCCTGCTCGAAGACCTGCCGGAAACCTGGATCGACCTCAGCCGTAGCGAACCCAAAATCAAGCCAGCCTACAAGAATGCCGTTCCCTATATGGTCACGGTCGATGCCAAAGGGCAAACGGGCTCGGGGACGGAGTTCTGGTTCATTCCGGGAAAGTTCCGCTTCTGCCTGAACTGCGGCACGACACACGAAGCCCACGGCAAGGATGCCAACCGCCTCTCCAGCCTGTCCGGCGAAGGCCGCTCTTCGGCCACTACCATGATTGCCCTGGCGGCCTTGCAGCAATTGTTCGCACTTTCCGAACCTGCGCCAGGGCAGCCTGACCCACGCAAGTTGCTTGGGTTTACCGACAACCGCCAGGATGCCGCTCTGCAGGCGGGACATTTCAACGACTTCATTTTCCTGCTGACGCTGCGTGCCGGCTTGATCGGCGCACTACAGGGCAGCGGCGGCCAACTCGATGAAGAACACTTGGCCGAAAGCGTATTCAAGGCCCTCGGCTTTCAAGGGGTCGATGAAGCGACCTTGGTGGAGTATCTGCGCACCCCCAAGCTCATGGGACTGGCCCGACAAGAAGCGCAACGCACATTGCGCTTCATCATCGCCTACCGGCTGCTGCGTGATCTGCGGCGTGGCTGGCGTTTCAATAATCCGAACCTGGATCAACTCGGCCTGTTGCAGATTCGGTATCGAGACCTAGATGCCTTTTGCGCTGACGCCAGCATCTTTACTGCAAACAGCACCTTGACCAAATTGACGGCAGTGCAGCGGACAGTTTTGTTCGAACTACTGTTCGACACCCTGCGCCGCCATCTGTGCCTGGAAAGTCGTTACCTCGACCCGGTCGAGCAGGACAAGGCACGTACCAGCGCCCACACCTACCTGAATGAACGTTGGGCCTTCGCTCCCGACGAGAAACTCGATACCGGCCGCTATCTCATCCTCGGCAAGCGCCCGGAATACAAGGGCAAGCCGCGCACCGACTTGGTGACAGGTGGTCCACGCTCCCGTCTGCTACGGCAAATAAAGATGGCCGCCTTCTGGCGCAACAGCGCCTGCGCCAGCGAGGTCGCGCAATGGAAAGATGTCGAGTGGACTAAGCTGATCGAAGCGCTGCTGGAGTCCGCCAAGGACTATGGCTATGTGCAGCGCCAACCTATCGACGCCCAGCTCGCAGGCTGGCGCTTGAACGCGGCTGCTCTGGACTGGTGCCTGATTGCCGATCAGCCGCAAACTGATAGCAATCGAATCAATCAGTATTTCCGCACCCTGTATCTCGGCATTGCCGATCTGCTGCGTCGGCCCTCGCATCCGCTGTTCGACTTCGAGGCCCAGGAACACACGGCCCAGGTGGATGCGCCACGCCGGCAACTGCTGGAGCAGCGCTTTCGTTACACCGAAAAAGACAGGCAGGATTGGGCGCAGAACCCGGCCCACGAAGCGCCGTTGGAACGTCTGCCGGTGATGTTCTGCTCCCCCACGATGGAGCTTGGCGTGGATATCTCCGCGCTCAACACCGTGTACCTGCGCAATGTGCCGCCGACCCCCGCCAACTACGCCCAGCGCAGCGGCCGTGCGGGTCGCTCGGGTCAGCAGGCGCTGGTCATCACCTACTGCGCGGCACTCAGTCCGCATGACCAGTGGTTCTTCCACAATGCAGAGCAAATGGTGCATGGCGTAGTGCGCGCGCCAACCCTCGACCTGAGCAACCGCGATCTCATCGACAGCCATCTGCAAGCGGTCTGGCTGGCCAACACCCAGGTGCCGCTGGACGATAGCATTGCGCCCATGCTGGATCTTGACCAGCCCGGCAAACCACTGAAGCAGCCCTTGCACGAAGCGCTCCGGGCGCAGGCTGTCCAGCAGCGGGCCTTGGCCAGTGCCGACCGGGTCATCGACCAGCTTGAGGGCGAGCTTGAAGGCAGCGCCTGGTTCACTCCTGACTATGTGCGCCAGGTCATCGACAACGCGGCGCAAGCGTTCTCTGGGGCTCTGGAGCGCTGGCGCGTGCTGTTCGATGCCACCCGCCAACAGATGGATATGGCTGATCGCATCGTCAAGAGCCATACCGCCTCGCACACTGAGCGCCAAAATGCCCAGCGCCGTTACGGCGACGCCGCGCGCCAGTACGCTGTGTTGCTCAAGTCCGGCAACGGCCAGAACAACGACTTCTACACCTATCGCTACTTGGCCAGCCAAGGCTTCCTGCCCGGCTACAACTTCCCGCGCCTGCCGCTGATGGCCTGGATTCCCGCCCGTGGCGGCCAGGCCGTCAATGGCAAGGATGACGAAGGCAGCATGGTCAGCCGGCCACGCTTCCTGGCCCTGTCCGAATTCGGCCCCCGCAGCCTCATTTATCACCAGGGCCGCATGTACCGCGTGGTGCGTGCCAAACTCAACGTAGGGAATACAGACCACATTTCCGGCAACAGCCAGTTGGCCACCATTGCCTCGCTGGTGTGCAGCCAGTGCGGCTACGGCCATCTCGGCGAGCCTGGCGGCGAACAGCCGCTGGTCAATCGCTGCGAGAACTGCGACGCCTTGCTCACCGAGCACGATTGGGTGCGCGAGCTCTACCGCATCGAAACCGTGGAGACCGTGGCCACCGAGCGCATCTCCATCAACGACGAGGAGCGCCAGCGTCAGGGCTTCGAGCTGCAAACCACCTACCGCTTCCTGCCCGGCCCCGATGGCCGTATCCAGCAGCAGAAGGCCACGATTCAACAAAGCGAGGACGTGCTGGGCGAGCTCACCTACGCGCCCGCTGCGCAAATCTGGCGCATCAACCGCGGCTGGCGCAGGCGCAAAGACAAGGAGCAACTGGGCTTCTACATCAACCCCATCACGGGCACCTGGAGCAAGCAGGATGCACCGGATGCGGAGGACGACAAGGGCAGTGACGATGCTTTGCTGGAGAAGGTGCCCAACCAACGCATCGTTCCCTTTGTGGAAGATCATCGCAATCTGCTGATCTTCGCTCCCGTACATGCCTTGCCTCTGGAGGCCATGGCCACTTTGCAGGCTGCGCTCAAGCGCGGCATCGAAATGACCTTCCAGATCGAGGAATCCGAACTGGTGGTCGAGCCACTGCCGAAGTCCGACGAGCGCCGTGCCTTGCTGTTTTACGAAGCGGCGGAGGGCGGTGCGGGTGTGCTCACACGCCTGGCAAACAATCGTGACGACCTTGCCCTCGTAGCCAGCAATGCCCTGCAACTGATTCACTATCGCAAACCGCAGAGCGGCATTTGGACGCTGGACGATCTGTCGTCGCTGGAACAGACCGATGCACTTGGCAATCATCAGTGCGAAGCCGGCTGCTACCAGTGCCTGCTGTCCTACTTCAACCAGCCGGACCACGAACACATCAACCGCCGCAATGCGGATGCGCTCAAGCTGCTGGTCGCTCTGGCCAATGCCCAGGTGCAGCCCGTAACGAGCAGCCCGGCCACCGTTGTCTCGACGACTTCAGTTGACGAGCCACTTGATGTTTGGCTGTCCGCGCTCCGCCAAGTAGGGGCCGTGCAACCTGATGCGGTCAACGTGTCCGTCAACAATGGCGCAGCCATCGCCGCGGCCCAGTACAAGGCATCTCGTGCTCTGGTGTTTCTGTCCGCGGTGGATGAGCAGACCACCAGCGTATTGCAGGACAAAGGCTGGCAGGTGCTCGATTTTTCGGACGCTTCACGTTGGTCACAACAATTCGCCGCGCACGCCGATGTGTTCGGTTCCAAGGAATAAGGACGTATGACGATCCTCGAACACGACTTTCTGCCCGGCAACCTGGTGCGCGCCAGAGGCCGCGAATGGGTGGTGCAAAGCGACTCCCGCCGCGACTGGCTGCGCCTGCGCCCATTGAGCGGTGCCGATGACGAAAGCATTGCCCTGATCCCCGAGTTGGAACTGCATCCCGTCGAACCTGCCACCTTCGACTGGCCCGATCCCGCGCGCGCCGGCAACCACGCCGCCGCGCTGTTGCTACGCGATGCCTTGCGCCTGACCCTGCGCGCCGGCGCCGGCCCGTTCCGCTCCTTTGGCAATATCGCCGTGGAGCCTCGCGGCTACCAGCTTGTGCCGTTGCTGATGGCACTGCGCCTGTCCACTGTGCGCCTGCTGATCGCTGATGACGTTGGCATCGGCAAGACCATCGAAGCCGGCCTGATCGCACGCGAGCTCATGGACCGTGGCGAAATCGCCCGCCTGGCCATTCTCTGCCCGCCACACCTTGTCGAGCAGTGGCAAAGTGAGTTGGAAACCCGCTTCAACCTTCAGGCTGTGGCGTTGACTTCGTCTTCGGCCTCCCGCATCGAACGTGATCTTCCGCATGGTGTGCGCCTGTTCGACCATCATCCCGTGGTGGTCGTCAGCCTGGACTACATCAAGAGCGAACGCCACCGCGAACAGTTTCTTGCCGCTGCCCCCGAATGCATCATCGTTGACGAAGCCCACACTTGCGCCAGCAGCGGCGCGGGCAAGCAATTGCGCTTCGAGCTGCTGCAACGCCTTGCTCGTGACGCGCAGCGACACCTGATCCTGCTGACCGCCACCCCTCACTCTGGTGACGAAATCGCCTTCTACAACTTGCTGTCGCTGCTCGATCCACGTTTTGCCGCATTACAAGGTCGCATGACAGCCTCCGACCCGCTGCGTCAGGAGCTGGCCCGCCACTTCGTCCAGCGCCGTCGTAAGGACATCGTTGAATGGCAGGCCGAAACCCATGACGGACGAGGTTTTCCCCGCCGCATGAAAACCGAGCTTACCTACCAGCTCAGCGGCGAATGGGGCGCGTTCTTCGACGCCGTGCAGGATTACTGCCGCGAACTGGCTGAAACCGTTGAGCAGCAAGAACAGCAAGGCGGCGCTCGCCTCATCTGGTACGCCACCCTGGCATTGCTGCGCTGCGTGGCGTCGTCGCCCGCTGCCGCCGTCAAGGCACTGACCACGCGCCTGGAAGGCACCCTGCCAGACGACGCCCTCCTCAGTGATGAGCGCCTGCACGATGGCGAGGCCGACGACCTTTCAGGCAGCGATTTGGAACCGCCTGCTCAAGTGCAGGATGCGGCGCCGCGTTTGCGAACCCTGATCGCTGACGCGCAACGTCTTTCCGGCAAGGCCGGTGATCCTAAGCTGGCCGTGCTCATCCGACATATCGACCTCCTGGTGAAGGAGGGCTATCACCCGGTGGTGTTCTGTCGCTACATCGCCACCGCCCATTACGTGGCCGAACACCTCAAGGCTGCTTTCCCCAAGGCCACCGTCGATGCCGTCACCGGCGAACTCACACCCGAAGAACGCCGCGAGCGCGTGGACGACATGGAGGATACCGAGCAACGCATCCTGGTCGCTACCGATTGCCTCTCCGAAGGCATCAACCTGCAACATCTGTTCACCGCCGTCGTCCACTACGACCTGGCCTGGAACCCCACCCGCCATGAACAGCGCGAAGGCCGCGTCGATCGTTTCGGTCAGCAGGCCGATGAGGTGCGCTGCACCATGCTCTACGGGCAGGACAACCCGGTGGATGGCTTCGTGCTCAACGTCATTCTCAAAAAGGGTGAGGCCATTCAGAAGGAGCTCGGCGTGCTCGTTCCCATGCCCGAGGACACTGCCCGCATCAATCAGGCGCTGGTCAAGGCTGCACTGATGAAACGCAGCGATAGCCGCAGCCCATCGCCGCAAGTCGCATTCGATTTCGGTGAGCCGGAGCAATTGCTCGCCCCTCTGCAAGCCCAATGGCGCGACGCGCTGGAAAAAGCCAAGGCCAATCGCACCGTGTTCGCCCAGCGTCGCATCAAGCCAGACGAGGTGCTGCCCGAATGGCACAAACAGCAACAGGCCTTGGGCACTCAGGCTGACGTGCAGCGCTTTCTGCAAAGCGCTTGCGTGCGGCTGGGGGCACCGCTGGAAATCGGCCGCAAGCAGACCGCACGCTTCCTGCCGCAGCACCTGCCCGAAGCCCTGCGCCAACGCTTGGCCGACGAAGGCATCGGCAAGTCCCAGCTCATCGACTTCAGCGAACTGCACCGCAGTCATCCGCTGGTCGGCCTGCTCGCCCAGCACCTGCTGGAAGATGCACTCAGCGGCGAACGTCCGTTGGCTGCCCGTTGTGCGGCCACCCTGACCAATGACGTGGAGGTCGTCACCACCCTCTATCTGCTGCGCCTGCGCCACCAGCTCAGCTACGTGCGCCGTCGCGAACCCTTCCAGATGATGGCAGAGGAAACCGTGGCGCTGGCCGTGCAGGGCCGCAACGCCCCGCAATGGCTGGCCGACGACGGCGTGAGCCGCCTGCTGGAATGCACGCCCAGCGGCAACCTACCACCAGAGGCAGCACAGCGCGAAATCCGCACCGCGCTCGACTTCCTCGCCGCGCACCCGCAGCAACTGCAAGCGGTGGCCCAACAGCGGGCTGATGCCCTGCTGGCCGACCATCAGCGCGTGCGCGAGGCCACCCGTGACGTCGGCCAGTACAGCGTCAGCCCCTGCCTGCCGGTGGATGTGATGGGCGTGTACGTGCTGCTGCCTGACTCGCTATAAGCCTCGGCCTGGAGAAGAACAACCATGAAACGCATCCGCAAGGCCCAGACCACGCTGAACCTTCCCACCCTCAAGCTCGAAGGCGGCCTATTCCTGCCCGACCAACTGGAAAAAGCCGCTCAGGGCCGCGCCAGCGCCCAGAGCGAGGCCGACTACGGCACCCCCAAGGGCGTCAAGCTCAAGGACGAATACAGCCGCGCTTTCCAGATCGCCTGCGCCCAATGGCAGCACTTCGCCGCGCAGATGGAACGCGCCGACGTCGATGCCGCGCAGCTCACCACCGCCTTCGTCCACGAACTGCTGCGCGATGCCTTTGGCTACGCCACCTCGCAAGCCGCGGCAGCACAGCAAGTGGGTGAACTGCGTTACCCGGTCAGCCTCATGGCTGGTACCTTGCCCGTCTTGGTGGCACCACACTCTCTGGGCCTGGACGAGGCTGACGCGCGGTTTGCCGTGCAAGGCGGCGGCAACCGCAAGAAAGCCCCGTTCCAGGCCATGCAGGAATTGCTCAACGCCAGCGAACCGCTGCAATGGGGCATCGTCAGCAACGGCAGACAGCTGCGGCTGCTGCGCGACGCTGCCTCGCTCACCCGTCCCAGCTTTCTCGAAGTCGATCTGGCCGATCTGCTCGGCGGCCAGCGCTATGCCGAATTCGCCAACGTCTGGCGTCTACTGCACGCCAGCCGCGCATCCCGCCCCGGCCAGGGCGCTACGGCGTGCATCTGGGAACAATGGCGCAGCGAAGGCCAGCAGGAAGGCACTCGGGTGCGCGATGGCCTACGCAACGGCGTCGAGCAGGCCCTGCTGACCTTCGGCGCAGGTTTCCTGCAACACCCTGCCAACCACGCCCTACGCGCCGCCCTGAACGACGGCACGCTCAGCAAGGATGACTATTTCCAACAACTGCTGCGCCTGATCTACCGGCTCATCTTCGTTTTCACCGTGGAAGAGCGCGGCGTGCTGCACCCGCAGGACGACAGCGCCGAAGCACTGGCCGCCCGTCGCGCCTATGCCGAAGGTTACGCCTTGACCCGCCTGCGCGAGCTGTGCCTCAAGCGCCGGGCCCGCACTCGCCACGACGACCAGTGGCAAGCCATCCGCATCGTCTTCCGTGGTCTGGCACAGGGCGAGCCGCGCCTGGCCCTGCCCGCGCTGGGCGGCCTGTTCGCGCCCGAACAATGCCCCGATCTGGATGTCGCCAGCCTGGACAACGCCCACCTGCTCACCTCCTTGCAACACCTGCGCTGGGCAGTGGTCGCGCAAGGCAAGGGCAGCAGCCTCATCCCAGTGGACTACCGCAATATGGGCCCGGAGGAACTGGGTAGCGTCTACGAAAGCTTGCTGGAACTGGTGCCGGCTATCGACCTGCCTGCACGTACTTTCGGCTTCGTCGGCCGTACTGAGGAAGGCAGCACCGCTGGCAACGCCCGCAAACTCACCGGCAGCTACTACACCCCCGACAGTCTGGTGCAAGAGCTGATCAAAAGCGCGCTCGATCCCGTCATCGAACAACGCCTGACCACCAACCCAGCCAACCCCACCGCAGCATTGCTGGCCATTCGCGTTATCGACCCGGCCTGCGGCAGCGGCCATTTCCTGCTGGCCGCCGCCCGCCGCCTGGCGGAAAAACTGGCTCAGTTACGCAGCCTCGAAGGCGGGCAGGAAGGTGCCATCCAGCCGCAGGACTACCGCCACGCCCTGCGCGAGGTCGTGGCCCGCTGCATCTACGGCGTGGACCGCAACCCCATGGCCATCGAACTGGCGCGCATGGCCTTGTGGCTGGAAGGCTACGAGGAAGGCCGCCCGCTGGGCTTTCTCGACCACCACCTGCAAGTGGGCGACGCCCTGCTGGGCCTGACCGATCTAAACGTGCTGGAACAAGGCATCGCCAAGGATGCCTTCAAGCCCCTCAGCGGCGACGATAAGGACGTGTGCAAGGAACTGTCCAAGGCCAACGCCGCCGGCCTCAAGCAGATCGCCAAGGATCTGCAAGGACGCCAGATGTTGCTGGGCGTGGACAACCGCGGCGGCCTCGAAGCCCTGCGCGCCATCGAAACCTTACCCGCCGATACCCCCGAGCAGGTGGCCGCCAAGGAACAAGCCTGGCGCCGCTTTCTGGAGGAATCCGCCCACAGCCCGCTGGCCCACGCCGCTGATGCGCTGGTGGGGGCCTACCTGCTGCCTAAAACGGAGGACGCGGCCGAGACCGTACCCACCAGCATCACCCTGCATGCGCTGCTGACCGACCCGCAACGCGCCGAGACCGAGCACGCCACCCCCATCGCCGCCGCACGTGCGGCTTGTGGACAAGCCCGCGCGTTCCACTGGCCGCTGGCCTTCCCGCAGGTGTTCGCGCAAGGCGGCTTCGACTGCGTGCTGGGCAATCCGCCGTGGGAGCGCATCAAGCTGCAGGAGGAAGAATTCTTCGCCACCCGCCATCGTGATGTGGCGGAGGCCCGCAATAAGGCCGAACGTGCCCAGCGTATTCAGTGGCTCAGCGAAGGCATGCTGGCGCGCCACCTGTACCCCGACCTGACCCACGAAGCGCACGAGGACGAAGCCGAAAAACGCCTCTACCGCGAATTCGTCACCGCCCGCCGCACGGCGGAGGCGGCCAGCGTCTTCGCCCATGTGAAAGGCGTCGATGGCGGTCGTTATCCGCTGACCGGCGTGGGCGATGTGAACACCTACGCGCTGTTTGCCGAAACCATCCTGCAAATCCATGCCGACAGCGGCCGCGCCGGCTTCATCGTGCCGACCGGCATCGCCACCGACGACAGCACCAAGGCGTATTTCGGCCACATCACCCAGAACCGGCGACTGGTCAGCCTGTACGACATCGAGAACCGCGAAGCGGTGTTCCCCTCGGTACATCGCAGCTACAAGTTCTGCCTGCTCACCCTGGGCGAGGCGGAACGGGCCGAATTCGTCTGCTTCGCCACCCAGGTCAGCCAACTGGCTGACCCGCGCCGTCGCTTCTCTCTCACGCCTGGCGAATTCCGCCTCATCAACCCCAATACGCTCACTTGCCCGGTCTTCCGCAGCGAGCGCGACGCGGAACTGACCAAGAAGCTCTACCGCGCCGCCCCAGTGCTGATGCGCGATGCCGTCACCGCAGGCGAGGGCAAGCAAGCCGAAGTGGTGGAGCCCGAGCAAAACCCGTGGGGCATTTCGTTCATGCGCATGCTGGACATGTCCAACGACAGCCACCTGTTTAAGGACGAGCCAGCCGCCGACCATCTGCCGCTCTACGAAGCCAAGCTCATCCACCAGTTCGACCACCGCTGGGCCACCTACACGGCGGACGGCAACAGTCGCGATGTCACACTGCCTGAAAAGGCCGACCCGGATTTCACCGTCACCCCGCGCTACTGGGTCAGTCGCGCCGAGGTGGAAGAACGTCTATGCAAACGCGACCGCGATGGCCGCGTGATCTGGCAATGGGAGCGGGATTGGTTGATGGGCTGGCGGCGCAATGCGAGAGCTACGGATGAACGCACAACTATTGCAACAGTGATGCCCTTAAGCGCCCAAGGAGACAGTGTTTTCCTGTGGCTTGTAAATGAGGCAATTTCAGTCGAACACTCTGCTGCGCTCCTTGGTAGCTTAGGAAGCCTTGCATTTGACTTTGTCGCAAGACAGAAAGTGGGGGGAGTTAACTTTAGTTTCTACTACTTTAAACAGCTCCCTGTACTCGCTCCCACCGGCTACACCGAAGCCGACCTCGCCTTCATCGTCCCGCGCGTACTGGAGCTGACCTACACTGCCCATGACCTCTCCAGTTGGGCACAAGACTTGGGCTACGACGGCGAACCCTTCCCTTTCGACCCCGACCGTCGCGCCACCCTGCGCGCCGAACTCGACGCCTGGTACGCCAAACTCTACGGTCTCACCCGCGACGAACTCCGCTACATCCTCGACCCCGCCGACATCATGGGCGAGTGCTACCCCAGCGAAACCTTCCGAGTGCTCAAGAAAAAGGAACAGGGGGAGTTCGACGAATACCGCACTCAGCGGCTGGTCCTGGCAGCTTGGGACAAGCTGGAACGCGGAGAACTCAGATGAAGATCCTTGATCTGCAGAACGAATTCCGCGAACTGATCGCGCAACTCCGGCATGAAATCGAAGCCGCCAGTGCGATGGGGCAGTTTGATGCGCATAAGATTTCCGAGAACCTCATGTGCGGCCTTCTGCGCGAGCTGTGTGGCTGGACTGACTTGCGGAATCTGAACCGCGAGCAAGCGAATTTTCCCGGAATTGATCTCGCAGACGATACGCGCCGAGTGGCGGTGCAGGTAACGGCCACCGCAGACATCGGCAAGGTCAAATACACGCTGGAGCAATTTCTCAGTCGTGATTTGCACCAGCGTTACGACCGATTGATTGTCTATGTACTCACCGCCAAGCAAGGCAGCTACTCGCAAGCGGCCGTTGATTCGGTGTGCAAGAGCAAGCACAAGTTTTCAGCTGGCAATGATGTTTGGGACTACAAGGAGCTGTGCACCCTGGCAGCCGATGCTGAACCACACAAGCTGCAAGCTGCGCTCAACCATTTGAAAGCCTATCTGCGCGGAGTGCCTGTTGGTTTGGCGGACGAGGACATTGATCCACCTTTGACGCCATCGGAATCGCTGACGGCCAACCTCGTGGAACTCTATTTTCCGAGCAAACTCTTCATTGCTCGATTGAGTGAGGATCTGCTGGAAAAGCATGGCAAAAGAAGGCCAGGCTTGTGGCGAACCACCATCAGAGAGTTCAACCAAGAGAATGGACTCGCGGTTCCATCTGCCTACGTTATCCACAGCGGCAACCTGGTGACGTTCTTCAATCTGATCGAGCGGAACAATCCCTATCAGCACTTGTGTGAGCCAGGCACAGCGGAAGAACACAACACTGCTGATTACTTCACGATCGACGATGACCACGTGCGCGTCTTCAAGTCGCTGCTGAGATTTTCCCTGCAGCATCGCCTGTTTAAGGAACGTGTGCGGTGGGAAAACGAAATTGGTGAGTTCATATTCCTGCCTTTGGAAGATGGCTTTAACCAAAGAGAAGTGGTCTGGCAAGGAGAGAAAAAAGCCAAGCGTAATGTCTTTTCAAGGCAATTCAACAAAAAAGACCCTTCAAAGGTTTTTCTGCAAAAGCATCTCTCGTTCGCTGCAGATTTTTTGCGTCTGGATGGTCATTGGTTCATGGCCATAACCCCCAGTTGGTTCTTTAGCTATGGAGCCAATTTCGAGCAGTCTGGTTTCAGTCACGACAACCTCAGCTGGATCAAGCGCCAAGAAAATAACCAGCAGGTGATGAATCATTTTCGATTTATATCTACCTGGCTGTCCTCAATTGACGACGAGGATCTTTTCTCAGAAAAAGGGACAACGGACTCCTTCCTCTCATTTGGGACTCCACTCATGCTGAATGGTGCCCCCTCTCTGGAGGAGTCTGGCTGGAAAGCCCTGCCTACGATCAATGAAGAAGATTCGGCGCAGCCGAGAAGGATGTTCGGTTCATGAAACTGGTGCATGTCAACGAGCCAAGGCTTGAGTTCTTTGAGGGTTCACATGTTTGTCCTAGGCGCGGGATTGCAGCCTATGGGGTGTATGACAAAGGCTCTCTCACCCGGAGAACTCGAATCCTAATCGGAGCCATCGGCACTAGCAAAGACCTCGAAGACTTTTCGAGTCTGATCGAGCGAATGAAGTCTCCTATATCGGCTGATGTGGATGAACACAAGGGCAATCTTTTTCCAGACTTCTGTGGATTCAATGAGCGGGTTGGGTTTCATGCGGAGCTTGCGTTCAACCAAGATTTAGGCCGCCCATTGAGGCAATTGGATATCGAGAAAGTTGTAAAAATAAATAATCGAACGCAGCGTATAGAAGCAGCCCTCGACCTGTACTATGAGGAGATAAAGTTCCTCGCACAGAACAGGCCTGTCGATGTGATCGTTTGCGTGCTTTCCAAATCTGTTTACGATGCAGTCAGCAAAGATTCGGCGATGGAAGGCGACGAAAAGCTGGAAGAGAGCATCGAGGTTCAATCAGAGTTGAATTTCCGGCGGGCCTTGAAGGCGAAGGCCATGCACTTGGGCAAGCCGCTTCAATTGGTGCGTGCAGATTCGCTGGCATCCGGCGCAAAGGGTCAGCAGGATGACGCAACCAAGGCTTGGAATCTCGCGACCGCGCTGTATTACAAGGCTGGCGCGACCAACCCATGGCGCCTTGAAAAGGCTGAAGGCAACACACTTTCTTGTGCCTTGGGTATCGCGTTCTACCGAAGCAGAGACAAGAAGACGCTTAACACCAGCTTGGCTCAGGTTTTCGATGAATTGGGTAATGGATTGATTTTGCGGGGCACGCCTGTGCATCTCGACAAAGGAGATAGAGTCCCAAAGCTATCGGAGGAGCAGGCATATACCTTGTTCAAGGCTGCGCTTGAGGAATATCGCAATGCGATGCGAACGTACCCTGGCAGGGTCGTTGTTCACAAGACATCAAATTTCTCTGACCTGGAGATTTCAGGTCTCATGAGTGCGGCCTCGGACTTGCGTATCGATACAGTTGATTTTGTGACGGTGATGGATTCGCGACTTCGACTCTTTAGGACTGGAGCATATCCTCCTTATCGAGGTACATCCCTAGTCCTTGATGACCAGCGGCAGTTGCTCTATACCCGAGGCTCAATCTGGTACTACAAGACCTATCCTGGGATGTACATTCCTCAGCCACTTGAGTTGCGCGTGATCCGCTCGGAGCAAAGCCCCGCCTTTCTGGCTAGGGAAATCCTCGGACTGACAAAAATGAACTGGAACAACACCCAGCTTGATGGAAAGTACCCCATCACGCTTAGTTGCGCCAGAAAGGTGGGGGAGATCATGAAGTATTTGGATGAACATGATCGGCCACAAATTCGCTATGGCTACTACATGTAATCTGCGGGACAGAACATGCTTACTCATCTCAAACTGGAGAACTTCAAGATCTGGCGCACCACGGGGCCTGTGCGACTTGCTCCGATTACTCTGCTGTTGGGTACCAATTCATCAGGCAAATCCAGTCTGATCCAAAGCCTGCAGCTCATCCGTCAGACCGTCAGAGGCGATGATCCGAGTCTCGATCTCAATCTTGGCAATCCTGATGCTGGCGATTCCGTCACACTCGGCCAGTTCAAGGATGTGCTGTGTCGCCACGGCGCAGCAACGGAAAGCACGGCGTCCAATCAGGTAGGTATCGAGTTTCGCTGGAGCGAAACGGGAAATGCCGCTGAATCGGCGATCTTCTCGGCACGCTACCGTAAAGGCCAATCCGGCAGCGCTGAACTGGAGTTCCTGCGCTTGGGCAAAGACGGTCAAGGCTTCAGCGTGCAACGCCGTAAACCCGGGATTTATCGCCTCACGCTGGGCAATCAAATCAAGCCCTTGGGGCAAAGTGCGGATTTTCGTCCGCAGCGTTCGTTTGCATTTTCACCCTCTACGCTCAACAAACTGGGTGTGCAGGGTGAGGTAATTCGGTCGGTTGGTCCGGCGCTGCTGGACGAGTTGGGTCGCATCATCTACCTTGGCCCCGTGCGCCGTTTGGCCCAGCGCGACTATGTATGGGCGGGACGTATGCCTGCCCATATCGGCGACGACGGTGCCAAAGCCGTGGATGCGTTGATTGCCAGCGGTGTGGCGTGCCAGCAAGCCAAGAGGCGCAGTCAAGCCTTGCCAGCGGAAGCCTATCTCTTCGAGCAAACGGTTTATTGGCTGAAGGAGATGAATCTGGCACATGGTCTTTCCGTCCGCGCCCTTGGAAATTCAGCGCGTCATGAGTTGCTGGTGGAAGCCGATGGCCAGGCCAGTAACCTCAAAGACGTTGGAGTGGGGGTGTCGCAGGTGCTTCCCGTCATTGTGGCCGCCCTGTTTGCCCAGCCCGGCCATATCGTGATCGTCGAAGAACCAGAAAGCCATCTACACCCTCTGGCACAGAGCAAGCTGGCTGAGTTGCTGGCGCAGTTAAGCAAGGAGCGCAACGTTCAGTTCATCGTCGAGACGCATTCAGAACATTTGTTTCGTCGCATGCAGACCTTGATTGCCCGCGAAGAAGTGTCCGTTGCTGACGCCGCCATGTATTTCGTTGAACGTGATGGCAAAAATGCCAACCTTCTGCCTTTGGAAGTTGATGATCTTGGGCGGGTAAAAAACTGGCCCAAGCATTTTTTTGGAGACACCTTGGGGGAGACTCGCGAGCAAACGGCGCTAGCCATCAAACGAGCGAAAGAGTTGAGAGCAAAAGATGGCGATGTTCCTAATTGATACCAACGTGATGCTCGCCGCCAGTGCGATCTCCGAGCTGTCCAACGTCGCTACACGCGCCATGCCGCGCGAGATTGAATTGCGTGAGTCGGTCTACGAGTGGCTGGTGCAGTTCGATCAGTCGGACGACCATATGGTGCTGGATGACGCCGGGTTGGTGCTGGCGGAGTACGAGCGCAACATGCCGTACAACTGGCAGGAACAGGAGTACGGGCTGCAGGTGTTGCAGAGCAAGCGAGATCGGATGCAGGTCGATGATGTGCCAATCGACACGTTCGAAGGCAATGGGGAACATATCGCCGTGTTGGCAGCTGAACACGAAGCAATCGTCACCGACCGTGAGGATCGCAAGTGGGTTGCTTGTGCATTGGCCGCGATGATTATGTTCGAAGAATCACCTCCTATCGTCTACGGTGCGGAAACTGACTGGCATATCGCAAGAACGCAATTGGAGGAGTTCGGAATTTTCTTTCTGCCCTTGCTGCCTGCTGCGTGGTATCAGGACAGGGTTGGGTACCTATGACAGCCACCTTCTTTCGTTTTCCCACCACTCCGCACCTCGCCTGGCTAGCCAAAGACGGCATGCCACGCGACGACAAGGTGTTGTCGCCCACCGAAGCGCAGGCGCTGTTGTCCGGCGATGTGGTCGTGGAGGAGAAGCTCGACGGTGCGAATCTCGGCCTGTCTCTATCACCCGACGGCACCGTGCTTGCTCAGAATCGCGGCCAGTATCTGGGCGAGCCCTATGTTGGTCAGTTTGCGCGTTTACCCGCCTGGCTGGCGCAACACAAATCCAGCTTGCTTGCCGTGCTGCGTCCTGAGTTGATGCTGTTCGGCGAATGGTGCGCCGCACGCCATTCACTGGATTACGACACGCTGCCCGACTGGTTTCTGTTGTTCGATGTCTATGACCGCAGCAAGAGGCGTTTTTGGAGCACATCCCGGCGCAACGCGCTGGCCTCGGAAGCCGGATTGTTCACCGTGCCGCGGGTATCGAGTGGCCGCACCACCCTGGCGGCGCTGAAGCAATTGGTTATGGATACAGCCAGTCACTATCGCGCCGAGCTGCCGCTGGAAGGCGTGGTGGTACGGCGCGAATCAGCCGACTGGTGCGAGGCGCGTACCAAGTTGGTGCGCCCGGATTTCGCCCAAGCGATCGACACCCATTGGCGCAAGCGCGCCATCGAGTGGAACCGGGTAGATTGGACGCGGACATGAATCCTCTGCAACGCACCATCATCGAAAAAACCGGCCACGACAACGGCTTCGAGCACGTGCTGTCATCCGCTGGCGATGCGGTGATACTGGCTTCGGCTCGCCATCGCAGCCAGGCGGTAGTGACGGCATCGGCCGATGGCTTCGGCTTGCGCCTTCAACCGGCTACGCCCGCGCTGCTGCCGGAACTGTTGCGCAGTTTCCAACCTTGGGCCGGAGCCGATGACGTGTTTTGTGTGCCGACTCTGCCCGATTTGGCGGCTCTCCTGCGCCGCACGGCCAGCCTGTCGCAGGCGTTGCCGAATCAGGCAGTGCGTGACTACCACGCGGCCGTGGCGCAAGCTGTCGAGACGATGTCTGCCGAAGCCCGGGGCACGGAAGTCGAACGCCTGGTGCGTCAGCGCGTGGGGCAGGCGCGTTACCGCGATGCCTTGCTGACCTACTGGGGCGGTTCCTGCGCAGTGACTGGCGTCGCGGTGACTGAAGCTCTGCGTGCCAGCCATGCCAAACCCTGGGCCGAATGTGCCGACGATGCCGAGCGGTTGGATGCCTTCAACGGCTTTCTGCTGGTGGCCAATCTCGATGCGCTGTTCGATCGCTTTCTGATCAGCTTCGACGATGCCGGGCATCTGCTGACCAGCACCCGCCTGTCCCAAAGCGATCTGCCTGGGCTTGGCATTCATTCGGGAATGACGTTGCGCTGGCTGGCCAGCGAGCACCGGCATTATTTACAGTGGCACCACGAGCGCTTCCTGCTCGGTGCCTGATCGAAGGAAAAACATGGCCAAGGCCGAAGCAAGCGTTGAAGAACTGGTATCAATGATCGAGCGGGGCGAACTNNTGCAGCGCCAGTATGTGTGGCGCTCCACGCGAGTGCGCGATCTGCTGGATTCGCTGTATCGCGGCTACCCATCGGGCGCAATCCTGCTTTGGGAAACGGATGAAGCTGTGCCGCTGCAGGATTTCGCGGTCAGCCAGAGCACGAATCC
>JRYH01001097.1_pt1 | contig 20044 bp, 17 predicted proteins | sample 235351 | NCBI WGS metagenome assembly JRYH01 (sample SAMN03074221, study PRJNA261480) | activated sludge metagenome | biome: Wastewater Treatment Plant; feature: Wastewater; material: Activated sludge; isolation source: activated biomass of a wastewater treatment plant treating wastewater... ...
TGTAACCCATGTCTTCAGACTTGTTTGTTACCTATCTCCCCGACCGGTCAGACGGCGCACTCGTGCATACTGGTCCTTCAGCCTGGGCAGAACGTCTCGAAAGTTGCGGACAAGGTCTTCCACACACGATACCGGTCGGGCAAAGCGGACGCCGTAGACGCCCCATCTCTCGTCGTCAGGGGGAAGGATCTCGTAAAACTCGGGTGTGTCCGTCGCCCAAGCGATTCCCGCGCGGGAACCGTCTGGTGCGATGACAAAGCCATCTCCTTCGGACTGCGGTTCGTCGCAATCGTATTCCGTAATTGCTCCGTAGGCCCACCCGTCGGTCATCGACTCTGGTACGACTGTGAAGCCGTGGTAGACGGGAGCCCCCTCGGGGCGCGCAAGAAAACCGGGCAGGTTCGGGTCGGATGATTCGGCATCCGAGTCGTAGCGAATCTTCCTACCGTCGCTCATGCGTGCGTCCCGTGTGCTTAACGCCAGCCGTAACCGGTGCATTTGTAGTGAGCGCAGCGAACGAAAAATGCGTCCGAGTTTACGGCCTTGTTATGCATTGGTAGTTACCCAGCTCAAAACACCGTATGTTGCGGCCACAATGGTAAGAATAGCGCCTACGATCATTGATACTACTAGCGCGACATCCCAACGACTTAGCTGTTTTTCTTCCAGGCGCTGAACGGTTTTCTGAAGTTGGTCAATTCGTTCAGAAAATATTGCATCGTTTATTGACGAGATTTTCTCAATTTTTGAATCGTCAGGAAACTTGCTTTCTATCTTGGCTATGCGCTCATTAAACTCTTTGATCTGCTCTCTTATTTTCTCGACTTTTTCATTATCTGTTGCATGAGATTCTGCGATAACTGAATTAATAAGCTCTTTTTCCATTCGGCGCACTTGCTCAGCAAGCATGCCTTTAATCGCACTACCAGGAATAATGGGTATACTTTTTGCGATTTCTTCGATTTTCTTCCGTGATTCAGCTTCTTTTCTTTCCTGATTGCGTTTGGCGATATAGGTTATCGATAGAGCTGTCGCCATGCCCAATATGGCAGACACAGCACCTAGATCGCTTATCAGTGCTTCGATACTTGTGCTCAACTCGATGTTCCCTTTTTATGCATAACTAGAATTCGACACCAAAAATGGCTGATAAAAAATGTTAAATGGTGTATAAATACGCATCATAGCACAAACTTTTCCTACCAATCTATGAATTACGCTTACCCAATCCGTGTTGACGGACCTGGGAAATGGGTGCGCCCGAGGTTGAGGCATTTCTGACGCATCTCGCAGTCGACCGGAATGTGGCCGCCTCGACGCAGAACCAGGCACTGGCGGCAATTCTCTTTCTTTACACTCAGGTGCTCAAGATCGACCTCCCCTGGCTGTCCGATGTGACTCGGGCCAAGCGCCCGGAGCGGCGGCCAGTTGACACGCGAAGAAGTCAATCGGGTGCTGGGTCGGATGACCGGAGTGGCGGCGCTGGTGGCGAAACTGCTGTACGGGACCGGGATGCGCTTGATGGAAGGGGTGCGGTTGCGCGTCAAGGACGTGGATTTTGACCGTGGAGAGATTCTGGTCCGACAGGGAAAAGGACAAAAGGACCGGGTGACGATGCTTACGCAACGTCTGGTCGAACCGCTCCGTATCCAGCTTGCCAGCGCCAGGGATCTTCATCAAGCCGACCTTCTGGAAGGTTACGGTTAAGTCTACCTGCCCTTTGCCCTGGCGCGCAAGTATCCCAACGCCGACCGTGAATGGTGTTGGCAGTATGTGTTCCGCGCCCGCAAGCGCTCGCTCGACCCTCGCGCCGGGGTCATCCGCAGGCACCATATCGATGAAAAGCTTGTCCAGCGAGGCATGAAGCGGGCCGTTCGCGAGACGGGAACGGCAAAACCGGCGACACCGCATACGCTGCGTCATTCGTTTGCGACCCATCTCCTTGAGGCCGGCAACGACATCCGGACGGTGCAGGAGCTGCTCGGGCACCAGGATGTCAGTACAACCATGATCTACACCCATGTGCTCAATCGCGGGCGGCGATTCGAGCCGAATTTCCTGCTTTGGTGTAAATGTGATGACTTCCCTTCGTTCTTCGCAATTCCCAGCCTTTTTTCTCAAGCAGCCTTGCGAAGTCGTTCCCTGAAATAGCCTTCACACAGCGATCTCCAGGACTTTATCTTTTTCGGTTACCTGAACATCCTTTATGTCTACGGACAAACAACCCTCCACGGCCTCGTAAATGCTCCCGAGGAGTTCGTCGAATGTTTCGCCTTGTGTCGCGCAGCCTGGTATGGAGGGCACTTCGGCCCAATACCCGCCTTCTTCGGCCTCGTGAACAATTACTTTGAGCTTCATAGAATCACCTCACTCGTGTTTTCAAGAGCACATAACGTGACACACCAGCGGCCGCGCGCGGTTTGCGCGGTCCGAGCCCTGCAGGGGCGGACTGGGTTCGATGGTTATGTTGCAGTTCACCTCGAAACGAAATAATATACCATAACCGCTTCTCATGGCGTATATTCGTTCATCTGCATTAAGGTTGCCCTTTTGCGCAGCTTGGCCGCCGTTCTCCGGCCCATCAGGCCGGCCGCATCGATCTGGCGATCGGACTCGCAAAGTCGCATGTGAGCAAGGATATGTCGGTACTGGTGCATCTCAAACCTCCGGTTCATCGGGCCCTCCTCGGTCAAAACGACCGAGGGTAGGCCATTGAAAGAAGTCTGAAACGCGAAAACCGGCCGCCCTGGTGGCGCCTTTAGGCCGAAAATCCGGTGGCGCCTTTAGGGCGAATACGCCCTGGCGCCATTAACCCGAAAAACAGGTGGCGCCTTTAAGGCGAAAACGAAATGGCGCCATATGGGTGAAAAATGACATCGATCACGTGAGCAACACCACAGCGCCATGATCGCCAGGCGTATTTCTACGCTTTCACTACCCTTTTCGTCCCCGATCTGTGAAGAAAAAACGAGTGATCTGTCGAGTGACCTGCCGAGGCAGGGCGGCAGAGTGGCCTGTTGGGTCGTTGTCGGGGTGATCATGACTGTCCTCGATCGGCTTAAAATCATTGGCGATCCAAGTAACCGGATTCTTCTTAACTCGATCCCCAATTTTTAACTCTCTCACTGCTTTCATTTTCCAAAGTTACGGGGACAAGCTAATGTCGCTGTTCAGGGGCGGAATTGCCGTGGCGCAGCTTTTGAGCCTTTTGCGAAAGATGTGACACGGCGATTGTGTCCCTTTGGAACGTCTTGTTAGGCGGCAACACGCCGTAGCCTTCTCTGTATTGAGACATCAATGCCTCGAACGACTCCGGCATCCTTGTGCCGCGAGAAGGGACTGTTTTTCTTCTCGGCATCGAGGGCATCGCGAGCCATACGGCGAGCATTTCCGAGATCACCGAACGCCTCCGAAATGATTGCCAGAGAACCGAAATACTTATACTGATTGATAGGGAACATGAGGTCCTTTTCATCCATTTGTTCCATAGCCTTCAATACACTCTCGAATTCGCCGGAAAGATCGTTTGTAGTCACAAACCAAGCGTACTGCAAGTATGCGTAGTTCCGTACGTTGGGCCTTCGTAACTCCGCCGCAACTGCCTCGCGGTATGCTTGTAATGCGCCGTCGGTGTCTCGCAAAGTTGCATAGGACTCGGCAATGATGAGATGTGCTTGGGCCTCAAATATGCCACTAGGATCCTCTTGGAGGTATCGCTTTGCGAGTTCGATGGCTGGGGCGGCGAGTGTCGCCTTCTTGGTGCCTGCGAGATGCCCTGCTTGTAACTTTAAGTACTGAGTTCTTTGTCTCCGTGAGCGACCCAATCGGCGCTCAAAGTCAGCGGCATCCTCCGCAGACCAGGTCTCTTTCCGGTACCACTCGCTGGTTTTCAATGCCGCCTAACGCCCCAATTCAGCCGCGTGACAGACGCGGAGCGGCTGGCACGTCGGCTGGAATTGATTGTTGAACGAAGCCGCTCCGCAGCAGAAAACCCGATTCATTCTGTGTAACCCTTGACCGTCGCCCAAGCGGGGCGCGTTTTCAAGGAGTTTACCACCATGAACAAATCCGAGCAAAATCGGTTCGACGAGCTGTACCGCAAGCACCTGAGAGCCCTGAAGTTACAGGACATGAGCGACAAGACCATCGAGGCCTATGCCAGCGGTGCGGCGGATTTCGGCTTGGTTCGATTGCTGCCCGGACCGTCTGGAACCCGAACAGTTGGGTGGCCGATTGTCGCCGGGTCGGGCGCGGCGAGCCGGCGCTGGCTTATCTGTCGCGCTACCTCTACCGGGGCGTGATCGCCAGGCGCGACATCCTGGCCAATCGAAACGGTAAGGTGACCTTTCGCTATGTTGAATCCCGCACCGGAGAAACCAGAACCCGCACACTTGGCGGCGCGGACTTCCTTTGGCTGATCCGCTGTCCCGACTGCGGCAGCCCCATGCATATCACATCGATTATTCGCCGGCATTGGCAACCCGGATAGACCACCGAGGCACGACACAACCCGTGCCTCGCTTGACATGGAGGATGCGGAACCAGCCATGACAAAAACAGCCTGATCGAGCCGGCTTGACAACAAGCCAACGGCCGCGCTCGGCCTGAGAAAACACAACGCATCAAAACCCGCGACTGCTCGCCTCAAAGCAAACCGATTTGTTTGCTTCTATAAAGAACCCCTCTTCGTCACGACCGGGCTTGTTCAACTACCGGTTAAGATCGCGGCTCGCTGCGCTCGCACGATCTAACCTTATTCGTTGGGCATGCCTCTAGGAGCGATCATCTCTTGCACTTACGACGCCCGGGTCGCTTGCTCGGCGAACCGACAGGTGTAGTACGAAAAAAGCGGATGGCGAACTGACGCCTCCTTCAATTCGCTGGCGTTCTATCGCGGCAAAGACCATGAACCCATTTGACGTTAGGTCCTTAAGCAGATCGTCAATCAACTTGGCTGCGCGGATCCGCTCAATCGGCTCCAGGCCATCGCCGATGTCTGCCCAATCTGAGACAGTCTGGAAGAGACTTCCAACCAGCTCCGTGTCCGCTTCATCGAGATCGTCACTATAGTCGTGATACGCGCCATGGCATCCGATCGCAAGATTTAGCAGATCTTTGCCGGATTGTACTACCGGGAGTTGCTTTGGGATTTCGCTACCTATCTGTCTAATACGAACGGGTGGAATTTGAGCATCCTCCTGAAGCTTTTCCTCGACCCATTTCTCGTGGTTCGTCTTAATGGTCCGAAGCACGTCGACGGTGTAAGTTTCTGCCTGGTCATCGACCATCTTGTGGTGAACTCGGCAGAGCAGCATTAGGTTCGCAAGAGCGTGTATGTCACCCTCGGGGAAGTCTGGATCATGACGTGGTCCGCCCGTGGCCCCTGAGACAATATGGCACTCATCCCCGACAACAGACTCGGCATCCGCGCTCGTTTCATCCACGACTAGCGGATGCCGGCAGATTGCGCATCTGTTGCCAGATCGCGCCCAAAGTATCTTCCGGCTTTTGTCTGATATTACCACTTGGCGTTTACTTGAGCATGCCTACCGCATAGCGAACCGGCGCGAGGTGCGAGCGTCCGATTGAGCGCCGTGTTATCGCTCCTTCTTCTTACGAATGACGATTCCATCTTCAACACCACCAACGTAGTCGTAGTCCTTGTTGCCGATGAAATCCAAGAAGACCTTTACAAGGTCCAGTGATCCGTGCAGTTCGTTTGCAAATCTGTATTCTGCAGTATTCTGTTTTGCGATCTTGTCTCCCAACAGTTTCTTAGCTTCGTCCGCGTCTATTACGAAACCATGATCCTTGTAATGATTCACAAAGTGATCGGCCAGTACCTTTGGTGTTTGACCCTTCGGAAGCACCTTTCCTTCAAGCAAGCGCTCAGCGTACTGCACCGCGGATTCACTCACGCGCTCAAAATACCCGAGTATGCGTAGATCTAGTTTCTCCGACAGAAAACGTCCCCACATTTCAGATGATCCGGGATACTTGCAGCTCAAGTCTGCGAGCAACCTCAGAGCATTCTGCATCGCCAGAGCGGGAAAGCCTCCGAACTGAGGATCAATCGGACCGAGCTCGCTCATTAGGCCCATGTGAATCTCATCGGCACCTAAGGAGATCAAAGTTGCTGCAGACTTTGCCTTTCTGGGGACGGCGACTACAAAGTTCACTTTTGACAGCCTGATACAGGTTTTACTGATCAGGTACGCAGCTTCAACGCTGCCGCCGGTGCTATGAATAACCAAGAGAATATCTTTCGACTCGCCACCGGTCGCGGCGCTGTAGATGCGGTCGGCATGCCAGTTTGAGATTTCGTCCTTCTCGTCGAACAGAATGATGAGTTTGTACTTGTCCATCTTGTGCTTTGCGACCAGTGCTTGCACATGGGCTGACAAAGCCTTTTTGATTTCGTCATCGTCGCCTTTCCTAATTGCGACCATTACGCTAGCTATATCAGCGGGGTCGATCTTCTGCTCAGGCGCTGACTGAGGCTGGTCCGGCGAGGCTCCCGTGGCTTCATTCATGGAGTGTCTCCAAAAGATCTCCAACTACATTTATGCACCAAAGTAATATACCATAAACATTTCTTCTGGTGTACAATTGTTCACTTGAATAGAATATTTCACCAAATTCAATAACTTAGATTCAAACTCAATGGTTATCAATGGTCAAAAGCCCCTAAATCTACCCAATCAACTTCGCACGCATATCCGTGCCCTGCACTAGATCATTCGAACCGAAAAAACGTATGTCGAGTGGGTTCAACGCTTCATTCTGTTCCACAACAAATAGCATCCCGCGGAGATGGGGGGCTGAGCAGGTGCTCGGTAACGATTTGCTCTGGTTGCGGGCGGTCACATCCGGCATGCGGACCGACCGCCGGCCGGTGGTGTTGTCGCGTTCGGAGGTGACGCAAGTCTCGGGGCGTATGATGGGGGCAACCGCGCGGGTGGCGCGTTTGCTTTACGGCGCCAGTATGCGGTTGATGGAGGGTGACCGGTTCGCCACATCGGGGCAGCGACTAACCCTCCAGCATCTGCGGCCGGCGGTAGAAGTGGAGGGCGGCCGCGGCGGCCAGTAAGGCGGCAATGGTGGTCGACGCGGCGGCGGCCAGGTGCCAGCCGGTGGTGATGATTTCGGCACGGCTGGTCATTTGAATCAACAGCGCCTGGTTGAATAGTGGCACGGCCATCATCCATGCTTCGGGTTTGACGGGACTGACCGCCAGCCACAGGCTGGGCAGTAACGGTACGAACATCAAAAACGATAGATAAGTTTGTGCCTCGCGGAAGCTGCGGCTGAACGCGGCGGTCAAGGTCTGCAAGCCGACGGCGAGCAGCGCCACCGGGATCATCAAGATGAACATGGCGACCAGGGCCGGGGCGTTCAGATTAAATCGCACGCCAAGTTCAGCGACCGGCAGAAACTGCATGCCGAGGCGGAACATCGCCAGCGTCAGGGCCAGCGCGATGAGCGCGAACAACAGCGTCGCCAGCATTTTGCCACCGGCGATTTGCCAGATCGCAACTGGATTGAGCAACAACGGTTCGAGCGAGCGCCGTTCGCGCTCGCCGGCGGTGATGTCGATCGCCAGATACATGCCGCCGATAAATACCGAGAGCATGACGAGATAGGGCAGCATCGCCAGGATCAGGGCGCCGCGGCTTTCCGGCGTGGACTGGTCCTTAAGTTGCACCTCGACAGGTCGTGTGATCGCCGGGTCGATGCCGCGCAGCAACAGGCGCTGTGCTCCAGTCTGTGCCCCCCAGGCTTCGAGCAGCGAGCGGGCCCGGCGCACGGCTTGCTCGGTATCGCGCCGCGAACTGTCGTGGAGGATTTCGACGACGGCGGCCTCGCCGCTCAGCCATTGCGCCGGATACTCGCCGGGAATCCGGACGACCAGATCGACCCGGCGTTCGGCGATCGCTTGTTCGGGGTCGTCCGGTGCCGTCTCGATGACCGCCCCATGGCGTTCGAGCCAGGCGACGAGATTCGGCGCCGCCGCGCCGCCGGTGACCGGCAATTTGAGTTCCTGTTCGGCCTTGTCGGCTTCGCGCGAAATGACGATGCCCAAGATCAGTGCGAACAGCAGCGGCCCGAACATCGCGCCGAAGACCAGCGACGAGAGCAGGGTTCGCCGGTCGCGGAGGTTTTCGCGGACTTCTTTACCGAAGACGATGCGCCACGCTTTCATGCCGCCATCCCCTCGCCGCCGGTCAAGGCGACAAAAGCGTCTTCCAGCGTGGCCGTGCCGGTCCGCCGGATCAGATCCTCACCGCTGCCGTCGGCGACCACCGCGCCGCCGGCGATGATGACGATGCGCCGGCACAGCGCCGCGACCTCCTGCATGACGTGGGTCGAGAGGATCACCGCGTGGCCGGCGGCGGCCAACTCGGCGACGAAACGGCGCAGGGCGCGGATGCTCATGATGTCGAGGCCGTTGGTCGGCTCGTCGAGCAGGACGTTGCGCGGCCGGTGGATCAGGGCGCGGGCGATGGCCACTTTGAGCCGCTGGCCGTTCGAATAGCCTTCGGCCCGGCGGTCGGCGAAATCGGCCATGTTCAAGGTGGTGATGAGTTCATCTGCACGCGCGCCGCAGTCGCCGGCCGCGAGCCCCTGCAAGCGGCCGAAATACAGCAAATTCTCGCGCCCGGTCAACCGGCGGTATAGGCCGCGGGCATCGGGCAACACGCCGAGCCTGCGGCGGGCGGCAAGCGGCTCGGCGCCCGGATCGACGCCGTCGATCCGGATCGAACCATCGTCAGGCGGCAGTAGGCCGGTGATCATCCGCAGCGTCGTCGTCTTGCCGGCGCCGTTCGGGCCGAGCAGGCCGGTGATTTCGCCGTCGCGGGCAGTAAAGCTAACGTTGCGCACGGCCTGCACCGCCCCGAAATGTTTTGCTAAATTTTCGACGGCGATCATGGTTGCGGTCCAAGAGCGGTGGTGAAAAACGGTTCAGCCGCCTGCTGATCAAGGCACGTCGTATCGAGGTTCGAGAATGCGGCGTCCTCGGCGGTGATGAATTCGGCGACCAGTCGCGGCACGCAGCCGGTGGTCAGCACCAAGTGTCCGGCGCCGGGCACGATGACAACCTGCGAGGCCGGAAACTGCACGGCTGTCTCATCGGCGTAGGCCGGCGGCGTGACCGGATCGCGTTCGCCGGCGAGCAGCAGCACTGGCACTTCGCTGTGCCGCGGTTCGTGAAAATCGGCAGCCACCTCGCCGGCCGGCCAGGCGGCGCAAATGGCGGCGATGGCCTGCCACTGGGCGTTGCCGGTCAGCGTCTCGTCTTGTTCCAGGGCGGCGGGAAAAAACGGAAAATCCTCGCTGCACATCACGCTCGCCTCCATGCCGCGGGCGATCTCGTCAGTCAGGCGTTCGGCCGCCAGCAGGCCCTGGGCGAGCAGGATTTCATCCTCGCCGCCGGCGGCGCGGTGCAGTAAATTGGGCAACAGCGCCTGGGTGACACTGGAATAAGCGAGAAGCCGTATCGACCCGGCGAGCGTTTCACGGTCGGCGCGCATCGACTGGCGTGCGCCAGTGCGCGGCGCGCGCACTTCGACCCTGTGCGGTGCGGTGCTCCACCGCTCGCGCACCGCCGCCAGGTCGCCGGCGGGATCGGGGTAGGCTGCGGCGCAGGCGGGATCGGCGGCGCAGTCATCCAAGATCAAGCGCAAAGCATGATCGAGCATCGGCGCGTGTTCGGTGCCGAGCGCCAGGCGCGGCGGCACGACACTGTCGAGCACGACGCGCCGCACGTGGTCGGGGTAAAGCCTAAGGTAGACCTGCGCGGCGCGCGTGCCGTAAGAGCCGCCCCACAGGTTGATCTTCTCGTAACCGAGCGCTTCGCGCACCGCATCGTAGTCGGTCATCGCCTGCGCCGTCGTGTAATAACGCAGGTCGGCGATGGTCTCCAACTCGCGCCGGCAGCGGGCGGCATCTTGGCGGACTTCAGTTGGATCGAACGGCCGGGCCACATCATCTTCGAGCGGTTGGCAATGCAGCGGGTTTGAGCCGCCGGTACCGCGCTGGTCGATCAGTACGATGTCGCGGCCGCGGTTGATTTTTTCGAGGGCCGCGGCGAGCTGCGGGTAGATCTCACTCGCCGCCTGGCCCGGACCGCCGGCGAAAATGAACAAGGGATCGGGATCACGTGGGACGCGGGCCGGCACCCGGACGACGCGCAGGCCGATCCGCCGGCCGTCTGTGGCGGCAGGGTTTTCCGCGACCTCGAGAGTGCCGCATTCGGCGGCGTGCATGGTGCCGCCGCCGGCGGCCGGCAAAAAACAAGGTTCAAACTGCACGGCGTAGGACGGCATGCAAAAGACCGCCAGAACGGCCAACGCCCCGCCGTGCGCCGCCCGCTGTTTTGCAATGCGCATGGATCAACCCCTACAATAGCAGCGCCGAAGTATACCCAACCCCCTTCTCTCATTCACCCTGCCAAAAGTCATAGCCGTATGAGTCAGGCGCTGCACATCCGCCAGTTGAGTAAAACCTACGCGAACGGCGTCAAGGCGCTAGACAGCATCGACCTCGAAGTCGCTGAGGGCGATTTTTTCGGTTTGCTCGGCCCCAACGGCGCCGGCAAATCGACGCTGATCGGGATATTGAGTTCGCTGGTCAACGCCACCTCGGGAGCGGCGGAGATCTGTGGCTTCGACTTGCATCACCGGCGTGCCGAGGCGATGGCTTGCATCGGTCTGGTGCCGCAGGAAATCAATTTCAATCAGTTCGAAAAACCGCTCGAAATCGTCGTCAACCAGGCCGGCTATTACGGTGTGCCGCGCCGCGTCGCGTTGCCGCGTGCCGAACGCCTGTTGCGCCAGATGAGCTTGTGGGACAAACACAACCAGCCGTCGCGCACGTTGTCCGGCGGTATGAAGCGGCGCTTGATGATCGCCCGGGCGCTGGTCAACGAGCCGCGTCTTTTGATCCTCGACGAACCGACCGCCGGCGTCGATATCGAGATCCGGCGCGCCATGTGGCGGCAGTTGCGCGATATCAACCGCGCCGGCACCACGGTCATCCTGACCACTCATTATCTCGAGGAAGCCGAGCAGCTCTGCCGCAACCTGGCGATCATCGACCACGGCCGGATCATCGCCCATACCGACGTCAAAACGTTGATCAAGCAGATGGACAGCGAAACCTTCGTCCTCGACCTCAAAACGCCGCTCGCCGCGCCGCCTGAACTGAGCGGTTTCGAGATCCACCTGACCGATCCGGCGACGCTCGAAGTCGCCATCCCGCGGGCCGCCAGTCTCAACGAGCTTTTCGCCGTCCTCGACGCGCGCGGTATCTCCGTCGTCTCGCTGCGCAATAAAGCCAACCGCCTGGAGGAGCTGTTCATGAGGTTGCTGAGCGAAAACGGATCCGAGGCTGCGCTATGAATCATGCCAAAGTCAACTGGATCGGTTTTTATACGATACTGCGTCGCGAGATCGTGCGCATTCTACGCATTTGGGGTCAGACGCTGGTCCCGCCGGCGATTACGATGAGCCTTTATTTCGTGATTTTCGGCAACCTGATCGGCCGCCGCATCGGGACGATGCAGGGTATCGATTACATGCAGTACATCGTGCCCGGCCTGGTGATGATGTCAGTGATCACCAACGCTTACGGCAATGTCTCCTCGTCGCTGTTCGGCGCCAAGTTCGGCCGCCATATCGAGGAATTGCTGATTTCGCCGCTGCCTAACTGGGTGATCATGACCGGCTATGTCAGTGCTGCGGTTTTCCGCGGCCTGCTGGTCGGCGTGTTGGTGCTGGTCGTCGCCCGGCTGTTTACGCCGCTGGCCATCGCCCATCCGGGGATTACGCTCAGCACCTTTCTGCTCACCGCCGTCGCCTTTTCGCTCGCCGGGTTGATCAACGCCATCTACGCCCGCAAATTCGACGATATCGCGATCGTGCCGACTTTCGTACTGGCACCGCTGACCTATCTCGGCGGCGTGTTCTACTCGGTCGATCTGCTGCCCGGTATCTGGCGCGACATTTCGGCGTTCAACCCGATCCTCTACATGGTCAACGCCTTTCGCTATGGTATGCTCGGCATCAGCGACGTCCCACTGCCATTCGCCTATGCCGTACTCGTCTCCTTCGTTGCGGCGCTCGCCGCCCTGGCGCTTTACCTGCTGCACAAAGGCATCGGTTTGAGAACCTGAAGCGGCTCTCGTTCAGACGTCGTCCTTCGCTTCGAGCGCCACCGGTGCATGGCCGCTGGGATCGGCGCGCTGCGCATCCCACACCCCCTCGTAACGAGCGACGACGCAGGTGGCGGTCAAATCGCCGCTGACATTGACCACGGTGCGCGCCATATCGAGGATGCGGTCGATGCCGATGATGATGGCGATGCCTTCGCCCGGGATGCCGACCGACGCGGCCAACACCATCAACAGCGGGATCGAACCGCCCGGCACACCGGCCGCACCGACCGCGGTCAGGATCGAGAGGATCACGACAACGAGCTGCTGGCTGAGGGTCAGATCGACGCCGAACACCTGAGCGACGAACAGCATCGTGATGCCCTCGAACAGCGCTGTGCCGTTCATATTCATCGTCGCGCCGAGCGGCAGGACGAAACCGGCGACTTGCGGCGGAACGCCAAGATTGCGTTCGGCGACGAGCAGCGAGGTCGGCAGCGTGGCGTTGCTCGACGACGTCGAAAACGCGGTGATCACCGCTTCGCGCACGTGCCCCCAGAAGCGCCGCGGCCGGATGCCGGCAGCGAAACGCAGCAGCAAGGAAAGCGTGACCGCGGCGTGGATCGCAAGTCCCAGCAGCACGGTTGCGGCGTAAAGACCCAACGTCCCGAGCACGTTCCAGCCGAAGCGGCTGGTGACGACGAAAATCAGCGCGAACACCCCGTAAGGCGCAAGCTTCATCGCCAGTTCGATCAGCTTGGTGACGACCCCGGCCAGCCCTTCGAGAAAATCCATCATGCCGCGCGCCTTCGCCGCCGGGATCATGGTCAGCGCGATGCCGAACATCAGCGAAAAGAAGATCAGCGGCAGCATCTGCATATCGGCCGCCGCCTGCACCGGGTTGCGCGGCACGATGTTGACAAAGGTGTCGATCCCGAAATCGCGCGCCGCGCTCGCCTCCAGGCGTAGATTGGCCTGGCCGCGATAGGTGTCGAGCAGTTCAGCCGCCGTTTCTGGCGTGATCCCGGCGCCGGGCTCGACGCTGTTGGCGAGAAAAAGACCCAGCCCCACCGCCAGCGTCGTGGTCAACAGGAAATACACCAGGGTCCGCGCTCCCAGGCGGCCGATCTTGCCCAGATCGCCGAGACGCGCCACGCCGAGCGCCAGCGTCGCGAACACCAAGGGCACGACGACCATCATCAACAGGCGTAGAAATATCTGCCCGACAGGCCCCGCTACATAGGAGTTGAGCGCATCGACCCAGAGCGCCTCGCCGGCGGCGATGTTGACCAGCACACCGCAAATCGCGCCGAGGATCAGGCCGAGCAAAATCCGATGATGTAAAACCATTGACCTCCCCCATACATTCAGCAGCGTCGCGGCGGCTCATGATAACGCATGGCCGTCGGGTGGTGATCGCCGGCGCCGCCCGGGTGTCTGGTAAAGTACCGCCGCATCGGCATCATCATCGGCCACAACAATGAAATCGATTTTCCCGCCGCGCGCTGCGCTGCTCTGGCTTTTGCCGGCCCTGTTGACCTCATTTCCGGAGCGGGTCGCGGCCGGCGACGAGCCGCTGGCGGCGGTGTTGCCGGCGATCGAGCGGCTATCGACGGTCCCCCGGCCCGACGATTATTTCGGCTTCGCGGCGGGCCGGCGGCATGTACGGCACGATCAACTCGCCGCCTATTTCACGGCGCTCGACGCCGCTTCGCCGCGCCTCGCCTTACGCCGGACCGGAATGACGCACGAGGGCCGGCCGCTGCTGTTGGCGATCATCAGCGCGCCGGCCAATCTGGCGCGCCTCGACGAGCTTTTGGCCGGCGTGCACGCCGGCCGGGAGCCATTGGTCGTCTGGCAGGCGTACAGCATTCATGGCAACGAGGCAAGCGGCAGCAACGCCGCACCGTGGGTCGCCTGGCATTGGACTTCGGCCGCCGATGCCGCAACCGCGGCGCTGCTCGAGCGCACCGTGATCCTGATCGACCCGGCGCAAAATCCCGATGGCCTGGATCGCTTCGCCACCTGGGCCAACGGCCACGATGCGGACCATCCGGTGGATGACCCTTGGGACCGCGAGAAAACCGAAGGCTGGCCAGCCGGCCGCTATAACCATTACTGGTTCGACTTAAATCGCGACTGGTTGGCCCTCGTTCACCCGGAGACCCGGGCGCGGGTCGCTGTGATGCGCGATTTCGCACCACACGTCTATACCGATCACCACGAGATGAATTATGAAAACACCTTCTTTTTCCAGCCCGGTGCGCCGGCCAGAACCCACCCGCTGACGCCGCGCCGCAATCAGGAGTTGACGGCCTTGCTCGGCCAGTATTACGCCGCGGCGTTCGACCGGCGCGGCGAGATGTATTTCAGCCGCGAGGTCTTCGACGATTTCTATCACGGCAAGGGTTCGACCTATCCTGACTTGATAGGCACGGTCGGCATTTTGTTCGAGCAGGGCTCGAGCCGCGGCCGGCAGATCGCCACGGCGCGCGGAGTGCGCACCTTCGCCGCGACGATCGCCAATCAGGTCGCCGCCAGCCTGGCGACGATCGACGGCGCCGATCGCCTGCGCGGCGAGCTGCTGGACTACCGGCGCGATGCCTTAAAAGCGGCGGCCGCTCAGCAGGGCGCCTGGTTGTTCGCTGACGACGGCGATCCCGAACGCGCCGCTTTATTGCTCGACATCCTGCTGCACCATGGCATCACGGTTTATCCGCTGGGGCGAAACATTGAGGAGAGCGGCATCCAGTTCACCGCCGGGCACGCCTGGGTCGTGCCGGCCGGGCAGCCGCGCGGCCTGCTCGCCGCGACCTTGTTCGAGACCCGCACCGAATTCGCCGATTCGACGTTTTACGACGTTTCGGCCTGGACACTGCCACTGGCCTTCGACTTGCCCTTCACCCGGCTCGGCAGCGTTCCGGCCCACGGCGCGCCTCTGACCGAAGTACCGGCGCCGGCGTCGCCGGTTGCTGTCCAAGACCAGCCCCGCGTGCTGCTCGTCCCGTGGAACCAGTTGGGTGCCGCCGGGCTCCTGCAGCGCTTGCTGGCTGATCGCTGGCGGGTGTTCGCCGCGACGCGCGCCCTGGACGGCAGCGCGTCGCTCGGACCGGGAACCCTGGTCATCCCACTGGCCTATCAGGCGCCGCAATATCCCGCCTCCCGGATGGCAGAGGCGGCCCGCGCCGTATCCCGTCTCGCCGCCGAATATCACGTCGAAATGATCGCCGCCGGCAGCATCGCCGGCGACGTCGATCTCGGTTCACCGGCTGTTCAACCGCTCCAACCGCCGCGCCCGTTGATGGTCACCGGACCCGGCCTCGAGCCGGAACAGGCCGGGGCTTTGTGGTACCTGTTCGACCGCTACGCCGGCCTGACGCCGACTCGCCTCGATTGGCCGTTGCTGGCCCAGGCGCCGCTCGAACGCTACACCCACATTTACCTGGCCGACGGCGATTACACCGCCTGGCCCGAGGCGTTCAAAGTGCGGCTCGCCGATTGGGTCAGACATGGCGGTCGGCTGATCGCGACCGGCAGCGGCGCGCTGTGGAGCGAAACGATCGATTTCGAACCACCAGCACCGCCGACGGCCGCCGCGGCCGCGCCGCCGGCGCCGGTGGGCGAGACGCCGCGGCTCGAGCCCCGGCCCTACGCCGAGTTCGAAAAGGACACCGCGGAACGGACGCTCGGCGGGGCGATCTTGCAACTCGACATCGACCTCGGCCACCCGTTGCTGTTCGGTCTGCAGCGGCCGCAGGTCGCGGTGCTGAAACAAGGGACGACGATACTCCAGGCAGCGCAAAATCCCTACGCCACGCCTGCCCGTTATGCCCCCTCGCCGCTGTTGGCCGGCCATCTCGGCGCGCCGCTTGCCGCGCGCCTCGCCGGGCAGCCGGCGCTGGTTGCCGAAAACAAAGGAGCAGGGTGGGTGATCCGGATCGCCGACCCGCTCGCTTTCCGCGGTCATTGGCTGGGCAGCGCCCGTATCCTGCTCAATACGCTTTACTTCAGCGATCTGCTCCGGCCGACCGAACTGCCGCCGCTGCCCGGTGCGGAGCCGGCGCCAAAACAATGACCTCCAACACGACGGCCGTGCGACCCGAGCCGCGGGCGCTGCTTAGAGGGGTATTTGGTTACCACGATTTTCGCCCGCCGCAAGAGGCGATCATCGACCACCTGATCGCCGGTGGCAAGGCGCTGGTCGTGATGCCGACCGGCAGCGGCAAGTCGTTGTGTTATCAAATTCCGTCGCTCGCCCGGCGCGGTACCGGGATCGTCGTCTCGCCGCTGATCGCGCTGATGCACGACCAGGTTTCGGCCCTGGTCCAGAGCGGCGTGCGCGCCGCAACCCTCAATTCGAGCCTCGATCCGGCGGCGCTCCGGACGACAGAAACCCAACTCGCCGCCGGCGCCCTGGATCTTTTATACATCGCCCCTGAACGGTTGCTGCAGGAACGGACCCTGGACCTTCTCGGCCGCATCGACGTGGCGTTGTTCGCCATCGACGAAGCGCACTGCGTTTCGCAGTGGGGACACGATTTCCGCCCGGAATATCTACAACTCAACGTTCTCGAACGCCGTTTCCCGGGCGTGCCGCGGGTGGCGTTGACCGCCACCGCCGACGAACGCACGCAACGCGAAATCATCGACCGCCTCGAACTCACCGGCGCCCGTTCGTTTATCGGCAGTTTCGATCGCCCGAACATCCGCTACCTGATCGGCGCCGGCGGCGATGACGCGCGCCGCGCGCTGCTCGAGTTCATCACCGGCCGGCATCCGAACGAAGCGGGCATCGTCTATTGCCTGTCACGCCAGCGGGTCGAGCAGGTCGCCGCCTGGCTGGCCGGCCATGGGATCGCCGCCCTGCCGTACCACGCCGGGCTCGATGCCGCGACCCGCGCCGCGCACCAAAAGCGCTTCCAGAACGAAGACAACGTGGTGATCGTCGCCACCATCGCTTTCGGCATGGGCATCGACAAACCCAACGTCCGCTTCGTCGCCCACCTCAATCTGCCGCGCAGCATCGAAGCGTACTACCAGGAAACCGGCCGCGCCGGGCGCGACGGGCAGCCAGCGGAGGCCTGGATGCGCTACGGCCTGAACGACGTCGTCGTTCTCGGCCGGATGTTGCGCGACTCGACGGCCGGCGACGAACGCAAGCGCCTCGAACGGCAAAAACTGGAAGCACTGCTCGCGCTCTGCGAACAGGCCACCTGCCGGCGCCAGACATTGCTGTCCTATTTCGGCGAAAAAGACAGCGCTCCGTGCGGCAATTGCGACAACTGCCTGAACCCGCCGCAAGTCTGGGACGCCACCGAAGCGGCACGCCAGGCATTGTCGTGCGTTCATCGCAGCGGGCAGATGTTCGGCGTCAATCACCTGATCGACGTCCTGCGCGGCCGGCGGAACGAACGGATCGACAAATTCGGCCATCAGCGGCTCAGCACCTACGGCATCGGCGCCGCCCTGGCCGCCGGCGAATGGCGCGCCGTGTACCGCCAACTGATCGCCCGCGGATTGTTAGCCATCGGCGAACACGGCGAACTGAAGTTGACCGCCGCCTGCCGGCCGCTGCTGCGCGGTGAAGTCGAACTCCCACTTTGCCGCCCGGCCCCGTCCACGCGGCGCACTTCCGAGCGGGCCGCCCCATCCCCGCCCGCCGCCGAGTTGACAGCGGCCGGTGCCGCGCTGTTCGAAGCGCTGCGCCGGCTACGCCTGCAACTGGCCCGCGCCCGTAGTGTCCCGCCCTATGTCATCTTTCATGACAGCACTCTGCGCGAGATCGCCCACCAACGCCCCACCACGTTGGACGCCCTATCGGCGATTCCCGGCATCGGCGCCCACAAGCTCGAAACCTACGGCCGGCAGGTTCTCGCCGAAATTAGCCGCGCCGCGGAAAACGCCTGACCCGGCAGCGGCGAGGCTCGCCGGTCACTGTTGTCAATCGTCATCTCTCTTGACGATGTGCAACAAACGATCATCCGTCCCGCGCCGCAGCGCAGTGGTCCTTTTTGTTGGAATGGCGTCAGTCGCGGTGGTCGAGTCACTCCGTGCGCCGGTGGATTTCGCGGGCCAGTGTATTTTCGGGATCCGATTGCAACACTTGTGCGGCGAGATGGTGGGCGCGGGCGCGATGGCCGAGTTCGTATTCCGCGGCGGCGAGAAAGGTGACGACCGCGATCGATGGATTGGTTTGTGCCGCGCGCTGCAAATCTTCGCGGGCCATGCGGGCGTCACCGAGGGCCAGCCGGGCACGGCCGCGGGCCTCGTAAAAAAACGCCAGTTCGGTCTGGTTGAGGGCGCTGGTGTCGATGCGGCCGGCCAGATCCAAAGCCTCCTGATTGCGGCCGGTGTAATGCAACGCTAAGAGCATGTTGAGCAGCGTCGGCGGTCTGAGGTCGCCACTGTCTTTCAGCACCCCGATCCGCTGTGCTTCTTCCAGCGCGGAGAGCGCTTCGGCAAAGCGCCCGCTGCGCATCAGCTCCTTGCCAAGGCTGGTCCAGGCACGCTGCGACCCGGGACTCAACCGTGCATCGGCCTGTAAAAACGCAATCGGGTCGGCCCATAAACGGTTGCGGTTCCAGGTCGAGCCGGCGAGCAGCAGCAAAAGCGCCGCGCCCAGCAGCGGCCCGATCCGGTAACGCCCGAGCGCCTGTCCCAACCATGCCAACCCCAGTGCGACAACCATCGCCAGCCCGGCGTTGGGCAGGTAAGTGCGATGTTCGAAAGCGAGATCGGCGATCGGCATAAAACCCGATTCGACCGCGTGCGCCAGGTAATAGAACACAATGCCGAACGAGATCAACGGGGCGCGCCGCCATAAAGCCAGCCCGCTGCCGAGCAGGACGAGGTGGCCGGCGGCCAACAGCCATGGGGTGACGTCGGAAAAAAAGCTGGCCAGCGCGACGTCGTACTCGAGCCGTTGCTCGCCGACCCAGAAGAACAGCCCGATGTACCGCCACAACACCCCCATTTGCGTGGCCAGATAGTCGCCGCGGGCGATCTGGTCGGTGGCGCGTGTTGAGCCGACAAGATCGAACGCCGGCAGCGTCACCAGCCCGGCGGCGGCGGCGGCCAGCAGCACGGCGGCTCCGATCGTCATGCCCCAGGCGCGCGGCGACAGGCGGCGGAAGAACAGCAGCTCGAGCAGCAAAAGGGCCAGCGGCAGCGTTGCGGCGGATTGTTTGCTGAACATCGCGAGCCCGGCCAGCAGAACCACCAGACCATAGCGCCATAATCGTTCAGGGAAGCCGCCGCCGGGCGGTCGTCCGCCGCCCAGGCGGGCCCAGGCATAGGCCGCCAGCGCCGCCAGGTAAAACATCGCCGCCAGCGAGGTGTAACGCTGCACGATGTAAGTCACGGCCTGGGTCTGCAACGGGTGCAGCAGAAAGATCACCGCGGCGATCGCCGGCACCTGGCGGTACCTGCCGGGCGCCGCCGCCAGCGCCGGCGAACACCCGAGCGCGGTGAGCAGTGACCACAATGCCGCGCCGGCTCCGAGGTGGATCAGAAAATTGACCAGGTGATAACCGAACACCTGGTCGCCGTGCAGCGCATAGTTGGCCGCCAGCGTCCACGAGGCGATAAAGCGGGCCGCTGAAAAATGCCAGATCGCGGCCGGGTCGAACACTTTGTGCAGGGCGTCGCTCTCGACGATGATACGGAAATCATCGAGGAAAAGCCCGGCGGTGAACGACGGCCAATAAGCCACCGTCACCACCGCCACAAGAAGTGGTGCGAGCCAGTAACTTAACCCAATAGTTGCATAAATTTTGCTCGACTTCATTAAATTCACCATGAAATCATATAGTTATGTCGCTATTAGCAGGAAAATCGAATTCACCTAAGGTGACGCGCCCGGTTTCTCGCCCAAGCTGGCGGCACATCTTG
>JRYH01002768.1_pt1 | contig 20042 bp, 7 predicted proteins | sample 235351 | NCBI WGS metagenome assembly JRYH01 (sample SAMN03074221, study PRJNA261480) | activated sludge metagenome | biome: Wastewater Treatment Plant; feature: Wastewater; material: Activated sludge; isolation source: activated biomass of a wastewater treatment plant treating wastewater... ...
CCTGGCCGAGCGGCTGGGGCGCATTGCTTTCAGCCAGCACCTGGACGAGGCCGGTTTCCTGGCCGTCATAAATGCCCAGGCGCAGGCCATTGATGACGCGCTGCGGTCCCATGACCGACTGCAGTCCCTGATGCCGCGCCGCCAGATGCTGGAGGGGTGCGTCGACATGGCGATCAACCGCGGCAACCCGCCAACGGTTCAATGAGGCACCGCATGCGAGCCAACACACCTATTAGCGCCTGGCTGGAGGAGTTCCTGCAGCACCAGCCAGAGGCCACGCCTGAACAGGCCTGGCGCCATCTGACCACGATCGCCGCGCCCCTGGGGACGCTAACGATCCGCTACGACGCCCAGCGCGCCGTGGTGATCTACCCGGCCGGACCGCACGACCGCGAACGCGAACTCGGGAAGGCGTCCTTCAAGCGGCTGATGCACCTGCGGCGCGGCAGGCGCTGATGCTGGCGCGCCGAGCCAAGGTAAGAAGTTCTGCCCGTTGTTTCGCTGGCTACCAAGCATGCAACGCTGCCGCCGCAAAGGAGTGACGGTATGAGCAGATTCGGAGCATCTTTCGCCGCCGGCCTGCTGCAGGGCGGCATGCGCGGCTATCTCATGGGCAAGGATCTGGAGCGCCAGGGCGAAAAAGACGCGCTGGACAAGGAGGAGCGCACGCTGCGCATGGACGCGCTGCGCCGCGCCGGCGAGCGCGAGCAGGCGGCCGATGCGGCGGCCGGCGAATACGCCGACATGATGAAGACCGGCCAGGTGGACGTGCGCGACCAGAATGGCTTCGCGGTGACGGACCAGCCGATGCCCGAGCCCGGCCAGGCGCAGCAGGTGACGCCGACGCGGCGCGAGGCCACGCAGGAGGACCGCCTGGGCGCGCTCACGCGCGTGGCGGCGGCGCGCGGCGACGTGTCGCAGATGGCAACGCTGGGCCAGCAGGCGACGGACGCGCGCTACGCCAAGGAAGACCTGGCCTACGGGCAGGACTTGATGGCCAACCCCGGCGGGGAGGAGGCGCAGCGCCTGTATGGGATGCTGGGCCAGAACAAGACGCCGGGCCTGTCGATGCGCCGCGACGACAAAACCGGCGTGACCTACCTGGACCTGGCCACGCCGGGCGGCGAGCCGCGGGCGATCGAGTTGTCGGGGATGAACCTGGCGCGCCTGGGCATCGCGGCACGCAAGTTTCAGCGCGGCGACGTGTCGGCGCTGTCCGACCTGGCCGACATCGACAAGGGCCTGGCCAGCGCGGCGGTGGCCGACTGGAAGGTCAAGACCGACCTGGCCAAGTTCAACAACGAGGCCGCCAGCAAGGGCGCGACGATCGCCGACAAGCAGAGCACGGCCGCGGACCTGACGAACCAGCGCGAGGCGGGGGCCCGGGTGGCCGAGAAGGCCGGTTGGAACCCGGAAATGGTCGCCGCCGTGCGCGCTGGCGCGATGAAGCCACCCGGCGCCGAGGTCGACGGCAACGCGCCGGCCGAGGTCAAGCTGGCCAACGCCTACATGGCGGCGGTGCCCGGCACGTCGATGAAGGACGCCCTGATCTGGGCGCGCTCGACCAAGGACGCCTCGCCGCAGCGGTTGGCCGCCGACCTCTACACCAAGGCGCTGGCCGCGACCTACGGCGACAGCAAGCGCGCGCAGAAGGCGGTGGAGGAGGGCATGGCCTACCTGTCGAGGTTCCAGAGCGCGGACGGCGAGGCGCCTCCTGGTGCGGCAGCCGCTGGAGCCGTGGCCTCGGGCGTGGCCGGCCAGGCGGCCAGGCTGCCGGCCGGCATGGTGCGCCAGGTGGGAACCTCGGGTGGCCGACCGGTCTACGAGGATGCGTCGGGCAAGCGTTTCATTGGGGGTTGAACATGGCGCTGCAGCCGTTTGATGGTGAGCTGGACCAGCCGCGAGGCCTGGCGCCGTTCGAGGGAAAGCTGGACGGTGAGTTTGCGGGACACGAGGCCGTGCCCGAGGCGACGGCCGGCTCGGTGGCGCGCGACGTCGCGGCCGGCGCCCTGAAGATCGGCCCCACCTTCCTGAAGGGGGTGGGGGACGTCTCGCAGCTCGCCACTGGCGGCGCCGTCGGTTCCGGCCTGTCGGGCTCGATGCAGCGGGGCATGGATTCGATCGACCAGCTGGTCGGGTCCGAGCGCGCGGCCGCGCAGAAGCGCAATTTCGAGCGCGACATGGCCGACGACAGCGTGGGGATCGGCGAGGCCCTGGCGCGCAACAAGGGCGCCCTGGCCGATCAGCTGCTGCCGACCGTGGGCAGCATGTTCCTGCCGGTCGGCGTGGCCGGCGGGGCCGGCAAGCTGGCGACCGTTGGCCAGGCGGCGCAGGCGCTCGACAAGGCCGCGCTGGCCGCCCGCGTGGCGCGCGTGCAGAAGGTGGCCGGCATCGGCACCATCGCCGCGCAGAACGCGGCCGACACGTTCACCGAGCAGCTTGAGAAGGGCGCTTCGCTGGAGGATGCCTATATCTCGGCCGGCATCACGGTGCCTTTCTCGGTGGTGGCTGGTGCGGTGACCGGTGGCGGCGCCGAAGGCCAGATCGCGCGCAACCTGTTCAACAAGAGCGCCGCCGGGAAAGCTGCGTCCGAGCTGCTGAAGGCCCCGCTGCGCGAGGGTGTGCAAGAGGTTGGCGAGGAGGCCGGGCAGATCCTGGGCGACGCCTACGGGGCGCGCGAGCTCCCGAGCGCAACGGGTGCCGGCAAGCGCCTGGCCGTTGCCGGGACGCTGGGCGCCGCCATGGGTGGTGGCGCTCATGTTGCGACGATGGGCCGCGGCGGCGCCGGCGAGGAGCGCGGCGACGGAACGCGGCCGACGGACGATGGGCTGCAGCCGGATGGCACCTACAAGGTGACCATCACCGGAACCGGCGACGGCCAGGCGCCGGCTGCCGCACCCGCTGCCGCAGATTTTGACTATTCGACCTACCCGGCCTACCGGCGCGCGCTGGAGTCCGGCGGCGTGGCCGATGCCAAGAATCCCAACTCGTCGGCCTACGGCGCCGACCAGTTCACGCGCGGCACCTGGCTGGATACGGTGGCCCAGGCCAAGCCCGAGTGGGCGGTCGGCATGAGCGAGGCCGAGCTGCTGGCGCAGCGCGCGAACCCGGAGCGCAGCGCCGAAATGGCGACGTTCTTCGACCAGCAGAATGCGCTGGCGCTGCGCAAGGCCGGCCAGGAGGTCAACCGGCACACGCTTTACGCGATGCACCACTTCGGCAACCGCGGCATCGGCTTCGCCAAGGCCGGCGGCGACACGCTGATGAGCGACATCCTGAGCCCGGCGCAGATGGAGGCGAACGCCTACCTGAATGGCAAAACCAAGGATCAGGCGATTGCCAACTGGGACCAGCGCGCGGCGGGCGCGGCGCCAGCGGAGCAGGATGCGCCGAGCGCCCAGGCCGAGCCGCAAACCGACCTGGCGGCGGCTGGCGAGCAGACCTCGGAAGCAGCGCTCAAGCCTTCGCGCGAATTGACCGCCCTGGACCGCGCCGTCGCCCTCGACAACGAGGCGGCCAGGCTGCGCGAGCGCCTGGACGCGGTGAACCGCGGCGGCAGCGACCCGGAGCCAGCGCGCACGCTGACGCAGCGCCTGGCCGACATCGAGGCCGAGGTCGGGGCCATCAAGGCCGACTGGCCGCCGATGCAGGTCGGCCGCGCGGCATCGTTCACGACCGAGGCCGGCGTGCGCCTCGAAGGCCACTATGCCCTGGTGGATGCCTCGCAGCTCATCACGTCGCACGACGAGAACCTGCGTCAGAACCCCGCCTACCCGCAGGCGCTGCAGCCGCGCCAGCGCGACCGCGCGGCCAGCGAAATGCAGATCAGCGGCATCGTCGGCAGGCTGGACCCGACCCGGCTCGGCTTGAGCGCCGACGCGGCCACCGGCGCGCCGATCGTCGGCGCCGATGGGCTGGTGGAGTCCGGCAACGCGCGCACCATCGCGCTCAAGCGCGTGTATCAGGCCGGCGGGCAGAAGGCGGCCGACTACAAGGCGTTCCTGGAAAGCAGCGCCAACGAGTTCGGCGTCGACCCCGAGCAGGTCCGCGGCATGGCGGAGCCGGTGCTGGTGCGGGTGCGCGACACGCCGGTGGATCGCGCCGAGTTCGCGCGCCAGGCCAATGCGTCGACGGTGGCGGCGATGTCGCCATCCGAGCAGGCGAAGGCCGACGCCGCACGCATTGATTCGATGGAAGATCTGACGCCGGACGACGCCGGCGACTTCACCAACGCCGGCTCGCGTTCGTTCGTGCGACGCTTCATGGGCCGCCTGCCGGCCACCGAGCAGGCCGCGATGGTCGACGCCTCGGGGGCGCTGTCTTCGGCCGGTTACGCGCGCGTGCGCAACGCGGTGTTGGCCAAGGCCTACGGCGATTCGCCGGTCATCCAGCGCATGACGGAGAGCCTGGACGACAACGTGAAGAACCTGACGAAGGCGCTGATGATGGCGGCGCCCGAGGTTGCCAAGATGCGCGCGGCCATGGAGGCCGGCGCCCGCTTCGATGTGGACATCACGGCCGACGTGGTGGCCGCTGTGGAGGAGCTGGCGCGCCTGAAGGATGATGGCATCAGCGTGCATGACGCACTGGCCCAGGCCGGCATGTTCGGTGACAAGTATTCGCCGGAAACCCGCGAGCTGATGCAGTTCCTGGCCGACAACACGCGCCGGCCGCGCCGCATCGCCGATTTCCTCAAGGCTTACTATCAGGCCCTGGACGAGGCCGGTGATCCGAATCAGGGCTCGCTGCTGGGCGAAACCGAGGCGCCCACCAAGGGCGACCTGATGCAGGCGGCCAAGCGCGCCGCGAACGACGAAGGAGAGCAGGATGCTACCAGCCGAAGCGATCGAGCGAAACCGCCAGAGGGCGGCGGCGCGCAAGGTCAGGAGTCTGGCCAACAGGATCGAGGGCAGCGCGAAGCTGCGGGCGGCCGTGAAGAAGGCGCTCAAGATCATCAAGGCGCAGCCGGGGTTCAAGCCGGACGCGTAGGCGAGTGGGTTGCCTTCCCGAAGGAGGACGGCAGCATCGGCATTCCGCGCGCGCAGATGCCGCAGATCAAGAGCGGCGACCGCAGCGCGTTCCTGCAGTTCCTGCAGGCCCGTGGCATCGACAACGAGAAGGGCTCGATCGACGCGGCCGACCTGAAGCCGACCCAGGCCGAGTTCTCGGCGAAGAAGGTCGAGCGCCTGGTGCGCAAGCCGGAAGCGCTCGGCGATCGTTCGGTCCTCGTGTCGAGCGACGGGCACGTGCTGGACGGCCACCATCAGTGGATGGCGCGCCGCATTCTCGGCCAGGAAATCCCGGTCATCCAGATCGACGCGCCGATCCGCGCGCTGCTTGACGCCGCCAACGAGTTCCCGAGCGTCAAGCGCAGCGAGGGCGCCGACAACGTGACCGACCTGCAGGCGCGCCGCGCCAGCGCGGTGGCCGACTTCAAGGCCGCCATGGCCGACCTGGCCGACCTGGCGACGAAGCACCAGCGCGCCGCCATGGTGCCCGAGCAGGTTCCCGGCCTGGTGGAAACCCTGGCCAAGCTGTTCGACGCCGCCATTCGCATCGTCGGCACCGATGTGCGCGCCGCGACGAAGTGGGTGCGCCAGCAACTGCGCGCGGACAAGGCGACGCGCAAGCTGTATGCCGAGATTGACCCGGCGATTCTTCGCAAGGCCGCGGAGCGTGCGGCCGCCAACATGGCGCCGGCCAGCGGCCCGGCGCAGGCGGGCCTGTTCGATTCGCTGGAAGACGCCAGCGCCGCGGTGCAGGGCGACCTGTTCGGCCCGACCGCCCAGGCGCCGCAGGAGGCGCGCATTCCGGCGGCGCGCACGATCACGAGCTTCGACCAGATTCCGAGGCTGGAATTGTTCGTGTCCGTCGAAGTGCTGGTCGAGGCCCGCGAGGTCGCCAGTGGTTTGAAGGAAAGCGGCGAGACGCACGCCATCAGCGACGCCGAGCGAGCCGAGGCCGAGGCGCTGATGAAGCCGCGCCTGGAGCGCGCCGCCCAGGCCAAGGACGACTATGACGCCAAGGTGCGCGAGGCGGCCAAGACTGTCGGCGGCGGCTACCTGCTGGCGCCGCTCAAGGGCATGAGCCGGATCGTGGAGAAGCTGACGGATCCCGACGAGCGCGACGAGAACGGGAACCTCGATCCCGATGGGATCAAGGACTTGCTGCGATCGACCATCGTCGTCGACGACTACGGCGACGCCCAGGCCGCGTTGGACGCCATCGCCGAGCGGTTCAACGTCATCCGCGTGAAGAACCGCATCCCCGACGAGGTACGCGCGAAGTTCGCCGGCTATGCCGACGTGCTGGTGAACATCAGGACCGACAACGGCACGGTCGCCGAAATCCAGATCAACGTGCCGTCGATGCTGGCTGCGAAAAACGACGTGGGGCACGTCCTGTATGAGGTCGCGCGCAGCCCGGCGTCGCGGCAGGAGGCCCGGGACCGCGCCAGAGAGCTGATGCGCGGCCTCTACGACGTGGCCTACGAGGCGGGATTGAGCAGGGGCCGGACGCCAGGCTTGAAGTCCCTGGCGCTGCGCACCGCCGACCGGAACCCGGCTTCGGACATGGGCGCCGCATTGCGCAGCGGGAGCCGGGAGACGGGCTTCAGTTCGAGTCCGTCGTCGGACAGCTTGAACACCTTGCCGTCGGGGAAAGAGACGAACTCGTCCCCGGAGAACGAAGCGACGAACTCGCAACCGGCGGGGAATTTGTCTGGGACTTTCATAAACACCTCCGACAGGGATATTATAACCGGCAAGTCAACCCCTGTCGATGGCGCGGCCGCCGGCAATGGGCCTGAAAGCAACGGTATCACGGAAGGAGGCGCAAGTGCCGATTCTCAGAGAGACGTATCGCCTGGCGCTCAAGGAGCGCGACCCGGAGCGGTATCGGGCGCTGGTGAAGGCCGGCAAGCTGGAGGCGCACGTCATCAAGACGGTGAACGACGCCAACGCCGAAATCGCGCAGGAGACGACGCGGGTCGTGCTGGAGCGGGGCTACCACAAGCTGCCGCCGATGGAGCAGATCAGGCACAGCAACGCGGCACAAGCCGAAGTGCAAGAGCACGTCCTGGCCGAGCTGCTGGCGTCCCTGTAGCGCGGGAAATCCCGGCCAAGACCGGGCGCAACTACTCGTTCGACAACGAAGGCGATCTGACCTACGAGGGGTCGTGGGCGCAGAAGGCGCGCGCGAACGTCGAGGCGGTGGAGCTGCTCAAGAAGCTGACCGACGAGGGCCGCCAGGCCACTCCCGAGGAACAGGCGGTGCTGGCCAAGTTCATCGGCTGGGGCGCCAGCGAGCTGGCGAATACCATTTTCAGCGAACGCTGGGCGCGGGCCACCGAGGCGAAGGCCAGCGCGTCCGAGGGCGTCCGGGAGGCGCTGGCCAACAGCGGCGGCACACTGGACGGCAAGCACCCGTCCTATTACCGCGCCTGGAGCCTGATGCCGGACTCCAAGAAGCCTGCGACGTTTCGCTACGGCATGCCGATCAGTGCCAGCGACGTGGTGCTGGTGAAGCCCGCGGAGCTTCGGATGCTGGAGTTGCGCGACCGGCTCAAGAAGGTGATGACGCCCAAGGAGTGGCCCCACGCCCACCCCACGACGCAGTATGGCCATTACACCAGCAAGGCGGTGGTCAAGTCCATGTGGGACGCCATGGAGCGCATGGGCTTCAAGGGCGGCGCCGTGCTGGAGCCTGGGGCGGGCATCGGCGTGTTCCCGGGCCTGATGCCGGCCGCGCTGGCGAACAACTCGATCTACACCGGGGTCGAGTATGACTCGTTCACCGGCGGAATCCTGAAACAGCTGCAGCCCGACGAGCGCATCGTCATTGACGGCTATCAGAACGTGAAGCTGCCGGCGGGGTTCTACGACGTGGCCATCGGCAATCCGCCGTTCGCCGATCTCCCGGTGCTGACGGACACCGAATACAAGCGGCACGCCTTCAGCCTGCACGATTATTTCTTTGCCAAGACCATCGACCGGTTGAAGCCGGGCGGCCTGATGGCGTTCGTCACCAGCCGCTACACGATGGACAAGTTGAACGACAAGGCCCGGTCCTACCTGGCGGACAAGGCCGACCTGGTGGGCGCCATCCGCCTGCCGCAGACCGCCTTCAAGCAGAACGCCGGGACCGAGGTCATCACGGATGTGATCTTCCTGCGCAAGCGCGTCGAGGGTGAGCAGTTCGACCAGGGCCAGAACTGGCAGAAGTCGGTCCCGGTGACGGTGGACGGCCAGACCTACAACGTGAACGAGTATTTCGTGGCGCACCCGGAAATGGTGCTGGGCACGATCTCGTCGCGCGGGTCCATGTATGCGGCCAACGAATACACGGTGCTGCCTGGCGACAAGAGCATCGACGAGGCCTTCGCGGAGGCCGTGGCCAGGCTGCCGGCCGACATCTATCGGCCCGAGATCGGCTCGGCCGCCGCCGCGGCCCAGGTCCGGGAGATCGACTTCAACCCGAAGGCCGGCAAGGAGGGCAACTTCTACGTTTCCGACGCCGGCGTGCTGATGCAGCGCGAGAGCGGGCAGGGCATGCGCGTGGAGGGCCTATCGGCCAGCGACGCGCGGATCGTGGCCGACTACGTGCCGCTGCGCGACGCGCTCAAGCAGGCCCAGTATGACCAGCTCAACGGCGGCGACTGGGAAACCAGCCTGCGGGCCCTGCAGGGTGCCTACCGCGAGTTCACCGGCAAGCATGGCCGGCTGTGGCAGTTCAAGACGCGCAAGCGCACCGTGACCGTGACGGACCCCGATACCGGGGAAACCTTCAAGGACACCGAGGAGACGCGCTGGTTCCCGCTGCACAAGCTGCTGCGCTCCGACCCCGACAACACCGTGGTGCTGGCGCTGGAGAAGTTCAACTACGACACGAGCGAAATCTCCGACGGCGACATGCTCAAGGGGCGCGTTCTGGATGTGACCAAGCCGCCTGTCATCGAGACGCCGACCGACGCCATGCTGTCGGTGCTGAACGACGTCGGCCATGTCGACATCGACATGATCGCCGATCGTGTCGGCATGGATGCGCCACAGGTCATCGAGGCACTGGGGACGGCGATCTACCAGCAGCCCGGCGGCGAGTGGCAGACGGCGGATGAATACCTGTCCGGCAACGTCAAGGAGAAGCTGCGCGCGGCGCGCGAGGCCACGAAGTCCGATGAGCGCTTTCAGCGCAACGTGGATGCGCTGGAAGCGGTGCAGCCGCTACCCAAGGGGCCGGAGGACATCAACATCGCGCTGGGCATGAACTGGATCAGGCCACAGGAATACTCGAATTTCCTGCGCGACCTGACCGGCATGGATGTCGAGGTCACGCGCTCGCCCACAGGGGACTGGCTGGTGAAGGCCCTGAGCAGGCCGACACCGGAAGCGATGTCCGACTGGGGCACGCAGGATCGCCCGGCCGACGATCTGCTGCAGAGCGCCCTGAACGGCTCTCCTGTCCGGGTGACGAAAACGGATCCGCAAACCAAGGCGAGTCGCGTTGACGAGGCCGGGACCGAGGCCGCGAACGCCAAGCTGCAGCAACTGCAGGAGCGGTTTTCCACCTGGGTGTGGGAGGACGCGAAGCGCTCTGACGCGATCGTGCGCACCTACAACGACAAGTTCAACACCACGATTCCGCGATCCTTCGATGGCCGGCACCTGCGCCTGCCCGGCACGTCGTCGCTGATGACGATCTTCGACCACGTGAAACGCGGCGCCTGGCGGATCATCCAGACCGGGAATACCTATCTGGCGCACGCCGTGGGGTCCGGCAAGACGTTCCAGATGGTCATCAGCGCCATGGAGCAGAAGCGCCTGGGGCTTATCAAGAAGCCCATGATGGTCGTGCCGAACCACATGCTCCAGCAGTTTGCGAACGAGTGGCTGCAGCTCTACCCGGCTGCGCGCCTGATGGTGGCCGACGAGGAGAACTTTCAAACCGACAACCGCCGTCGGTTTGTCTCACGCGTGGCCCTGTCCGACCTGGATGGGGTCATCATCACGCAGTCCGCTTTCAAGCTGATCGACACGTCGCCCGAATTCAAGGCAAAGATCGTCGAGGAACAACTGGAGTTCCTGCGCGCGTCGCTCTACGAGGTCGATCAAGACGCCTGGGCCGACGAGAAGAAGGCCAAGAAAAGCCGCGACCCGACGGTCAAGCAAATCCAGCGCCAGATCGAGCGCCTGGAGGAACGGCTCACGGCCGCGATGGAGGGCGGCAAGAAGAAAGACAAGAACATCCTGTTCGAGGAGCTGGGTGTCGACATGCTCTACGTCGACGAGGCCCACGGATACCGCAAGCTGGACTTCGCCACGAAACGGCAGATGAAGGGCATCCAGCCGGCCGGCTCGATCGCGGCGCTGGACCTGTATACGAAGGCGCGATACCTGGACGAGAAGCGGCCGGGCCGGTCGATCGTGATGGCGTCCGGCACGCCGATTACGAACACCCTGGCCGAGTTGTATTCGGTGCAGCGGTTCATGGATCGCACCGGCCTGGAGGAGCGCGGGCTGGAGTCCTTCGACGACTGGGCGGCGCAGCATGGCCGCATGACGACGGAGCTGGAGCCGAACGCGGCCGGCCGTTATGAGCCCGTGAGCCGGTTCTCCAAGTTCGTGAACCTGTCCGACCTGACGATGGCCTTCCGCAAGTTCGCGGACGTGCTCACGTCCGACGACCTGGCGGCGGTGCTGGGTGACAAGCGGCCGAAGGTGGCCGGCGGCGGACGGCGCCTGGTGCTGACCCCGAAAACCGAGGGCTACGCCGAATACCAGAAGGAGCTGGCCGACCGCATGGAGAAGTCGCGCGCCTGGAAGCCGAGCAAGGACGAGCCGAACAACCCCGACCCGCTGATCCGCATCATCGGGGACGGCCGCCTGGCGGCGATCGACATGCGGTTTGTCGACCCGCAAGCGGAAAACGACCCGAACTCCAAACTGAACCAGATGGCCGATGCCGTCATCCAGCGGCTGCAGGAAACGGCCGATAACACCTACGTCGACAAGAGGACCGGGGAGATCGAGCCCATCAAGGGCGGCACGCTGATGGTGTTCTCCGACATCGGCTTTGGCGCCGGCGTGGCGAAATCGCGCGGCTTCAATGGCCGCGCATGGTTCGAGAAGCGCCTGCGCGACGGCGGCGTGGACATGAATCAGGTGGCCTTCATGGCCGATTACAAGAAATCCCGCGACAAACTGAACCTGTTCGCCGACGTGAACGCCGGCAAGGTCCGGCTGCTGGTCGGCACCAGCAAGAACATGGGCACCGGCGTCAACGCGCAGCAGCGGCTCACCGGCGTGTTCCACCTTGACCCGACCTGGTATCCAGCCGACATCGAGCAGCGCGAGGGCCGCGCGGTGCGCCAGGGCAACAAGAACAAGGAGGTCGACCTGGTGGCATTCGCCGCCAAGGGCAGCTACGACGAGAACATGTGGAAGATGATCGCCCGCAAGGACTTGTTCATCAACCAGATCATGACCAACGACGGGTCCGTGAACGAGGTCGAGGACGTGTCCGTCGGCAGCGACTACTCGGTGCTGGCCGCGATGGTTGCCGAGAACCCGAAGGTGCTGGAGCTGGCCGGCGCCGAGGCCGACATGAAACGCATGGAGCGCCTGTATCAGGCCCATGAGCAGGGCCGGGCTGCGTTCAGGGAGCGCCACGACAGCGCGAAGCTGGCCATGGAAGCCGCGCAGCACGGCATGGCGGCGGCCGAGAGGCGCGCCAAGGAGGCGCCGGATCTGAGCGGCGACAACTTCGTGGCCACGGTCGGCAAGCAGAAATACACCAGCCGCGCCGATTGGGGCAAGGCGCTTATCGAGAGGTTCGCCGACCTGTCGGCGCAAGCGACGTTCGGCGCCGAGGCCATCGGCAAGATTGGCGGCTTCGATGTCACCTTCGAGGGTTACAAGGTCGCTGGCGGCGGCTACAACGCCGACGTGTCCATGAAGCTGCCACTGGAGCGCTCCGGCCGCGTCACGCTGGTTTCCAGCCAGGGCGACTCGCCCGTCGGCGCGGCCATGCGCGCGCAGAACGCGATCGCGGAGCTGCGCCGCGTGCCCGAGAAGATGCGCGAAACCATCGAGCAGTCCAAGGCCACGATGGAATCGCTGCGCACGCGCCTGGATGCGCCGTTTCCGATGGCTCAGATGCTGGTGGACGCGCGCGCCAACGTGAAGCGGCTGCGCGAGGAGCTGGCGGCCGAGGGTGAACCCGATGCCGGGGGCGAGCCGGGCGGCCAGGTCAAGGCGAGCCGCCAGGCCGCCGCGCGCGGCGCCAAGGTGACAGCCATTCGTGCTGCGCTCAGGAAGGCCTACGGCCGGCTGGTGGATGGTCTGGAGCAGAATGGCGTGGTGACGCTGACGCAGACCATGGACGAGGCCGTCGAAGCCGCGGCCCAGGCCCGTGCAGCCAAGACGGGGCAGTCAGTTGAGCGGGCGCGGGCTCGCCTGCAGTCGAGCATTCGCGGAGACGCAGACGAATTGTCCATGTCCATCTATTCCGACGAGGCGGGCAAAATCGAGCGCGCACTTGAAGCCATGGGCTTGCAGGTATCCACGGAAGGTTCGCGCATTTCGCAATCGACCTACGTGATTGTGGAGTCGCCGGAGTACACGCAGACGGAAGGCGAGTCGGGCAGTGTGCTCAAGATTCGGGTGTCGGACCACCGCCTCCCCGGCGGATACCAGCAGCCCGATTTTGAAGTGCAAGTTGGCGAACCGCACCAGGGCGTGGATATGGCCGATGCGGCTGGTGCGTGGTTTGACGCCGTGCGCTGGGTTGGCCGTCGCTTCGGCGTCGAGCCGAAGGGAGCCGCGAAGCGTCAAATTGCTGCGGCGGCCGAAAAGGAGGCCAAGGCCAAGCAGGCCGCCGCCGCTGCTGCCGATCAGCAGCGCAATAGTCTGGAAGCATCCAAGGCCCGGCTGCAGGCGTGGCTGCAATCCCTGCCGGATGGAGCGCTGTGGGGTAATGCGCGCCGAGGCGGCTGGGTTGCTGTCCTGGACAGCAAGATAATCGGTCGTTTCGATGGTGAAACTGCTACTGGCGAGGGGCAGCCGTGGTACGGCGGCCCATATCCGGTCGAGGCACAAAAGAACCTGCAGCCTGTGCGCGAAAGCCTGCGCGCGAGCGTGAAAAACAGTGTGGCCGACCAGACGCAAACCGAGGCATTCGAGCGCTGGTTCAAGGATTCCAAGGTTGTGGATGCCGAGGGCAAGCCGCTGGTGGTGTATCGCGGCGGCCCCACTGAAGACTGGCAGAGCGGCGCGGAAATCACCGAGTTCCGCAGCAGCAACGGGCCGTGGGCTGGATTCTTCACCAACTCCTCTGAGACGGCCAGCCGCTTCGCGAATGCGCAATATGCCCTGACTCGCCATGGCGGGAAACCGGCAGGCGTGTTTCCGGTGTATCTGTCGATGCAGAAGCCTCTGGAAGTGGATGCCGGGGGCAAGCCGGCCCGAGACTTCCAGATCGACGCCAGCGTGCTGGGCAAGCAAGACCATCCGCTGCGCGAGCGGATGCTGAACGGCGACTATGACGGCCTGATCCTTCGTAACACCGAGGATGAGGGCGATGTGTTTGTTCCGCTGAACCCAGAGCAGATCAAATCCGCCACCGGCAACCAAGGCAACTTCGACCCGAACGATGCCGACATCCGCCGCAGCGCCAACGGCGCTATCGAAGGCTTCCACGACCCCGTCTCCGGAAAGTCCTTCCTGATCGCCGACGCCCTGACCGAGCAGACCGCGCCCGGCACGCTGATGCACGAGGTCGGCGTGCACATGGCCGAGCAAGGCGCATTGGCCAGGATGATCCGCAGGGGCGAGCAGCTTCGCGCGGATTCGCCGCGCGCGCCGGTGGTGCGCGACGCGATCCGGCGCATGGACGAGGCCGGCGAGACCAGCGGCGAGGAGTTCGTCGCCTACCTGGTGACGGAGTACGAGAACCAGCGGGCGGCGGCGCCGCGCGCCGTGCGCCAGTTCATCGTCGATCTGCTGGCCGCCGCGCGCGCCTGGCTGCACAGCAAGGGCTGGGTGGACGCCGACAGGCTGACGGTGGCTGACCTGGCGGCGATCGCGCGGGCGAATGCGCGGGCTGCCGCGAAGGGGCGCGCGCTGGGAGCGGAGGCGACGGCCGTGGCGTTTCAGCGCGCCTGGCATGGCACGCCACACCGAGGCATTGAACAGGCCGGCTTCAAGCTAAACAGGATCGGCACCGGGGAGGGGGCGCAGGCTTACGGCTGGGGGATATATTTCGCCAGCAACCGCGACGTTGCAGAGGTGTATAGGACGCGCTTGTCGCCGCGGCTCCATGCGAAGCTGGATGGCGCAGATGCGCCCAGTAATCTGGCTTCTATCGTGGAGCGTATTGCCACCGAAATGCTGCCACGTCGCACGTTCACCGGTACGAGGCCATCCAGAACACAGGATGAGGCCATCGACAGCCTTGTCTCGAAGTTCAAGCGCAACATCGAGCTATCGCGCGGAAGTGATGAATTCGTTGCGATGAACGAGGGGCTGATTGAGTTGGCGGAGAGTTTGCGGGGTAGAACGATAACCCCAGCCGTCGAGGGACAACTCTACAACGTCGAAATCCCCGAGGATTCCGACCTGCTGGACTGGGACAAGCCGCTCAGCCGACAGCCGGACGAGGTGAAGCGCATCTTGCGCGAGTCGGGCCTGCTCAAGCAGCACCGCGAGTTCAACAATGACCCACGCACGCGCATCAGCGACAAGGGCAAGGACGGGCAGTCCTTGTACCACATGCTGGTAGCGCAAACGGGCTCGCCGCGGGCGGCCAGTGAGCGCCTGGGTGCCGCCGGTATTCCCGGCCTGCGCTACCTGGATGGCGACAGCCGCGCGCAGGGCAGGGGCTCGCACAACTACGTCATTTGGGACGAGGCACTGCTGACGCCCGAGAAGGCGCAGATTGAGCCGGTATTCAGCCGATCGGAAGGCACCAAGGCGGCCGCGCCTGCTCTCAATGCCGAGCAGCGCGCCCAGGACATCATCGACGACAAGGTGAAGGCCGTCCGGCCGCTAGAAGCCCTGACGCGCGCCGTCACGCGATACACCGGCATTGAGGCGCTGACGCGCGGCGCCGGCCGCCTGACGGCCCGGGCGCTCGACCGGATGACGCCGGAGACGATCAAGGCCGGCCTGGTGTCGGACTTCGGCGTGCCCGAGGACGCCATCAACGCGCGTGTGCTCAAGCAGGGGCGCATCCTGATGCAGATGCGCAAGACCGGCACGCTGCTGGAGCGCCTGGCGACGATGACCAACGCCGAGGCCGAGCTGGCCTACGCTTGGATGACGGGCGAGAGCCCGACGGCGGCGATGGACGCCATCGCCAAGCTGCCGGCCGAGCAGGTGCGGGTTCTGCAGGAATTCCGTGAGACGGTGGACAAGCTGGGCCAGGATGCGGTGGACGCCGGCCTGCTGAGTGAGCGCACCTACCGGCGCAATCGCGGCGCCTACCTGCACCGCAGCTACGAGAAGCATGTGCTGGACGAGGCTGCGGGCAAGCCACGCCGCGGCGGGCGGCGGGCAACGGCCGTGCTCGGCCAGAACCTGCACCGGCGCGGCATCGACATCACGGCCGACATGGCGGCGGTGCGGCAGACGGCGCCCGAGTGGTGGGACATCGCGCGCAAGGCGGGCAAGGCCGACCCCGACCTGATCGGGCGCAAGCTGATCCGCCTGCAGCGCCGGGCCAACGCCGGCGAGGGAACGCTGCCGCTGGAGGGTATGGATGGACGTGGCGCCGGCCGCGTGCTGGAAGCCGCCTACCTGCCGGCCGACAAGCCGATCCCGGCCAAGTACGCCGACTGGACGCACGCCGGCGAGTGGGAGGTGCGTGACGTGCGCGGCCAGGAACTGGGCCTGTGGCGCGACTACACCCTGGAGGAACGCAAGCGCATGGGAGAAATCCGCGACGTGCGTTTTGCCATCGCCAAGACCATGCAGGGCATGGTGCAGGACGTCGAGACGGCGCGCTACTTCTCCTGGGTGGCCAAGAACTACGCGAAGCCGAAGGGCTCGACCATCGAAGGCAGCGTCGCCCAGGCCAGCGAGGGCCTGCTGCGGGCGTTCGGCCGCGACGAGTGGGTGCAGGTGCCGGAAACCAAGGTGCCAGGCACCGACGCCAGCAAGTACGGCGCGCTCGCGGGGAAGTTCGTGCCAGGCCCGATCTGGAACGACATCCGGCATCAGGCGCGGCATGGCCTGGTGGCCAACAACGTGCTCGGCCGCGGCTGGGACTTCACCATGCGCCTGTTCAAGACCAGCAAGACCGCCTGGTCGCCGACGGTGCACGTCAACAACATCATGAGCAACTTCGTCATGATGGACTGGAACGACGTGAGCGCGCAGCACGTGGCCAAGGCGATGGGAATCCTGATGGCCGCGCACGATCGGCGCGGCGTCGGCGCGATCGGCCGCGCCGGCAACGCCCTGGCGCGCGGCCTGGGCATCGCCGACAGGGATGCTGCTTCGGAGATTGTTGCCCGGTTCAAGGAGTCCGGCGGCGAGCTGGGCAACTGGGTCGTGAACGAGACCGTCAAGAAGGCGCTGGAGGGGCCGCTGGCCCAGCTGCAGAAAGACCTGGCCGACGACCCGAACGGGGCCGGCGCGCAGATTGGCGTGATGGCCGCGCTGCAGCACCTGAAGGAGGGCCGGCTGGGTGATGGCGGGCGCGCGCTGTGGGGCAGCAAGCCGGTCGCCGTGACGCGCCAGGAACTGGGCAACATGACCGAGCTTTACAACAGCGAGGATTCCGTGTTTCGCCTGGCGGCGTGGCTGCAGGCCAAGGAAGAAGGCAAGAGCGACATCGAGGCCGGGAAGGTGGCCCGGCGCGCCTTCATGGACTACGAGATCAACGCGCCGTGGATCCAGCTGGCCAAGAACACCGGACTGCCGTTCCTGAGCTTCACCTACCGCGGCCTGCCGCTGCTGCTCACCACCATGAGCCGCAAACCGCACAAGATCGTCAAGCTGATGGCGATCTTCGGGGCGCTCAACCAGCTCGGCCTGATGCTGGCCGGCGGTGACGACGACGACGAAGTGCGCCGCCTGCTGCCGGACGAGAAGGCTGGCGGCCTGTGGGGCCTGGTGCCGAAGCTGATCCGCATGCCGTTGAACGACGCCAATGACTCGCCGGTCTACCTGGATGTGCGCCGCTGGGTGCCGCTGGGTGACATCGTGGATGTGGGCCAGGGGCATGCCGCATTGCCGATTCCACCGTCGCTGATGCCGGGCGGTCCGCTGGCGGTCATTGGCGAACTGTGGGCCAACAAGAGCGCCTTCACCGGAAAGCCCATCACGCTGGAAACCGACACGCCGGCCGAGGCCGCCAAGAAGGTCGCCCTCCACCTGTACCGAGCGTTCATGCCCAACATCGTCGGGCTGCCCGGCACCTACGCATCCGCGAATGTGGCCAACGCCATCAAGGGCAAGACCGACACGTTCGGGCGCGAGCAGTCGGTGCCGATGGCGCTGGCCGGGTCGTTCGGCGTGAAGCTGGGCGCCTACCCGACTGACACGTTGCGACGCAACACCGCCCTGGGCGCCGACATCAAGACGCGCGAAATCAAGGCAGGCATCCGCGCCATCCAGCGCCAGGTGCAGCTCGGCGGGTTGTCGGCCGAGGACGGCCAGAAGCAGGTCGACGCCCAGGTCAGGAAGATCGAGCGGCTGCGCGAGAAAACACTTGAGAAGATGGGCACCGATTAAAATGCACCGTCCGCGGCGGCCCGAGCCCATCCGGGCCGCCGCGCATTCTGGCGGCTGTGGGCGGCGTGGATGGGGTGGGTCGCATGATCCCGCTGCCAGGCCTGGGCTTCAAGGCCTGGCGCACCCGACCACGACTATCCGACACGCGGTGAAACGCATCAAGAAGGAGACCAAGAAATGAATCCCGCTACCGAAACTGACATTGCCGCAGTGTCTGCTGCCCCGCGCGTGACGCCTGCGGACATCGAGGCCGAGATCGTCAGCGAGCACTATTTCACGGCGCACGATGGCCGCGCCGGTGCACTGGCCAACGACACCTACGTGGGGCGCGAGAAGCCCCAAGCGGACGATGCAGACCTCTTGCCGCTCACCCTACTCACCTTCTGCGTGCTGATCATGAAAAATGGCTTCACCGTGACCGGCGAGTCCGCCTGCGCCAGCCCGGAGAATTTCAACGCCGAGATTGGCCGGCGCATCGCCCGCGAGAACGCGGTGNNTTCTTTCCAGCCCACCAGTCCGCGCCCGGCGGGTGGTCGGCTTCGTACCCGGCCTCAATCGCGGCCTCGATGCCTTTGCGCAGCGCGTTTTTGCCTCCCAGGGCATTGCGCAGCGTCTGGAATGCCGCCTGTGCTTTGGGGCTGTGCCGCTCCGTCATCCACAGCAGCCCGAGCGCCAGCAGAGCTGCTGATTCAATGTGCTGCAGGCGATGCAGGTCGATTTCCGCCTCCTGGATGGCTTCGTCGTCTCCCCCGCACGCCGCCATGCCACGCATCACCTTCAGCTCGCGCTTCAGTGGGCCGGGATGCAGATCCAGCGCGATCTCTTCGATGCGCGATCTGTCACTATTGGCATAAGCAAGCGCCAGCGGGTAGTGACCAACGACGGTTCGCGATCCGTCCGGATGCATGACGCGCCAGACCGTACTTTCAGCCATGCTCGCCCCCTTCCTTGGCTGCGCGGGCGGCCTCGGCGCCGTGCCGCAGAAGCGCTGCCAGCACGGCGCTTTTAAGATCCCGGCGCAGGATGCGGATGCACTCGGGGTCATCTTCGTCTGCGGGCTCCGTTTCACAGGCTTCCTGCACCACCATCCATGCGAAATCCTCGCGCGGCAGCGCATCCCCCTGTGCTGCAGGCTGTTGCGCTGCCGCTTTCTCAATCACGGCAAGCAGATCGCCATCAACCTTCGGGAACACTATTCCGCTCGGGAAGTCCAGCGAGACACTGAGGCCGTTCGCAGCGTTGAAGGCCGTCGCAAGCTCAACACCCGGCGTTGCCCAAGCGGCCGAGCCGAACGGGACGACGCGCGGGAGTGCCGTCAGCATCGACGCGAACGCAAATACTGCATCACCAGCACTGACGGCGGGCGCATCCTGCGCAGCGGAAGGGACAATATCCATGATCTCAATCACGGCATCGTCGATCTGCATCGATCGGTCATACACGTCCGTGACGATTTCAAAGAGCTTGGAGCGCAGGGCATCCTCCCCAACGGGGGCAGGGGTGGTGTCATTGGTCATGCTGGATGTCCTCGTGGTCAAAACGGAAGCCCTCGCAAATGCTTTCCGCGATTTCTTCCATGGCTCTCATGCGGCCGTACTGGACGGCGCGCTCAATGCGTGCGTCGAACGCGCGTTCTTTGGGTTCGAGCTGCGATGTTCCGTTGTCGCGGTCGAATGACTGCTCTCGCGCGATGCGGGCGGCGCGCCCGTCAAGCAACTTGAGCAGCGTCGCTTTGCTGAATCTGATCACATCAGCCATTGCTCTCTCCTTGTGCGCCACGGGCGCGCTCGCTGACGATCTCCGCGCATCGCTCGACAAAAGCCGATGCGTTCTCCCATGCCTCCTCCGGGGTGTCAAATTTGTAGCCGCGCTCGGTTGCGACGCCACCGCCATAGACGGTGCCGATCCAGTACGTTTTGAGCTTGCTGTCCACAACCTGCTGAAACCGCTCAGAGTTGATGTCGCTTTCCAGTGCTGCGGCGTAAATCTCGATCTTGTCGGGTGGTGTGTATGCGCTCATGGATTTCCCCTGGCGGTGATGGACGCGGCGCAGCTTGCCGCTATTTCGCTGCCGCCGTTCCAAAAATTCCGGTTGATACCGAGGTCGTTGTCTAAGTTGTAGATGGCGCGGGCCATCTCGCTTCTGCATACCTGCGCGCAAGCCTCGCGCTCCCGTGCTGCCACCAGAGCGGCGAAGCGCTCCAGCGTTCCCGGCGTCAGCATCGCAAGCGACACCAAGCGGCCATCGTCACCAAATGGATCAGCCTCGCGGGCCATGGCAATGAGTTCCTCGCGGCTCAGGGCATTCGC
>JRYH01000594.1_pt1 | contig 19982 bp, 16 predicted proteins | sample 235351 | NCBI WGS metagenome assembly JRYH01 (sample SAMN03074221, study PRJNA261480) | activated sludge metagenome | biome: Wastewater Treatment Plant; feature: Wastewater; material: Activated sludge; isolation source: activated biomass of a wastewater treatment plant treating wastewater... ...
CAGCATGCCGCCTATCAAGGCAGCTTGGATAACTTCAGTAAGCGTTTCATCCCTGGTGCACCTCCGCTGTTATATTGATTTACTATGAGAAAAAGAATTAGCACAAGCCGACAATAATAAATGTCAATATATTTACATATTATGCGCTTTTATGTTAGAGAGCGGCGGGGACAATGTGCTGGACGAATGCGGCGCCAGGGGATAGTGTCGTCGCAGCATCAATGGAGTGAATATGTCGGAATCTGAAGCAACCGTGCAACCGCCCCCGGAGACGCTCGCAAATGATGAAAGATTTCATTTGAGCAACCGGCTGCTGTTTCGTTTTTTCAAAACGGCAAACTGTATGCATACGGCCGGGACGAAATGGACCTCCGAGCTCAGTCTGACCAGCCAGCAGTGGTCGGTCATCGGCGCCCTCGCCCGCACGGGCTACAAAGACGGGGTGAGCGTCAACGAACTCTCCGAATTCCTCCTCGTCAGTCGGCAGAATGTCAACGGCCTGCTCCTCCGGCTTGAGCAGCACGGGATCAGCCGCCGCGTTCCCGATCCGCGCGACGGCCGGGCGAAACTCGTCCAGCTCACGCCCGAAGGATGGGCCATCTGGAAGCAGCTGATCGCGCGGATTTCCCAGTTTTATGACATTGCCCTCGTCAACTTCACGACCGAAGAGCTTGTCCAGTTCCAGTATTTTATCGACAAGCTGCAACGCAACCTCGGGACAATCCTGAAATAGCCGTCAGTGCCGGCCTCACGCCAGCGTCTTCGCCCGCTCCCGTAGTTCGAACTTCTGGATTTTCCCGGTCGCCGTCATGGGCATCTGCTCGATGATTTCCAGCCGCTCCGGGAAATTGACCTTGGCGACGCCCTGCTCCGCCAGAAATGCCGTCACTTCCGGCAGCGAGAGCGTGCTGCTTCCGGGCTTCAGGCAGACATAGGCGCAGGCCCGCTCGCCGAGGCGCTCATCCGGCATCGCGACGATGGCGACCGAGGCGACGGCGGGGTGCTTGAACAAGAGCCCTTGGATTTCTGCGACTGAAATATTTTCACCGCCCCGGATGATGATATCCTTCTTGCGCCCGGTAATGCGGATATAGCCGTCCCCATCCCTTCGCGCGAGATCGCCCGTGTCGAACCACCCGTCGCGCAGCACAAAGGCGTCCGGCTGTTTCAGATAGCCGACGCAGATGGTCGCTCCGCGGGTCTCGAGAATGCCCTTCTTCCCGACCGGCATCAGATTGTCTGCGCCGTCGATGATGCGGATTTCGGTATGGGGCGTCGGGCAGCCGTCGCTTCCCGAGGCCTTTTCCGCCGGATCGTCAAACTTGACCGTGGTGACGGCGACAACCTCCGTCATTCCCCAGACGGAAATGATCGCCGCATTGAGATTGTCGATCGCACGTGTCACGAGCGCGGAGGGGATTGGCGCGCCTCCGGAGATAAAGAGACGGAAATTTTCAATATTTCTCTCCCGAATGCCGGGATAATTAGCCATATCCATCAGGAAGGGCGTCGCCCCCATGCAGATCGACGCCTTTTCATTCTCGACGATATCAACCGCGAGATCGGGCACCCAGGCGTCGAGCAGCACGGCGGTCGCGCCGCAAAAAACTGGCGAGAGAACGCCGAACAGGAAGCCAAGCTGATGCGCCATCGGCGTCGGGCAGAAAATGACGTCATCCGCCGTCACGCGAAACCGGTCGGTGGTCTGTATGGTGTTGGCGAAGAGTGTATTCGCCGTATGCATCACGCCTTTGGGCTTGCCGGTCGTGCCGGATGTGAACATAACCTCGAAAAGCTCATTCGGGTCCGGCCGCTCGGCATTGACAAGATCGCTTGCCTTGCCGGTAGCGGGGCGGCGGAAGGCCGGCTCGTCCTCGAGGATGATCACATGCTCGAGCGTATCGATCTTGCGCCCGAGATCGCGCGCCATATCCTCAAAGCTGAAGCCGCGAAATGACCGCGCGACGATGAGGACACGCGATTCCGTCGTTTGCAGAATATGCGTCAGCTCATGCGTCCGCAGAACCGGCATCAGCGGGTTTACCGCCGCCCCCAGCCGGACGGCGGCAAGCGTTATCGCCGTAAACTCGATCCGATTGACCAGCTGAAACGACACGATATCGCCAAGCCCGACGCCGCGGGCCTGCAGCATGGCGGCAATCTGGAAAGAGAGCGCCTGAAGCTCGGCGTAAGAAACCTCCTGCCGTTCCTTTGTCTCGACGGAGTAGGAGATGATCGCCGCTTTGTCCGGTGTCTTCGCGACCCATTCATCGAAATAATCGATGATCAGCCGGTTCTGCCATGCACCGCATGCGACCATCGCGTCAATCCGTTCAGCGGGCAGATACACGGCGCGCCCGATGTGAGATTTATACATGAGACCTCCCTTTCTTCATTTTCTTGGCATTGCTGGTGCACAATGCGTTTTTTATTTTTTAAAATCGCCGAAAGGACGTCCCGCTGCCCTCCGGCCGCTAGATGGAGACGGCAAGCCGCGTCGCCTCGTCGACGGCGCGCTGCGCATCCAGCTCCGAGGCAATCAGGGCGCCGCCGATCAGATCGACCTGCATCCCCATCTGCCGAAGCGACTTTTCAAGCGACGTTTCCGAAACCTGCCCGGCGCAAATGACGATGGTATCAACCGCCAGCGTCTCGTCGGCGCCGCCAATCGTGATATGCAGGCCGTCATCGTCAATGCGGCGGTACTCGACCCCGGCCAGCATCCGGACACCGGCTTTGGCGATTTTCGCCCGCTTGATCCAGTCGGTCGTGATCGACAGGGTTTTGCCAAGCCGCCCTTCGGTTCGCTGCAACATGGTGATGGTGCGCGCGGGCGCGGGCGGCGCGGCTTTTTCGGGCTCAAACCCGCCGCTGACATCATCGCTCGCAGAGAGGCCATACTCGGCTTCATACTCGTCGCGCGCCGGATACTGCCCACCGCCGTCGCCAAGCAGATATTCCACCGTGTCAAAACCGATCCCGCCGGCGCCGATGACGGCAACCCGCTCGCCGGCGACGACCTTGCCGCTCAGGATATCCTCATAGCCAACGACCGAAGGATGCCCGATCCCGTCGATCGAGGCGTCACGCGGAACGACGCCCGTTGACAGCACGACCCTGTCATAGGCAGCGAGATCTTCTGGCTTCGCCGCGCGGCCAAGCCGGATCTCGACACCGGTTTCCCGAAGCCGCTCCTTGAGATAGCGGATGAAATCGTCAAACTCCCCCTTCGCCGGGATGGCGCGCGCAAGGTTGAGCAGGCCGCCGAGCTTGTCGCTTTTCTCAAAAAGTGTGATGCGGTGGCCGCGCTCCGCCGCCTCCATGGCGAATACCATGCCCGCGACGCCGCCGCCGACGACCGCAATGTTCCGGGGCGTCGCGGTTTTACCGGTCGGAAATTCCAGCTCCCGAAGCGCGCGCGGGTTGACGAGGCAAGTCGGCACCTTGCTGACGAAGATATGGTCGAGGCAGGCCTGGTTGCAGGCGATACAGGTGTTAATGAGGTGTTCCTCGCCCTCCAGAACCTTGCGGGCATATTCCGCATCGGCAAGCAGCGGGCGCGCCATATAGATGGCATCCGCCACATTCTCCCGGAGCAGCGCTTCGCCGACTTCCGGCGTGTTGATGCGGTTGGAGGCGATGACGGGGATTTCGACAACCGCCTTCACGGCGGCGATTTCCTTCTTGAAGGCGGCGCGCGGGGTGACCTGCGCGACCGTCGGGACGCGGGCTTCGTGCCAGCCGATACCGGAGGTAAGGCTGTCCACACCGGCATCCTGCAGCCGCACCGCGAGATCGAGAATTTCGCGCTGTGTCATCCCGCCCTCGACCAGCTCCAGCATCGACATGCGGAACATGATCGGAAAATCGGGGCCGAGCGCCTTCCGGATCGCGCGGACAATCTCGATCGCGAAGCGCTGGCGCTTCTCCCTGTCGCCGCCGAATTCGTCATCGCGCTGATTGGTGCGGGATGAGAAAAACTGGTTGATGAGATACCCTTCCGATCCCATCACCTCAACGCCCTCATAGCCGCATTCATGGGCCGCAACGGCGGCGTTCGTAAAGTCCTCAATCGTCCGCCAGACCTCGGCGGTCGAGAGGGCGTGCGGCATGCGGGGATTGATCGGCGCCTTGATGGCTGACGGTCCGACGCAGCCGTCGACCTTCGCATAGCGACCGGCATGGAGGAGCTGCGCGATAAAGCGGACGCCATACTGCTTGACCGCGGATGTCAGCTCCTGATGGTAACCGCGGTCAATATCGGCATTCATGACAAAGCAACCGGGGTCGATCAGCCCTTCCGCGTTCGGCGCGAAACCGCCGGTGACGATCATGCCGATCCGCCCGCGTGCGCGGGCCTCATAAAAGGCAATCTCCCGCTCCAGCGGGCGGTCGAGGGTTTCCATCCGGGTGTGCATGGAGCCCATGATCATGCGATTTGCCACCGTCATGGAGCCGATCCTGAACGGCGAGGCGAGGCGCGGATATTTTATATCGGTGCCGTTCTGCTCTGAACCATTTGTCGCTGTTGTTTTCGACATGCTGACTCCCATCCCTTATATGTCAATATATTGTCTTATATTCCCTGTCAACGCAGAAGTACGGGCGGCAGCGGGTTTCGCCGCCTGGGCCCTCCTCTCCCGCCGCGCGAACTCCGCCGCGACGTTTACACCATATCAGGTCTTAAGGAAGCTGTTTACCCTTGCCTGCGTTTCCGTATCGGTAACCAGCGCCGAGATTTCGGCAATCTCCGCCGCCTGTCCTTCCTGCGGCGGCCGCGACAGGCAACGCTTGGCGGCAAGGAGCGCGGCTTTGCCATTTCCCGCAGTTTTGCCCGCAAATTGCTCGAACCCGCTCCGGATCTCCTCTTCCGTACCACGCAGGACGGCATCAACGATACCGCAGGCCAGCGCGTCGTCGGGGCGAAGAGTTTCGCCCGTCAGGATCAGCCGCCGGGCAACTGCGAGGCCGGCAACCTCGCGCAGGCGAAACGTCCCTCCCGCCGCCGGAATAAGTCCGAGCTTCGTTTCGGGGAGGCCGAGCCGCGCGCGCTCCGTCGCGATACGGAAGTCGCAAGCCATGGCCAGCTCCAGCCCGCCGCCGAGCGCCGCGCCCTCGATCTCGGCGATCGTGATCGCGCCTAGGCCGGCGAGCCGGTTATTAAGGGCATGAAACGCCTCAACGAAGCGGCGCATCTCCGCGCCCGGATCGTCCGCCCCCATAATGGCGCCGACGGCGGCCAGGTCAGCGCCGGCGCAGAAGGCGCCGACATCGCTTCTGATGCGGAGGATATGAACACCGGCAGCCGCCACCTGATCGAGCGCGTTCTGAATGCTGTCGAGCAGCTCCAGCGAGAGGGCATTGAGCGGCGGCCGGGCGAGCACCAGCGTGGCGATGGAAGCCGCAAACTCCAACCTGACTGTAGCGGTCATGACGGTGTCCTTAAGCTCATTCAGCGCTTGGAGCGGAAATCGGGTTTGCGCTTCGACATGAACGCCTCGACGCCCTCGCGCGATTCCGCGGTGTCGTAATAAAGACTGACGGCCTGCATTCCGAGCATCGAGATACCGCGAATGTTGTCGCTGTCGAGGTTGAAGGAGCGCTTCGCGAGGGTAATGGCGGTCGGGCTTTTCGCGACGATCTCCTGGCACCAGCTATCGACCTCCGCATCGAGCTCGGCGTCCGGCACGACCTTGTTGACGAGGCCCATCTCATAGGCTTCCTGCGCCGTGTAGCGGCGGCAGAGATACCAGATTTCACGCGCCTTCTTCTCGCCGACGCAGCGCGCCAGCAGCGCCGTTCCGAAACCCGGATCGACGGAGCCGACCTTGGGTCCGACCTGCCCGAACTGCGCGCTTTCCGCGGCAATGGTCAGATCGCAAAGGGTCGCAAGAACGTTGCCGCCGCCGATGGCGTAGCCGTTGACCCGCGCGATAACCGGAACCGGGACATCGCGGATAGTGCCCTGCAGCTCTTCAATGGCAAGGCCGACGCTTCCCCGGCCGCCATACTGGCCGTCATGCACCGACTGGTCGCCGCCCGTGCAGAATGCGCGGTTGCCAACGCCGGTTAGCACGATGACGCCAATGTCGCGGTTCCAGCCCGCCGTCTTGATCGCATCGATCAATTCATCCACGGTATGCGGGCGAAACGCGTTCAGCTTGTCGGGGCGATTGATCGAAATACGGGCGACGTGATCGCGCTCTTCATACAAGATATCTGTGTAGGTCATTTTATTTATCCTATCCGTTCATGGTTAGACCGCCGGAGACGCTGATCGTCTGTCCGGTAATGAAAGATGCCTTGTCGCTGGCGAGAAAGCCGACCATGCCTGCAAGATCCTCCGGCTTGCCAAGGCGTTTCATGGGAATGGCGCGCTTCAGGGCCTCATAGATCTTCTGGCCGGTTTCACCCTCGCCGAGCTGGCTGTGCAGCAGCGGCGTATCCGTCGGGCCCGGGCAGACGGCATTGCAGGTGATATTCGCACGGGCAAACTCCCGCGCGAGCGTCTTTGAAAAGCCGATGATGCCGGCCTTGCAGGCGGAATAGACCGCTTCACCGGAGGAGCCGACCCGTCCCGCATCGGACGCGATATTGATGATCCGGCCCCATTTCGCCTCTACCATCATTGGCGCAACCTTGTGGGTAAGCCCGATCGGGCCGCGCAGATTGATGGCAATGACCTTGTCCCAGAACGCCGCGTCGGTCTCAAGAAAGCCGAGGATGCGGTCCCAGCCGACGTTGTTGACAAGCACGGATACCGAACCGAAATGCGCTGTCGCCGCCTTCAGGGCCGTATCGCAGGATGCATCATCGGCAATATCCGCGTCGACGGCAATGACCGCCTCTCGGGCAACGCTCGCACAGATTTTCTCCGCCGTCTCCTCTGCCGCCTGTTTATTGATATCGAGAATTGCAACATTGTGGCCGGAGGTTGCGAGCTCCAAAGCGATTGCCGCCCCGATTCCCCCCGCTCCGCCCGTTACGATCGCCAGTCTTGGCATGCCTCCTCCTTGTTCTTGTTTACTTATTTATGTAAATATATTGTCATTTATTTTAATGCAAGAGATTATTTCGAAAGCGTCATATGATCGCCTCGTCCGATGCAGAGGACATCACGGGCGGGGAATGGCGCAAAGAAAAGGGCGGAGGCGGTGTCATACACCGCTTCGCCCCAATTGAGACAGGCACGAACTCAGGGCCGCGTCATCGACCGCCCCGGGCGCAGCGCTACATGCGGCTTGGCAGCCAGGTCGCGAGTTCCGGCCAAATCAGGATCGCGATCACCGCCGCAACCATCAGCAGGACATAGGGGAAGCAGGCCGCCCAGATATCGGTGACGGAAACATCCTTCACCGCCTCCATCCCCGGACGGGTCTTTATCTGATCCAATATGCCACTTAAGTAAAAGAGGTTCATCCCGAACGGCGGCGTCACATAGCCAATGGCAATGCAGACCATGACCATGACGCCGAACCAGACGGTATCGATCCCGAGCATGGTCACCACCGGCATCATGATCGGCGTCACGATGAAAATGATCGCCGCGCCGTCAATGAACATGCCGAGAATGATGATGATCGCGAGGAAGATCAGAATGGTCCCGGTGACGCCCGCGTCGATACCGACGATATATTGCGAGAGCAGCCGCGCCGAGCCGGAAAACTGCAACAACCGCGAGAAAAGAGCCCCGCCGGCGAGCAACGCCATGACCATGACAGACACCAGTGTCGATGTCCGCAGTATCTCGATGAACGAGCCGACCGTCAGCCTGCCGCGGAAGAGCGCGATCACGATCGTCCCGAATGCACCGACGCCGGCGGCTTCCGACGGGGTGGCGACCCCGCCCCAGATGCTGCCGAGCACGATAAAGATCAGCAGCGCCGGCGCGATGATCTGCCGGGTCACAACGAGCCGCTGGCGCAGTGTGGGGCGCTCCTCGACCGGGACGCGCGGCGCAAGCGACGGATTGATAAGACATCTCACCACGATGTAGAGGCAGAATAGAAAGGCGATCAGAAAGCCCGGTATCGCGGCGCCGAAAAAGAGCGACCCGATCGGAATACCAGCAAATCCGCCAAGCAGCACGCCGATGACGGTTGGCGGGATCAGCACGCCGAGCGCGCCTCCCGGCGGCAACCCGCCGATGGCAAGCTTCAGATCGTACCCGCGCCGCACCATTTCCGGGATCGACAAAACGCCGAGCACCAGAACGGCCGTCCCGCCGATGCCGGTCATCGCGGCGATCAGCGTTGCGGCAATGACGGTGCCGACGGCTAGCCCGCCGGGAATGCCGGTCGTCCAGCTATGGATCGCTTCATAGAGCAGGGTTCCGATCCCCACCCTCTCAAGCGCGACGGCCATGAATATGAAGAGGGGGGCCGCGATGAATATTTCTGTCGTCGCGGTATCGAAAATGGTGGCGGGGATAATGGAGACAACATTCAGCCCGTTCAGCCCGACAAGCCACAGGATCGAAATGCCCATCAGCGAAAATGCCACCGGAAACCCGGCAATCAGGAACAGCACCAGATTGAGAAGGATGAGAACCGTAGCGAGTTCAACGCTCATGCCCCGTCCCCCTGATCAGAGTGAAGCTCGGGCTTGCGGAGTTTTCGAATATCCCGATACAGTTTCAACGCTCCCTGAAGCACAAGCAACGCCGCGCCGAGCGGCAGGAAGAATTTCACGGGATAGAGCGGCGGCGACAGCACCGTCGAGGCATGTTCAAGCCGTGAGAAGGAAGCCGAAAAATACTTCCAGCTCGACCAGGTCAACATAATCACGATGAACAGAAAGATCGGCGCGAACAGGATATCGAGCCATGTTTTTACCCGCGCCGGCAGTACCGTCAGGACGACATCGACACGTACATGAAGATCCTGGCGCAAAACTTCCGCAAAGCCCAGCATCAGCACCATGACCATCAGCTGGACATTCAGGTCCCATGCCCAGATCGTCGGGCTGTTGAAGAAATAACGCGCCACCACCTCATAGGTCACGAACAGCGTCATCAACAAAAGCGCCAACGAGGCAATATCGTTGGCCCATTTCGTGATCTTGTCGATCAAGTTGGCTAAGGTCATGTTCCCGGCTAACTCCGTCATGTCCGTGTGGCGGCCATGGACAATAGTTACATTGGATTACGATAGGCGGGCGGCCCGTCGCGAGGCAACAGGCCGCCCATTATCGTGATTAATCTTCGATTACCTGTCCGAAGTCGCGCTGCTGCTGACGGACAAGTTCGACCGCCTTTGCACCAAGTTCGGATTTCGCGGCAATCTCATCCCAGAGCGGCAGGACAGCATCTTGCAGCTTCTTGCGATCTTCCGGGGAGAGCGAGAGAAGTTTGACACCCGATTTTTCCATTTCACCGCCGCTGACAGCTTCATAGGCCGCATATTCCAGCGCATGCGCGGAGTTGCCGTACTGGACCGCATCATTGATCACCTGTTGCAGATCTTCAGGCAGGGATTCCCAAGTGGCGCGGTTGATCAGCCAGTGACCGACGCCGGAGTTGAGGTTCGGCTCCAAGATAGTGGTTTTCAGCTGTTCCTGCAATTTCTGGGCGACGACAGCTTCAACCCCGTAGACGAGACCGTCGATCGTGCCAAGCTGGAGGGAGGAGAAGATTTCCGCGCCCGGGATGGAAACAGCCGAGGCGCCGAGGTTGGTTGCGATCTTGCCAAAGAGGCCAATGGCGCGAATCTTCTTGCCCTTCAGATCATCAATGCCGTTGATGTCCTGACGCGTGTGGATCGCATAGCGCAGGCCCATGATCGCCGGGAAGTGCTTCACATTGTAGCGGCTCTCATAGGCTTCAGCAATAATCTTGTCGAGACCGCGGTGGTAATAGGCGTCATAGGCTTCCCATGGCTCCTGCCAGGCGAGCGGAAGCCCAACCTCAACGTCGGCTTCGGGAACCGTGCCGGAATAGAAGCCGCCCCAGGAGTGGCTGACATCGATAATGCCCGCATCGACAGCCGACAGCATTTCGGGCACCGAGGCGAGCGAGCCCGTCTCGTAAACCTCGAATTTAATTCGCCCGTTGCTCCACCGCTCGACCAGTTCGATAAAGCCCTGCCCCGTGGTCTTGTAATAGGCGAGGGTCGGCGGATAGGAATGCAGGTATTTCAGCGTATAGACCTTGTCGTCGGCCGCGCTGGCTTGAAGGGTTGCGAAGGTTGCTGCGAATGACAGCATGAGGACTGATAGATATTTCGTCAATTTTCCTGGCATGATCTTGTATCTCCTCCTGATAGACCTGGTGGTTTTTTTCGTCGGCAGGATCAGGATTTAGTGACCGTTCCCTGCTTCTTTGCCCGGACTGTGCGAACGCTTCGGGTGCGCGGATCGCCCGCGCCGAAAAAGCATTTCGTTTCCGGTGATTTACGCTGATGTCCCTCCCCAATCGAGACGCCTTAAATTAGTTATTTTTCTAACAAGTGTTCATAAAAAATTTGCACCGACTTTGCAAGTGTTTTCTATACTGGCCGCCGCAGGATCGCGCCGCGGATAATTCCCGTAAATCGCACAAATTCATAATATATTTGCGGAAGTGACGTGAATATCGTCGGCAAATCTGCTATCCTCTCCCCGGCATGTTTCGAACAACCGTTTGACTTATTATAACACCGAATGTAGACAATCTGCAGAGTATTTGTGACGCATTTCGAGGGAGGAGCGGATCCAAATGACCACAAGCGCACCGGCGATACCATCAGCCCTGTTCCGAACAGCGCACAAGCATGGAGATACGCTGGCGCTGGTATTCAAATCCCGCCGCGATACCTATGCCGAGCTCACTGACCGGGTTTTGCGCGCCGCCAGCGTTCTTGCGAAAACGGGCCTTAAAAAAGGCGACCGCTTTGCGATCTGGATGCCGAATTCCCCCGCATGGGTTGAGGCATCGCTCGGCGCGATGTGCCTTGGCGCTATTGTCGTTCCCATCAACACCCGGCTCAAACCCGGTGAGGCGTCCTATATCCTCAAAAAATCCGCCGCGAGCGTGGCCATTGCCGGCGCGGATTTCCTTGGCACCAACTTCGTCGCGAGCCTGAAATCGCTCGATCTTCCGGACCTCAAAACCATCCTGAGCGTCCGCTTTGACGACCCCGCCTCGGAATGGGACGGGCTGCTTGCTGCTGTCACGCCGGATGAAATTGCAACTGCCCGCCGCACTGCCGAAAGCATCCAGCCCGATGACCTTGCCGAGGTGATCTTTACCTCCGGCACGACCGGATTTCCCAAGGGCGCCATGATCACCCACGGCCAGATTACGCGCGCCTATCAGTTCTATGCCGACCGCGCCGAAATCAGGGCGGGGGATCGCTACCTGATTATCGCGCCGATGTTCCATTCCTTCGGCTTCAAGGCCGGCGTCGTCGTCTCGCTGCTGAACGGCGCAACGATGTATCCGGTGTCGGTGTTCGATGTCGAGGAGACGCTGAAAGCGGTGGAGGAAGAGAAAATCACCGTCATGGGCGGCCCGCCGACCATCTTTACCTCGCTGCTCGAGGCAAACAAGAAACTCGGGCGTGATATCAACTCTCTCAACAGCATTGTCCTTGGCGGCAGCATGATCCCGCCCGAACTCATTCGCACGCTTCGCGGCGAGATCGGGGTTGAAACCGTACTCAGCGCCTATGGCATGACGGAGGCCACGGCGCTCGTCACCATGAGCCGCAAAGAAGACGGCATTGAAAAAATATCGACATCGGCCGGGCAGGTCATCGATCACATGGAAATGCGCTGCGTCGATGCGGAAGATCGCGAGGTGCCGACCGGCACACCCGGCGAAATCCAGGCGCGCGGCCTTAACATCATGCAGGGATATTTCGACGATCCCGAACGCACGCGGGAAAGTTTCACCGAGGATGGCTGGTTCAGAACCGGCGATGTCGGCATCATCGACGCGGAAGGATATTTGACAATAACCGACCGCATGAAGGACATGTTCATCGTCGGCGGCTTCAATTGTTATCCAGCGGAAATCGAAGCGATTATCAGGTCCCACCCGGCGGTTGATTCCGTCGCCGTGATCGGCGTTCCCGACGAGCGTATGGGCGAGGTGGCCAAGGCCTATGTCGTCCTTCGCGCGGGCGCGTCCCTTCAGGAGAGCGAGTTTCTTGCCTGGTGCCGCGAGAATATGGCGAACTTCAAGGTGCCGCGCTCCGTTGAATTTATCGATGCCCTGCCCTGCAACGCGATGGGGAAGGTGCAGAAGTTCCTGTTGCGTGAACGCGCGAAAGGCAATGCCGCCGCCGACAATTGAACGATTGATACAACAGAAAGAAAAAGGGATAAAATGTTCGAGAGATATAAATACCTCAAGTTCGAGCGCGAAGGCCGCATCCTCCGTGTCACGCTGAACCGGCCGGATCGCCTGAATGCGAACAACGGGCCGATGCATACCGAATTTTCCCGGGTATTTTCAGATATCGCCGAGGACCGGGACTCGGATGTCGTCATCCTGACCGGCGCGGGGAAAGCCTTCAGCGCCGGCGGCGATCTCGACTTTCTTGAAAGCTGCCGCAGCGATGCGAAGCTTTTCCACGCGACGCTGAATGAAGGCAAACGGCTGATCAATTCCCTGCTCGACCTCGACAAGCCGATCATCTGCCGCCTGAACGGCGATGCCGTCGGGCTTGGCGCAACAGTCGCTCTTTTCTGTGACATCATCATCGCCGATGAAAAGGCGCGAATTGCCGATCCGCATGTGAAAGTCGGCCTCTCCGCAGGCGATGGCGGCGCGGTGATCTGGCCGCAGCTTATCGGCTTTGCGCGGGCGAAGCAGTATCTCCTGACCGGCGATATGATTTCCGCGCCGCAGGCGGTCGAGATGGGACTTATCAACTTCGCCGTCCCGACCGAGGAGCTGGATCCGCTCGTGGACAAATGGGCCGAACGACTTGTGAGCGGCGCCGGCTTGGCGATCCGCTCGACCAAGATCGCGATCAATGCGGGTCTCAAGCAGGTCGCCGCGGCGGTTCTCGATGCGAGCTTCGCGACGGAATTCTCGACCGGTCGGAGTGAAGATCACGGCGAGGCGCTGAAAGCCATGCGCGAGAAACGCCGCCCGGAGTTCAAAGGACAGTAACCGGGAACGCGATCACGGCGTTTAACAGACCCGGACGGAGCCTTGCAATGGCTCCTCCGGGTTTTTCTTTCGTTGGAAATAGACGCCCGGCGCGGGCACGCAGCCGCACTTTTTACTTGAGGGCCGTCGCCTCTTTTTTCGCCTCAGGCGCAGTAAGCGCCGGCCCGTCACTCTCTCCCGAGATGACGATACCTTCCTTGATGATCTTGAAAAAGGTCTCGGCGATTTCATCGACCGATTTGCCGTCCGGGCGGTACCAGTCGAGCGCGGCGTTGATCGCGCTCAACATAATCGTGCGCGTGAGTCGTACATCGAGATCGGTGCGGATTTCACCGGCCTCCTGCGCCGCGATCAGCAAGTTCAGCCAGAACTCCTCATAGGCCGACTGGGCGATAAAATGCTTGCGCTTCACTTCATCCGGGATCTGCACCCAGAGATAGCGCGAGATCACGGCGTTCGCGCCGCTTGAGAGAATGCCCTGCAGATGCGCCTTGATGGCGACCTTTATCTTTTCGCTGTAGGAGGCGCTTGGCGGCTGCACGGCGATAGCGTTCAGCACTGTCTTTGACACATTGTTGATGCTGACGTTGATGACCGCTTCCATCATCAGCTCTTTGGACGAGAAGTAATAATAGAGCGAGCCAGCGCTGAGGCCGGCGACCCGTGCGACCTCGCGCATGGTCGCGCCGGCATATCCCTTCTCGGAGAAGACCTGCACGGCCGCGGCCAGCACCTTGTCCCGCGAGATATCCGCCTTCGACTGCTTTCGCTTTACAACCCTGTTTCTTGCCAATGCTTCGGTTACCACTCTCTCATATAATCAGGCGCCAACTCTTAATGACCCTTCAGAAGTTCGGACGCAACAATAATCCGCCGGATTTCCTGCGAGCCTGCGCCGATTTCCATCACCTTTGTCGTCCGGTAAAGGCGGTTTATTTCGGTATCGCGCATATATCCCGAGCCGCCATGGATCTGAACGGCCTCGTCCATGATGAACGTCCCGGCTTTCGCCGCCTGAAAGAGCGCGGCCGAGGCGAGCATATGAATGCGCCCGCGCCCGTAATCCCCTTCCTCGGCATGGGAGCAGACGTCAAGGACGCGGTAAACGAAGGTCCGCGCTGTTTCAAGCGCAATATACATTTCGGCGATTTTCGACTGGATCATCTGAAATGACGAAATCGGACGCCCGAACTGCTCGCGGAGGGTTGCATGTTCGATGGCGAGGTCGAGCGCGCGCCGCGCCGGCCCGATACAGAGCATCGCCGACATGACCCGTTCGAGATCGAGGCCCGAGTGCATGATGATATGCCCCTGATGCTCCTCACCGAGGAGATTTTCCGCCGGAACGCGGCAGTCATCAAAGACCAGCTCGCCCGTCGGGCTGCCGCGAAAGCCCATCTTGTCAAGCTTGCGCCCGACGCGAAAGCCGGGCTGGTCGGTCTCCACCAGCAATGCGGAAATGCCCTTGCTCCGCCCCATTTCCTGGCTCGTCTTGACATATGTCAGGACAACATCGGCGATCGGCCCGTTGGTGATGAAAAGCTTGGAGCCGTTGACGAGATAGCCATCCGTATCCTTCACGGCCTTTGTCTTCATGGAACCGAGCGCGTCGGAGCCGGCCCCCGCTTCCGTCATCCCGAGCGCACCCATCATCTCCCCGGCGCAGAGTTTAGGAAGGAAGCGCTGGCGCTGCTCTTCCGTCCCGTTGCGATAGATATTGTCGATGACGAGATTGTCGGCATTGAGCCAGCTGAAGGTGAAGGCCGGGTTCCAGTAGGCCATGGTCTCGCAGATCAGCCCGGCCGTGAGGTAATCGAGCCCCTGCCCGCCATATTCCTGCGGAATGGTCGTGCCGAGATAGCCCATCGCGGCAATCTCGCGAAATGTCTCGGCCGGCCACCACTCCTCGTCGTCCATCTTCTGTTGCAGGGGAAAAAGCTTCTCCTTGAAAAGCTCGCTCGCATGGGCACAGATCTCCACCTGCTCATCGGTGAGCCTGAACTGCGCGCCGGCACGATACTGGTCAAAATCGGTGTGCATATGCTTCCCCGTTCAGGCGCTGATAAACTGACCGCCATCCACCGGAATGATCCGCCCCGTGACATAGCTCGCCGCGGGCGACAGCAGGAAGGCGATGACGCGGGCGACCTCTTCGGGAAGCCCGATGCGCGGCAGCGCCGACTGCGCGAGGATCTTCCCCGTCATTTTCTCGCCCCAGTGATTTATGGCGTCCTGCCCCATATCGGTCTCGGTCAGCCCCGGCGCAACAGCATTGGCGCGGATGCCGAACCGCCCCTCCTCCTTGGCGATAACCCGGATCATCGCCTCAACGCCTGCCTTTGCCGCCGCCGTCTGCGCCGCGCGGGGGGAGCCGGCGCGCGCCGCGATCGAGGTGACGGCGACGATGCTGCCCGACTGCTGCTCATGCATGATCTTGAGCGCGGCATTCATGACGTTGAAAAAGCCGTTGAGATCAATATCGATGACGCGTCGCCAGTCCGCGGCCGTCAACTCGCGCACCGACTTCCAGTCGGAGTTCGCTCCCGCAGAATGCACAACGCCGTCAAGCGATCCGACGCGCCGGGCGACCTCGGAAATCTGCCGGAAAATGTCCTCGGCATCACAGATATCGGCCTGCATCAGAAGCGGCGCCGCGCCGTGCGCACGAACGAGATCGGCGGTATCTTCCGCGGCCTTTTGATCCGAGCGATAAAGAATGCCGACATTCTCATAGCTTTCGGCGAGAAGAGCGGAAACCGCACGGCCAATTCCCCGCGATCCGCCGACGACAATTACCAGCTTTTGTTTGTCCACCTGCATGCCTTCCATACCAACGCCCACTTTTCTTATTTCTAACACGCGTTCAAAAAATATCAACTGGAAGATAGTAACATCGCACCAATTATAGCGATAAAAACGCCCGCTGTTACAGATATTTTCTAACTCACGTTTGAAAAATAAATGAAATGTGAGCGGGAAGTGATACGAACAGAAAACTTTTTTTGAGGGATGCATCTTCCTTCGTCCATGATTTAACAAATCACCCCGGATTCTGTTATAATGTCCGATGGGATTGGAGGCCCGGCGGATGAAAACGGACGCGAACGTATTGGAAACAGATGAGATTGCAGATCTGATCGACCAGCATCTGGACCTCGAGGGGCCGCTGCTGCCGATCCTGCATGCGGCGCAGGCGCGCTATGGCCATATTCCCGAAGCGGCGCTGGCGCCGATTGCCGCGGCGCTCAACATCACGCGGGCGGAACTTCATGGCGTTATCTCCTTCTATCATGATTTTCGCGAGCGGCCGGCCGGGCGCCATGTGGTGCGGCTCTGCCGGAGCGAGGCCTGCCAGTCGGTCGGCGCCGAGCGCCTTGCCGAGGAGGTGAAGGCCGTGCTCGGCATCGGCTGGCATGAGACAACGGCAAACAATGCTGTGACGCTGGAGCCGGTCTATTGCCTTGGGCTTTGCGCCTGCGGCCCGGCGGCGATGGTGGACGGCCGCCCATTGGGACGGGCGAGTGCGGCCGGCATCAAGGCGCGGCTTGAGGGGGCAGAGCGATGAAGATCTATGTCTCCGGCGACAGTGCAGGAAAGGCGCTCGGCGCCGATGCGGTGGCGGCGGCGATCCGCGAGGAAGCAGCACGGCGCTCGCTTGAGATCGAGCTGATCCGCCCGGGCTCCCGCGGCATGATGTGGCTTGAGCCGCTCGTCGAGATCGACCGGGGCCACGGCCGCGAAGCCTACGGCCCGGTCGCAGTGGAGGATATCCCTGCCCTCCTCGCCGGCAAGCTCGAAAGTCACGGGCTGATGGAAGAAATCCCCTTCTTCGCGCGGCAAACGCGGCTCACCTTCGCAAGGTGTGGCGTAATCGATCCGCTCGACCTCGCGGCCTATGAGGCCTTGGGTGGCCTTAAAGGCCTTCGCCGCGCGCTCTCGCTTTCGCCCTCAGAAATCGTTGCGGAAGTGACGAAAAGCGGCCTTCGCGGGCGCGGCGGCGCGGGCTTTCCGACCGGCATCAAATGGCAGACCGTTCTCAGTGCCGAAGCCGCGCAGAAATATATCGTCTGCAATGCCGATGAGGGCGACAGCGGCACTTTCGCCGACCGGATGCTGATGGAGGGCGATCCCTTCTCGCTGATCGAAGGGATGATCATCGCCGGGATCGGCGTCGGCGCGACGCGGGGCTATGTCTATATCCGCTCCGAATACCCGGATGCCATCCGCGTGATGGACGAGGCGGTGACTATCGCCCGCCGCGAGAGGCTGCTCGGGCCGGACGTGCTCGGATCGGGCAAATCGTTTGATATGGAGATCCGCGTCGGCGCCGGCGCCTATGTTTGCGGCGAGGAGACGTCGCTGCTGAACTCTCTTGAGGGGAAGCGCGGCGTTGTACGGGCAAAGCCGCCGCTTCCCGCTCTGCAGGGCTTTATGGGACGGCCGACGGTCGTCAACAATGTCATCAGCCTCGCGACCGTGCCGGTGATATTCGAGAAGGGCGCGGACTTTTACGCCAATTTCGGGCTTGGCCGCTCGAAGGGAACGATCCCGATCCAGCTTGCCGGAAACATCCGCCGCGGCGGTCTTTTCGAAACCGCATTCGGCATGACACTCGGTGAGCTGGTCGAGGAGATCGGCGGCGGGACAGCGACAGGCCGGCCCGTCAAGGCGGTGCAGGTCGGCGGGCCGCTCGGTGCTTACCTCCCGACCGAGAAATTCGACATTCCCTTTGGTTACGAGGAGTTCGACTGCCAAAACAGCCTGATCGGCCATGCCGGGATTGTCGTCTTTGACGATCAGACCGACATGCTGAAGATGGCACGCTTCGCCATGGAGTTCTGCGCGATTGAAAGCTGCGGCAAATGCACGCCCTGCCGCATCGGCGCGGTGCGGGGCGTCGAGACCATCGACCGCATCAAAGGGGGCGACCCGGCAGCGATCCCGCTCCTTCGCGATCTATGCGAGACCATGAAGGATGGCTCTCTCTGCGCGCTTGGCGGCTTCACGCCCTTTCCGGTGATGTCCGCCCTCACCCATTATCCTGAAGATTTTTCGATATCGGAGGAGGCCCTGCCATGACCGATAGGCTCCCCCTTGATGACCGCGACTTCGGCACCCCCGCCGCATCGGGCCGGCCCGTGACGCTCCGCATCGACGGCTTTTCCGTCACCGTTCCGGAGGGCACCTCCGTCATGCGGGCCGCGATGGAGGCCGGCCTTTCCATCCCCAAACTCTGCGCGACCGAGAGTCTTGAGGCCTTCGGCTCCTGCCGCCTCTGCGTCGTTGAAATCGAAGGACAGAAGGGCACGCCCGCTTCCTGCACCACACCGGTCCGCGACGGGATGGTGGTCACGACGCAAACCCCGCGCCTTCAGAAAATCCGCAAAGGCGTGATGGAGCTTTATATCTCCGACCATCCGCTCGACTGCCTCACCTGCTCGGCGAATGGCGATTGCGAGTTGCAGGATATGGCCGGCATGGTCGGGCTTCGCGAGGTGCGCTACAAGCCCGTCCGCACCCATTTTGAAACGCAGGATCAGGCGGGCGCGAAGAACCCCGACTATCACGATGTCGATTGCAGCAACCCCTATTTCACCTTCGATCCGGCGAAATGCATCGTCTGCTCGCGCTGCGTCCGCGCCTGCGAGGAGGTGCAGGGAACCTATGCCCTGACGATCGAAGGGCGCGGGTTTGATAGCATCGTCTCGGCGGGGACGCGGAGTGACAGCTTCATGACTTCGGACTGCGTCAGCTGCGGCGCCTGCGTTCAAGCCTGCCCGACGGCGACGCTGCAGGAAAATTCCGTCATCGCACTCGGCACGCCCTCGCGCAGCGTCGTCACCACATGCGCCTATTGCGGCATCGGATGTAATTTCAAGGCGGAACTAAATGGCGATACGCTGGTGCGCATGGTGCCCTATCGCCACGGCAAGGCGAACCGGGGCCATTCCTGCGTCAAGGGCCGCTTCGCCTATGGCTATGCGACCCACAAGGACCGCATCCTGAAGCCGATGATCCGCGAGCGGATCACCGATCCGTGGCAGGAGGTGACCTGGGAGGAGGCGATTTCCTTCGCCGCCAATCGCCTGCAGTCGCTGCAACAGCAATATGGCCGCCGCTCCATCGGTGTCATCACCTCCTCACGCTGCACGAATGAGGAAACCTATCTGGTCCAGAAGCTCGCGCGCGCGGTCTTTCGCAACAACAATACGGACACCTGCGCACGCGTCTGCCACTCGCCGACCGGCTACGGCCTCAGCCAGACCTTTGGCACATCGGCCGGGACGCAGGATTTCGATTCCGTCGAGCAGAGCGACGTTATCATCGTCATCGGCGCGAATCCGACGGACGGCCATCCCGTTTTCGCGAGCCGGCTCAAGAAGCGCCTGCGGCAGGGGGCGAAGCTTATTGTCATCGATCCGCGCCGTATCGACCTTGTGAAATCGCCCCATATCGAAGCGGCCTATCACCTGCCGCTCCGACCCGGCACCAATGTCGCCGTGCTGTCTGCCATGGCCCATGTGATCGTGAGCGAAGGGCTGATGAATGAAGCCTTCATCCGCGAGCGCTGCGATCTTGAGAGCTTCGAGGATTATCTCGATTTCATCCGCGATCCCCGCAGCAGCCCCGAAGCGATGGAGGCGGAGACCGGTGTTCCCGCCGCCGACATCCGCGGCGCGGCGCGACTTTTCGCGACCGGCGGCAATGGCGCCATCTATTACGGGCTTGGCGTCACCGAACACAGCCAGGGCTCGACCGCCGTTATCGCCATCGCCAATCTCGCGATGCTGACCGGCAATATCGGCCGGCCGGGTGTCGGGGTCAATCCGCTCCGCGGCCAGAACAATGTTCAGGGCTCCTGCGACATGGGCTCCTTCCCGCA
>JRYH01004263.1_pt1 | contig 19981 bp, 13 predicted proteins | sample 235351 | NCBI WGS metagenome assembly JRYH01 (sample SAMN03074221, study PRJNA261480) | activated sludge metagenome | biome: Wastewater Treatment Plant; feature: Wastewater; material: Activated sludge; isolation source: activated biomass of a wastewater treatment plant treating wastewater... ...
TGAAGTTGGTCAGCATGCCGCCCAGCCAGCGCTGATCGACATACGGCATGCCGGCGCGCTGCGCTTCCTCGGCGATCGTCTCGCGTGCCTGACGCTTGGTGCCGACGAACAGCACGGTGCCACGGTTGGCAGCGAGCTGCTTCAGGTATTTCATCGCTTCGTTGTATTGTTCGAGCGATTTTTCGAGATTGAAGATGTGGATGCGATTGCGATGGCCGTAGAGATAAGGGGCCATCTGCGGATTCCAGAACCGCGTCTGGTGACCGAAGTGCACTCCGGCCTCGAGCATTTGTCGCATGGAAACAGACATGAAAGACTCCGATGGGTTGGATCTGACACGACGCCGCTGACCGCCCGCGAAGCCTGGTACGGCAGTCGCGGCGGCACCCTCGATCGACGAAGTGCGCTGATGGAAGACTTCACCCGCATCTCCGGACTCCCGGCCCGGACAGGCCGACGGGAAAACGAGCGAAGCCTATAATGCTAGCATGTCCGTGATCATCAAGTCTGACGCCCAGATCGAGGCGATGCGTGTCGCCGGTCGCCTGGCCGGCGAGGTTCTCGACTACATCACGCCTTTCGTCAAGGCCGGCGTGACCACCGGAGAGCTCGACGACCTCTGTCACCGCTACATGACCGAGGTGCAGGGAACGATACCGGCGCCGCTGCACTATGCGCCGCCCGGCTACACGCCCTACCCGCGCTCGATCTGCACGTCGATCAACCACCAGGTCTGTCATGGCATCCCGGGGCCACGCCGACTCAAGAACGGCGACATCCTGAACATGGACATCACCGTCATCAAGGACGGGTATCACGGCGACACGAGCCGGATGTTCTGCATCGGCGAGCCTTCGGTGGCGGCCCGGCGCCTGTGCCAGGTCACTTTCGAATGCATGTGGATCGGCCTGGATCTGGTGCGCCCGGGCACGACACTGGGCGATATCGGCCATGCCATCCAGCGGCACGCCGAAAGCCAGGGCTATTCCGTCGTGCGCGAATTCTGCGGCCACGGGATTGGCGAACGCTTCCACGAGGAGCCACAGGTACTGCATTACGGTCGGCCGGGCACCGGTGAAGTACTGCGCCCGGGAATGATCTTCACCATCGAGCCGATGATCAACGCCGGACGGCGCGAGGTGCGCGAACTCGGTGACGGCTGGACCATCGTCACCCGTGACCACAGCCTGTCGGCCCAGTGGGAACACACCGTGCTCGTCACGGCCGACGGTCACGAAATCCTGACGATGTCGGCCAACGCGCCGCCGCGACCGGACAGCCTGCCGGCAACCTGACACAGCGGGCTGCCGGCCCGCGGATACACGGCGCTATCATCACCGGTTCCATGGAATCCGGATCCCGTCCGCGCCGCACGCTCGGCGCACCGGCCAGCGTCCGGCGCCAGTACCGGCGCGAACGCACGACAGCCATTGCCGGCTTTCGCGCAAAACCCGATCCGGACACCCTGCTGCGCCTGCTCTCGCGGGCAACCGATCGGGCGCTGCGCGAACTCTGGCGACTGTACGCGCCGGTGCGGCGGGCGACACTGGCCGCCGTCGGCGGATATGGCCGACGCGAACAGTTTCCACACTCTGACGTCGATCTGCTCATCCTGGTTGCCGACCGGCTCGAGACCGCCGATACCGACGGCATCGGAAAATTCATCAGTGCCTGCTGGGACTGCGGCATTCCGATCAGCCACAGCGTGCGCAACATCGAGCAATGCGTGCAGGAGGCAGACGCCGACGTGACGGTGCAGACGAGCCTGCTCGAACTGCGCTGGCTGGCCGGCAGCCGCCTGCGCCTGACGCAGGCCCGGACACGACTGCGCGACGCACTCGACCCGCAGGCCTTCTATCTCGCCAAGCACATCGAGATGCGCCAGCGGCATGCGCGCTACGACGACACCGCCTGGAACCTCGAACCCAACACGAAGGAAAGTCCGGGCGGGCTGCGCGATCTGCACATGCTGCTGTGGATCGCCCGGGCGGCCGGATTCGGCCAGCGCTGGCGCGACCTGGCGGCGCGCGACCTGATCATCGCGCGCGAATCCGCGCAACTGCGGCGCAACGAGCGCCGGCTCAAGCGCATCCGGGCGATGCTGCACATCATCGCCGGGCGCAACGAGGACCGGCTCGTGTTCGACCTGCAGGCACAGGTCGCCGTGGCGCTGGGTTCGGCCAGTCATGAGGCGCGCCGCGCCTCCGAGGAACTGATGCAGCGCTACTACTGGGCGGCAAAAGCCGTCATGCAGCTGCATACGATCGTGCTGCAGAATCTGCGCAGCGCTCTTTTCCCGGCCCGGCACACGCGGGGCGTGAAGATCGACCGGCTGTTTCGCAACGTCAACGGGCTGCTGAGCGCGACCGACCCGGGCTGCTTCGAGCGCGCACCGGCGACGATCCTGCAGGCGTTCCGCACGATGCAGGAGCACCCGGAGCTGACCGGCATCGCCACGCCGACCCTGCGTGCCCTGTGGAATGCGCGCACGCGCATCGATGCCGCCTTCCGGCGCAATCCGGACCATCGTGCCCTGTTCCTGCAGATCCTGCAGGCGCCGCGCGGCCTGGTGCACGAACTGCGCCGGATGAACCAGTGGTCGATCCTCGGTCACTATCTGCCGCCGTTTCGCCGCATCGTCGGGCGCATGCAGCACGACCTCTTCCACGTCTACACGGTCGATCAGCACATCCTGATGGTCGTGCGCAATCTGCGCCGTTTCACGATGGCCGAGCATGCGCATGAATTCCCCGGCTGCAGCGAACTGATGAGCGATTTCGAGCGCCCCTGGCTGCTCTACGTTGCCGCGCTGTTTCACGACATCGCGAAGGGGCGCGGCGGCGATCACTCGGTACTCGGCGCCGCCGAAGCCCGCCGCTTCTGCCAGCGGCACGCCATGGATCCGGAAGACGCCGCCCTGGTGGAATTCCTGGTGCTGCATCATCTGACGCTGTCGTCGGTGGCGCAGAAGCAGGACACGAGCGATCCGGCGGTCATTGCCGCCTTTGCCGCGCTGGTCGGCAACGAGCGCCGACTGGTGGCGCTCTATCTGCTCACGGTGGCCGACATCCGCGGAACCAGCCCGAAGGTCTGGAATGCATGGAAGGGAAAGCTGCTCGAAGACCTGTTCCTCGCAACCCGCCGCACCCTGCACGGACACGCGCCATCAACCCGCTCGCGCATCCACGCGGTGCGTGCCAGGGCCGCCGCCATCCTGGCCGGTGACGGCATTGCCGAAGCCCAGTCCGAACGCTTCCTGAGCCAGCTCGACACGGCGTACTACCTGCGCCATTCCGGTTCCGACGTCGCCTGGCACACACGCATGCTGTACCGCCATGTCGACACGCAGGTGCCGATCGTGCGCATGCGCGCCTCGCCACTGGGAGAAGGCTTCGAGCTGGTCGTCTACCTGCCGGACGAACCGGAACTGTTCGCGCGGATCTGCGACTTCTTCGACACCCGGCGGCTGTCGATTCTCGAAGCACGGATCCACACGACGCGACATGGCTACGCACTCGATTCCTTCATCCTTGCCGAGCCGGATACCGGGTTGCCGTACTGCGAACTGCCGGGACCGATGCAAAGGGATCTGGCGCAGCACCTGATCGACCATCCGCCACTGGCGCCGCCGGTCCAGGGCCGTGCCTCACGTCGCTCGCGCAACTTTCCGATCCAGCCCTCGGTGGAACTGCATCCTGATGCCCGCGGCAGCAGCTTCCTGCTGTCGATCGTCGCCGGCGATCGCACCGGGCTGCTCTACCGCATCGCCCTGGTTCTGGCCCGGCACGACATCCACGTGCGCACGGCACGCATCACGACGCTGGGCGAACGCGCCGAGGACATCTTTCTGGTGCATGGCGAAGCGCTCGAGCAGCCACGCTCGTCGCTGCGCTTCCAGACCGAACTGCTCGACGTGCTGCGCACCTGAGAACGCGCGAAGCCGCCCGACACACCGTCCGGGCACGGCTGGTGGCTGCTTCACACGTTCCGGGACTGCGGGTCAGGCGCTTCGGACCGCCTCTTCCAGCACCGAGCAGACCGATTCCATGGCCTGATCGAGCACCAGACGGATCGCCTCCATCGAGATCGCCTTGCGGCTGCCCGCCTTGCCGGCCGCGTGATTGGCGACGACGCACAAGGTCGCATAGCGCAGATTCAGCTCGCGCGCGAGCGCCGCCTCCGGCATGCCGGTCATGCCGACGATGCTGCAGCCGTCGCGTTCCAGGCGGCTGACTTCAGCCGCCGTCTCCAGGCGCGGACCCTGGGTGCAGCCATAGGTCGCACCGTCGATGACCGCGTATTCCTGCTGGCGCGCCGCGCGCAGCAGCAGCGCGCGCAGATCGCCGTCATACGGTTCGGTGAAATCGATGTGCGTGACCGGCTGCTCGGCACTTTCGAAATAGGTGCCGTGACGGGCACTCGTGTAGTCGATGATCTGGTCGGGCACCACGAGCGCGCCCGGGGTGCAGTCGGGACGGATTCCGCCCACGGTGGCGACGGCAATGACCGAATCGACCCCGATCTCGTGCAGGGCCCAGAGGTTGGCCCGATAGTTGATTTCGTGCGGTGCGATCGTATGACCATAGCCGTGGCGCGCCAGGAACACGACGGGTTTGCCGCGAATGTGTCCGAAGGTCAAGGCACAGGACGGATCGCCCCAAGGCGTGCGCACGACTTCGCGACGCGCGTCCTGCAGGCCGGCCAGTCGGGCCAGCCCCGAGCCGCCGATGATGGCAAACATGTATTCACTTCTCCTTGAGCGATACCGCGAGATCGAGCAGCCCGGCCTCGTCCAGCACCGGAATGTCGAGTTCGCGGGCGCGCGCGAGCTTGCTGCCCGCCGCCTCGCCGGCCACGACGAAATCGGTTTTGCGCGACACGCTGGCCGTCACGGCGCCACCATGACGGCGAATCCAGTCGTGTGCTTCTTCGCGCGTCATCGTCGGCAAGGTACCGGTCACGACGAAGGTGCGCCCGGCCAGCACCGACGACGCGTCCGCTGCCTGCCTGGCGTCGGACTCCGCTTCCGCCGGCCCGGACGGCCACTGCACGCCGGCAGCGAGCAGTGCGTCGATCACCGCACGATTATGGGGTTCGGCAAGAAACTCGCGCACACTGGCGACGATTTCGGGACCGATGCCTTCCAGCGGCACCGGATCGGCGTGTTCGGCGCGCGCACGACGACGCAGATTCTCCTTGCGGAGCTCCGCCTTGCGTGCGAGCAGATCATCCCAGTCCTCGGCCAGTAACGAATGGAGATCACGGTAATGCCCGGCCAGCACTCGCGCGACTTCCTCGCCCACATGACGGATGCCGAGCGCGAACAGGAAACGGGCGAAGCTCGTGTGTCGCGAGCGATCGATCGCGGCCACCAGCCGGGTGGCCGACTTCTCGCCCATGCGCTCCAGGCCGGCCAGCGTTGCCACGTCGAGCGCATAGAGGTCGGCCGGCGTGCGCACAAGGGCCGCGTCGACCAGCTGATCGACGATACGCTCCCCCAGACCATCGATATCCATCGCCCGGCGCTGCGCGAAATGCAGCAGCGCCTGCTTGCGCTGCGCCGGACAGAACAGACCGGCGACACAGCGCGCGTCCGCTTCGCCGTCTGGCCGCGTGACCGCCGAGCCGCAGACCGGACAGTGCCCGGGCATGCGGAATTCCTGTCGTGGCCACCCGTCCTCGCGCGCTTCCGGCAAGGCGCGAACGACCTCGGGAATCACGTCGCCGGCACGCCGGACGACAACCCGGTCGCCGATCTGCAGATCCTTGCGCCGGATCTCGTCCTCATTGTGCAGGGTGGCATTGCTGACCGTGACCCCGCCGACGAACACCGGCTCCAGGCGCGCCACTGGTGTGAGCTTGCCGGTGCGCCCGACCTGCACCTCGATGTCGAGCAGCCGGGTGACGACTTCCTCGGCGGGAAACTTGTGCGCGATGGCAAAGCGCGGCGCACGCGCGGCACTGCCCAGCAGTTCCTGCCAGTCGAGGCGATCCACCTTGTAGACGACGCCGTCGATTTCGTAGGGCAGTTGCGAACGCCGGTGCAGCAGACCGTCATGAAAGGCGAGCAGTCCCTCGACATCATCCGTGCACGTGCGCTCGCCGGACACCGGAAAACCGAGGTCCAGAAACCACTGCAGCAGCGCACTCTGGGTCGGAGGCAGTTCGATCCCGTCCGTCTCCCCCAGCGCGTAGGCAAAAAACCGCAGCGGCCGCTGCGCCGTGATCGAGGCATCGAGCTGGCGCAGGCTGCCGGCGGCGGCATTGCGCGGATTGACGAATTCGTGCCCGTCGGCCTCGCGCTGGCGCGCATTGATGCGGGCAAAATCCTCACGGAACAGCAGCACTTCCCCGCGCACCTCGAGCACAGCGGCGGTGATGCCCGGCAGGCGCAGCGGAATCGTGCGCACGGTGCGCACATTGGCGGTGACATCCTCTCCCGTCGTGCCGTCTCCGCGCGTCGACGCCTGCACGAGCAGACCCCGTTCATAACGCAGGCTGATCGCCAGTCCGTCATATTTCGGTTCGGCTGCCCAGACCAGCTCTCCGGCCGGCAGACCCGAAGCGCGCAGCCGCTCGCGTACGCGCTGATCGAAGGCGCGCACTTCGGCCTCGTTCAGCGCATTGCCCAGCGAGAGCATCGGCACCCGGTGCCGGACCGTCGCAAAGGCGCTGGCCGGTGTGCCGGATACCCGCTGCGTCGGCGAATCGGACGCAATCAGCCCGGGATGATCACGCTCGATCTGCTGCAGTTCGCGAAACAGCCGATCGTATTCGGCATCGGGCACGCTGGGCGCATCGAGCACGTAGTATTCGTGGTCGAACCGTGCGATCAGCGTGCGCAGCGCGGCGGCGCGCGTCGCCGCATCCGGAGTCGTTCCGTCGCCGGCGGGCATTCAGTTGAATACCTTGCAGGCAAGGGAAGAGCCGGCTGGCAGACCGATGGCTTCGAGGGATTCGTAGCGCTGGCCGAGCTGGCGCGCAATCTGTGCGAGTGAGGCCTGCGACAGGGTGCGCCCGCCATCGTCGACGAGACTGGCACCGAGACGCCGCGCGCACGTCGTCGCGGCCTGTACCATCTTCTCGAAGGGCATCATGCCCGCCGGCACACGCGGCACATCGAGCAGGAATGTGACCCGCTCGGGCACGTCGGCGAAGGCCAGCGAGAACAGGACGGCACCGTGCGGATCCAGCCGCACGTAGCGCTGACTGATCTGCTCGACCAGTTCGAGATCATGGGCGATCGCCGCCAGCTGTCCGTTCTCGATCGGCGCGGCAGCTTCGACGTTGATGCCGATCTGCACGTCGAGCTGCGCACAGATCGCATCGAGCTCGCGCGCCCGCGCCAGCACCGGCCCCATGGCCGGGATGTCGGTCTGTGCCGGCAGGGATTCGGCCAGCGCCTGCACGGCACCGGAGAAATCGGAGAATTCCATCGCATTGAGCGCTCCGTGCCGGTTCACCAGCAGCACGCCGGCGCGCATGACCGCGTAGTTGCGACCCGCCGCCGGCGCCTCGAATTCCGCTCCATCGATGGGCTTCGCGTCGATCGCGACCGGTTTCGATCCGGCACGGCGCATGCGCATTGCGATCAGCTGCAGCCGTTCACCGGACAGCGGGGCCTCGGGCACAAGTTCGATCACGCAGTCGGCCACGTCCGACAGCACCGGTTCGGCCGCCGCGCCCGCCACGGTGGCCACGGTGGCCACGGTGGCCGGCTGCCGGCGGCCCGGCCCCGCTGCCGCGTTCTGCCCCGCTGTGCCGCCGCCCGGGTCGACACCCATGTCGCTACCCCCGTCACCCTCCGCGCCGCCATCCGGATCTCTGGACGAATCCCCGGACGGACGGCCGGACTCGATGGTGGATCCCCCGGTGTGACGAGCGAAAGATTCCGCCGTCGCTGCCGCCACGACCCCGGCGCCAGCGCGTTCGCGGACGCTGTCGTCAGACGGGTCGGCAGCCGCTGCGTCAGTCACCGATGGATCGTCCGGCGCCCCGTCGAGGCTGGGTACCGGTCCGGAATACCCCGACACCGAGGCATCCGTGCGAATCGTTGCGGCCATCACCGACCCTGGCGTGCCGGAGTCGGACGGCACCGGACGGTCGCTGACAGGGTGCTTCCGGTCTGCTCCGGCTCCGGTCTCGTGCGTCCGGACAGATGCGGGTGCCGTCGTCGACTGGCTTCCGCCCGGCTGCCCGGCGTCCGTTCCGGGTACAGGCGGAGCCTGTTCCGGATCGTGCTTCGCCGGCGCGTCTTCCATTGCGGATGTCGCCGACACCGGCGCCGATACCCGCACCGACTCCCCGCCCAGCCGCGGCTCGCCGCGTTGCGTGCCATTGTCCCGCCGCCCGCTGCCCGGCATCTCCGCCCGGCCGGGCTTCTTCCATCCCCGCCATCCGCTCTGGCGCAGGTTGTAGAGCAGCGCTGCGGCAATCGCGATCGCGATCAGCAGTACCAGACTGAGTGCCAGGCTGCTCATGCCGCCTCCGCATAGCGGGCGGCATCGTCGAGGTCCACGGCAACGATGCGCGACACGCCCTGTTCCTGCATCGTGACACCCACCAGTTGTTGAGCCAGTTCCATCGCGATCTTGTTGTGCGTGATGAAGAGAAACTGCGTCTGCGCCGACATGCGCCGGACCATGTCGCAATACCGTTCGGTATTGGCGTCGTCCAGCGGCGCATCGACCTCGTCGAGCAGACAGAACGGTGCCGGATTCAGTTCGAACATGGCGAAAACGAGCGCGATGGCCGTCAGCGCCTTCTCTCCGCCCGACAGCAGCTGGATCGATGCGTTACGCTTGCCGGGCGGCTGCGCCAGCACCTGGATGCCGGCATCCAGGATCTCCTCGCCCGTCAGAACCAGACGCGCCTCGCCGCCACCGAACAGCTCCGGAAACAGACGCCCGAAATGGCTGTTCACGACATCATAGGTATGTTGCAGCAGTTCGCGCGTTTCGCGATCGATCTTGCGGATGGCGTCTTCGAGCGTGCCGATGGCCTCCTCGAGATCGTGCGCCTGGGCGTCGAGAAAACCCTTGCGTTCACCGGCCTGCGTCAATTCGTCGAGAGCCGCCAGATTGACGGCACCGAGCGCCTCGATCGCCTTCGACAGGCGTGTCAGCTCCGCCTGCAGCCAGGACACGCGCGGCACCTGCGGCCAGGATGCGCGCAGCGCCGCAATCGCCTCTTCATCCAGGCCGGCCTGCGACAGCGACTGCTCGTGCTGCGCGGCGGCCAGGCGCGCCGCCTGTTCGTCGAGCTGCAATCCGCCCAGCCGTTCGCGCAGCGGCTCCTGCGCCCGCTCGGCCTCCAGGCGCGCATCCTCGTGCCGACGCAGCGCATCACCGAGTTCGTCCAGAGTTGCACGGGCAGCCGCGAGATCCTGCTCGGCGCGAACCCGCGCATCGAGCGCCGTCTGCAGCGCTTCCCGGGCAGCAGCAGCCGTCAGTTCGTCCGCCTGCGCCTGCAGACCGGCCAGATCGGTGCGCGCCTGCTCCTGCTGCACCAGCGCCTGCGCCATCTGCTCGCGCAGCCGCAGCATCGCCGCCTCGGCCGAACGCACGGCAAACGCTGCCTCCTGGGCTTCGCGCTCGTCCCTTTGCAGGGCCTGACGCTGTTCGTCGAGCAGGCGCTCCGCCTCATCGAGCTCGAAGCGCAGGGTCTCGGCCCTGTCCTGATGTTCGGCCAGTTCGAGATCGAGCGTTTCGAATTCGTCCGTCTGGCGCGCGATGATCTCTTCCTGCTCGCCGATCCGCTGCGCGAGTTCGGCCAGTTCCGCCTCGATCCGTTCGCGGTTCGACGCCGTCGCCGAACGCTGCTGCTCCAGACGCTGCACGTCCATGCGCAAGGCGCTCACCCGGGCCTGCTCCTGCAGGCGACGTCCGCGTGCCTGCTCCAGTGCGGCCAGACGGGCGGCAACGTCATGCTCGAGACGTGCGGCCTCGGTGCGCGCGGTCTCGGCGATCAGTTCCCGGGCGCGCAACTGGCGCTGCAGATTGTCGATTTCGTGACGGCGCGCAAGCAGTCCCTCGCTTTCCGTGTCCGCTGCGTACATCTCGACGGAATGGCGCCGGACCACGTGTCCGTCGCGAACGACGAAACAACCGCCATGCGGCAGCAGACCGCGCTGCGCGAGTGCCGCATCGAGCGATTCGGCCAGGTAGCAGCCGGCAAGCCAGTCGTGCAGAAGAGCCGCGCCTGCCGGATCGGCGCTCTGAACCAGTGCGGTCAGCGGACGCAATGCCGACGGGCCCTGCACACCGGATACGTCTGCCCCGGCTTCACTCGCCGACGGCCAGGAAAAGAATCCGGTCTTTGCCGGCGGTGCATCCGCACTCATGCCGGCGACCACATCGAGCCGCGCCACGGCCAGTGCCTGCACGCGTTCACGCAGGACCGATTCGAGAGCGGCTTCCCATCCGTCCTCGACCCGGATCTGTTCGAAAAACCGGGACAGGCGTTCCAGGCCGTGGCGCTGCAGCCACGGCTGGATACGGGCCTGGCTGTCGATGCGCTCCTGCAACTGGCGCAGGGCGTTCAGCCGGCCATCGAGCCGCGCATGCTCGGCGTCATGTTCGCGCAATGCCTGCTGGGCCGGCTGGCGCCGCTCTTCGAGTGTCCGCCACTGCGCTTCGAGTTCATCCAGTTCGTGCGCCGTTCCGGTCTGGATCTCCTCGGCGATCGCCAGCTCTTCCCGGCAGTGGTCGAGTTCATCGGGATCGAAAGCCTGCAAGCCATCGGCCTCGGCCGTCAGACGGGCACGGCGGGCGACGGCATCTTCGAGTGACTCGCGTGCCTTGCGTTCGTGCAGCGCGCACAACTCGATCGCCTGGCGGGTCTGCCCGACCTGCTGGCGTGCTTCATCCAGCTGCCGTCGCAGTGCGCGCGTCTGCTCTTCCCGTGCGGGAAGCAGCTCCGCCCGGGCGCTGACGACCTGTTCGAGTTCGCTGGCGCGCACGCCGGCCGCGGCCTGCTGCTCCGCGACGCCGGCCAGTCCGTCGCCGGCCTGCACATGCTGCTCCCGGGCCCGCTCGAGCAGCCGCTGCGTGTGTTCGATGCGTTCGTGCAACTGTGTCCGGGTGCGCGTAACGAGCTGGATTTCCGCCTCGATCCGGCTCACCTGGGCATTGCATTCATAGTAGGAACCCTGGGCGGCATGCAGGGCGTCACCGGCGGCAAAATGCCGGCTGCGGATCATTTCCAGTTCCGACTCGACGGCACGCTGGCGGGCAATCTGCGCTTCCAGCTGGACGGCCAGCTCCGCTGCCTGGGCGGCAAGCTGGTGCTGCCGTTCCTTCGCCTCGTCCATCCGCAGCAGCCAGACGCCGTGCTGCTTGTGCTCGCGTTCCCCGGTCAGGGCACGATACTCGCGGGCCACTTCCGCCTGACGTTCCAGATGCGCGATCTGCAGTCCGAGTTCACGCCGGATGTCGTCGACGCGGATCAGGCTTTCACGGGCGTCGGCCAGACGGCTTGCCGTCTCGCGGCGCCGCTCCTTGTACTTCGACACCCCCGCAGCCTCTTCGAGAAAGACGCGCAGTTCCTCGGGGCGTGCCTCGATGATGCGCGAAATCGTTCCCTGACCGATGATCGCGTAGGCTCGTGGCCCGAGTCCCGTGCCGAGGAACAGATCATGGACGTCGCGCCGGCGCACGGCCTGCTGATTGATGAAATAGCCGGATTGCCCGTCACGCGCGAGCACGCGACGCACGGCAATCTGCGCGAATCCGCCCCAGCTGCCGCCGATGCGACCCGAAGAGTTGTCGAAGACGAGTTCGACCGAAGCGCGGGCGGCCGGCTTGCGCCCGGCCGAGCCGTTGAAAATGACGTCCTGCATCGACTCGCCGCGCAGCTCGGACGCCCTGGATTCCCCGAGCACCCAGCGCACGGCATCGATCAGGTTGGACTTGCCGCAGCCGTTGGGCCCGACCACGCCAACCCGCTGTCCGGGCACATCGAAGGAGACGGGATCGACGAAGGACTTGAAGCCGGCGAGTTTGATCTGTTCGAGCCGCACGGAGATCCCGGGAAAAAATCGATCGTCAGAACCTGTGAGCCTGCTGGAAATGATCGTCCGGCAAAAACACCCGCCACAAACGAGAGCAAGAAGCGTGCCGTCAGCGGAATGCCGAAGCGTCCGTTCCGGCAGCGCTTATAGTAGCATCGCCCTGACGCCGATCCGGTCGGTTCGATCCGGCACACGGACTGGCACACGGACCGACACGTTGGCGCCGCACGGCATCCCGACCAAGCGGTATCGACCGACACGAACCGATGACCCCTGCACCTGCACGTCCGAGCCGCCGGCTCGAGACCTTTCCGAACCCCGCACCCGGACGCGATTATCTCGTCCATATCGAAGTCCCGGAGTTCACCTGTCTGTGCCCGTTGACCGGACAGCCCGATTTCGCCACGATCGTCATCGACTACATTCCGGACGAGCGCAATGTCGAACTCAAGGCGTTGAAGCTCTACATGTGGAGTTTCCGTGACGAAGGCGTTTTCCACGAAGCGGTGACGAACCGGATCCTCGACGATCTGGCCGACGTGCTGGCGCCACGCTTTCTGCGTCTCACGGCCCGCTGGTACGTGCGCGGCGGCATTTTCACGACCGTCGAGGCCGAATACCGCAAGCCGGGCTGGGCCCCCGCAGCGCGCGTCGAACTGGGTACGTTCGCGGCCGGATCGAACACGCGGCCGTGAAGAGGCGTCGATGACACACGAACACAGCGCGATGGCCATGGAACGCCTCCTGCGGCTGATGGCCGAAAAGAAGGCGTCGGACCTCTTCCTGGCACCCGGTTCGCCGATCCGGCTGAAAATCGGCGAGACCATGGTCAATGCGGGCTCGCAGAGTCCCGGGCCGGCGGCGATCGAGGCCCTGCTGCGTGAAATCGTGTCCGAGGCCGACTGGGCGCAGTTCGAGCGCACGCGGGAACTCAATACCAGCCACGCGGTCGACGGCGTGGGCAACTTCCGCGTGAACGTGTTTCGCCAGCGCGGCACGACCGCCAGCGTCATCCGCTTCATTCCGCACCGCATCCCGGGATTCGACGAACTGCACCTGCCGGCTGCAATGGGTGGACTGGTGCTGCGCAAGCACGGTCTGCTGCTCGTCGTCGGCGCCACCGGTTCGGGCAAGTCGACGACGCTGGCGGCCATGATCGAGCATCGCAACGAACAGCTCAGCGGCCACATCCTCACGCTCGAGGAGCCGATCGAATTCGCATTCCGCAACAAGCGCTCGATCGTCAACCAGCGTCAGATCGGCACCGACACCGAGTCTCTGGGCATCGCACTGAAAAATGCGATGCGCCAGGCACCCGACTGCATCCTGATCGGCGAAATCCGCGATGTCGACACGATGTCGGATGCGATGGCGTACGCACATTCGGGCCACCTCGTGCTGGCGACCCTGCACGCCAACAGCGCGCAGCAGGCGCTCACCCGGATCGTCAGTTTCTACCCACCCGACAATCGTTCGGTCCTGCTGTCCGATCTTGCGGCAACGCTGGTCGCCATCGTTTCGCAGCGTCTGGTACCGGCCACGGCCGGCGGACGATTGCCGGTGCTGGAAATCCTGCTGAACACGCGTCACATTGCGGAAATGATCGAACAGGGAAGACTCACCGAGATCCGCGAAGCAATGGAGCAGAGCCTGGCAGCCGATTCCTGCACCTTCGATCACGCACTGGTGGAACTGGTGCGTTCGCAACAGATCAGCCGTGCCGACGCACTGGCCAATGCCGATTCGCCGACCAACCTGATGTGGCTGCTCGAAAACGAGACGGCGTTGCGCCGAAGCGGCGAAAACAGCCCTCGGGACGATACCGACGGGACCGATGCGTCCGCGCAATGGACCATTCCGGTTGCGCACGGTGACGCCGACGCATGACCGAAGCCCACCGAAGCGCGGACGCCGATGTGCCGCGCTGTGTCGCCGATGCGGACAGCGCGGCCCGTGAACTGCGTACCTTGCGGGATCTGCTGCGCTGGGCGGTGGCGCGCTTCGAAGCCACTGGGATCGCCTATGGCCATGGCACCGACAATGCCCGCGACGAAGCCGTGTCGCTTTGTCTGCACGCCCTGCACCTGCCCGCCGACACCCTCGAGCCCTGGCTCGATGCGAGGCTGACACAAGGCGAGCGTGCCGCCGTCGCCGCCTGGATCGAACGACGGATCGCCACCCGCCTGCCGGCACCCTATCTGACCGGCGTGGCGTGGCTGCGCGGGCTGCGTTTTAACTGCGACGCCCGCGCTCTCGTGCCACGCTCGCTGATTGCCGAAGCACTGGAAGAAGCACTGCCCGATTGGATCGGACTGCATCGGCCGGCGGGTCTGGCGCCGGCAAGCGTGCTCGATCTGTGTACCGGCGGCGGCAGCCTGGCGATCATCGCCGCGCATCTGTTCCCGGACGCACGCATCGTCGGCGCCGATCTGTCGGTCGACGCACTGGCGCTGGCACGCAGCAACGCACGGCTGCACGGAATGGACGAGCGCATCGAATGGATCGCTTCGGATCTGTTCGCGGAACTCGCATCGGAGCGCTTTTCGATCATCGTCTGCAATCCGCCGTATGTTCATGAAGCGTCGATGCAGCGTCTGCCTCCAGAATTCCGGCACGAGCCACATGATGCGCTGGCCGGCGGCGTCGACGGCATGGACCTCATCCGCCGCATCCTTGCCGAAGCCCGGGCGCATCTCACCGAAGACGGCCTGCTGCTGCTCGAAATCGGGCACGAGGCGGAGCATTTCGAACGTGCGTTCCCGACGCTCGAATACCACTATCTGCCTGCCGCCGCCGGCGAGTGCATGCTCGTTCTCGTCGAGGCCGCTCACCTCCCGCCAGCGCGATGATCCGGCTCGAGCGCCTGACGCTGTCGCGTGGCGGTCATGTCCTGCTGGATCAGGCCGACGCCACCATCGGCCCGGGCGAGCGGGTGGCACTGATCGGGCGCAACGGTACCGGCAAGACCACCCTGCTGGCCGCACTGGCCGGCGAAGTGCTGTCCGACCGCGGCAACCTCGTCCAGCCCTGGAAAAAAGTCATCCGGCTCGGGCAGTCACTGCCGACAAGCCCCCTGCCCGGCTGGCGCTACCTGCTCGACAGCGATCCGGAACTGTTGCGTGCACAGGCGCAACTGGAGACAGCGCCGGACAGCGACGGGATGGCGATCGCCGCGGCCCACGAACGCTGGATCGACGCCGGCGGCGCCACGGCCGAAGCGCGCGCGCATACGCTGCTGGCTGGACTCGGCTTCGATCCGGAGCGCGCGCAGGCGCCGGTCGACACCCTCTCGGGCGGCTGGCGGATGCGGCTGAATCTGGCGCGCGCGCTCTTTGCACCCAGTGATCTGCTGCTGCTCGACGAGCCGACCAATCACCTCGATCTCGATGCGATCCTCTGGCTCGAACGCTGGCTGACGCGCTATCCGGGCACGCTGGCATTCGTCTCGCATGACCGCGATTTCGTCGATCGCGTCGCCCAGGCCGTCCTGCATTTCGAACAGGCGAAACTGGTCCGCTATACCGGCGGCTACAGTGCCTTCGAGCAGCAGCAGGCACAACGCCGGATGCAGCTCGAGCGCGAGCGCAACAGCCAGCGCCAGCGGGTCGGACAACTCGAAGCCTTCATCGAGCGCTTCCGCGCCAAGGCATCGAAGGCGCGTCAGGTGCAAAGCCGGATCAAGGCGCTCGAACGCATGGTACGGGTACTGCCGGCGGGCGGGCCGGACGAAGTCGACTTTCCGATGTATGAAACCGATCGCTGTGCCGATCCGATGCTGCGCGCGGAGGCGCTGGCGGCCGGCTACGGCCCCGACGACGTGATCCTGCGCGATGTCGACCTGACGATCCGGCGCGGCGCGCGCATCGGTGTGCTCGGGCGCAACGGCGCCGGCAAGACGACCCTGATCCGTACCCTGACCGGTGACCTGGCACCGCTGGCCGGCAGCGTTCACGTGGCCCCGTCGGTGCGCACCGGTTACTTCGCCCAGCAGGGGATCGACCGTCTCGATGGCGCGTGCTCGGCGCTCGAACACCTTCGGCGGCTGGCGCCGGATGCTCGTGATCAGGAGTTGCGCGACGAACTGGGCCGCTTCGGGTTTTCCGGTGAAAACGCCACCCGCCCGACCGGGCCGATGTCCGGCGGCGAGAAGGCGCGCCTNNCACCGTCGGCTACTTCGCACAGCATCAGCTCGACGAGCTGAACCCGCTCGCCACGCCCTTCGACTATGTCGTGAAGCTGATGCCCGAGGCCACCGAAGCGCAGCGCCGCGCCCGCCTCGGAACCTGGGGCTTCGGCGCCGACAAAGCCGACACCAAGTGCGACAATCTCTCGGGCGGCGAGAAGGCGCGCCTGCTGCTCGCGCTGATGCTGCACGAGCGGCCGCAGTTGCTGATCCTGGACGAACCGACGAACCATCTGGATGCGCCCACCCGCGACGCACTGGCAGCCGCGCTCGCCGACTTCGACGGGGCGCTGCTGCTGGTCTCGCACGATCGCTACCTGCTGCGGACCACAGTCGACGATTTCGTCCTGATCGGCGATGGCCGGATGGAACCGTTCGACGGTGATCTGGATGACTATGCCAGCCGTCTCGCGCACAGTCCGTTGCGCCAGGCGACGCCCGAAGAATCGTCGAGCCCGACGGCCCGCGCCGCAGGCTCCGGACCGGCCAGTGACGGAATTTCATCGCGTCTGGCCGCAACCGGCGGCACTCCATCGCGCCGCGACGAGCGGCGCAATGCCGCCGCAAGACGCAGCCTGCTCGCACGCCGGCTGCAACCGCTGGAGCAGGAAATCGAACGCATCGAGCAGCGCCTGGAAGCGGTCAGCGCCCGAATGGCGGCCATCGACAGCCGTCTGGGTGAGTCCGATGCCTGGGATGATCCTGACGCGGCCAACGCCCTGACACGCGAACGCACGCTGCTGCAGCGCGAACAGGACGGTCTCGAGGAACACTGGCTCGAAGCCAGCACGGCACGGGATGCCGAGCGCGCCGCCTTCGAGCAGGAAAATGCCGAGGCGCACGAACCGATGGCCTGATGCCGCTCGGTCATCGCGCCCTCCGGGCGCCTGCCAGTGAGCCCGTCTCCCGCACCGGGCGGGCGGCCTGGCAGGGTTCGGACACCCGCCGATTGCCGTATTTCGTCAAAGGTAGAATCACATCATGACTACAGATCAAGACTCCATTTCCTTCCGTCGCGTCGGGATCGTCGGCAGCGGCGCGATGGGGCGCGGCATCGCGCAACTCTTTGCCCAGGCCGGCGTTTCCGTGTCGCTGTTCGATACCAATCCGGCGGCGGTCGAATCGGCATTGCGTTCGCTCGAAGGCACGTTTGCCCGGCTGGTCGAAAAAGGACGGCTGAACGAGGCCGACGCACAGAAAGCGCGCGCCGCGCTGTCGCCCGCGGCTTCTCTCGAATCACTGGCCGATTGCGACCTGGTGGTCGAAGCGATCGTCGAACGGCTCGACGCCAAGCGCAGCCTGTTCGAGTCGCTGGAGAAGATCGTCAGCGAGAGCGCCGTACTCGCCACCAACACCTCGTCGCTGTCGGTCACCGCAATCGCCGCCGACAGCACGCACCCGGAGCGCATCGCCGGGCTGCATTTCTTCAACCCGGTGCCGCTGATGAAGGTGGTCGAGGTGGTGCGGGCGGCACGCACTGCCGATCCGGTCATCGAGCGCCTGCAGGCCCTCGTGCGCGCCACCGGGCATCTGGCCGTCACCACCCGGGACACGCCCGGCTTCATCGTCAACCACGCCGGACGCGGCTACGGCACCGAAGCGCTGGCAGCACTCGGCGAAGGTGTCGCAACGATCCCGGAGATCGATCGCATCCTGCGCGAACAGGTGTCCTTCGACGGCCGGGGCTTTCGCCTCGGCCCGCTGGAACTGTTCGATCTCACCGCGCTGGACGTTTCCCAGCCGGTGATGGAATCGATCTTTCGCCAGTTCTACGACGAACCGCGCTTTCGTCCCTCGGTGATTGCCGCACAGCGCCTGGCTGCGGGCCTGCTGGGGCGCAAGACGAACGAAGGCTTTTATCGCTACGTCGACGGTACGCAGCAACAGGAAGCGGAACCGGCTGCGCCGGCCGTCGCCGTGCGCCCGCCGGTCTGGGTGGCGCCGGGCCCATGGGCCGAGCGGGTTGCGCAGGCCGCCCGCGCACTGGGTGCGGTCGTGCGCGACACGGCCTCGCCCGGGCCGGACGAACTCATTTTAGTGGCGCCGCTGGGTCTGGACGCGAGTGCGGCCACCCGTGCGGCCGCGCGTGGTGACGATGGCCCCGACCTGCCGGCCGAGCGCGTCGTGGCCATCGATGCGCTCTTCCCGATCGAGCCGGGTTCATGCCGCCGACGCGTCCTGATGACGACACCGGCCACACGGGCGGAGTACCGCGACGCCGCCCATGCGATCTTTGCCTCGGACGGCGTGCCGGTCACCATGCTGCGCGACAGTCCCGGCTTCATCGCCCAGCGCGTCATCGCGATGATCGTGTCGATCGGCAGCGAAATCGCGCAGCAGCGCATCGCCACGCCGACGGACATCGATGGTGCCGTCCGCGCCGGTCTCGGCTACCCGCTCGGTCCGCTGTCGATGGGCGATGCACTCGGTGCGGACACCATCTGCACGATCCTTGGCAATCTGAACCGGCTGACCGGCGATCCGCGCTACCGCATCGGCGGCTGGCTGCGGCGCCGGGCTGCTCTCGGCCTGTCGCTGCTGCAGGAGGATTGACCCCTTGTCTGCCCGCCTGCTCACCGAGCGCCGCGACGCCGTCCTGTTGCTGCGCATCTCCAACCCGGGCGCACGCAATGCCCTGCACCCGGACATGTACCGGACGGGTGCCGAAGCGCTCGAGCAGGCGGCGACTGACGCAACCATCCGTGCCGTGGTGCTGGCCGGCGACGGAGAACATTTCTGCGCCGGCGGCAATCTGCACCGCCTGCTCGAAAACCGCGCGAAGGATCGCGCGGTGCAGGCGGCATCGATCGATCTGCTGCACCGCTGGATTCTGGCGATCCGTGACTGTCCGAAGCCGGTGATCGCCGCCGTCGAAGGCGCGGCCGCCGGTGCCGGCTTCTCGCTCGTGCTGGCCTGCGATCAGGTCGTGGCCGCCAGCGATGCCCGTTTCTCGATGTCCTATGTACGCGTCGGACTCACCCCCGACGGGGGTTCCACCTGGCTGCTCGGACAGCGTCTGACGAAGCCGCTCGCGCACGAGTGGCTGACGAGCGGAAGCACGATTCCGGCGGCGCGCATGCACGAACTGGGTCTGGTCAACGAACTCGTCGAACCCGGCAGCGCGATCGCCAACGCCCTGGCGCGGGCGGAAAAACTGGCGCGCGGGCCGGCCTGGGCCCTGGCGGCGATCAAGTCGATGCTCGGGGACGGCGAGCGGGAGGCACTCGTGCGCCGTCAGGCGCAGGAACGCGACCATTTCGTCGAAGCACTGCATCGCGACGACGGGGCCGAGGGCATCACGGCATTTCTCGACAAGCGCACGCCGAAATTCCGCGATCCATCCTGAGCGAACCGGCCCGCAACCGATCTGTCCGCCGCCCGGAACCATGCGACACCGCCCGGCAGCCAGGGCGTTACAGGCCGGGGGTTCCATCCGATGGGCAAACGCAATCCGAATCGATGTTCCGGGGATGAAACGATGATCGACCTGTACACCTGGCCCACGCCGAACGGGCACAAGATCCATATCCTGCTCGAGGAATGCGGACTGCCGTATACGGTCCATCCGGTCGACATCGGAGCCGGCGAACAGTTCGATGCCGACTTCCTCGCGCTGAGTCCGAACAACAAGATCCCGGTTATCGTCGATCAGGACGGACCCGACGGCAAACCGATCACCGTGTTCGAATCCGGTGCGATCCTCGTCTATCTTGCGGCCAGAACGGGCAAATTCCTGCCGGCGGCCGTACGCGAGAAATATGACGTCCTGCAGTGGCTGATGTTCCAGA
>JRYH01000661.1_pt1 | contig 19926 bp, 19 predicted proteins | sample 235351 | NCBI WGS metagenome assembly JRYH01 (sample SAMN03074221, study PRJNA261480) | activated sludge metagenome | biome: Wastewater Treatment Plant; feature: Wastewater; material: Activated sludge; isolation source: activated biomass of a wastewater treatment plant treating wastewater... ...
TTATGCAACAATTGGGTTAACAGCCTGCTAACCGCTTTGCGGGGCGGACCGGCGGGCATTTTATTGATATGATGCCCTACCGCTGGCCCGCCCACCGGGGCGGGCACCCCACCATAACAAGGATCCTGCGATGAAAAACCTGTTTCGCACCAAGCCGATCGATCATATCGCCGGCCGCGGCTTGAAGCCGGTGCTCGGCGCCACCGATCTGGTCCTGATGGGCATCGGAGCGATCATCGGCGCCGGTGTCTTCGTGCTCACCGGCATCGGCGCCGCCGATCACGCCGGCCCGGCGCTGGTGCTGTCGTTTATGATCGCCGGCACCGCCTGCGCCTTCGCCGCCCTGTCCTACGCCGAACTGGCGACGACCATCGGCGGCTGCGGCAGCGCCTACGGTTACGGTTACGCCGCACTCGGTGAAATCGTCGGCTGGCTGATCGGCTGGATACTGCTGCTCGAATACGGCATGGCGGTGTCCACCGTCGCGGTCGGCTGGTCGGGGTACGTCAACAACGCCCTGCTCGCCGTCGGTCACGGCCTGCCGGAGCAGTATCTCAAACCGTTCACCGAGCAAGGGGGGTTGTTGAATCTGCCGGCAACGCTGATCATCCTGCTGCTCACCGGCCTGTTGGCCAGCGGCGCTTATGTCAGCGCCAAATTCAACGCCGCGATGGTCGCCGTCAAACTCGCGGCGCTGTTTTTGTTCATCGCGATCGCGCTATTTCATGTCGATCCGGCGAACTGGTCGCCGTTCATTCCCGAGCGCCTGGTCGATGCCGAGGGCCACGCCAAGTACGGCATGCTCGGCGTGGTCGAAGGCGCCGCGGTGATCTTTTTCGCCTACATCGGCTTCGACGCGGTCTCGACCGCCGCCGAAGAAACCAAAAATCCGCAGCGCAACGTGCCGATCGGCATCATCGGTTCGCTGGTCGTCTGCACCTTGCTTTATATCGTCGTTTCTCTGCTTTTGACCGGCGTTGTGCCCTATACCGAACTGGGCGTCGCCTCGCCGGTCGCCGACGCGCTGTTGCGCATCGGCCAGCAATGGGGCTCGGCGGCGGTCGCCGCCGGCGCCATCGCCGGGTTGACGACGGTGATGCTGGTGATGTTTTTCGGTTTGACCCGCGTCCTGTTGGCGATGTGCCGCGACGGGCTTCTGCCGCGGCAGTTCGCCGTGCTCGGCGAGCACAGCAAATCGCCGGTGCGGATCATTCTGGTCTCCGGCGTGCTGCTCGCCACCGCCGCCGGTCTGCTGCCGATCGAATCGCTCGCCAAGCTGGTCAATATGGGGACGCTGGCGGCGTTCACGGTCGTCTGCCTCGGCGTGATCTGGCTGCGCAAGCACCGGCCGGAACTGCCGCGGCCGTTCAAAACGCCGTTGTCGCCGCTGTTTCCGACGCTTGGCGCGCTGTCGTGCGTTTATCTGATGCTCAACCTGCCGCTGACCACCTGGATCGCATTCGCCACCTGGTCCCTGATCGGACTGGTTGTTTACGCCGCTTATTCGTACCGCCACAGCCACCTGACGGACGCCGCGGCGAGCGCCGGTTGAGGGACGGCCGACGCAGCGGCGAGAGGAAGCGGGATCGATGCTGCTGGCCGCCGAGCACGTGGTGTTGGAACGGCGCGGACGGAGCGTGTTCGGCCGCGCCAGTGTCACGCTCGCCGCGGGCCGGGCGCTGTTGATCGAAGGCGCCAACGGCGCCGGCAAGACGACACTGCTGAAAATCCTGGCCGGCCTGCTCAGGCCGCACGAAGGCCGCGTCGAACGCGGCGCCACGGTCTTCGTCGGCCACCAGAACGCGCTCAAACTGGAACTCAGCGCCGTCGAGAACCTGCGCTTTTACGCCGCGCTGCAAGGCGGCGGCGGCGAATGCGCGGCGCTGGCGAACATGGATGTCGCCGATCTCGCCGACCGCGCGGTCGGCGAAATGTCGGCCGGCCAAAAGCGGCGCGTGGCTCTCGCCCGATTGTTTCTCTGCCGCGCCCCGCTGTGGCTGCTCGACGAGCCTTACGCCAATCTCGATGTTTCCGGCGCGGCGCTGCTCGACCGCCATTTCGCCGCCCATCTAACCGGCGGCGGCGGACTGGTCATCGCCAGCCACGGCCGAGCGCCCCAGGGCCTGCCCGCCCTCGACACCCTGCGCTTGCCGGTCGTGACGCAGGCCGCATGAATCAAGGACATGAACATGACTCCGGGACAGTCATGAATAGGGTCATGAAAAAGGGACACGGATGAATCCGGCTCTGGCTCTGATCCGCCGCGATCTTTTGATCGCTCTGCGCCGCCGCCAGGAAACGCTCTGGCCGCTGTGGTTCGCACTCCTCGTGGTCAGCCTGTTTCCGCTCGGCATCAGCCCCGATCCGGCGATCCTCAGGGTCGTCGGGCCGGGCGTGATCTGGATTGCGATGCTGCTTTCCGGGCTGTTGACGCTCGACCCGCTGTTCCGCGCCGACGCCGAGGACGGCAGCCTCGAACAATGGCTGCTCGGCGAAGTACCGCTCAGCCTTTTGGCCTTCGCCCGCATCGTCTCGCACTGGCTGATCAGCGGCCTGCCGCTGGTCCTGGTCGCGCCGCTGATGGCCTTGATGCTCGGCATGAAGCCCGGCTTGATCGCGGTGCTCATCGTCTCGCTGCTGCTCGGCGGACCGCTGCTCAGCGCCCTCGGTGCGACTGGCGCGGCACTGGCGCTCGGCGCCCGGCGCGGGGCGTTTCTCGTCGTGCTGCTCGTCGTGCCGTGGTACGTGCCGATCCTGATTTTCGCCTCGGGCGCGCTGCGCTCGACGGCCGATGGCCTGCCGGCCGGGCCGCAATTACAATTGCTGGCAGCGATGTCGCTGTTCGGCATCACCCTCGCGCCGTGGGCCATCGCCGGGGCGCTGAAAATCAATCTACGAGGTTGAAGCCCAATGTGGCAGGCATTCAAACTATGGTTTCATCAATGGGGCTCGCCGCCGGTGTTCTATCGGCGCAGCGCGCGCTGGATTCCGTGGCTGTGGCTGCTGGCCCTGCTGCCGGCCGGGCCGGGCTTGTACCAGGCCTTGTTCGTCGTCCCCAGCGATTATCTGCAAGGCGACAGCTACCGGATTTTGTTCATCCACGTGCCGAGCGCCTGGATGTCGATGATGATTTTCGTGATGATGGCGCTACTCGCCGCGATCGGCCTCGTCTGGCGCATCCGCACCGCCGAAATCCTGGCGATGGCCAGCGCCCCGATCGGCGCCGCGTTCACGCTGGTGACGCTGCTCACCGGCAGCCTGTGGGGGCGGCCGACCTGGGGCACCTACTGGCAGTGGGACGGCCGGATGACCTCCGAACTGATCCTGTTGTTCCTCTACGCCGGTGTCATCGCCCTGTACCGGGCGATCGAGGACCGGCGCCAGGCGGCGCGCGCCGCCGGCCTTTTGGCCGTGATCGGCGTCGTCAACATCCCGATCATCCATTACTCGGTGCAATGGTGGACGACGCTCCACCAGGGCAGCACGATCAAGCTGACCGGCCCGTCGACGATCGACCCGAGCATGCTGCCGCCGCTGCTCATGCTCATCGTCGCCAGTAAATTCTTCTACGCCGCAAACCTGCTCAGCCGCGCCCGTCTCGAACTCTACGAACAAGACCGTCAAAAAGATTGGGTACGCAAACGGTTCGCCGGCAACTGAGAAGTCGTCATCCGCTGCTCGGTGCCTCGTCCCCCACTTGCGGTAATCCGCGCCTCGTCCCTTGCTGGCGGGAATGCACCTTGTTCCTTCCCTCGCTTGCGGGAAGTCATCCCCTCATCCCCCGCTTGCGGGAAGTCATCCCCTCATCCCCCCCGCTTGCGGGGGAAGGTTAGGAAGGGGGTGCGATTTTTTCCAGACCGCCGAGCCACGGGCGCAGGGCGTTGGGGACGGTGATCGAACCGTCTTCGTTCTGGTAGTTTTCGACGATCGCGACCAGGGTGCGGCCGACGGCGAGGCCCGAGCCGTTCAGCGTATGGACGGGCTCTGGTTTGCCGCTTTGCGGATTGCGCCAGCGGGTTTTCATCCGTCGCGCCTGGAAATCGCCAAAGTGCGAGCAGGAACTGATTTCGCGGTAGCGCCGCTGGCTCGGCAGCCAGACTTCGAGGTCATAGGTCTTGCGCGCCGCGAAGCCCATGTCGCCGGTGCACAACAAAACGACGCGGTACGGCAGTTCGAGGCGGCGCAGCACGGTCTCGGCGTGCGCGGTCAACGCTTCGAGCGCCGCCTCGCCTTCTTTCGCTTCGACGATTTGCACCAGTTCGACTTTCTCGAACTGGTGCTGGCGGATCATGCCGCGCACGTCGCGGCCGTAGGATCCGGCTTCGCTGCGGAAACACGGAGTGTGGGCGACGAGGCGCAGCGGCAATGCCTCGGCATCGAGCATCTCGCCGCGCACGAGGTTGGTCAGCGGCACCTCGGCGGTCGGGATCAGGTAATAGGGCAAATCGCCGGCGAGGGCGAAAAGGTCGGCGGCGAATTTGGGCAACTGGCCGGTGCCGGTCAGGCTGTCGCGATTGGCGAGGTACGGCACGTAATATTCCCGGTAACCATGCTCGCCGGTGTGCAATTCGAGCATGAACTGAATCAGGGCGCGGTGCAGGCGGGCCAGCGGGCCGCACAGCACGGCGAAACGCGCCCCGGCAATTTTAGCGGCGCGGTCGAAATCGAGCATGGCGAGTTCGGTGCCGAGATCGACGTGATCCTTGACGGTGAATGGCAAGGTGCGCGGTTCGCCCCAACGCCGGACTTCGACGTTGTCGTTCTCGTCCTCTCCCAATGGTACATCGGCGGCGGGGATATTGGGCAGGGCGTAGAGGATTTCGTCTTCCGCCGCCAGGATGACATCGAGCCGGGCTTTGAGCCGATCGAGTTCGGCGCCGAGGCCGCCGACCGCGGCCAAAAGCGGCGCGATATCCTCGCCGCGGGCCTTGGCTTCGCCGACCGCCCGCGAGCGGACATTGCGTTCGTTCTGCAAGGTCTGGGTCTGCGTTTGGCATTCCCGGCGCTCTTCTTCAAGGCGCCGCCAGGCGGCAGTATCGAACGCGACGCCGCGGCGAGCCAGTTGTTCGGCCACTGCTTCGGGGTCGGAACGCAACAGTTGCGGGTCGAGCATCGCGGCGTCCTTACAAATCCTTGATCACATCGACGCCGCGCGGTGGCGTGAACGAAAAAAGCCCGGGCTGCAGTTTGGGGTTGCGCCTGATGCGGCTGAAATGGACATCGGTGCTCTGCCCCAACTGGTCGGACATCACCATCCGGGCCAGCATATCGCCGGTGAAACCGAGCCTGAGTTCGTTGAAATCGCTGCTCTCCAGCGGATCGAGAATCACCCATTCGAGGTCGTCGCCACGGCCGCCGTCGCGCATTTCGAAGTATTCGCCGAGGCGCGCCGGATCGGTCAACACGCTGAGCGCCGATTGGTTGAGGGCTGTTTTCTGATCGCGCACCGTCACTTGCTCCAGCTCGACGTCGTAGGACCACACCTGCCGGCCGTCGGCGACGATGTGCTGCGGCCAGGGTTCAAGGTAGTCCCAGCGCAGCCGGTCGGGCTGCTGGATAAACAGATTGCCGGTCGAAATTTCCTGGTAACCATCGGCGTCGACCGCGATCTGCCGGAACGAGGCGCTGAGGCTTTTCAGACCGGTGTTGAACGCCCTGAGACGTTCGATGCCGCCGGCCTCAGCGGCCGCGGCCCAGGCCAGTAATACGGGCAGAACAAGCGCTGCGATGGATTTCACGAGTCGAACCTATTTAGACGGGTTTATTCGCGGCTGCGCCGCGGAACCAGCACCTGGCGCTGGCCGTTGTGTTCCGGCGGGCTGACGATGCCGGCCGCCTCCATATCCTCGATCAGGCGCGCCGCGCGGTTGTAGCCGATGCGCAACTGGCGCTGCACGCTGGAGATCGACGCCCGGCGCGATTCGATGACGAACTCGACCGCCTGGTCGTAGTACTCGTCCTGTTCGCCGCCGGGCGGCCCTTCGGGCAGGCCGGTGGCGCCGATCAACTGGCCGTTGCCGTCGGTCTGTACGTCTTCGAGGACGGCGGCGAGATAATCCGGTTCGCCCATGGCACGCAACATTTCGACCACTTTGTGGACTTCGTGATCGGCGACATAGGCGCCGTGGACGCGCTCGGGAAGCGCCGAGCCGGGCGGCAGGAACAACATGTCGCCGTGACCGAGAAGCTGTTCGGCGCCCGATTGATCGAGGATGGTGCGCGAATCGATGCGCGATGACACCTGAAAGGCGATGCGCGCCGGGATATTGGCCTTGATCAAGCCGGTGATCACATCAACCGACGGTCGCTGCGTGGCGAGGAGCAGGTGGATGCCCGAGGCGCGCGCTTTCTGCGCCAAGCGGGCGATCAGCTCTTCGACTTTCTTGCCGACGATCATCATCAGATCGGCGAACTCATCGACGACGATGACGATATTGGGCAGCGTCGGCAAGGCCGGCGGCAAGGTGCCGGGCGGCGCGCCGGCGGCGTCGAAAAACGGGTCGGTGAGCGGCTTGCCGGCTTGCCGCGCCTCGTTGATACGGCGGTTGAAGCCGGCAAGATTGCGCACCCCGAGCGTCGCCATCAACCGATAGCGGCGGTCCATTTCGCCGACCCCCCAGCGCAGCGCGTTGGCGGCGTCTTTCATGTCGGTCACGACCGGCGCCAACAGGTGCGGGATGCCTTGGTAGACCGACAGTTCGAGCATCTTGGGGTCGATCATGATCAAACGCACCTGCTCGGCCGTCGCCTTGTACAGCAGGCTGAGGATCATGGCGTTGAGGGCCACCGATTTGCCCGAGCCGGTGGTGCCGGCGACCAGCAGGTGCGGCATGCGCGAAATATCGGCGACCACCGGATGACCGCCGATATCCTTGCCGAGGCCGAGGGTCAACGGCGAATGCGATTTCTGGTAAGTGGGCGATTCGAGGATCTCGCGCAGATAGACCAATTCGCGCCGCTGGTTCGGGATCTCGAGCCCGACCACCGATTTGCCGGGAATGACCTCGACGATGCGCACCGAGATGACGCTGAGACCGCGCGCCAAATCCTTGGCCAGCGACGAGATCTGACTGACTTTGACGCCGGCCGCCGGCTGCAACTCGAAACGGGTGACCACCGGCCCGGGGTGGACGGCGACCACCTCGGCCTCGACATTGAAATCGGCAAGTTTCAGTTCCACCTGCCGGGAGAGCGCGGCCAATGCCTCGGCGCTGTAGCCTTGCATTGCGCGCGGCGGTTCGTCGAGCAGGTCGAGCGGCGGCAGGCCGGCGGCCGGCAGGTGTTTGAACAACGGCCGCTGCCGTTCCTGCACGGTCGGCTCGGGAACCGGGGGTGGCGGGCGCAACTCGATCTTTGGCGGTTCGCGCCGCGCCTGGCGGACCGTTTCCTGGCGCCGCAAATCGTCGCGTTGAGCCCGCGCTCGGCGGCCGGCGATCCAGTCCTTGAGATCGTCGGCGATGTCCCGGCTACGATGCCAAGCGGCGAGCGCCAGGGCCCCGGTGGTATCCATCAACCACAACCACGAAAGCCCGGTGAACAGTGTGATGCCGGAGAGCAGCAGCGCCAGCATCAGCAGTGTGGTGCCGGTCACGGCGAGCAGCGGCACAAACGGCCGGCTGACCAAACTGCCGACGATCCCGCCGGCGCCGAAGCCCTCCGGCAACGGCGCGAAGTCGGCGCTGGCGTGGATCGCGAGCAGCGCCGCACCGCTGACCACCGCGACGATCAGGCCGCCGAGATAGATCGCCGGCGCCCAGCGCTCGGTTTCCGGCCGGTCGTCGCGCGGCAACTGCCGGACGCCGAGATAGAACAGCAAAAACGGCAGCAGGTAGCCCGCCAGGCCGAAGAAACTGAGGCTGAAGTCGGCGAGCCAGGCGCCGGCCAGGCCACCGCGATTGGCGATCCGGGCGGCGTTGCCGGCGTGGCTGAAACCGGGATCGCCGGGGTTGTAACTGATTAGACAGACCGCCAGATAGACCGCAGCGATGGCCAGAATGACCAGCAGGCTTTCACGCAACCGGCCGGCGAGCACGCCGCCTTCAGCCGCACCGCCGCGGCGCGCCGCGGCGCGCGCCGCGCGTGTGGCGGCCTCATTGGACGGCTTGCGCCTCACGGTAGAATGCTCATTTCGCCATCAATAATCGAACAGGAGATTATACATGACCGCCTCCCGTCACTTCCGGCTGCTGATCCTCGGTTCAGGCCCGGCTGGCTATACCGCAGCGATCTACGCAGCGCGCGCCAATCTCCAACCGGCGGTGATCACCGGCTTGCAGCAGGGCGGTCAACTGACGACCACCACCGACGTCGACAACTGGCCGGGCGATGTCGAAGGTCTGCAGGGGCCGGCCCTGATGGAGCGCATGCAGCGCCACGCCGAGCGCTTCGCCAGCGAAATCATAGTCGATCAGATCGACCGCGTGGATCTGAGTCACCGGCCGTTTACGCTGCACGGCGAGCAAGGCGAATATACCGCCGAGGCATTGATTATCGCGACCGGCGCCAGCGCCCGCTACCTCGGTATCGACTCGGAGCAGCGTTATCTCGGGCGCGGCGTCTCGGCCTGCGCCACTTGCGACGGCTTTTTTTATCGCGGCCAGGAGGTCGCAGTGATCGGCGGCGGCAACACCGCGGTCGAGGAGGCGCTGTATCTCGCCAACCTCGCCGCTAAAGTCACGCTGGTGCACCGTCGCGCTCAACTGCGGGCCGAAAAAATCCTCCAGGACCGGCTGTTCGCGCGCCGCGACGAAGGCAAGATCGACCTGATCTGGGATCATGTGGTCGACGAAGTGCTCGGCGACGAGAACGGCGTCACCGGCGTCCGCCTGGCGCAGGTCGCCGGCGGCGAAAAACGCGATATTGCCGTCAGCGGCTTGTTCATCGCCATCGGCCATACACCCAATACGGCGTTGTTCGAGGGGCAATTGGCGATGGCGGGTGGTTATATCAAAACCACGGCCGGACAAGACGGCAACGCCACGGCGACCAGCGTGCCCGGAGTGTTCGCCGCCGGCGACGTCGCCGATCACGTTTACCGCCAGGCGGTGACATCGGCCGGTTTCGGCTGCATGGCGGCCCTCGACGCCGAGCGTTTTCTGGACGAGCATGAAAGCACCGGCTAAACCGGCGTCACCGCCCCCGCCTGCCGATGCCGCGGACCACCCCTGCCAGCGACGGTAACCGCATCCGCCGGCTGATGTCGATCCGCGAGCTGGACGCGGCGGCCTGGAACCGGCTGCACGGCGGCAATCCGGCGCTCGACTGGCATTTTCTCGCGGCATTGGAACAAACCGCAGCGCGGCCGGAATACGGCTGGCTTGCCGCGCACCTGGTGATCGAAGTGAACGGCGCTCCGGCCGCCGCCGCACCGGCGTGGCTGAAAGCCCATTCGCACGGCGATTTCGTCTACGACTGGCACTGGGCGCACGCCGCCCGGCGCAGCGGCTTCGACTGGTATCCCAAGCTGGTCTGCGAAGTGCCGTACACGCCGCTTGCCGGCCCCCGGCTGCTGGCCGCGCCCGGCGCCGAAACCCTGCTCCCGGCCCTCGCCGCGGCGCTGGGCGAAACCGCCGAACGCGATGGCTTGGCGACCGTTCAGGTCAATTTCGCCGCTCCTGCCGATCACGCCCCGTTGGCCACCGCCGGTTTCCTGCACCGGCGCGACGATGTGTTATTCCGTTGGATCCGCCCTGCCGGCGATGACCCGGTGGGCGGTTTCGAATCCTATCTCATGGCCCTGCAACCGCATCGGCGCAAAACCATACGCCAGGAACGCCGCCGCCTGGCCGCCGCCGGCATCGCCTGCCGCTGGCTGCCGGCCGCCGCCGCCGGCCCGGCCGAACACGCCCTGGTCGCCGCCTGCCAGAACCGGACGTTTCAGCGTTACGGCAACCTGCCGCTGCTGCCCGCCGCTTTTTTCTCCGCCGCCGCCGAAAGTCCGGCACAAGCGCTGTGGTACTGCCTGGCCGAGCGCCACGGCCAGCCATGCGCCGCGGCGGTTTTTCTCAAAAGCGACGATACGCTGTACGGCCGCTATTGGGGCATGCTCGACGACATCCCCCTGCTGCATTTCGAATTGTGTTATTACCAGGGCATCGAATTCTGCCTGCAGCACGGCCTGGCGGCCTTCGAACCGGGCGTCCTAGGCGAACACAAAAGGCGGCGTGGTTTCCAACTCGTGCCGACCTGGTCGTATCATTATTTTCCCGACCGGCGCCTCCGCCGCGCAGCGGCGGCCTGGATCGCGGATGAACGATAGGGTGCCGGCCATCGGAAACGGGTGATGAAATACGCTCCACCGCCGATTCTCAGCCCCGATCCCTTAAGCCCGTTCCCGGCCATTCCGGCCGGCAATCCGGAAAGCAGTGAAGGGGCGATGATCGCGATGGGCGGCGACCTCGACCCACGACGCCTGTTGAATGCTTACCGGCACGGCATTTTCCCGTGGTACGGCCCCGGCTCGCCGATCATCTGGTGGTCGCCGCACCCGCGCTGCATCCTGCCGGTCGCGGCATTCAAGGCACACCGCCGGCTCCGCCGGCAGATGCGCCACCCGGACCTCAGCCTGTCCACCGATCGCGCCTTCACGGCGGTCGTCGCGGCCTGTGCTGCACCGCGCCGCGCCGGGGACGAAAGCTGGATCATCCCGGAAATCGCCTACGCTTACCGCCGGCTGCACGAGGCGGGATATGCCCATTCGATCGAAGTCTGGTCCGCCGATGAATTGATCGGCGGGCTCTATGGCGTGCTGCTCGGCCGTTTGTTTTTCGCCGAATCGATGTTCACCCGCGCCGGCGGCGGAAGCAAAATCGCGCTCTATGCGCTGCTGAAGATCATGGCCGAACTCGGCGCGCCATTCATCGACTGCCAGTTGCCCAACCCCCACCTGTTCCGCCTCGGGGCGTTGCTGCTGCCGCGCGATGTGTTTCTCGCCTACGGGCGCGAGCTGACCGCCGCCCAACCACGGCGCCCGTGGCCGACCCGCCTGCCGCGGCTCGGATAGAATGACCCGCTCACCCGTTTCGGAGAGGCCGTTATGCCGCAAGCCAAAATCGGCATCATCATGGGTTCGCGCTCGGATTGGGAGACGATGCGCCACGCCGCGGCCACGCTGGATGACTACCGAGTGGCGCACGAGGTGCGCATCGTTTCGGCCCATCGCACGCCAGAAGCCATGGTCGAATGGGCGAAAGCGGCACGCGGCCGCGGCCTGCAAGTTATCATCGCCGGCGCCGGCGGCGCCGCTCACCTGCCCGGCATGGTCGCCAGCTTGACGACCCTGCCGGTGCTCGGCGTCCCGGTGCAGGGCAAATCTCTGGACGGGCTCGATTCGCTGCTCTCCATCGTCCAGATGCCCGGCGGCGTTCCGGTCGGCACACTGGCGATCGGCACCGCCGGGGCGGTCAACGCGGCATTGCTGGCCATCGCCATTCTGGCTTTACACGACGAGGATCTGCGCGCCGCGCTGGAACGCGGCCGCGCGGCCCGCCGCGACGCAGTGCTCAACGACGACGATCCAAGAGAGAGTTGACCCAATTGTTGCATAGATTCNNATTCTACGGTTCGAGGGGAAGCGGACAAGATGTGCCGCCAGCTTGGGCGAGAAACCGGGCGCGTCACGCTATGTGAATTCGTTTTTCCGGCTAATAGCATCATAACTATATGATTTCATGTTGAATTTGATGAAGTCGAGCAAAATTTATGCAACTATTGGGTTAATGCGCATCGGCATTCTCGGCGGCGGTCAACTCGGCCGCATGCTGGCGCTGGCCGGTTACCCGCTGGGTTTTCGCTTTCTGCTGCTCGATCCAGACGCCGCGGCCTGCGGCGGCGACGTCGCTCCGCTGCTCACTGCGGATTACGACGATCCGGTCGCCCTCGAGCGACTGGCCAGCGAGTGCGCGGTGGTCACTTACGATTTCGAAAACGTCCCGGCCGGCAGCGCCGAGACGCTCGCCCGGCGTGTCGCGGTGCACCCGGCGCCGGCCGCCCTCGCCTGCGCCCAGGATCGCTGGCACGAAAAACAATTGTTCACCAAACTGGGCATCGCCACCCCGGACTACGCACCGGTGGACAGCCGCGATGATCTCGCCGCGGCGCTGGCCCGTATCGGGCTGCCGGCCGTGCTCAAGACGCGCCGCTTCGGTTATGACGGCAAAGGCCAGGTGGTACTGCGCACAACGGCACAGATCGATACGGAATGGCGGCGCTTCGCCGGCCAGCCGCTGCTCCTCGAAGCCTTTGTGCCGTTCGACGTTGAATGTTCGATCATCGCGGTGCGCGATGCCGGCGGACAGATCGCCACCTATCCGCTGACCCGCAACCTGCACCGCGACGGCATCCTCGCCGCCAGCCTGGCGCCGTATCCGTGCGGTGCAACGCTGTACGGCGAGGCGGTGAATTGGATTTCGCGACTTTTAGATTATTTTTCATATATCGGGGTGATGGCCCTTGAACTGTTCGTCGCCGGCGACCGGCTGCTGGCCAACGAGTTCGCCCCGCGGGTCCACAACTCCGGGCATTGGACCATTGACGGGGCGGCGACCAGCCAGTTCGAAAATCACCTGCGCGCCATCGCCGGCCTGCCGCTCGGCGCCACCGACTGCCGGGGCGCGGCACTGATGCTGAACTGGATCGGCGAGATGCCCGAGCGCGACCCGTGGTTGGCGCTGCCCGGCCTGCATTGGCACGATTACCGCAAAACACCCCGGCCGGGCCGCAAATTGGGACACGCGACATTGATCGCCGAGGATAACGACGCATTACGTAAAAACGGCGCCGAACTCGCCGCTCAGTATGATCCAGCAATGCTTGAAAAATTGCTAAAAAATTGAAAATCCTGTTGATAGCTAATCCGCTGTCCGGCCCTTGGTACGGCCGTCGCCTCCGCCACTTGCAAACCGCCTGCGCCGCGCGCGGCCTGCAGGCCGATCTGCGTTTGACGGCCGAGCCGGGTGACGCAAGGCAGATTGCCGCCGCTGCCGATTTGTCGCGCTATGACGCTGTGGTGGCCGCTGGCGGCGACGGGACGCTGTTCGAAGTGCTGAACGGCATGTACCCAAAACCCGCCGCCGAACGCCTGCCGCTGGGCGTCGTACCGATCGGCACCGGTAATGCTTTCGCCCGCCATATCGGCCTGCAAGCGGGAGACATCGACCGGGCATTCGACATCATCGCCGCCGGCCGCCGCCGCATGGTCGATATCGCCGAAATCGAACACGCCGCGGGGCGATGCTATTCGCTCAATATCACCGGACTCGGTTTCGCCACCGACGCCGCGCTGAGCGCCGCCCATTTCAAGGCCCTGGGCGGCCTCGCCTACAGCGCCGGCAGTCTGTTGAGAATGGTGAACCCGGCCGCCTTCACCGTGCGCTTCCACGCCGACGGTGAAGACATCACCTCGCCTTGCCTGCTGCTCGAGATCGCCAACACGCGCTACACTGGCAGCCGCTTTCTGATCGCCCCCGAAGCCCGGTTTAACGACGGCCTCCTCGATTGGATCCTGGTCAAGCCGATGCCCCGGCGCCGCCTGCTGCGGCTTTTCCCCAGTGTGTATCGCGGCCGCCACGTCGCCTATCCGGAAGTACTGACCGGCCGCGCCGGCGAAATCGAGATCCTTTCGCCGGCCGCTTACCCGCTGACCATCGACGGCGAAATCATCGGCCGCACACCCGCCCGCATCCGCTGCCTGCCCGGCGATCTCAGCCTATTGTGCGCCTGATCCTGCGCCGCCGGTAGGATCAACCCAATCGTTAGGTAAATTTTGCTCAAGTGGATATTCAAGATAGAATTCCGCCCGCCATTCGGCGAAGCGCCCCTGTTCGATCGCCAGGCGTATCTGCCGCATCAATTGCTGGTAATGGTGCAGGTTGTGGATGGTCGCCAGCCGCGGGGCGAGGATCTCGTTGCACCTGAAAAGGTGCGCCAGATAGGCGCGGCTGTAATGGGTGCAGGTGTAGCAAGTGCAGCGTTCGTCCAGCGGCCCGGTATCGGCGCGGTAACGAGCGTTGCGGATGCGCACGACGCCACCATGCGTGAACAGGTGGCCGTTGCGCGCGTTGCGCGTCGGCATCACGCAATCGAAAAGATCGACGCCGCGGGATACCGCTTCGACAATGTCCTCCGGCCGGCCGACGCCCATCAGATAACGCGGTTTCCCGGCCGGTAGCGCCGGAACCGTTTCGTCGAGAATGTGCAAGCGTTCGGCCGGGCTCTCGCCGACGCTGAGGCCGCCGATGGCGAGCCCGGCGAACGGCAGGGCCGCCAGCTCGCGCGCCGCGCTTTGCCTGAGCGCCGGATACATCCCGCCCTGTACGATGCCGAACAGCGCCGCCGGGTTGCCGGTGTGCGCCGCAAGGCAGCGTTCCGCCCAACGCTGCGTCAGGGACAGCGATGCGCGGGCTTGTGCTTCGCTTGCCGGGTAGGGGGTGCATTCATCGAAGGCCATGACGATATCGGAACCCAAGTCACGCTGCACCGCCATCGATTCTTCCGGGCCGAGAAACACCGGCGCACCATCGACCGGCGACTGAAAATGGACACCGGCTTCGCTGATTTTACGGCGGGCGGCCAGCGAAAAGACCTGGAAACCGCCGGAGTCGGTGAGGATCGGGCCGGACCAATGGATGAATTCGTGCAACCCGCCGTGTGCCCGGATCACTTCCATTCCCGGGCGGAGCAGCAAATGAAACGTGTTGCCGAGAATGATCTCGGCGCCGCTCGCCCGGACTTCTTCGGGGGTCATCGCTTTGACCGAGCCGTAGGTGCCGACCGGCATGAAGGCCGGCGTCTCGACCGCGCCGCGGGCAAACAGCAGCCGGCCGCGCCGCGCCCCATCGGCACAGCCGAGTCGTGCGAACTGCATCCCGGCTGGCGGGAGGGTGGGGCCCGGCCCGGCCGGGTGCGGCGCTGCCGCGTCGTCTGCTAACATGGAATACTCCTCAACCGGGGGTGTGGCCATGAACATCTTCAATTATGCTTTCAAATCGCTCGACGGCGCGCCGCTGGCGCTCGAACGCTGGCGTGGACAGCCGTTCTTGATCGTCAATACCGCTTCGGAATGCGGTTATACGCCGCAGTACGAAAAACTCCAACGGCTGCACGAAGACTACCGGCAGTCCGGTCTCGTCGTGCTCGGCATCCCGAGCAACGATTTCGGCGGCCAGGAGCCGGGCAGCGAAGAGGATATCGCCGAATTCTGCAGCAGCCGCTACCAGATCGGTTTCCCGATGACCGCGAAGTATTCGGTCAGCGGCGGCGAGGCGCACCGGCTGTTTATCGATCTGCTGAACGAGTTCGGGCCGGATGTCCTGCCGAAATGGAATTTTCACAAGTACTTTTTCAACCGGGCCGGCGATCTCGTCGAGCACTGGCCGTCGCGCGTCGAGCCCGACGACCCGGCTCTCACCCACGTCATCGAACAGAACCTGCAATCGTGGGTACTATGAGCCACCGCAGACGCGGCACGCCGGATCCGGTACGATCCGGCTGATCCGGAAAGCCGCGCCTCGCGCCTCGAACCGCAATAGCCGGCCGCACAGGACATCGCCGATCCCGGCGATGAGTTTGATCGCTTCCAGCGCTTGCAGGGTGCCGATCAGGCCCGGCACCGGGCCCAGAACACCGCGCTCGGCGCAACCGCCGCCGCCGGTGCCGGTCGGCGGATAGAGACACTCATAGCACGGGGCGCCGCCCGCCGGCCAGAACACCGTCACCTGCCCTTCGAACCCTTCGGCGGCGCCGTGGATCAGCGGCACGCCGGCGGCCACCGCCGCGCGATTGAGGGCGATCCGGGCGGCGAACGTATCGGTTGCGTCGATCGCCAAGTGGCATCCGGCAAGCATCTCGGCGGCGTTCTCCGGCGCGAAGAACACCGGCAATGCCTCGACCTCGATCGCCGAATTGACCCGGGCGAGATGGGCCGCCGCCGCCTGTGACTTGGATTTGCCGACGTCGTCTTCGGTATACAGAATCTGGCGGTGCAAATTGTCGAGTGCCACTTCGTCGGGATCGACGAGGCGCAACATGCCGACCCCGGCGCCGGCGAGATAACGCGCCGCCGGGGTCCCGAGACCGCCGAGACCGGCGATCAATACGCGGCCGGCCGCCAGCTTCGCCTGGCCGTCGGCGCCGAGTTCGGGCAACACCAGTTGGCGGGCGTACCGGGCGCGGGCGCGGGCCGTGAGCGTCATCGTTTGACGTGCTGCATGAGGCGCCGGCGTTTCGCGATCTGCCGCGCGGTCAACGGGTTGCGTTGACCGGCATAAGGGTTTTCGCCCTCTTTGAGGACGATCGCCAACGGCACGCCGGTCAGCTTGAATGCGCGGCGAAAATGGGCGGCGAGATAGCGTTTGTAGCTTGCCGGAACCGTGGCGGTCCGGTTGCCGTGGATGACGATGGTCAGCGGCCGAACGCCGCCGATATGGGCATAGCGCAGGCTGGCGGTACGCCCGCGGCTGAGCGGTGGCGGGTGGGCGGCCAGCGCCTCGGTCAACGCCGTGGTCAGCGCCTTGCTCGGCGGCGTCCGAGCGGCGGCCTGGGCGGCGCGTTGGACAGCGGCCATCAATTCGCCGAGACCGCTGCCGTGGCGCGCCGAGATCGGGATTTTTTCGACGTAATCGGCAAAACGGCAGCGGCGCTCGAGATCGCGCAAGAAGCGCCGCCGGTCGCTGGACGTCAGACCGTCCCACTTGTTGATGGCGATCACCAGCGCGCGGCCGTTGTCGAGCAGCATGCCTAAAAGACGCATATCCTGTTCAGCGGCGCCGTCGGCGGCGTCGAGCAGCAGCACCACGACATCGGCCTCGGCGATGACTTGCAGCGATTTGATCACGCTGAGTTTTTCCAGCGGATCGGCGACCCGCGCCCGGCGGCGGATGCCAGCGGTATCGATCAGCAGGTAATCTTGCCCATCACGCCCAAACGGCACGCGGATCACGTCGCGCGTCACCCCGGGGATGTCGGCGGTGAGCAGCCGCTCCTCACCGACCAGGCGGTTGATCAGCGTCGATTTGCCAACATTGGGCCGGCCCATAAAAGCCAGTCTGAGCGGCCGTTGCGCGGCCGGAGCCGGCCCCGCGGCCGGGGCGGCAGCCGGCAAATGCGCGGCGATCGCCGCGCCGAGGTCATCGAGGCCCTGGCGGTGCGCGGCCGAAACACTCACTACCTCGCCGAGGCCGAGCGCCGCGGCTTCAGCGGCGGCTGCGCTGTAACCCAACCCTTCGCATTTGTTCAATACCGGGATCAGCGGCTTGCCCAAGCGTCGGAGTTGGGCGGCCAAAGTCCGATCCGCGGCGTTCAAACCGGCCCGTGCATCGAACACGGCCAGCACCACCGATGCTTCAGCGAGCGCCGCAGCGACCTGCTCCTGGGCCAGCGCCTCGAGGCCTTCGGCGTCGTCGCTCAAGCCCCCGGTATCGACCAGCACATAAGGCCGGTCAGGGTCTTGAACCAGACCGTAGTGGCGATCGCGCGTCACACCCGGGCGGTCGGCGACCAGGGCCTCGCGGCTCCGGGTCAGGGCATTGAACAGCGTCGATTTGCCGACATTGGGCCGGCCGGCGATGACGACCACCGGCAGGCCGGGCGGCGGGGGTATGGTCGGCGCCGCACGCGGTGACCGCACGGCATGGGAAGTCATGAGCTAAAACCCGAGTAGTACGTAAATCAGCCTTATCGGCTCATGTTTAGATCGCGGCACCGGCGCGAAAGGCACTGAGGTTTCCCGCCGCGTCGATCTGGTAAAGCGTCGTGCCGACCACCAGCGGCGGAACAAATAACGGAGCGCCGATCTTGATGCGGGCGACAAATTCGCCGGTCTCGGCATCGAGCCAGTGGAGGAAGCCCTGCATATCGCCGACGGCGACATAATCGCCATAGAAGCTCGGCCGGGTCAAAACCCGGTTCTCCAGGCCGTCGCGCTTCCACAAGGTCGCCGCGTTCCGGCGGTCGATCAGCCACACCTGGTCGCTGGTATCGCTCAAGGTCAGGCGCGTGCGCGAGACATCGACACCGAGCGCCGTGCCGACGTCTTTGACCCACAACATGCGCCCCTGTTCGACGGCCAATGCCGCCAAGCGGCCGCGAACGGTGGAAACGTAAAGATCGGTGGCCACCATCGCCATGCTGCCGTCGATGTCCGACAGGCGATCGAGTTCGGTTCGCCCCTCGCGGTTGCTGACCGCCTGTTCCCAGGCCACCGCACCATCCTGCGCCCGGAGCGCGATCACCTCGCCGCCGTCATAACCGATAAACACTAGGCCGCCGCGGGCCAGCGGGTCGCCGTTGCCGCGCAGCGTCAGCAATGGCACACTGTGATCGTACAACCACAGCCGCGTGCCATCCGCGGCGTCGAACCCGAACACCCGGCCGTCAACACAGCGCACGATCACCACGCCGTCGTGCAGCAACGGCCGGGCCAGTACCTCGGAAGAAACCGGGGCCCGCCAGTTGACCGCGCCGCTTTCGGCGTCGAGCGCAAACAGTTCGCCTTCGAGTGTCCCGGCCAGGATCACGTTCTCGAACACGCCCAAGGTCGCAGAGATTTCCAGTTCGGTCGAAAAACGATGCGCCACGCGCCCCGTCTCGGCGTCGATGATCGAAATGCGACCACTACGATCGGCAATGAAGAGTCGACCGCCGCTGTAAACCGGCGCGATGCGCAACCCGGCCTTGCCGACACCGGAACCGGCCGAAGTGCGCCAGATGCGTTCGACCTTGAGCGTTGGGGTGAACTCGATGAGCGGCGCCGGGTCGCCTGGTTTTAGATCGCCGCCGTCGAACAGACCGCAACCGCCGAGCAGCAACGCGACACCTGATACGACGCCCAACGCCCTAAACAGGTTGTTGAAAAACGCCATCCTGGCGTTTTTCAACGTCGCTTGCGAAAGGCGCGACTTTCGCTGCGCTCCCGAGTTTTCGCTCCCAGTGGTGCGTCGAATGGGGTCGCGACGACCGAGCGAAACCGCAGGCGTAGCAGGGCCTACGTTGAGGATTTCGTGACCGAGGAGCGGCCGCAGGCGGCGTGCCAATGGGATGCGAAAATCGGTAGTTATTGTTTCGCGGACCCTAAGATCAATGGTCATTGCCGCCCTCCTCAGCGTCCGACTCAACCGCTTCCTGGGTGGCGGTCGCGCTGCCGGAATCGGTTGCCGGCTCGCCGGCCGTCGCCTGAGGTTCGCCGAGCGGCGTGGCGCGCAGCGCATCGTCAGTGGTCTTCGCCGGCGGCACGGCGCTCGCCAGCGCCTGCCACTTCATGTTCAGCAAACCGCGTTCGCTGGCGCTGAGGTCGAGCGCTTCACGGTAGGCGGCCAGCGCCTCTTCATCGCGACCCAACGCCGAATAAGCGTCACCGCGCGCTTCCGCGGCAAGCGCCGCGAGGGCCGATTCGGCGGGCACGTCGACCAGCAGTTCCAGGGCCCGCGCCGGCTGGCCGCCGGCGGTCAACAGCCGTGCCTGGCGCCAGGCGATCAGCGGCAGAAGCTCGCGCTGCACCGCCGTGCGGCGTAATTCGTCGAGGACGGCGAGCGCCTCATCCGGCCGCTCGCGGTCGGTGTAAGCGGCGGCCAGTTGCAGGCCGGCCAACGTCCGGTACAGATTTTTGCGGTATTCGCCAAGATCGGCGTAACCGGCGGCGGCGGCGTCGAGATCGGCACTGTCGAGGGCGTTTTGCACCACGGCGTACAAGCGGGCGGCATCGTAGTGCCGGTTGTCCTCCCGCAGTTGCCATTGCCGGTAGCCGAACACCGCGCCGATGGCCAGCGCCACCCCGATCAAAATGCCGCTGCCGTTCTCCTTGAGCCACGTCCTGACGCGCTCGCCTTGTTCCAAATCATCGTAAAGTTCAGTGGTCATTCGTCATCTCTACCCAATTTTTGCACACCAACTGTGAAACGGCCTGGGCGCGAAATCTACCCAATTGTTGCATAG
>JRYH01002305.1_pt1 | contig 19918 bp, 17 predicted proteins | sample 235351 | NCBI WGS metagenome assembly JRYH01 (sample SAMN03074221, study PRJNA261480) | activated sludge metagenome | biome: Wastewater Treatment Plant; feature: Wastewater; material: Activated sludge; isolation source: activated biomass of a wastewater treatment plant treating wastewater... ...
TCGGCCGCCTCGGCGACCCGGCGCGTGTCGTCGCGCTGCCCGGCCAGATGCCGGTCGAGCGCCGCCGCAATGGTCTCGACCTGGCCGTTGAGATTGGCGAGAAGGCCGGAGACCTCCTGCTGAAGCGGCCGGGCCGCGGCTTCGGCGATCCGTTCGACGGCAGTTTCGAGGCTGGCCGCGAGCTGCCGGTGCGAGCGCTCCAGCATGGCGGCGGTCTGGTGCGCCATCTCCTCGCGCGCGGTTGCCGTGATCTCCGCCAGGCGGCGCGCGTCCTCGTGCTGCTCCGCCAGGCGGCGGTCGACCGTCTCGACCATGTTGCCCGTCTGGGTGCTGAGCGTCGCCAGGACGCGGGAGACCTCCTGCAGCATGGGCCGGATCGCGTCGCCGGATAGGCTCTGCAGAGCGTCGTCGATCCGCGCGCTGATCTGGCGCTGCGACCGCTCCAGCATCGCCTCGGTCCNNGATGGATATCGAGGAAGATGTCGGCCTTGCTGCGATAGTAGTGATAGACGCGGCCCTTGGTGGCGCCGAGCCGGTCGGCGATGTCGTCGATGTCGCCCGCCCGTCCGGAAGAGAGCGGCGGGATCGGCTCGGCCGAGAGCACCGGCTCGCGGTCCCATTCGTTCAGCCGCCGCCGGTTGCGGCCGAGCCGGTCGAAGCGGCGGCCGAGCGTTTCCGCCCGCTGCCGGATGGTGGCGTTGACGAGGCGCGCGACGAGATCGATGAATCCCGCGACGACGACCGCGGTCACCGCCGAGAGCAGGCCGCGGGTCGCCGCGAGCTCCAGCCCCTTCGCCGGCCGCTGCAGGAGGTCGGTGCCGAGCAGATTGCTGATGGTCTGCGCGACCAGCGCGAAGAGGCCGAGGCAGAGGCAGATCAGGGCGAGGCCGCGAAACAGCGACGCGGCCGACTGATGCGCCACCAGGTCGGAGACGATGGCGCCGCGCTCCATGCTCGCCCGGCGCTGCGCCGCGCCATGGCTGTCGTCCGCTATGCCCACCAGGTCGAACTGCAGGAGAAGCTGCCAGGGCGACTGGCGCTCCGCCTCCGCCCGGAGCATGGCGAGGCGGGCGGCGGACACCTCGTCGGCCCCCGACTCGGCCGCTGCCGCCGCGGCACGGGCGAGAGAGGTGAGATGGGCGCCCTGCATCCAGGCGGCCAGGCTCAACGGGACGAAGCCCACGACGAAGGCGATGACGACGGCGAGCAGCAGCGCGTCGGCGATCCGCGTGGCGGGGACGGCGGCCGGAAGCGCCGCAGCCGGCGCGATCAGCCGCGACCAGGCCCAGAGCAGGTAGTCGGGGCCGAAGCTCAGATAGAGCCAGGCGGCCGCGACGGCGGCGAGCAGGGACGCCGCCATCCAGAGGCGGCGCGTCATGACGGCGAGCTCATATGGCCCACCCCCTGGGCTGCCGGCGATCCGCTCGGGCGACGCAGCTGTCCGGCCGGCCGCTCGGCGAGCTGCAGCGCCAGATCGCGGAACCCGAGCGGGGTGACGGCGCGGCCGCCGACTTCGCCGAAGAAGAAGTCGAAGTAGCGCTCGAAGCGATCGAGGAAGCGGTGCAGATCGGCGTCGCTCTGCACATAGGGCAGGTTGCCCGGCTGCATCGACGGGCTGTGATAGGTGAAGCTGAACAGGCGCACGCCGCATCGGAGCAGCGTGCGGGTCAGGCGGATCAGCTCGGCGATGTCGATGCCTTCGGGCGACAGCCGCACGCGGTCGAGCAGATGCAGCCGGGCGCAGACGCCGGGAAGGCGGAAGCGCATGCCGCCCGGCCGGGTCAGCACGCGGTGGAGCGACGGGCCGGTCTGGCGCAGCAACCCGGTGAAGCCGACGGTGAGCGGAATCTCCAGAAGCCGAGCGCCCGGGCCGCACCAATAGGGATCGACGCCGCAATGCGCGAAGTCCGGGCCGCCTTCCGCCGTGAAGTCGGCATGCGGCACGACGCTGGTGTCGATCAGATAGCCGTGCTCGACCAGCAGCCGCGCCGTGGCGGGCCCGACGCCGAACCGGCCGGCGCGATAGATCAGCGGGCGGATATGGAAGCTCGCCTCCACGGCCTCGGTCAGCCGGACGAGCTTCTCGCGCTCCATCTCGACCGGCAGGTTGCCGGGATAGGAATTACGGCTGTCGCTGATGTCCTCGACGAAGGGCGGATTCTCCCAGGGCTGCAGATGCGCCCCGATCACGCATTGGCCGTCGGCCAGCAGCTCCTGCAGGGGCTGCACGCCTTCCGGCTGGCTGGCCACGGCGTAGTCCACCACATAGGTCGGGATGATCCGGTATCGCTCGAAGATGCCGTGGGCGCGGATCTGGTGACGCACCGAGCGCACGCTGGTCGCCAGCCGCGAAAGCGGCTTGGCCCAGTCGAACTCCGCCTCGGTGTCGACCACCACCATCAGCAGCGGCGTATGGTCGGCCGGCAGCCGGACGAGAGTCGACGGGTTCGGGGCGAACAGGCTGTGCCGGTCCGCGCGCTCGCGCTCTCGGCCCTGGCCCGGCTCTTCCATCTGCGGCAGTACCATCGGATCTGGTATTGAAAGTTGACCTATCGCCGGCCCGTCAGCCTAGCCCAATTCCGTCGAGTTCACGAACCCGTTCGACCGCTCGCTCCGCACCCGGTTCACCGCCTTCTTAGGGGATTCTCGTTAAGGCGTGGTTGTGCCGGGCGGGAGAGAGACTACCGGAGTTCACCCGCTGTTACCCGGGAAAACGGGGCTCTTTCCGAAGGTGGAATGCTCCTCGATCCAGCGCGAGAGTTCGGCCTCGTCCACAATGCCGCCGTCGAGCAGGGCGAGGACGAGATCCTGGGTGACGATCGTATTCATCTCCTGCCCATAGCGCACAGGCGCAGTCCGAAACGGCAGCTTCACGATGAACGGCACGCGGCGGTCGATCCGGTTTCCCTGCGCATCGAGCGCCAGGGCGGGCATGTCCTTCTCGCCGTGATCGGCCGACACGATGACCGCGGTGCGCTCCCACAGCCCGCTCCGGACCAGGGTGCTGCGCAGCTCGGCCAAGGCGTGGTCCGCCAGGACCATGTTGTCGAAGCGGTCCGCGGTCTCGCCCGGCCGGAGGAAGCGGTCGGCCCGGCGGTTGAACACATTCGGACCGTGCGGGACCGGGTAGTGGGCGAAGACCAGGTCGATCTCCGGGTCCGCGGCGAGGGCCAGGGCGCGGGCGTGGATGGTCTCGTAGCGCAGGGCGCCGGCCCTGGCCTCGTCATCGGCCGGCGCCTCGTTCCAGGCCTGGTAGCCGCGGCGGATCACGGGCAGACGGTCCATGAGCGGCAGGCGGTAGACCAGCCCGACCACGTGCCGGACGCCCTCGCACGGCACCGAGCCGCAGGGCTCGGGGACGCCCTGGCGGTAGGAGACGGAGTAGCAGGACGCGAGGTCGCCGCTGAGGATCCGGCAATAGGGGTGGTAGTTGCCGACCAGGGCGGCGTCGAGCTGGCGCTCCCGCGCACGGGAGAAGACGTTGGGCTGGCGCCCCCAGCGCTCCGGCTCGTCCTGATCGGCAAAGCGCAGCCACAAGCTGTTGGCCGAGCTGGGTTCTGCGCGCGCGACGAGGCGGCCGGTGAGCAGCGCCGGGATTGAGACGATGGTCCAGCCGGCCGGCGCATAGGCTTGATCGGCCGCGAAGCTTTCCTGGCGCAGCGCGTCGAAGGCGGGAAGCGAGACATCGTCGGGCCGCGTCTCGAAGGTGAGCTCCTGGTCGAGCTGGTCGAAGATGATCCAGAGCACGCGCGGCCGCTCCGCGGCCGTGGTGCTCGTCGCCGGCTCTGCCAGAGCGGTCGGCTCGTAGAGCGAATCCCGGCCGCCGAGCACGACCCAGGCGCCCTGTCCGAAGGTCATGACCGCATAGGGAAGGAAGATCAGCAGGGCGATCTGGGCGGCGCGGCTCGGGCGCTCCGAGCCGCGCAGCGTCAGCCAGATCCCGGCGAGGATGCCGAGGGCGGCCAGGACGATCGCCGCCTTGCCGGCGAGCCCGACCGGACCTCCCGCGAGGGCTTCGTCCAGGTTCGTCCGGACGTGATTGAGCGGGATCAGCAGAGCCGCCAGGAACGCCGCCCGGGCGAGGCGGTGCAGCAGGCTCCCCTCGGACCGCCCTGCGAGATGGCTGCCCGCCCACAGCACGGCCGTCAGCAGCAGGACGTCGAGCGCGGCCGCGAGGATCGCCCGGTCCGCGGCCGGCGCGTCGTAGTAGTACTCGTTGGCGTAATGCAGCGCCTCCTGCCAGACCGGATAGAAGATCAGGTTGGCGAGGGAGAGCGCGACGAAGAGGTGGCGCAGACCCCCGCGGCGCTGCGCGACCGAGCCTTCGATCTCAGCCGCCGCCATGGCGGCGCGACTCGAACCGGACGAGGCAGCGCCCGGACGCCGAAATCGTGGCGCGCTCGACGATCTCCGCCTCCGCCTCCAGGAAGCTCAGGAAGGGCTCCTCGCCATAGTCCGGGAAGATGTCCTTCCGCAGCTGCAGCAGGCGCTGGACCATCGGATCGGATTTCGGGACGAACTCGATGACGCCGCAGGGGGCGAGGCCGACGAGCCAGCGCACCACGTCGCGCAGCGGCACGTTGGCGCCTATCGCCAGGTGATGGATCAGCGCCAGGCCGATGACGGCGGCGGCCCGCGCCCGGTCGGCGAAGCCGTGGCGCTCCGACTGGGCCCAGCCCTGGCTCGGCGAGGGGTTGGTGGCATCGAGATAGAGCGGCTGGAAGCTGAGCCTGGCGCTGCGCGCGCGCTCGAAGGCCCGGTCGAGCGCGCCCTGGTCGGCGTCGAAACCGACCACGTAGCCGGCCCCGGCCTCGAGGGCGACGACGGAGTAGTCGCCGGTGTTGCAGCCGACGTCCCAGAGCAGGGCGGGCCGCGTCTCCGCCACGAACCGGCGAATGAAGGCCGCCTTCGCGTCCCGCTCCGCGGCGTCGTAGCTGGTCGTCTCGGCATAGTCCTGCCAGACCGTCTTGGTGCCCCGCTTCGGCTCGAAGCCGGCGATCCAGTCGCGCAGGCCGGTCAGCATCCGCCGGTAGTTCTCCTTCGGCAGCCTGGCCTGGCGGATCTTGCCCGCATCGAGCTTCGCGCCGGCGCGCTGGCCCGCCCGGTTCAGCGATGCCGGCAACACCACATGGGTGAGGAGCTTCGGGCTCAGCTTGCGGCGCAGCGGCAGCAGGGCGGCGAGGTCCTGCGCCGGGATGCCGTTCAGGCTGCCGCGATACCAGGGCTGATGCGGCACGCCGAACAGCACGGTGAGCAGAAGCGGGTTCAGGAACTGCTCGCAGAACTGCCGGTGGCCCGTCCAGAACTCGCCCTCCACGTAGCGCCGGAACGACAGCGTGTCGATGAAGACCGGACGGCTGCCGATGAACTGCACGTTGAAGGCGGAGGCATCGGACAAGGTGATGCCGTGCCCGAGCGCCTTCAGCTGGATGTGGAGGTGGAGCAGGGCGGCGGCCTTGAGCGCGGCGAAGGACCACTCGTAGGGGTAGGACACGAAGCGGAGCGGCTCGTGCTCGAGCACGTAGCGTGCGCCCGCGGCCGCGTCGCCGAGCCCGTGCGAGTCCACGCGCTCGCTGCCCACCAGCTCGCCCGTGCCGATGAGCTCGCGCAGGAAACCGGAGGCCTCGGCATATTCGTAGTCGTCCGCCGCACAGTCGTTCACCGTGCGGAAGATGCGATTGCCGAAGCGGATGACTCGGCCGGCCGGGTCGCGGAACGAGCCCGGCTCGGCCAGGGGAAGCGATGCGTCCGTCAATGCTGGCCGCGGCCGCGCTGTTCGTTGTCCTCGGCCGCCCTCGCCTCGACGGCCACGTTGCGCCGGCCGCCGAACAGCAGGTCCTTCAGGCGCTGCCAGTACAGCTTGCCGACCACCAGCGCGCCCGCGACGCCGCCGAGCAGGAGCTGCAGCAGCATGCTGCCGGTGCCCGGATCGAGATAGGCGAAGGCGTCCCTGCTGAAGGAAAGGGCGGCGACGGCGACGATCGAGAAAAGCCAAACCCTGTACATGCAACCCCCTGTCGAAGAGGAGCGCCGAGACCGTCTCAACGTCGATTGTTTATATCAACGATCTCACGCCGCTGTCATGCGGCGGGAACCGTATTGCCACATCCGCGCAATCGATTTGCAACAGGAATTTTTGTGGCCTCTTCGGGAACTCACTGAAAATCCAGGCGTTTGCAGGCCCTCGCTGGATCGCCATATCGAAGCGGCTGGCCCGGCTAGCCCACCGAAATCCGCAGCCGCCGCAGCAGCGACTCCGTGTCGATCCCGCCATGCCGGGTGATCACTGCGCGGAGCTCTTCGGCGAGGGGGGAGTCGTTTCGGATCAGGAAGATGTCGTGGCGCTGCGGCGGCTGGTCGGGCCGGTCGCTGACGAAGCTGAACGGCACCCAGTAGAGCGCGTAGTCGTAGCCGGCGCCGATCAGGATGTTCCGCGTCTGACCCGCCCATGACTTCTCGTGGCTTTCCCGGAAGGCGCGGAGCTCCGTGCGCCGGATGTCGTCGAAGCCGTGGACGACGATGAGGTCGGGGGCGAGCTCGCGCACATCCTCCGGCGAGATGACGCGGCTGGCGAATTCCGGGGTGTTGAGCCCCCAGGAATCGATCGCGGTCCAGCGCGCCTCGAAGGGGAAGCGGCCGGCCTCGGTCACCAGCATCGTGCCCTTCGGCAGGCCGCGCAGCGCCACGGCGAGGCGGATGACGTTGTCGTAGCGCGACGTGGCGACGGCGAAGTTCGCCGAGCTCACGCCGAGCGCCACCGCGGCGAAGGCCGCCAGCACGTCGAGCCGGAGCCGGATCCTGCCCGGCGCCGGAAGGCGCAGCAGCAGGACGAGGGCGAGGAGGTAGAGCGGCGCCTGGAAGCGGTAGCCCGCATTCGCGTATTGCGCGATCGCCGCGTAGAAGACGAAGGCGACCGCGGCCGTCAGCACCAGCGCGGCATGGGCGCGCAGGAACGCCGCGAGCTGGCGAAGCTCCAGGAAGAGCGCCGCGGCGAACAGGACGAGGAGCGGCGGCTGCAGCAGCGCCCGGATGTTGTGCTCCAGGCTCTCCAGGTGAAAGAGTCCGAACAGCGCCGCCTGCTCGACGGTCTTCACGTAGAACGGCAGCGGAAACAGCATGCCGAAATAGCTGTAGCGCCAGGCGAAGTAGAGCAGGCCGGGAAGGAGCAGCGTCCCGGCGAAGAGTAGCCAGCTGCGGGCCGACCGGCGCGAGCGCCACAACACGACCAGGGTGAGCGGCGCGGCGAAGACGAAGCCGTCCGGCCGGGCGAGGCAGGTCGCCAGGGCCGAAAGATAGAATCCGGCGTCGTTTCCGCGGAGGAAGCAGAGCAGCATCAGGCTGAGCGGGGCGAGAAAGAAGAACACCCCGAAGCCGAACATCGCGGCCACCAGATAGGTGGTGCCGAGCAGAAGCGTCGCCGTTGCGGCGCCGAGGACCAGCCGGACGCCGCGCCCGCCGCCGCCGATCGCTTCCAGCGCCAGGGTGTACAGCACGGCGAAGCTGCCGCCGGCGGCGACGGCGGAGACCGCGACGGAGGCCATCTCCACGGACATGCCGAGCCGGACGAGCCCGGCCAGAACGACCATGAACAGGAAGTCGGTCGCGCCCTCCGTGGGCGGGCCGCCCGGGTAATAGGAGATGACCCCGGTCTCCGCCAGGTTCACCGCGTAGGCGTACAGGATGTAGGCGTCGTCCGAGTGATAGACGATCTCGCGGGCGACCAGCAGGCCGATGCCGAGGAAGGCCGCGGCGACGATCGCCACGCCGATGGCGAGGCCGGGATCGAGCAGCTGCCGGACGCGGCGCCGCGCGTCCTTTCCTGCCGAGCCGAAGGACACCACCTCGCGGGGCTCCGTTCTCGCCGGGACGACGCGCCGGCCGCCGGTCAGGCGCGGCCGTACTGGTCGTCGAGCCGCACGATGTCGTCCTCGCCGAGATAGCTGCCCGACTGGACCTCGATCAGATGCACGGGCTCGTTGGTGCGGTTCTCCAGGCGATGGACCGTTCCGACCGGGATGTAGGTCGACTGGTTCTCGCGCAGGTCGAACACGTCCTCGCCGCGGGTGACGGTGGCCGTGCCGCGCACCACCACCCAGTGCTCGGCGCGCTTGGCGTGCTTCTGCAGCGACAGCCGCGCGCCCGGCTTCACGATCAGGCGCTTCACCTGAAAGCGCTCGCCGGCATCGACGGATTCGTAGGATCCCCAGGGGCGATAGACCCGGCGGTGATGCTCGCGCTCCGAGCGCCCGGCCGCGGCCAGGCGGTCGACCAGGATCTTGACGTCCTGCGCCCGGTCGCGCGAGGCGACGAGCACCGCGTCGTCGGTGTCGACGACGATCGCGCCCTCGAGCCCGAGCACGGCCACCAGCCTGCCGTCCCCGCGGATATAGCTGTCGCGCGTGTCGGCCAGGATGACGTCGCCGGAGACCACGTTGCCGTCCCCGTCGCGCGTCAGGTTCTCCCAGAGGGCGTCCCAGGAGCCGACGTCGCTCCAGGCCATCTCGGCCGGGACGACCGCGGCGGCGTCCGTCTTCTCCATGACGGCGTAGTCGATCGAGATCGAGGGTGCGGCGGCGAGCGCCTCGCGGTCGAGCCTCAGGAAATCGAGATCCTGCGCGGCGGCGTCGAGGGCGCGGCGCACGGCCTGCAGCACCGCCGGGGCGTGGCGCTCCATCTCCGCGATCAGCCGGTCGGCCCGGAACAGGAACATGCCGCTGTTCCAGACATACCGCCCGTCGGCCAGATAGGATTCCGCGGTCGGCCGGTCCGGCTTCTCGACGAAGCGGTCGACCCGGCAGCAGCCTTCGGCATCGGGGAAAGCCGCGCCGCGCAGGATGTAGCCGTAGCCGACCTCCGGCCGGGTGGGCGTCATGCCGAAGGTCACCAGGGCGCCGCTCCGGGCGGCCGGCGCGGCGCGATCCACCGCCGCCAGGAAGCTGTCGCGATCGCCGATATGGTGGTCGGACGGCAGCAGCATGAGGAGCGCGTCGGGCGTGGTCGCGGCGACCAGCAAAGCGGCGGCCGCGGCGGCCGGCGCGGTATTGCGCGCGATCGGCTCCAGCAGGATGCGCGAGGGCGCCGCCCCGATGGCGCGCAGCTGCTCGGCGACGATGAAGCGATGCTCGTCGTTGCAGACCAGCAGCGGCGCGGCGAAGCGGGCGGGGTCGGAGACCCGGCGCGCCGTCTCCTGCAGCAGGCTGAGCTCCGAGAGGAGCGGCATGAGCTGCTTCGGATAGGCGGACCGCGACAGCGGCCACAGCCTGGTGCCGGCGCCGCCGGATAGAATGACCGGGTGGATCATCGTGGCCCCAACTTCCCGCCCGGCCGCCGACGCAGGATCGCTGCGGCTCCGGCGGTCCGGACGCTTGATCTTAGCACGGCGGCCCCGGGCGCCGCGCGGCTCATACGCCGTAGAACTCCCGGTACCACTCGACGAATCGGGCGACCCCCACCTGCACGGACGTCGAGGGCTCGTAGCCGACATCCCGGGCCAGGGCCGTGGTGTCGGCGAAGGTGGCGGCGACGTCGCCCGGCTGCATCGGCAGGCGGTTCAGCACGGCCGACCGGCCGAGGCAGGTCTCCAGCGTCCGGACGAACTCCATCAGCTGCAGCGGCTGGCCGCGGCCGATATTGTAGATCCGGAACGGCGCCACGCCGCTGCGGTCCGGGTCCGGATGCGGGCCTTCGGCGCTCCAGGACGCGTCCGGCGCGGGCGGCTTGTCCGACACCCGCACGACGCCTTCCGCGATGTCCGCGATATAGGTGAAGTCGCGGGTCATATCGCCTTCGTTGTAGACGTCGATCGGCTCGCCGGCGAGGATCGCCTTGGTGAAGCGGAAGAGCGCCATGTCCGGACGGCCCCAGGGGCCGTACACCGTGAAGAACCGCAGGCCGGTGGTCGGCAGGCCGTATAGATGGCTGTAGGAATGCGCCATCACCTCGTTCGCCCGCTTGGAGGCCGCGTAGAGGCTCAGCGGATGGCCGACGCCCTGCGTCTCGGCGAAGGGCATCGAGCGATTGGCGCCGTAGACGGAGCTGGTCGAGGCATAGACGAGATGCCGGACGCGCGCCGCCCGGCAGCATTCCAGGACATTGGCGAAGCCGACGAGGTTGCTGTCGACATAGGCGCGCGGGTTCTCCACGCTGTAGCGGACACCCGCCTGCGCCGCCAGATGAATGACGGTGGTCGGATTGCTGCGGGCGAAGGCGGCGTCGAGGGCCCCGCGGTCGGCGATGTCGATGCGGATCTCCGTGAACCGCGTATCGGACTTCAGCCGCGCGAGCCGGGCTTCCTTGAGCCGCACGTCGTAATAGTCGTTGACGACGTCGACCCCGGTGACCCTGTCGCCCCGGGCGAGCAGGGCCTCCGCGACGTGGTACCCGATGAACCCGGCGGTGCCGGTAACCAGAATGCTCATGCGTCCAGCCGTTCCTACACCGGCCGCCGTGCGCCGGCGCGACCGTCTGGGATGACCCGGGGAGCGGAGGTTGAAGCGCTCCGCAGCCATTGAGGTATCGCGCCGCGATAATGGCTTGCGCGACAGCATCGAACAAGCGGCCTAGAATAGGGTTAACGGCGCGGGCGGCGCGCGCCCGGAGTCCGGCATCGGCGAGGGCGGGAGTGGATAGGAAGATCTGGCTGGGAGGGCTGACCACGGCGGCCTGCCTCGCGGCGACGGTCCCGTCCCTGGCCGGGTCGCTGGAAAGGCTGACCGGTTATGCCGACCTGCGCTTCGGCCTGACGGTCGAGGAGGCGAGCGCCCTGACCGGAGCCGCCCCCAGCACGGCCGAGGGTGGCGCGCTGATCGAAACCAGGGAGACCTTGGTCGGGCGGCCGGCGGTCCGTCAGCTCTGGTTCCGGGAGGGAAAACTGTCCCGCATCGTCTTCCGCTGGACCGTCGAGGACAGGGCCGATCCCGAGCTCTGCCAGGCGTTCTTCAAGCAGCTGGCCGACGTCGTCGCCGGCCGGTACGCCAAGCCGGTCCAGGGACCGACCGAGATCACGGCCGGCAAGGAGTTCACCGGCGGCGCCTTCTGGGCCTTTCCGGACGGGGCCAATATCGGCCTGTCGGCGAGCTATGCCCCGCGCGGGTCGGACGGGCGCGCCTGCCAGGCCATGCTGAGCTTCCGGGCCGCACCGGGAAGGGAGGCGGGCGGCTGACATCGGGCGCGGGCCGACGGTCCAGGTCTCGACGCTCCCCGATGCCGACGGCGCAGACGCTGTAGATTCCGTTGCAGGGCTGTGCGTTGCCCTGCCGATCGATTCCCCGAACATGGCTTCGCGTAATGACGAGCGAACCCGCACGGAGCGCCGCGATGGACGAGACCGGGTTGATCCGACTGCGCAGTATCGCGGTGACGCGCCGTCGCCTCGGCATCGGCGCGGCCGCCCTGGCGGGACTGGCGACGGCGGGACTCCACGGCCGTCCGGCGCGGGCCGCCGCGCATGTCGCCTATCTCGGGTGGCAGGGCTACGACGCGCCGCTCCTCGCCGACGACGCGCTGCAGGCCGCGGGCATCACGCTCGACACCGCCTATATTGGCCGCGATGACGAGATCCTGGCCAGGCTGAACACCGGCGGCGTCGGACAGATCGACATCGTCACGCCGGACATGGGCTACATACCCGCCCTGATCGCCGCCGGGCTCATCGATCCGATCGACGAGCCCCTCGTGCCGAACCTCGCGCGGATCATGCCCCTGTTCCGCGACCAGCCCGCCATCCATGCCGGCGGCAGGCTCTATGCCGTCCCGTTCACCTGGGGCTCGGCTCCGATGCTCTACGACCCCGCGGCCCATCCGATGCCGCCGGCATCCTGGAAGGATCTGCTGAAGCCGGACTATGCCGGCAGGATCGGGATGATGGACGATCCGCTCGGCAACACGATGCTGGCCGCCCTGATCGTGACCGATGCCCGGTCGGCGACTCTGCTGACGCGCGCGGAGCTCGAGGCCGCCGTCGACTTCCTGATCGAGATGAAGAAGCAGTCCCGGCTGGTGGCGGGGAGCTGGAGCGAGCTGGCCGACGCGCTGTCGCGCAGCGACATCACCGTCACCTTCAGCGGCTGGGAGGCGATCCAGAAGTTCTGCGCGGACAAAGGAAAGGCCGTCGAGCACAGCTATCCGGCGGAAGGCACCTTCGCCTGGATCGACAGCTACTGCGTGGTCAGGGATGCCCCGAACCGCGAGGCGGCGCATGTCCTGGCGAACCAGATCATCGGCGTGCCGGCGCAGATCAGCCTGGCCGAACAGGCGCTCCAGGCGATCGTCAACACCGAGGCGATCGCCGCGCTGGAGCCGTCGCTCCGCGTGCTCTATCCCTATGACGACATGGAGAGCTTCGGGCGGAAGGCGCAGTTCTTCGCCTTTCCGCCGCTGGACTCCGACGGGCGCCACGCGACCTATGCCGAATGGATCGCCGAGTACGAGCGCTTCAAGAGCCGCTAGGGCGGCAGGGCCGCGGCCGGGAAGCCTCCGCGCTTGACGATCGCCGGCGGAGGCTCCACAGAATGTGTCGGCATATCGACGCCTGAAGTCCGGGGGAAGCATGACGGCGCAACGGCCAGACGCATCGCAGCGCGTCTCGGTGCACGGCCACGAGGTCGTGACCTACAGCTACGGCAGCGGGGAGGAGGTGCTGTTCCTGCTGAACGGCGGGCCCGGGCTGCGGCGCCTCCGACCGGCCGAAGGACAAGTCCCTCTGGACCATCACCCGCTATGTCGAGGAGGTGGAGACGGTGCGCAAGGCGCTGGGCCTCGGCAAGATTCATCTGCTCGGGCATTCCTGGGGCGGCTGGCTCGGCATCGAATACGCGCTCACCCATCTCGATGCGCTGAAGACGCTCACCCTCTCGAACACCTGCGGGGACATGCCGCATCTGATCGGCGAGCTCAACCGCCTGCGCGACGCGCTCGGCCCGGAGACGGTCGCGATGATGCAGCGCCACGAGGCCGAGGGCACGCTCGACCACCCGGAATACAAGGCGGCGATCACGATTCTGAACTACCGGCACGTGCTGCGGCTCGACCACTGGCCGGACTCGGTGAACGCTTCTCTCGACGACTGGAACATGGATGTCTACGGGACGATGCAGGGGCCGAACGAATTCCTCTATGTCGGCAACCTGAAGGACTGGAACCGCATCCCCGACATGCACCGGATCACCGTGCCGACCCTGGTGCTGGTGGGGCAGCACGACGAGCTGCCGCCGTCCTGCGCGCTGCGGATGCACAACGTCCTGCCGGAGTCCGAGCTGCACGTCTTCAGGAACAGCTCGCACATGCCGCTCTACGAGGAGCCCGAGGCCTATTTCGGCGCGCTCGCCCGGTTCCTCGCCGCCCGCCGCGGCGGCTGACCGCCCGGCCGCGTTCGATGCCGCGTTTGACCACCTCCGGGCCCGGCCCTATCCTCCGAGGGTCGGGACTGGGGTGATCGCCCGATGCATGATCTCATCGACCGCTTCACGGGAAAGCTCGACGCCGCCGGCGACGTGGACGGCTGCCTCGACGCGCTGCTCGAGAGCGTCCAGGAGCTCGGCTTCACCTCCCTGATCTACGATTTCGCGCCGGTCCCGCGATCTCCGGACGGCACGATGATCGTCCCCAACATCCTGCGCATCCGCAACGTGCCGGAGAGCTTCGTCGAGCTCTGGTGCCGCGACGGATATTACGGCATCGACCCCGTGCAGCAGATCTGCCTCGACTGCTCCATCCCGTTCGTCTGGTCGCATTTCACGAACGATAAGAGCATCTTGGAACGTCCGCTTCGGCGCGAGCATCAGCCCGTGGTCAGCTATCTCAAGGACACGCGGCTGACCTGCGGCGCGACCGTGCCGATCCATATGGCGGACGGCGCGCTGGCGACGATCACGGCAATCCGGATCGATTCCGAGCGGGATTTCCTGGGCGATGCGCGCCTAAGGCTCGGGACGCTTTCGATGCTGGCGCAGCATCTGCATGGCGCCGTGTATGGCCGCCTCGACAGGCGCAGCCGCCGCTCCGCGGCGGTCCGGCTGACCGAACGGGAGATCGAGTGCCTGCGCTGGGCGGCCGAGGGCAAGACCGCGCAGGACATCGCCGTCATCCTCGACCGCTCGCTGGCGACCGTGTGCCTGCATCTGAGCAACGCGGCGCGCAAGCTCGATGCGGAGAACCGGGCCCAGGCGATCGCGCGGGCGGCGCATTACCGGCTTCTCGGCCCCGACAGGTGACCCTCTACTAGCAGTTCTGCTAGTTGCCGGCCGCCGGCCGCGGTCCCTACGATCGTCGGAATCCGGAAAGGCCGACGGGAGACGGGGATCGATGGCGAAGCCGCAGGCAGCCGCCGGCACGGCCGAGCGACAGCCCGACGACATCGTCGAGGTCGCGGTGCACGGGCATCGCGTGACCGTCTACAGCTTCGGCCGCGGCGACGAGGTCCTGTTCTGCCTGAACGGCGGGCCGGGGCTGCCCTGCGACTATGTTCGGGACAGCCACAGCGTCATGGCCGATCGCGGCTATCGGGTGGTGATTCACGACCAGCTCGGGACCGGCCGATCCGACAAGCCCAAGGACAACTCCCTCTGGACCATCGCCCGCTACGTGGAGGAGGTGGAGATCGTCCGCAGGGCGCTCGACCTCGGCCGGGTGCACCTGCTCGGCCAGTCCTGGGGCACGTGGCTCGGCTTCGAGTACCTGCTCACCTACCCGGACGGGGCGAAGACCTTCACCTGCGCCAACGGCACGGGAGAAGTGCCGCTGCATCTGCAGGACCTCGCGCGGCTGCGCGCGGCGCTCGGCTCCGAGACGGTGGCCATGATGGCGCGGCACGAGGCGGAAGGCACGACCGATCATCCGGAATACCAGGCCGCCGTCACCATTCTCGACTATCGCCATGTCTGCCGGCTGGACGAGCGGCCGCCGCCGCTCCGGCGCTCGCTCGACGGCATCAACATGGACGTGTACGGCACGATGTGGGGTCCGAACGAGTTCACCTGCACCGGCAACCTGCGGAACTGGGACCGCCTTGCGGACCTGCACCGGGTGAGGCAGCCCGTGCTGGTGGTTTGCGGCATGCACGACGAGCTGACGCCGGACAGCAGCGCCCGGGTGGCGCGCGCGCTGCCCGACGCCCGTCTGAAGGTGTTCAAGGACTCGTCGCACATGCCGTTCTTCGAGGAGCCCGAGGCCTATTTCGACACCCTCCGGGCCTTCCTCGACGCGCATCGGGGATGAAGGCTCGCACAATCAAGAAACCGAGACAGACAGAGAGAAGGAGCGTCCGATGAGACACCGGACTTTCACGGCCAGGCTCGCAGGCGGGCTGCTGGCCGCAGCGCTGCTGGCGGTCTCGGCCGGCGCGGCGCTGGCCGACAACGTGCTGAGGATCGCGCGCGAGCAGGACAGCACGACGTTCGACCCGATCTTCACCATCCTGGCGCCGGACGTCTGGGTGCTGAACCAGTTCTACTCGACGCTGGTGCGTGCGAACGCCGACGCCACGGATATCGTGCCGGACCTGGCGGAGAGCTGGGAGATCGCGCCGGACGGCCTCACCTACACCTTCCACCTCCGTGACGCCAAGTTCTCCGACGGCACCGAGGTGAAGGCGAGCGACGTCGCCTTCAGCCTGGCACGGGTGCGCGACGAGGAAGCCTCGCCGATGCGCTCGCTCTACCAGGTGATCAGCGCGATCGAGGCGCCGGACGACAGGACCGTCGTCCTGAAGCTCGAGCGGCCCTATACCCCGCTCATGTCGGCCCTCGCCATGTTCGCCGCCTCGATCGTGCCGGAGCACGCGGTGAAGGAGCATGGCGAGGCGTTCGGCGAGAACCCGGTCGGCTCCGGCGCCTTCGTCCTCAAGGAGTGGCGCCGCGGCGACCGCGTCGTGCTGGAGCGCAACCCGCATTACTGGGAGGCCGGCCTGCCGAAGCTCGACGGCATCGAGTGGATCTACGTGCCGAACGACAACACCCGGATGCTCAAGCTGACCGCCGGCGAGGTGGAGGCTGCGACCTTCGTGCCCTGGAACCAGATCAAGGACTTGCAGGGCGATTCCAACATCAAGGTGCAGCTCGACAAGTCGACCCGGATGGATCACATCCTGGTCAATCACGACCATGCGCCGCTCGACAACAAGGACGTCCGGCAGGCCCTCAACATGGCGATCGACCAGCAGGCGATCGTCGACGTGGTGACCTTCGGGTACGGCACGCCGGCGAACTCGTTCTTCCCGCTCGACGGCATGTACTACAACCCGGACAACCCGAACTACCCTTATGACCCCGAGAAGGCCAAGGCCATGCTCGAGGCGGCGGGCGTGGAGGATCTGAGCCTCGATTTCGTGCTGGTCTCCGGCGATTCGGCGCACGACCAGATCGGCGTGCTGGTCAAGGACCAGCTGGCCAAGGTGGGCGTCGACGTGAACATCGTGAAGATGGAAGGCGGCCAGCAATGGGACGCGCTCATCGCCGGGGAATACGACATCGGCGTGATGTGGTGGGTGAACGACATCTTCGACCCCGACCAGAAGGCGCAGTTCTGCGTCTCGGGCGACCCGGAGAACCGGTCCTACTACACGAACTACAAGAACCCGAAGGTGACCGAGCTGGTCACGGCCGCGGCCGTCGAGCTCGACCCGGCCAAGCGGAAGGAGATGTATTACGAGATCCAGCGCCTGGCGAAGGACGACGTGCACTGGATCGATCTCTACTACAGCCCGTTCCGCAACGCCTCGCGCGCGAACGTGCACGGCTTCGTGCAGAACCCGCTCGGGCGCTACATGCTGGAAACCGCGTATATCGAATAGGCTGAGGGCGACGGGGGCGCCGGGCCGGCAGCGGTCCGGCGCCCTTCGTCTGTCCGCGGACGGGCGAGAGGGAGCCATGTGGGACGATCGCAAGCCGGACCAGGTGATCCGGGTGCCGGTGGAAGGCCACGAGGTCGCGGCCTACAGCTTCGGCAGCGGCGAGGAGGTGCTGTTCCTGCTGAACGGCGGGCCGGGCCTGCCCTGCGACTATCTGCGGGATTCCCATTCCTGGCTCGCCGATCGCGGTTATCGCGTCGTCGCCTACGACCAGCTGGGCTGCGGCGCCTCCGACCGGCCGTCCGACCGGTCGCTCTGGACGGTGCCCCGCTATGCGCAGGAGGTGGAGGCGGTGCGCCGGGCGCTCGGCCTCGGCAAGGTGCATCTGCTCGGCCAGTCCTGGGGCAGCTTCCTGTCGATCGAGTACACCCTGACCTTTCCGGGCAGGATCAAGACCCTGACTCTCGCCGACGGGGCAGGGGACATCCCGCATCTCGTCTCCGAGCTCCACCGCCTGCGCCGTGCCCTGGGACCCGAGACCGTCGCCATGATGGCCCGGCACGAGGCGGAGGGGACGCTCGACCACCCCGAGTATCAGGCGGCGATCACGATCCTCAACTACCGCCATGTCTGCCGGCTCGACGAGTGGCCGGCCCCGGTCAGGCGCTCGCTCGACGACTGGAACATGGAGGTCTACGGCACCATGCAGGGGCCGAACGAGTTCACCTTCACCGGCAACTACAAGGACTGGAGCCGCCTGGCCGACCTGCACCGGATCGAGGAGCCGACCCTGATCCTCTGCGGCCTGCACGACGAGTTGACCCCGGCCTGCTCCATGCGCATGCACCAGGCCCTGCCGAACGCGCGGATACGGGTGTTCAAGAACAGCTCCCACATGCCATTCTTCGAAGAACCGGAAGCCTATTTCGGGGAGCTTGTGGAGTTCCTCGATGGCCATCGCGGGGCAGGGACGGCTTGAGCGCTGGTGAAGGGACTCGCTGACAGATCGGCCGCGCAAAGGCGGCCCGGAGCTGGAGCCGGAGCGGAGCGGACGTCATCGGTCGCGGCGGGGCGGCCGCGCTGATGGAGCGCTTCCGCTTCGTCCTCTATCGGCCGATCCAGCTCATTCCCGTGCTGTTCGGGGTGAGCGCGGTGAGCTTTCTGCTGGTCCGGTCGATCCCGGGCGATCCGGTGCGCATCCTGCTCGGCACAAGGGCGAGCGCCGAGGTGATCGCCAAGGTGCGCGCCCAGTACGGCCTCGACGAGCCGCTGCTGCTGCAATACGTGTACTTCCTCAAGAACCTGTTCGCCGGCGAGTTCGGCCGCTCCATCATCTTCAAGGTGCCGGTGCTCGAGCTGGTCTCCCAGCGCATCGCGCCGACGCTCTTCCTGCTCGGCTATGCCGTGGTGCTGGCGGTGGCGATCGCGGTCAGCCTCGCCGTGGTGGCGGCGCTCAACCGCGGGCGGCTCGCCGACCAGCTGGTGCGCATCTATTCGACGGCCGGGCTCGGCCTGCCGGCGTTCTGGCTCGGCATCGTCCTCATCATCCTGCTCAGCATCAAGCTCGGCTGGTTCCCGGTCTCGGGCTATGGCGAGACCTTCCTCGAGCATCTCCACCATCTGTTCCTGCCCTCGTTCACCATCGCGCTGGCGCTCTCCCCGGTGCTGATCCGGAACCTGCGCGCCAGCCTGATCGCGGAGATGGACTCGGACTACGTCAGCGCCGCGCGGTCGCGCGGCATATCGGAAGGCCGCATCTTCCGCCGCCACGTCTTCCGCAACTCGCTGATCCCGACCATCACGCTGCTCGGCGTCAATCTCGGCTGGCTGATCGGCGGCACGGTGGTGATCGAGCAGGTCTTCTCGGTCCCCGGCCTCGGCTCCCTCATGGTCGGGTCGATCTTCGCCCGCGACTACATGGTGGTGCAGGCGGTGACCCTGGTCTTCGCCTTCGCGGTCATTCTCACCAACTTCCTGGTCGACGTGATCTGCGTCGCCCTCGATCCCCGGATCGAGCTGTGATCGCGCGCGCCGCCCCGTTCCGTTTCCTGACCGCCAGGCTCGGCGGCAACGCGGCGCTCGCCGCCGGGATCGCGATCTGCGGGATCTGGTTGCTGCTCGCGCTGTTTCCGCAGCTCTTCGCCCCGTACGAGCCGGTCGCCCAGGATCTCGAGGCGACGCTGCAGCCGCCGAGCCTCGCCCATCCGCTCGGCACCGACAATTTCGGCCGGGACGTGCTGTCGCGCGTGATCTGGGCCGTGCGGCTCGACCTGCTGATGGGGGTGTTCGGCGTGCTGGCGCCGTTCGTCATCGGCTGCATCATCGGCCTTGCCGCCGGGTTCTTCGGCGGCATCGTCGACACGCTGCTCATGCGGCTGCTCGACGTCACCATCTCCTTCCCGTTCTTCGTGCTGATGATCGCCATCATCTCGGTGCTGGGACCGGGCCTCACCAGCTTCTTCATCGCCATCTCGCTGGTCGGCTGGGTGTCCTATGCCCGGCTCGTCCGCTCCCAGGTTCTGGTGCTGAAGCGCTCCGACTTCGTGCTGGCCTCCCGTGCGCTGGGCTATGGGCGCCTGCGGATCATGTTCCGGCACCTCCTGCCCAACGCGGTCGTGCCCGCGATCGTGTTCTCCATGTCGGACGTGGTGCTGGTCGTCCTGCTCGGCTCCTCGCTCAGCTATCTCGGCCTCGGCGTCCAGCCGCCGGCCGCGGAATGGGGCGTGATGATCGCGGAGGGGCAGAACTTCCTGGCCACGGCCTGGTGGATCTGCTTCTTCCCGGGTCTCGCCATCGTGCTGCTGGCGCTCGGGTTCAGCCTGCTCGGCGACGGGCTGGCCGAGCGCTTCGGCGTGAAGGAATAGGCCGGTGGCCCTGCTGTCGGTCCAGGATCTCTGCGTCGAGTTCGCCACGCCGAAGGGGGTGGTGCGCGCGGTGGACGGCGCGTCGTTCGACCTTTCTCGACCCGCCCTACGGGAGCGGGCTCGGCGCCCCGGCGCTCGCCGCCCTCGCCGCGGCAGGCTGGATCGCCGACGGCGCGATCTGCGTGCTGGAGCTCGCGGCGCGAGAAGACTTCACGGCCCCGGACGGATTCGAGACGCTCGACGAGCGCCGCTACGGCAAGGCGCGGCTCGT
>JRYH01005491.1_pt1 | contig 19776 bp, 17 predicted proteins | sample 235351 | NCBI WGS metagenome assembly JRYH01 (sample SAMN03074221, study PRJNA261480) | activated sludge metagenome | biome: Wastewater Treatment Plant; feature: Wastewater; material: Activated sludge; isolation source: activated biomass of a wastewater treatment plant treating wastewater... ...
GAGAAGTGGTTCGAGGTACCGCCGAGGGGAAGTGGCAGACCCAGACGCTCGAGCGTCGGCAGGAGATAATCGAACAGCACCGTATATTCGATGGCGAATTGACGGGTGAGCCACGTCTCTTCGAAATTGAAAACGTTGAGGCGCGCCTGAACGCAGGCGAGATGAGGGTCGGCTGCAAGCAGGGCCGCCGCACGACGAAGCTGATCCGGCTCCGGAGCGTCCTCGGCATCGTAGACGACGACAAGGTCTCCTGTGGATTGGCGAAGCGCATAGTTCAGGGCGCGCGGCTTGGTGCGGGGCTCGCCCGGGGGCACGATCACGGTGGACATCTGCGGCGGCAGCGAGAGTGCCGCTACGGCGCTGCGGGTGGCTGTATCCTCCGCCTCGAGGATCAGCAGGACCTGGAGCCTGTCGCGCGGGTAGTCCAGCCCGTCGAGGGCTTTCACGAGATCAGGGATGACGGCCGCCTCATCATAGAGCGGGATCAGCAACGAATACCGCGGCACGGGGCCGGAGGAGGACGCCGGCGTGGCTGGGGCGCGGTCGGATGCGGCGGCCAGCGCCCGTTGTCCCGTTGCGTACCAGAGGGCTGCGGCACGCAGCAGCACGACGCAGAGAAACGGCAGCGCCAGTGCGGCGGCGAGGGCGAAGGTGGCATAGCGGGGACTGGCGACGGCGCCTGCTGCGATCGCAAGCGCGATGAGCGCCAAGGCGGCCTTCTGCCAGGCCCACGTGGGTTCGCCCGCAGAACGCTCCGGCCGGCTTCTGCGCAGCTCAAAAGTCGCGTGATCGAGGTCGTCGATCTCGGCCGCGCTCCAGAAGACCGGGGCGGACCGGTTCCGGTGGGGATGCAACGGGCCGGGCTCGCGAGGGAGGAGCGGCGGACGCTCCTCGGCGGACATCGGCTCTTCGGGAACGAAGCCTTCGGGCCATGACGCTGCCATCTGGGACACGCTGCGGACGCGCTTCTCGGGCATGGTCCCCTCCCTGTTCCGCGAAAGGCGCATGCCGGGCAGGACAGGTGCGTGCGTGATGACCGCGCGCACCAACGGATTGGTCCTGCCGGAAGACCCCTTTCGCACAACTCATGCCGAAAGCGATCTTGCCAGATCGGCTCCGATGTTAAATAGGACTCTCATTCCTATCCGTGACGACGGGCCCGATCATGATGCTCGCCACCGCCTTTCGCAGCTTTGCACACAGCGTGTCTCTCGAAGGCGTGGCCGTGAGGACTGCGACGGCACTGGTTCTCTTGGCTGCGGGCCTGTTCCTTGCCAGCATTGCGGCATCCGCGCAGGACAATGAAGGCGCAGCGCAGGCTGAGCAGCCGAGGCGCTTCGTCATCCGCTTCCTAACCGAGGGAGAGTTTCCGCCTTTCAATTACTATGACGACGAGGGCGTGCTCACGGGTTTCAATGTCGATCTGGCACGTGCCATCTGTCTCGAGGCCGGGGCTGCGTGCGATATCAAGGTGCGGCCTTGGGAAGATCTCCTGACGGGGCTTAAGCGCGGAGACGCGGATGCGGTGATCGCGGCCCATCGCGTCACGGCGTCGAGCCTTGCGGAGGTGGATTTTTCCGATCGCTACTTTCATACGCCAGGCCGTTTTGCGGCCCGCAAGGGCGAGGCCACGGGTGCGGTTACGCCGGAGGCACTCGATGGCGTGACTGTCGGCGTGGCCAAGGGCACCGCGCATGAGGCCTTCGTCAAAGCTTTCTACCGCGACAGTCGTATCACCTTGTTCGAGAACCCCGAGCTGGCCCGCGAGGCGCTACAGCAGGGCAAGGTGCAACTCGTGTTCGATGATGCCATCAGCCTCGCCTTCTGGCTCAATGGATCGTTGTCGCGGCAATGCTGTGAATTCCGCGGCGAGGCGTTTCTCGAGCCGAGATATTTCGGCGACGGGCTCGCGGTCGCGGTGCCGCGCAACGATCCGCAGATCAAGGCGCTCATCAACGGCGCCTTGAAGCGCGTGCGCCGGAGCGGCCGCTTCCTGGAACTGGTCGAACGCTATTTCCCGGTGCGTATCTATTAGAATCTCACCGCACCCGTTGGCCTTGGATCGCGTACGGATTGGCTCGGGCGGTGCCCCGGTGTTGGGGAGTAGGGGCGCTCCAGATCCATAGAGCGCGTTCACTCTTATCAGAATTGGATTGTGCGCCGTGAACGGGCTCTAAGTTTTTATTGAGAGACTGATTCACGTTCTCAGTGAATGCGTGTCCGCATCCACCTCAAACGATCAGGCTCGAGAGCATTTTCCGTTCGCTTGCGCTCACTGCAAATTCTCTAGTTATTTTGTTTGAGCGAGCATCTTCACCCATTCGGGCGAGTCCGCCCGAATGGGATCTGCTCTAGCGCGCGGGGGCTGCCCGTCTTTCGCTGTCATAATCCTGAAATGAAAATCTCGTCTAAGAGGCAAGAATTTTTTGGCATGCGGAGCGGAACCTCGCTGCATGGTAACGGAACGCTTCTACCGATCGCTGTTCATCTCAGACCTACATCTCGGGACCCGGGCCAGCCAGGCCGAGATGCTTCTCGATTTCCTCAAGCATACGGAGGCCGAGACGATCTATCTGGTGGGCGATATCTTTGATTTCTGGCGCATCCGGCGCGGCACCTGCTGGCCCCAATCCCATAACGACGTGGTGCAGAAGCTCCTGCGCAAGGTGCGCAAAGGAACGCGCATCGTCTACATACCCGGCAATCACGACGAGGGCGTCCGCGATTACGCCGGCATGCATTTCGGTGGCATCGAGATCGAGCGCCAAGCTATCCATACGACGGCAGACGGCCGCCGCTTCATCGTCATGCATGGCGACGAGTACGACGTTGTGGTGCGCTATGCGCGCTGGCTCGCGTTCCTTGGCGACCAGGGCTATGAGATCGCACTCCGATCGAACCGGCCGCTCAACTTCATCCGCCGAAGGGTGGGCCTCGGCTACTGGTCCCTTTCCGATTACCTCAAGCGCCGGGTCAAGACGGCCGTGAACTTCATCGGGGAGTTCGAGAAGAATCTTGCGGAAGAGGCACGCCGCCAAAACGCGGACGGCGTGATCTGCGGACACATCCACCATGCCGCAAACCGTCTGATCGGCGGTATCCGCTACATCAATACCGGAGACTGGGTCGAGAGTTGCACGGCAGCGGGAGAAACGCCTGCCGGAGACATCGAGCTGATCCGGTGGTTAGACATCGTCGGGGCACGTGAAGGGGACAACGAGATCGCGAAGCTGCCGCTGAAAGTGGCGTGAGCTCCCGGTCTGAGCGGCGCGAGGCTCCGCGAGCGGGAAAATGCGGGCTGTGACATCGAAGCGGCTCGTCGAGACTTGCGCCCTGCCGTTCCTTACCGAAATCGTAAGCCATCGATCCTGAAATTGCGCTGGCAAGCGAGTGAGTATTCGCTATGCTCGCTCAATTCCGGGAATATTCGGCCTTGAGATGCGTCAGCGGACGAACGCGCGAGTCCGAGATGCATTCGGCTGGCGCTGCGGCACAGGACCATGTCAATTCGTCTTTGGATCGGCTGCTGTGTGCTCGGGGCAGCGCTGAGCGCGAGCCTCGGCGCGGGGGCTGAAGCAAAGTGCCGGATGAAGTCTCCCGACACGACGATCAGCGGCATCGTCCTCACGGACCGGGAGAGTGCGGTGAAGGTCGTTGGCTCGGGCGCGACGCTGACCGAGAGCGAGGACGACCTTCCGCATGCGCGCTTCGTTTCCAGCAACGGCGCGCAAGAACTCGTGCTTTTCGTCCATTACGGCGCTGGGGAGGACGAGTATGCCGAGGCCGAGGTTCGCGTCGGGAGCTCAGAGGCTCTGGCCCTCGTGGACCTTCCGATCGAAAGCTTCAGAACAGGGCGCGGCGTCGAGCTCGGCATGAGCGTGGCGGAAGTGCAGGCTTTGTTCGGAACCTGCTTCAAATCGCGGCACAAGGCGGGCTCGGAGCTTTTCTTCGAGTACGAGATCGCGAATGCCGACCGAGACCCGGAGCTCAAGAGTTTCGGCTATCCGGTCTATTATGCGGAGTATGAGTTCCGAGACGGGAAACTCATCCGTTTCCGTTTCGGCTTTGCCTATCCATAGAGCGCGTTCCCTCATTGGGAAATTACGGGCGAAGCATCATCTGGGAAAACGGGCGCGGCCCGCGGAACGTGCGGGCTGCGCTCGTTAGAGGCATTACGGTTTCAGTGGGAGGCCGTGGTGGTCATAGGGGCGCATCACTGATTGAAGATGCGCGGATCTGGGGCGAGAGCGGCTTTGGAGGCGTCTCGGGCGATGGGCGCCCCAGGAGAGGATCAGCGGCGGCGAAAGCCACCGCCAGGGCCGGTCGAAGACGGCGGCGGGCCAGACCGGCTGTCCCGGTGGCGGAAGTTGATGCGTCCCTTGGTGAGATCGTAGGGCGTCATCTCGACGGTGACCTTGTCGCCCGCAAGGATGCGGATGCGGTTCTTCTTCATGCGTCCGGACGTGTAGGCAATCACCTCGTGTCCGTTGTCGAGCTTCACGCGGCAGCGGGCGTCGGGAAGCACCTCCTCCACCACGCCTTCGAACTCGAGCATCTCTTCCTTCGCCATTCACACTCCCTGGCTATGACCACCACTGCGGCCACATTTCGTAGCGAATCAACAATGCAAAATAACGGGGAGCAGAGCCATCCGCTCCCCGCATCCTTGAATTTTTTGCTGGCTCAGAGCGGACGCAGGTTGACGGCAGCGATCTTGCCGTTGCGGCCACGCTCAGTCTCGTACGAGACCTTCTGTCCCTCGCGGAGAGTCTGCAGACCGGCGCGCTCTACGGCCGAGATGTGCACGAAGACATCAGCCCCGCCCTCCTCAGGCTGGATGAAGCCGTACCCCTTTTGACCGTTAAACCACTTTACCGTGCCGTTCGCCATTATAGTGCCTCCAAAGCAAGTCATATCTCCGGACCCGATGACCGGAGACGTCATCAAATCGCGCGATGGAGACTTCTAGTTTCAGCGTGGCCGCTGTCGCAGAGTGAACCCAAGGCGTGTTCGATGGCCCTATATGGCCTGCATTGTCTATAAAGGCAAGATGTTGTGCCGGGTTTGAAGACTAGTATTACGGGTCCACTGTCAGTCGGAGAAATTGAACATCCGGAGTAAATATTGGTGCCCATTGGGCAAGTTACCAAGCCCGGGTCGACTGTTTTCCGTAGATTGTAATTGTTGTAATTTGCATTGAGGGAAGAATAACTCCTGGCGAGACCATTCATTTAACCGAATTTCATAAGAGCCTGCCCTGAATGGGGATTTTGGGCGCATTTGGTCTCTCGGATCCATTCAAGGCGCCTTCGCTGCTGGTGCAGCCTTCATGTTGCAAAAGACGAGGCGCGCCCGTATAAGTCGCCGCGGAGCCGCCCGGCGGGGCATGCCGTGGCGGCTTTCATGCTTTTACGATCCGCGGCTCCGCACAAAAGCACTCCTTCTCCCTCCCTTTGCTGGGGACGGGCAAAGGGGCAGCCCGCCATTCGGCTGGGCAGGCGGGCCGTTTCCGAACACGAAGGAGAGCGAAATGCCCAAGCTGAAGACCAAAAGCGGCGCCAAAAAGCGCTTCAAGATGACGGCCACAGGCAAGGTGAAGGCGCAGGCCCAGGGCAAGCGCCACGGCATGATCAAGCGGCACGCGAAGTTCATTCGCGACGCGCGGGGCACCATGGTGCTCAACGACAGCGACGCCAAGATCGTCAAGAAATACATGCCGTATGCGCGCTGAGCTCAGCGCGCAACCAGACCCACTCATCCGTCACTAAGGAAGCAGATCCATGGCACGCGCAAAACGCGGTGTTACCGCCCACGCCAAGCACAAAAAGGTTTTGAAGGCAGCCAAGGGCTATTATGGCCGCCGCAAGAATACGATCCGCATCGCCAAGCAGGCCGTCGAGAAGGCCCTGCAGTACGGCTATCGCGACCGCAAGCGTAAGAAGCGCACGTTCCGGGCGCTCTGGATTCAGCGCATCAATGCCGCGACGCGCGAGCACGGCCTCACCTACGGCCGGTTCATTCATGGCCTCTCCAAGGCCGGCATCGAGATCGATCGCAAGGTGCTCGCCGATCTTGCCGTGCATGACGCGGCGGCATTCAAGGCACTCGTCGATCAGGCTTCCGCTGCCAGCAAGGCCGCGGCCTAAGCCCCTTCTTTTCGGTCACGTCCCCCGCCACTCCGCGAGCCCGTGGAGAGCCGGGGGATCGGACCACCTTCGCGGCCGTGCTCAGCCGAGCGCGGATCGGCGCGGAGATCGATCCGCCGCCGATGTTGTCCCCCATGCCTTGCCCCGCGGCGCTCGGGGAACGCCCTCCGGCCCGTGGGGTGAACGAGATGAGGCGCGTGATGACTGGCACATCCGAACTCGAGGCGATGAAGGCCGATCTTCTGGCGCAGATCGATGCGGCGGGGGATCTCGGCCAGCTCGAAGCCGTGCGCGTGGCAGCGCTCGGTAAGAAAGGGCTGATCGCCGCTCAGATGGCCAAGCTCGCAAAGCTGCCGCCGGAGGAGCGCAAGGCGTTCGGGGCTGCAAACAACGTCGTCAAAACCGCCGTGACCCTGTCGCTCGAGGCGCGACGCGCCGCGCTCGAGGCGGCGGCGCTCGAGGCGCGCCTTGCGGGCGAGCGGGCCGACGTGACGCTGCCGGTGCGGCCCGGGCCTGAAGCGCTCGGCCGTATTCATCCGGTGAGCCAAGTGCTCGACGAGTGCGTGGAGATCTTCGCCGATCTCGGCTTCGACGTCGCCGAGGGGCCGGACATCGAAACCGACGAGATGAACTTCGGCAAGCTCAACATCCCGCCTGAGCATCCGGCGCGCCAAGAGCACGACACCTTTTATTTTCCGCCGAAGCCGGACGGCTCGAGGCTCGTGCTGCGCACGCATACGAGCCCCGTGCAGATCCGCACCATGGAGAGCCGGACGCCGCCGATCCGCATCATCGCGCCGGGGCGCGTCTATCGTTGCGACAGCGACCAGACGCACACGCCGATGTTCCATCAGATCGAGGGTCTCGTCATCGACGAGACGACCCACATGGGCCACCTCAAGTGGGTGCTCGAGGAATTCTGCAAGGCCTTCTTCGAGGTCTCGGACGTGAAGATGCGCTTTCGCGCGTCACACTTCCCGTTCACCGAGCCTTCGATGGAGGTCGACATCGGCGCCGAGGCGATCGGCAAGCCCGGCGAGTGGCTCGAGATTCTCGGCTGCGGCATGGTGCATCCGAATGTGCTCCGAAACTGCGGGCTGGATGCCGAGCGCTATCAGGGCTTCGCCTTCGGCGTGGGCCTCGATCGGCTGACGATGCTGAAGTACGGCGTGCCGGACCTGCGAGCGTTCTTTGCGGCTGATCTGCGCTGGCTGCGCCACTACGGATTTTCCGTGCTCGATGTACCGACGCTGGCCGGCGGCCTGTCGAGCTGATCTCAGGCGGCAGGATCGCAATGCGCGCGCTTGGCGCGTCAAACGGGGATCGCCAGTGACGACGTAACGATCCCGGATGATTGCCTCCCCCGTTACCTCTTCCCGCAACGGGGAGGGGGCGCGGGTGGCTTGTCGAAGGTGCTACGATGAAGTTCACGCTCTCCTGGCTCAAGGATCATCTGAAAACGACGGCGTCGGTCGAGGAGATCGCGACCAAGCTCTCCGCCATTGGGCTCGAGGTCGAAGGCGTCGAGGATCCTGCGGCGAAGCTCGGCGCGTTTCGCGTGGCGCGCATCGTCGAAGCGAAGAAGCATCCCAACGCCGACAAGCTGCAGATCGTCATGGTCGAGGTGGAGGCGGGCCAGCCGCTGCTCGAGGTCGTTTGCGGGGCGCCGAATGCGCGCGCCGGCCTCGTCGGCGTGTTCGCGCCGCTTGGGACCTATATTCCAGGTACCGGGATCACGCTCGAGAAGAAGCCGGTGCGCGGCGTCGTCTCCAACGGCATGATGTGCTCGGCGGCCGAGCTCGAGCTATCGGAAGACCATGAGGGCATCATCGCGCTTCCCGAGGACATGGCGGCGCAAGTGGGCAGCCGCTACATCGATGCCGCCGGTCTCAACGATCCCGTGTTCGAGGTGAAGCTGACGCCGAACCGCCCCGACTGCACGGGCGTGCGCGGCATCGCGCGCGATCTTGCGGCGGCGGGTCTCGGCACGCTGAAGCCGGAAAAGGCGATCTCGGGCGTGGAAGGCGGCTTCGACAATCCGATCGCTATTACGCTCGATTTTCCGGAGGGCGCGGAGGATGCGTGCCCGGTGTTCGCCGGGCGGCTGATCAAGGGAGTTCGCAACGGTCCCTCGCCGGATTGGCTGCAGAACCGGCTGCGGGCCGTGGGGCTCCGGCCGATCAATGCGCTCGTCGATGTCACAAACTACGTGAGCCAGGATCGCGGCCGGCCACTTCACGTCTACGATGCCGACAAGCTCAAGGGCGGCGTGCGCGCCCGCCTTGGCAAGCCCGGCGAAACGTTCCTCGGCCTCGATGGCAAGGAGCACGCCGTGGATGAGACGATGTGCGTGATCGCCGACGATGCGGGTCCGCTCGGGCTCGGCGGGATCATCGGCGGAGAAACATCGGGCTCGACGGATGCGACCACGAACGTGCTTGTCGAAAGCGCCTGGTTCGATCCGGTGCGGACAGCCGCCACCGGCCGCAAGGCCGGTCTCGTCACCGATGCGCGCTATCGCTTCGAACGGGGCGTCGATCCCGAAAGCGTGCTGTCGGGACTGGATCTCGCGACGCAGATGATCCTGAAGCTCTGCGGAGGCATGCCTTCGAAGGCGACGCTCGCCGGCAAGGTTCCCGATACGCGCCGCGGCATTCTGTTCGATCTCAGGCGTGTCGAGAAGCTGACCGGGCTCGCGCTGCCGGCGGAGGAGATCAAGAGGATCCTCGAGGCGCTGGGCTGCGAGCTGGTCGGTGACGGCGACATCATCGAGGTTCTGACGCCCTCGTGGCGGCCGGATATTCACGGAACTGCCGACCTCGTCGAAGAGGCGGTGCGTATCGCGGGCATCGATCGCGTTCCGGCGACGCCGCTGCCGCGCATGAGCGGAATTGCCGGCCGGGTGCTTACCGAGACGCAGAAGCGGGCGCGCAGGGCCAGGCGGACGCTCGCGGCGCGGGGGCTTGTCGAGGCGGTGACGTGGTCGTTCCTGCCCAAGGCCGAGGCAGAGCTTTTTGCGGGGGATGCCGAACTCGTCGAAATCGCAAACCCGATCTCGGTCGATCTCGCCGTCATGCGGCCGGGTCTGCTGCCCGGGCTCCTGACCGCCGTCGAGCGCAACCACAACCGTGGCTTCGCCGACGTGGCGCTGTTCGAGGTGGGGCAGGCCTATCGCGGCGACCGGCCCGAGGATCAATATCTTTCGGCGGCAGGCGTACGCGCGGGCACTGCCGGGCTTTCCGGAGGCGGCCGGCACTGGCAGAGCAAGGCCGAGCCTGTGACCGTGTTCGATGCCAAGAGCGATGCGGTGGCCGTGCTGGCGGCGTTGGGCATCGATGCGGGCAAGGCGCAGGTCACCCGCGACGCGCCGGCCTGGTATCACCCGGGGCGGTCCGGCACCTTGCGGCTCGGGCCGAAAACCGTGCTCGCCCATTTCGGTGAGATTCATCCGGCGACGCTCGCCAAGCTCGATGTGGCGGGGCCGGTGGCGGGATTTGAAGTCTTCCTCGAGGCGCTGCCGCCCGAGAAACGCAAAGCCCGTGGCAAGGCGCCGCTCGCGGCCTCCGATCTTCTCCCCGTCCGGCGCGACTTCGCCTTCGTTCTCGATCGGGACGTCGGTGCGGGGGACGTGGTGCGCGCGGCACTCGGCTCGGATAAAGCCCTGATCTCGGCCGTGTCGGTTTTCGATGTATTCGAGGGCGGGGCGCTGGCAGCCGAGGGCAAGAAGTCGGTGGCCATCGAGGTGACACTGCAACCGACGGCGGAAACCCTGACCGATAAGGAGATCGAGGGGGTATCGCAGAAGGTGATCGCTAGCGTGAAAAAGGCGACCGGCGGCGAGATCCGGGGCTAGTGACCGTTTGTGCCGTGATGCGGACGCGCATCGCTTGCTTTCGGCTCGGTGCGCTAGCCTGCGAACGATGGTCGGGCTCGAACGTCCCGCTGCGGGCCGAAACGGGGTCCGTGCCCGGCATCCGGTGGTGCGGCCTATTGGATTCTGAATAGTCTATTTTCATGATTTGAGCGTATGCGGATGCGTGGTCGGAGTGGGCTCGCGCGATGCCACGAGCGCGCCGCGCATGGCAGCTCATCGGTGATATCGTCGCCGCCTGCGCGACATTCCTGCTAGAGCGCGTTCACGCTTTATGGACTCGTCTTTTTGACGTGAACGCACTCTAAGTTTTTGATTGAGAGACTGATTCACGTTCTCGGTGAATGCGTGTCCGCATCCACCTCAAACGAGCAGGCTCGAAGACACTGCGCCTATCAAGGGTGGGAGGCACGAGATGGTTGCGGATATGACAACGACGACCCAGAGCGCGGGACCGCTCATCCTGCCTAAGCCGGAGAAGCACCACATCGTCGTGGTTGGCGGCGGAGCGGGCGGGCTCGAGCTTGCGACGCGGCTGGGAGACAAGCTCGGCCGGGACGGCTGGTTCCGTCGCAGCGAGGCGGCGATCACGCTTGTCGATCGCGCGCGCACGCACATCTGGAAGCCGCTGCTGCACGAGATCGCCGCGGGAAGCATGGACGTGGATCGCCACGAGGTAGAATACCAGGCGCATGCGCATTGGCACGGCTTCAAGTTCCGCTACGGCGAGATGATCGGGCTCGATCGCGAAAAGAAGCTGGTGGAGCTTGGGCGCACCGTCGATGAGGACGGCCGTGAGATTACGCCGAACCGCTGGGTGCCTTACGACACGCTCGTGATCGCTATCGGCAGCGTGTCGAGCGACTTCGGCGTTCCGGGCGTCAAGGAGCACGCCTTGATGCTCGATACGCCCGAGGAAGCCGAGCGCTTTAACCGGCGGCTGATCAACGCCTGCGTGCGCGCCAACACGCAGCCGGGCCCTATCCGGCCCGAGCAGCTGCATGTCGCGATCATCGGTGCGGGCGCCACGGGCACGGAGCTTTCCGCCGAGCTGCACGGCACGGCGCGCGGCGTGGTCGCCTTCGGGCTCGACAAGATCGATCCCGAGAAGGACATCAAAATTACGCTGATCGAAGCGGCGAGCCGTGTCGTGCCGGCGCTGCCCCCGCGCATCTCGGAGGCGACGACCGACATCCTGCGCAAGCTCAACGTGGATGTTCGCACCAGTGCGCGAGTAACGGAGGTGACGCCGGGAGGCGTGAAGCTCGCCAGCGGAGATTTCATCGGCTCCGAGCTCGTGATCTGGGCAGCGGGCGTCAAGGGGCCGGACGTGCTTGCGCATCTCGACGGGCTCGAGGTCAGCAACTCGAACCAGCTCGTCATCAAGCAGACGCTCGAGACCACGCGGGATCCCAACGTCTTTGCGTTCGGAGACTGCGCCTATCTCGTGCCTCCGGGTGAGACCATGCCCATTCCGCCGCGGGCGCAGGCCGCCCATCAGCAAGCCTCGCATCTCGTCAAGCAGCTCAAGGCACGGCTGCGCGGCGAGCCGCTGCGCCCGTTCAAGTATCGGGATTTCGGCTCGCTCGTCTCGCTTGGGCATTACTCGACGGTGGGCAGCCTGATGGGCTTCGTCACCGGACGGAAGATGATCGTCGAGGGCTTCGCCGCCAAGCTCATGTATCGCTCGCTCTACAAGATGCACGAGACGGCGCTGCATGGGTATTGGAAGGTGGCGATCGATTCCTTCTCGCGGCTTCTCACGCGGCGCACGGAGCCTCACGTCAAGCTGCACTAGAGTGCTTCTGATTTAAGTGGGAAGAAGAACGAAGAAACAAAATCTTAGAGCCGTTCCCCGTTTCCAGCTAAAGCGGAACGGCTCTAAGCTGCACGGCTTCGCGCAAGAGGTTCTTCCGGCTGGCTGCTTCCATCCAATTTTATGGAAGGGTGCAAGGCGGCATTGACGCATCCTCGGTAAACTCATGCGGTGGGCTTAGGTAGCCCCTGCGGAGGATATGTCGCCTTGTGCATGCTGGCCGCCGTACTTGCGTTCGTGGTCGCGCACATCGTCGCCTGGCTGGCGCTCGGCGGAGGATGGCGTGGGGCCGGACGTGCGCCGCTGGCGGTCTTCGTCCCGGCGTCGGCACTCATGCTGCTCGATGCGATCTTCTTCGAGTCCTACTCGCACCTCGGGGCTCAAATCATCACGCTGGTGAGCTGGGAAGCCCTCTACTTCTTCCTCTATGTCTGCTTGAGGATCGTTTCGCGCCCCGCTGAGCCGCGTCAGGCTTTGCCGCGCAGATAGCCGACACGTTCGGCAGAGACCTCACGAAGACGCTCGAGATGGGCGAGCATCTCGCGCGGATGCAGCGGAAGGCCCGTCATGCGTACGTGGTTCTCATCGAGGGCGGCGAGCGCGGGCATCACCTCCTCGGCTGACCGGTGGAGCATGACGATGGTTGCGACGCAGGACCGGCGCATGTTGCGGGGTACCTTGGGGAAGGCGCTCGCGAGCAGGGTTTTGGCACGGTCCGACAGGTAGCTCGAGAGACGCCCGAAAACGGCGATGAGGCTGATGAGAAACGTCTCCTCAAAGCGATAGCCGCGCGTTTCCATCCACTCGAAGAACTTGGTCATGATCATGTCCTGGCGGCGGAGCAGCGGCGTGATCCGGTAATCCTGCCACTCCGCCACGAGGTCGAAGCGCGTATCGAGATCGATGTCGCCCGGCGCGAAGGTCTCTTTCGCGCGCACGCCGATGGCTTTCAGGAAGTCTTTGTTGTTGCGGTGGTCGAAGCGTGTCTTGAAGGCGGGAAGAACGAGCGCGCCGCCGCTCGCGTCGGCGTAGGCCTGGGCGACGAGCTTGGCGCAAAAGAGCTTGCGGCGCCCTTTGAGACGCATGGAGAAGTCGTATGGGATAGGGGGTGACTCGCCCGTTCGGGTCGCCATGACGCGCTCATAGGCGAGCCGCGCGGCGCGAGCGGCGAGCGCCCGGTTCGGATGGCGGTAGAGAACGATGCGGCCGATGTTGTGGTCGAGGACGGAGTCGAGCGGATTGACGACCGTGCCTTCCTCGATCAGCGCTTCGACGACCCAATGGCGGCCATCGTCGCTGATATAGACGAGGGCGATGTGGCTGAACTGGGTGTCCACGTCGCCGATGCGGGCAATGGCGGCGCTATTGTGAGCGCTGCCGCGCATGAGCAGCAGGTCGCCTGAGCGGAATGGGATGTTCTCGCCCGTGGCGAAGGCGGGATGCACGAGCGTGTTCCAGGACGTGCCCGTGAAGGCGCGCTTCGTTGACTGCCCTTTCAGCAGCCGATCGTTGTCGCAGGCGATCTCGCCGAGCATGTCCGTGGCGTAGCGGGCAATGCGGAGAACATCGCGCAAGGCCTCCTGAGCGGGACGGTCGAAGATGCCCTGGATATCCCAAGCGGGGATCCGGTCGCGCAGGCGCATGCGGGCGTTGAATAGCTCGCGCAAGAGGTATGGAGCGCGAGGTGCGATGTGCCCGCGGTCGGCGTCGGTAAGGTCGGTGTCGTCGATGAGCTGGTATAGGGAGCGCAGCGCGGCTTCCAGGTCGCGAGCCGTGTCGAACTGCTGATCGGCGACGGCCCCGATCCGCGCCAAGCGCTGCTCAAGTCCACTCAAGACCGACCGCTGCACCGATCCGCTCCCTCTTGCGTGCGTCCCCGTCGCCGTCGTTCCCGTCCGCCGACACCGGCCACTGCGGCATCAGCATTTTAGCGCGGTAGCCCAGAGGCATGCCGCCCGAGCGTGTCTCGCTTGGCCGACACGACCATGATGGGCCGTTCGCCTCCGATTGATAAGGGCAGACGTGCAAATGGTAAAGACTAGAGCCGTTCCGGTTTAAGTGGAATCCGGAACGGCTCTAAGTATTTATTTTGTCGTGCTTCTTTTCGGACACCTTGCTTGCATGGCTTCGCCATGACCGGTTCCCACTTTTCCGGAAGCACTCTAGGACTGTCCATTCGCGGAAGCGAAAGGGTCATGAGCCGCGGCGCAGCGCTCCCAAAAGCTCAGGGGTCGGATAGGAATCGGCGGGCAGCCCCAGCCGCTGCTGCATCGTTTTGATGGCCTGCCGGCTCTTCATGCCGATCAGGCCGTCGATCTCCCCCACGTCGAAACCACGGGCGGTGAGGAGGCGCTGCAACTCCTTGGCCTCGGCTTGCGCAAGCACGGGAATGCCCCCGTCGCCGCGGCGCATGGCTGGTGCGCCATCGATACGCGTCGCGAGATAGGCGGCGGTGATCGCGTAGTTGAGTGACTGGTTCCACTGCAGATAGACGTCGAAGTTCGGGAACGCCAGGAAGGCGGGGCCGTGGCGTCCCATGGGCAGGACGAGGGACGCCGGCATGGCGTCGGTCTCGAGCGGCGCGCCATCGGCCTTCCGCACGCCCCATGAGGCCCACTGCGACCGCGGATGCTTGACTGCGAGATCGGACTGGTCCCATGGCAGCTCACGGGGAACGCGCACTTCCTCGAGCCACGGCTCGTTGGGCCGCCAGCCAAGGTGCGCCATGTAATTGGCGGTGGTGCCGATGATGTCGGTGGGATTGGAGAAAAGGTCGGGGCGGCCGTCGCCGTCGTAGTCGATGGCGTGCTCAAGGTAGCGAGTCGGAAGGAACTGGGTCTGGCCGATCTCGCCGGCCCAGGAGCCGATCATCGTCTGCGGAGTCATGTCACCCCGCTCGATGATGCGCAGCGCTGCCTTGAGCTCATCGCGGAACATCGGGCCGCGGCGGCAGTCGTAGGCGAGCGTCACGAGCGAGCGCATGATCGGCAGATTGCCCATGCCGGCGCCGAAATCGCTCTCGAGGGCCCAGAAGCCCGTTATGACGGCCGGGTGAACACCAAACTCCTTCTGCGCGCGGGCGAAGGCGGCGCGGTTCTTCTTAATCTGGGCGCGCCCGTTGGTGATGCGGTTCTGCGTCGCGAGCCTGGCCGAGAAGTCGAGGAAGCTCTGGGCGAAGAAGCCCTGGCGGCGGTCGCGCGAGATCACGCTTTGGTCGGGCGTCATGCCGGCGAGCGTCGCATTGATGACGCGAGGGCTGATGCCTTCGGCCGCGGCCTCCCGCTTGAAATCGCGCAACCAGGACTCATAGGTCCAGGTGGTCTTGCAATTCCGCGGTGCGGGCGGAGGAGGAATGCCCTTGGTCGACACGCGCGTGCCGGAGGCCTGGGAAGCGGCGGGGGTCTGCATAGCCGCCGGCGTGGCGGCCGGGACAGGCGCCCGATCGAGAGGCGCCTCAGAGGCGGATGGTGCAACTGGGGCCACAGGCGGCGCTTTTCTCGCCGGCTTGGCGCGTGGTGCATCGTTCACAGGGCCGAATTCGATGCCGCCAGCCGTGGCTGGAAGGGTGGCCGCCTGGAGCGCGAGTGCGCACACGGCGGAGGCGACAAAAAAGGCAAATCGCATTCAAAATCATCCCGTCTCGATATTTTGCCAGCCACTCATGCTGAGCCGTGTGGCGGCGTCAAGACGACAGGTTGCCGGCGCCGGCGCCCGGCGAGCTTGCCACCGGCCGCGGGGCGTGCTGTTGACTGCTTGAATTACAGGGTCCCGACCCGCCAGGGCCGCCTCGAAACCCACGCCGGGTAGCCTATATCATGCTCTCACTGGGCCGGCCGGCCCGATGCGCGCCTTCGGGAGGAGGGCGTGCGCTGCGGATGGACCGGCTTTCCGGTCCTTGAATGCCCCTTTTGCCCTATCAACCGAAATGATAAGCACGCGCGCATGACCGATACCTCATTGATCCGCAATTTCTCCATCATCGCGCACATCGATCACGGCAAGTCGACGCTGTCGGACCGCCTGATCCAGATCTGCGGCAACGTCAGTAACCGCGAGATGAAGGAGCAGATCCTCGACTCGATGGACATCGAGCGCGAGCGCGGCATCACCATCAAGGCGCAGACCGTGCGTCTCGACTACAAACACGCGGACGGCAAAATCTATCAGCTCAACCTGATGGACACGCCGGGGCACGTAGACTTTGCCTACGAGGTGTCGCGCAGTCTCGCGGCCTGCGAGGGCGCGATCCTGGTTGTGGACGCGACACAGGGCGTGGAAGCTCAGACGCTGGCCAACGTTTATCAGGCGCTCGACAACGATCTCGAGATCCTGCCGGTCTTGAATAAGGTGGATCTCCCGTCGGCCGACGAGGACCGGGTCAAGAGCCAGATCGAGGATGTGATCGGGCTCGATGCTTCGGATGCCATCGGCGTCTCGGCGAAAACGGGGCTCAATGTGGAGGCCGTCCTGGCCGCCATCGTCGAGCGGCTGCCGCCACCCAAGGGCGATGGAGACAAGCCGCTCAAGGCCATGCTCATCGATAGCTGGTACGACGCCTATCTCGGCGTCATCGTGCTGGTGCGCGTCATCGACGGCCGGCTGAAGCGCGGCCAGAAGATCACCATGATGGCCACTGGCGGCCTCTATCAGGTGGAGCGTGTCGGCATCTTCCGTCCCAAGCAGGAGATGCTGGCCGAGCTCGGGCCGGGCGAGATCGGATTTTTCACGGCGGCGATCAAGGAGGTGGCGGATACGCGCGTCGGCGACACCATCACCGACGAAAAGACCCCGACCGCCGAACCTCTGCCGGGCTTCAAGCCGGCGCAGCCGGTGGTGTTCTGCGGCCTGTTCCCCGTCGATGCCGCCGATTTCGAGGATCTGCGCGACGCCATGGCGCGTCTCCGGCTGAACGACGCCAGCTTCTCGTTCGAGATGGAAACCTCCGCTGCGCTGGGCTTCGGGTTCCGCTGCGGGTTCCTGGGGCTTCTCCATCTCGAGATCATCACCGAGCGGCTCGAGCGCGAGTTCAGGCTCGATCTCATCACCACGGCGCCGTCGGTCATCTACCATCTGCACATGACGGACGGCAGCATGATCGAGCTGCACAATCCGGCCGACATGCCCGATCCGGTGCACATCGACCACATCGAGGAGCCGTGGATCGAGGCGACGATCATGGTGCCCGACGACTATCTCGGCGCGGTGCTTAAGCTCTGCCAGGACCGGCGCGGTCGGCAGAAGCAGCTCACCTATGTCGGCAATCGGGCGATGCTCATCTATGAGTTGCCGCTCAACGAGGTCGTGTTCGATTTCTACGACCGGCTGAAGTCGGTCTCGCGCGGCTATGCGTCGTTCGACTATCAGATCACGGCCTACGAGCAGGGCGAGCTCGTCAAGCTCTCGATCCTGGTCAACGGCGAGCCGGTGGATGCGCTCTCGATCATCGTGCACAGGACACGGGCCGAGAGCCGCGGGCGCGCCATGTGCGAGAAGCTCAAAGAGCTGATCCCGCCGCACATGTTCCAGATCCCGGTGCAGGCGGCGATCGGCGGCAAGGTGATCGCGCGTGAGACGATCCGGGCGCTGCGGAAGGACGTGCTCGCCAAGTGCTATGGCGGCGACATCTCGCGTAAGCGCAAGCTGCTCGACAAGCAGAAAGCGGGCAAGAAGAAGATGCGTGAGTTCGGCAAGGTCGAGATCCCGCAGGAAGCCTTTATCGCCGCGCTGAAGATGGACGAGAACTGATCGCGGCGAGGCAGACGCACCTCGTCGTCAGCTTGTCTGTCACGGTCGCCAATAAAAAAAACCCCGGCTTTCCAGCCGGGGTTTTCGTATGCGCTCGAGGCCGATCAGCGATGGTTGTGTCCGCGCTGGTCGCCGCCACGCCGGTCGTCGCGATGGTCGTTGCCGCGCTTGCCGTCACGACGGTCTTGGCGCGCCGGTCGCTTCCAGTTGCGATCGGGGGGCGCTTTGAGACCTGCGGGGGCGCGATAGTCCTTGCGCCACCAGCCGGGATTGCGCTTGCCCGGCGGGGGAGCGCGCCAGCCCGTGCGAGGGCGGACCTTATGAGAGTACCAGCGTGCTCGGTCGTTGTACCAAGGCCGTCCAACGTAATGGCGATCCCAGTAATCGCGAGCGACGAAGCTCACGAACGGAATGCTGAAGGCAGCGGGGCCGACGTCGGGCAGCGGGACGTAGCTGCCGCGCTGCTCGAACGCGAGATACTCACTGTAGACCCAGCCGCGATTTCCGGCCCAGATGACGTCACACCAGGACTCGTCGCGCAGGCAACCCCGGATGTCGACGTCGTCGCCTTCGGGGATTACGCCGACGCTCGGAAATTCCGTATCCGGGCCGGTCCTGATGTTCACGTTGGCGGTGGAGAATCCGGGCGCCGCCTGGGCCGCCGCCATGCCGAGGAATGTCAACCCGGCTATGGCCCCGATCAGTCTGAATGTCTTCATGAGTACTCCGTCGTTAGGTCGAGAGAACAGGATTCACTCAAAGATGACGTTATGATGATGGCCTCCGCTGCCAGCCCGGCATCCAGCCGCTGAGGACATATCCACGCGTGTGCAGAAACGCGCAACGGGCGGAATTCCGTCGCTTTTCTTTTGATACGCGCACGAGCCGATGTCTACGCGAGCGAGATGGCGCGCGAGTTCAAAGGGGGCGAAGTTCGGAAAATGACTCCCTAGAGCCGCTTTAGGGGAAGCACTCTAGCGGGCGCGAAGACGGCGGATCTGTGGCAGATCGAAGAGATCGTAATAGGGGCTTGCTCCCGGAGGATAGTCTTCGGCGGACTTGTAGCCGCCATCGCACCAAGGATTGCCGTAATAGCCATAGGGACCATTGTAGGGCGTGCAGTCGCGCGTGGTGACGCGATGATGGTCGCGCTGATGCTTCTTGGCGCGGGCCTGAGCATCGGCCGGAAGAGCGTGGAGAGCCATGGCTCCGGCAGCTACGACGGCCAAGCATTTCATAATCATGGCTCGGATCCTCTTCGTTGGCGCTCTCTGCGTCATTGCGTGGCGAGTCGCCGCTCTGTCAGCACTTAAGGCGTGATCCCGGGCGCGCGCAAGACGGCCCGATAAGATAAAGACTGACTGTATCGTCGGCCCTTCGGTGAAGCATCGCAGCCGGCTGCGCTTCTCGTGCGAGGGGTTCGGCTGCCGCGCTTGCCGAACAATCTCCCCGCGAACTGCAACTTCACCTACGCGTATCCTGCAAGAAATCCTGCCGACCTTTGCTCCCAGTGACCTTGTGGATTTGTCGCACCCATTGGCTCAATGCCCTGCCTGGGATCTCGGTCCTGGGCACAAGAAAAGCCCGCTAAGGGCAGATGTCGCAAACGTTTTCTGGGAGCGAAACCATGAGGAAGTTGCTGATCGTTGGAACACTCGTGCTGATGCCCTCGGTGGCAATGGCCGACTGGGCAAGCCACTTCGATACGCTGGACACGGATGGCAACGGCAGGATCAGCCGTACGGAATGGGAGGCGAATCAGCACAAGCTGAAGATCGATCCCGCGCCGACGTTTACGGCGATGGATGCTGACGTGAACAATGGCATCGACGAAGACGAATGGGCGGCTGCGGAGAAAATGGCGAAGGCCTTCCCCGTATCGTGCAAGTCCGCCACCGAATCCTGGTGCGAGAAGCAGTACTGATTTTCATACGCCCGAGTGCGTCGCCCTTGTTTGGACTGGCGTTCAAGCAGGCGTGCGCTCGTTCTCGTATGGCCATCAGCCGCTAACGGAGCTCGAAACCCGGGTGTTGGCCGGGTTTCGAGCTATCGCGTTGCGGTACACGTGTGGTCCACCGCGCCATCAGCGGCCGGATTCAGAGTTGCAGGCGGTTGAGCCGGAGCGCGTTGGCGACGACGCTGACGGATGACAGCGACATGGCAGCCGCCGCGATCACCGGCGAAAGCAGTAGGCCGAA
>JRYH01013747.1_pt1 | contig 19752 bp, 18 predicted proteins | sample 235351 | NCBI WGS metagenome assembly JRYH01 (sample SAMN03074221, study PRJNA261480) | activated sludge metagenome | biome: Wastewater Treatment Plant; feature: Wastewater; material: Activated sludge; isolation source: activated biomass of a wastewater treatment plant treating wastewater... ...
GAGGGCGAAGGCCGTCGCCGCGGCGGGCGCCGCGAGGACCGGGAAGGTCGTGAGGACCTCGACCGCCCGGCACGGGGCGAGCGTGCGGAACGCGGGGAGCGCCCGGAACGTGCCGAGCGCGCCGAGCGCGCCGAGCGACCGGAGCGCGCCGAGCGACCGGAGCGTGGCGAGCGTCCCGAGCGTGGTGAGCGCCCGGAACGCGGTGAGCGCGCCGACCGCCCCGAACGAGGCGAGCGCCGTCGCGGCCGGGGTCGCGACCTTGCTCGCACCGAAGCTGAGGTCGCAGGTGAAGCGCCTCCCGCCGAGACCGATCGTCTCGCTGCCGCCGCGGCAGGCGTCGCCGGTGCGGCCGCTGTTGCCGAGGGCATGCAGGCCGAGCGCCCGGTCGTCGAGTCCGTCGAGCCGGCCCCCCTGGCCGTAGCGCCCGGCGGCGCCGAAGAAGGCGCAGGCATCGAAGCCCCGGAGGCCGATGAAGCAGCCGGCGAGGAGCGCCGCCGTCGCCCGCGTCGCCGTCGCGGCGGACGCCGCGCCGAGGGCGCCCAGGCCGAGCAAACCGAGGCCGCGGCGGAAGCGGGTGAGGAAGGCGCTGCTGTCGAGGCACCCGTCGCCGAGCCCGCGGCCGCCGTCGAACCGGTCGCAGTCGAGCCGGTCGCAACCAGGCCGCCCGTAGTCGAGCCCGTCGCGCCCGCTCCGGTCGTACCCGCTGCTCGAGTGGAGCCTGTCGCGGCCGAACCGGCTGCGCCGGCCCCCGTCACCGCAGCCGCCGCCGAGCCGGCAGAAGCCGAGGTGCAGGCGCCCCGCGCCGCCGGTGAAGTGGTCGAGCCGGCCGTGCTTCAGTCGAGCCTGCCCTTCGGCGGCGCCGCACCGGCGGCAGTCGAAGCGGCGCGCACGGAAGCCCCCCGCGCGGAAGCCCCGCGCGTGGAAGCCCCGCGCGCGGTCGAGCCCACCCCGGCGCCGGCCGAGGTCGTCCCGAAGCAGCAACTCGAGGCGATCGTGGAGAGCGCCGGCCTGCAGTGGGTCGAAACCACGGCGCCCGCGCCGGCCGTCGAGCCCGAGTTCGTCCCGCCGCCGCGGCCGGCTCGCAAGCGCAAGCCGCGCACGGTGATCGCCGACGAGCCGCTTCAGCAGGTCGAGACGGTAGCGTCGCCTGCGGACAAGCCGGACGGTGAAGGCCAGCAGGCTGGCTGAAATCTCAATACCGGGGTGCGCCCTGACCGGGCGCACCAAGAACGAAGGGGCCGCTCCCCGAAAGGAGCGGCCCCTTTTTTCATGTCGCCCCGCCCGGGACGCCCCGGCGGCTTCGTCCCCGACCGGTTCTCGGGATCAGCCCTGCCTGGGCTGGGCGACCGCCGCCGGCGGCAAGGCAGAGCCCTCGGAGCGGACCGCGGGGATGCGACCGGCCTTGATGTCATCGTACCAGTACTCGTGGTGCTCCTTGGCCCAGGTCTCGTCGACGTAGCCGGTCTTCATCGCGTCGAGCGCACCCTGCATGCCGATCGTGCCGATGTAGATGTGACCGGCGATCATGGCCATGAACAGCATCGCGGCGCCGACGTGGATCCACCAGGCGTCCTGCATCAGCGAGCGGGTCTGCCCGAAGTTCGGGAAGTCGAGGATGAAGCCGGTGGCGCCGACCACGATCCCCAGCAGCACCACGCCGCCCCAGAACATCACCTTCTCGCCTGCATTGAAGCGATGGCTGGGCACATGCCCGCCCTTCGTGAACAGGCCACCCGCCTTGGCGAACCACTGCAGGTCATAGGCCTTCGGGATGTTGTCCTTCACGAACATCAGGAACATCGCGATGGTCGTGGCGGCGAACAGCGGACCCACGAAGTTGTGCGTGGTCTTCGACATGATCGCGAGCCACGAGAACGGCACCGGACCGAACAGCGGCAGGAGCACGTGCTTGCCGAACAGCAGGACCAGACCGGTGATGGCCAGGGTGACGAAGGCTGCGGCGTTGGTCCAGTGGATCGCGCGCTCGACCACGGTGAAGCGCTCGATCATGCGCCCGGTTTCGGGCTCGCTCAACCGGATCTGGCCGCGCACCAGGTAGAAGGCGGCGATCAGCGCCAGCACACCCACCAGAAACCAGCCGCCGCCCTGGGTCATGGGCCCGTTGCGCAGCTCGCGCCAGGGCTCGCCGCCCGGCTCGATCAGCACGCCGCCCTCGTTGGCCGGGAGCGTGGTGTAGTGGGTTCCACCGGAATTCACCGCCCGCCAGACCGGCGCGTTGTTCAGCGGCTGCACCTGCTGCCGCGCCGCCTGGTCGTCGCGGGTGACCTCGAAGATGTTCGCGCCCTGCGGACCCGCCGCCGCGCCGGCCGGCGGCTGCTGCTGAGCCGACGCGGTGGCGGCCAGCAGGCCCAATCCCAGCGCGAGCGCGCGGATCGCCTTGTTCATCTGGCAGCCCCCCCTCCGATGCGGACGTTCTCGTTCTGACCCTGCATCCGGGCCTGGAGCGCGGACTCCCAGCTCGCCTTGTCGCCGCGCGTGAAGTTGCCCGCCTGATGGGCAACCGCGTCGCCGCTCCAGGGCTTGGTGTCGTGCTTGACCGTCGTGCCGGGCACCTTGGCTGCGGCGGCGTCCTGGGGCTTCTCGCCGCAGGCCGCCAGGCCCGCGGCAAGGGCCAGCGCGGTGACGGAAACGAGAATGGATCGCTTCATGGCTCAGCTCCCTTGCCGGGCCGGCGCGCCCTGCTGCTGGCCGGGGCCGTAGGCGGTGCCCCAGCCCCAGACTTCGGCGCCCTTGCCGCGCGTCAGGACGCGCTGCCGGTAGATGTTGGCGACGATGTCGCCATCGCCGCCCAGCAGGGCCTTGGTCGAGCACATCTCGGCGCAGGCCGGCAGCTTGCCTTCGGCGAGGCGGTTGCGGCCGTACTTCTTGAACTCGGCCTCGGAGCCGTCCTTGTCGGGACCGCCGGCGCAGAAAGTGCACTTGTCCATCTTGCCGCGCATGCCGAAGGCGCCGGCCTGCGGGAACTGCGGCGCGCCGAACGGGCAGGCGTAGAAGCAGTAGCCGCAGCCGATGCACAGGTCCTTGTCGTGCAGCACCACACCCTCGTCGGTGCGGTAGAAGCAGTCGACCGGGCAGACCGCCATGCAGGGCGCGTCGGAGCAGTGCATGCAGGCGACCGAGATCGAGCGCTCGCCGGGCACGCCGTCGTTGATCGTGACCACGCGCCGGCGGTTCACGCCCCAGGGCACCTCGTGCTCCTGCTTGCAGGCGGTGACGCAGCCGTTGCACTCGATGCAGCGTTCGGCGTCGCAAAGAAACTTCATTCGGGCCATCTTTATTCCCCTTGTTCCTTTCTATCGCGCGATGCGGGTCAGGCGGTGAACTTCTCGACCTGACAGATCGTCGTCTTGGTCTCCTGCATCATCGTGACCGAGTCGTAGCCGTAGGTGGTCGCGGTGTTCACCGCTTCGCCGCGCACGACCGGCGAGGCGCCCTCCGGATAGAACTCCTTCATGTCGCGGCCCTGCCACCAGCCGGCGAAGTGGAAGGGCATCCAGCAGGTGTCGGGGCCCACGCGCTCGGTGACCAGCGCCTTGACCTTCAGCCGCGCGCCGGTCGGCGTGCTCAGCCAGACGTACTCGCCGTTGCGGATGCCGCGGTCGTTCGCCGCCCTCGGGTTGATCTCCACGAAGGAGTCCTGCTGCAGTTCGGCGAGCCAGGGGTTCGACCGGGTCTCGTCGCCGCCGCCTTCGTACTCGACCAGCCGGCCCGACGACAGGATCAGCGGAAACTTCTCGTGCAGCTTGTTCTCGACGTTCTTCTGCTGCAAGGACTTGTACAGCGTGGGCATCCGCCAGAACTTGTTCTTGTCGTCGTGCGTCGGGTACTTGGCCACGAGATCGGGCCGCGTGCCGTAGATCGGCTCGCGGTGCTGCGGAACCGGATCCGGGAAGTTCCAGACGACCGCCCTGGCCTTCGCGTTGCCAAAGGGGTGGCAGCCGTGCTTCATCGCGACGCGCTGGATGCCGCCCGACAGGTCGGTCTTCCAGTTCTTGCCTTCGGCGAGCTTCTTCTCGGCGTCGGTGAGGTCGTCCCACCAGCCCAGCTTCTTGAGCAGCGCATGGTCGAACTCGGGGTAGCCGGTCTGGATCTCGGCGCCCTTCGAGTGCGAGCCGTCGCCGGCCAGCAGTGACACGCCTTCGCGCTCGACGCCGAAGTTGGCGCGGAAGTTGCCGCCGCCATCCATCACGTGGCGGTCGGTCTGGTAGAGGTTGGGCGAGCCCGGGTGCTTGAGCTCGGGCGTGCCGAAGCAGGGCCAGGGCAGGCCGAAGTAGTCGCCGTCGCACGGTCCACCGTTGGCGCGAAGGGTCTTCACGTCGAAGGTGTTCATGTGCTTCATGTGGAGCTTGAGCCGCTCCGGTGACTGCCCGGTGTAGCCGATCGTCCAGACGCCGCGGTTCACTTCCCGCAGGATCGACTCGATCTCGGGCTCGTTCCACTCGATCCCGTGCTTGCTCTGCTTGATCAGCTTGTAGTTCTTCGACAGCTGCTCGCCGAAGCCCAGGCGCTCGGCCATTGCCTGCATGATCGTGTGATCGGGCATGGACTCGAACAGCGGCTCGATGACCTTTTCGCGCCACTGCAGTGACCGGTTCGACGCGGTCGCGGAGCCCGAGGTCTCGAACTGCGTGGCCGCCGGCAGCAGGTAGACCGCGCGGTTGGGGTTGCGGTCCTTCGGGTCGCCCGGCATGGCGGCCATGGCAGCGGTCGCCGACGGATACGGATCGACGACGACCAGCAGGTCGAGCTTGTCCATCGCGCGCTTCATCTCGACGCCGCGCGACTGCGAGTTCGGCGCATGGCCCCAGTAAATGACGGCGCGCAGGTTGCTCGGCTGGTCGAGCGCCTCCTTGGGCTCGAGCACGCCGTCGATCCAGCGCGACACCGTGGTGCCGGACTTGGTCATCATGCCTTCGGCGAACTGGCTCTTGATCCAGTCGTAGTCCACGCCCCAGACCGCGGCGAAGTGCTTCCAGGAACCGTCCGCCACGCCGTAGTAGCCGGGCAGCGAGTCGGGGTTGGGGCCGATGTCGGTGGCGCCCTGCACGTTGTCGTGGCCGCGGAAGATGTTCGCCCCGCCGCCGGACACGCCGACGTTGCCCAGCGCGAGCTGCAGGATGCACGAGGCCCGGACCATCGCATTGCCGATCGAGTGCTGGGTCTGCCCCATGCACCAGACCAGCGTGGACGGCCGGTTCTTGGCCATCATCTCGGCGGCCTTGTAGATGACCTCCTCGGAACAGCCGGTGGCCTCCTCGACCTTGTCCGGCGTCCACTTGGCGAGCACGTCCTCGCGAACCTTGTCCATCCCGTAGACGCGGTCGTTGATGTACTTCTGGTCTTCCCAGCCGTTCTTGAAGATGTGGTACAGGATGCCGAACAGCACCGGCACGTCGGTGCCGGAACGGAAGCGGATGTAGTGGTCCGCCTTGGCGGCGGTGCGGGTGAAGCGCGGGTCGGCGACGATCATCTTCGCGCCGTGCTCCTTGGCGCTCAGCATGTGCAGCATCGACACCGGGTGCGCCTCGGCCGCATTCGAACCGATGTACAACGCGCATTTCGTGTTCTGCATGTCGTTGTACGAGTTCGTCATCGCACCATAGCCCCAGGTGTTCGCGACGCCCGCCACCGTGGTGGAGTGGCAGATCCGCGCCTGGTGATCCATGTTGTTCGTGCCGTAGAAGGACACGAACTTGCGCATCAGGTAGGCCTGCTCGTTGTTGTGCTTGGACGAGCCGATCCAGAAGGTGGCGTCGGGGCCCGACTCCTTCTTGATCTCCTTGAGCTTGTCGGTGATCTCGTCGAGCGCCTGCTTCCAGCTGATCCGCTGGTACTTGCCGTCGACCAGCTTCATCGGGGTCTTGAGGCGGTACTCGCCGTGACCGTGCTCGCGGATCGACGCGCCCTTGGCGCAGTGCGCGCCCAGGTTGATCGGCGAGTCGAACACCGGCTCCTGGCGAACCCATACGCCGTTCTCGACCACCGCGTCGATCGCGCAGCCCACCGAACAGTGGGTGCACACGGTGCGGCGGACCTCGGCCTTCGTGCCGCCGGCCGCCTGCTGGGCCTGGGCGGGGCGGATCATGCCGGCCGACATGCCGGCCACGGCGACACCCGCGCCGGCGCCGACGCCCGAACGTTTCAGGAAGCTGCGACGATCCATCGTCGCACCGAAGGCCGCCCCGACGCCGCGGGCGAGACTCGCGGCGAGACCGCCCGCTGCCGGCGAACCGGCCGATTTGCGCTGCAGTTGCATGGTGGACCTCCCGTGCTCAGACCAAGGTGGTGCGGTAGTAATGCCGGACGTGATCGGTGACGTGATAGCCGCCACCGCCCTTCGCATGCTTTTGCGGCTCCGGCGCCTGCTCGCCCGCGGGCAGCGAGCCCTTGCTGGCGAGCACCGCCGCGCCGGCTGCGCCGGCCGCGCCCGCGCCCATCAGGAAACCCCGCCGTCCGGAAACAGGCTTTTTCGCTTTCATCGCGTCACTCCTTCATTCGAAGTCGAAGGCCTGGCGCTCGATCGAGAGGAACACCCTCGCGAGTCGCGCCACATGCTTGTAGAAATCGGTGAGGCCCGAGTGTTCGATCGCGTCGCACAGCGGCTCGAAACACGGGGCCAGGAACCGGGAAAAGAAATCGCGCTGGGTGTCCAGCGAGGACAGCTGCGGATCGGCGGAGCCGATCAGGATCGCCATGGTCTCGCAGAGCGCGGCGAAATGGTCCTCGGTCTGGCCGATGTCTTCGCGGCCGGCCAGCCCCAGCTCGGCAAGCCGCTCGCGAACCGCCACCAGCGGGCGATCGTGCAGGAAGCCGCTCAGGTAGAAGGAGGCATAGAGGAAGATCTCGGACTTGCCGACCCCGATGAAGGCGGCGTCGTATTCCCGGGCAACCGCCGCGGGCTCGGCCTGGGCGCAGGCCTCCGCGAGTTCGGCCACCGCCTGCAGGAAGGGGGGCGCCTCGGAACCGGGATGGCCCCCCGGCGCGGCCGCCGCGACCGCGGCGAGCGTGCCGGCATCGGGCGGCGCCGCGAACAGCCGGCCGAGCAGCAGGTACCAGTCGCGGCGCGCCTGGTCCTCGTCGGCGAGCGCCGCAGCCATGGGCAAGGCGCGCGGCTCGCTCATCCCCTGCCTCCGGGCCCGGTGAAGTCGAAGATCGTGGCCTCGTCGTCGGTGGAGAACATGTCGGAGACCCGGCAATCGGCGCACATCTGGAGCCGGCGCAAGGCCTTCTCTCCCCCGAACATCGAATGCGTGGTCAGGCGCGCCGTCATGTTCTCGATCATCTGCCGGGTGCCGAAAGCCTTGCCGCACGACACGCAGTGGAAAGGCTGCGCTTCGTTCAGGACCCGGGCCGACCGTGCCTCCTCGTCGAACAGGTACCGCGATTCGAGCGTGATCGCCTGCTCGGGGCAGGTGGTCGCGCACAACCCGCACTGGACGCAGTTCCGCTCGATGAACCGGAGCTGCGGGAGATCGCCGCCGTCCTGCAGCGCCGACTCCGGACACGCGCCCACGCAGGCAAGACACAAGGTACAACGGTCCTGACTGACCTGCAAGGCACCAAACGCCGAGCCCGCCGGCAGGGGCGTCTCGCGCGGAACTTCGCGCTTGCCCGCCCGGGCGCGCTCGACCAGGTGCTGCACCGCGAACTCGATCGCCCGCCGCTTTTCGTCGGGCAGCGCGAAACTGGCGGGGACGTCGATCGCCGCCAGGCCCGCGGTGGCGCGGAAGGCCGCGCTCAGCTCAAGCCGGTCGTCGGTGCGCAGCGCGCGCAGGCGCGGGCCCTGCAGGCCGAGGGCGGCGAGCAGCACGCGGCCGGTCTCGAATTGCCGGGTCAGCGCCTCGAAATAGCCTTCGTCGGTGTCCGGCGTGAACAGCACGGTGACCGACGCGGCACCCCAGGCCACCGCCCCCAGCGCGAGGTCGAGCCCCACCGAACCGGGGTGATGGACCGGCACCGGGATCAGGTCGGCCGGCAGGCCCGGCGCGACCGGTCGCCTGGCCGCGGGCCCGCGCGCGGCATCGCCGGGGGTCGCGCGCGCGAGCGACTCGAGCAGCACGCGGCCGGCGCCATCGTCGTGGAAGACCAGATGCGGGTCCCGGCCGCCTTCGGCGCGGAAGGCGGCGAGGCCGGTCCGGATTCGCGCGCCCAGCGAGGACGCCGATGGGAACGCATAGGAAATCGCGCCCGACGGGCAAACGGCGGTACAGCCGCCGCAACCCATGCACAGGAAGGGTTCGACGCGAATCGTGTCGCCCTGCGACGTGATGGCGCCGGTGGAGCAGACGTCGATGCAGGCCGTGCAGCCGGTCTTGCCGTTGCGGCCGTGCGCGCAGATCCGCGCCTCGTAGCGGAAGTACCTGGGCTTCTCGAACTCGCCGACCAGGGTCGGCAGCTTCAGCGCGGCCTGCATCTGCTCGGCCGGGTCGCTGCCCGGGTGCAGGTAACCCTGAGGCAGCTCGTGGGCGCGGAACGCGGGCTCGCGGCGCAGGTCGAGGATCAGGTCGTAGCTGCCGCCACGCGCCGTGTCGAGGCGCGAGAAGTCGATCGCGCCGATCTCGCCGCAGGCGCTCACGCACTGGCGATGCGACTTGCAGCGCTCGAGGTCGACCTGCAGGGCCTCGCCGATCGCGCCTTCCGGACAGGCGGCCTGGCAGGCGCCGCAGCGCACGCAGGCCTCGAGGTCGATCGGGTTGCGCTGCCTCCAGCGCGCCTGGAAGGCGCCGAGCCAGCCCTCGATCTCGACTTCGTCACCGGAAGCGACCGGGAATTCTCGGCTTGCCGGCAGGGGCGCCCAGGCGCGGCCAGTGACCAGCACCGAGACCGACAGGGTTCCATTGAGCCGCTCCGCCCAGTCGAGCGCGGCGCCGGCATCGCCGACGATCAGCAGCCTGCCGGCCGAACGATAGCTGACGGTGGGCACCGCGTCTTGCGTAGCCGCCGCCGCCATGGCGACCAGCGCGGAAATCTTCGGGCCCGCGCGCTCGCCCTGCTCGCCCCAGCCGGCCAGCTCGCGGATGTTGACGAAGCGAAGCGGCGCGACCGAGCGCTTGCCCTCGGCGAGCTCGCGAAAGACGGGGGCTTCCTGGGTGCAGGTGACGAGCACGTCGTCAGTACCTTCCACCGCGTCGAGGAAGCGGGAAAGGTCGCGGCGGCACAGCGAATCCACGCGCTCCACGCGCATCGCGGGACGCGCGGGCAAGGCCTTCAGGGCACCATCCAGCGCAACCGTGCGGTTGCAGCTGCAGGCAAGGACCTTAGTCTCCAATTTCGCGGGCTCTGCTCTAGTTCTAGTCGATCGGACCCGAGCCCCGATCCGGCTTGCGGAATGCGAGGCGCGCAGCCTGTGCTCAGGCTTTCATAGGATCCTATCAGCAATTCTGGCGGCATTGCCAGATGGGCCCCATCGAAACGTGGGGAAACCCTGCCTCGCACCGAGGCGTTTTGCCGACACCCGTACGGGGGCGCCGCTATTGCGGCGACCGATCGCCTTGCGGGTCCCTCGCCTCGGCCTGCGGATCCGCCACCTCGCCCTGCGGGTCTGCGGCAATGGGGGTCGCCCGTGCCCCGTCGCCTTCCTCGCCCGCGCTGGCCCTCTCTTGCACCGGCCCAGCCGCTTCGGGCGCCTCAACTGGCGCATCTGGCGCACCCCGCTCGGCGGTCGACGCGACGTGGGGCGGCTCGCCGACCCGAGGCTCCTCGGCCGGTTCGTCGAACAGGCCGACCGCGCGGCTCTGCGCCAGGCGGCGGAGCAGGCCTTCGGGGATCGGCGTCGTCTGGTTGTAGTCCTCGATGTAGACGTCGAGGCCGTCCATCACGTTGAAGGCGGGATCGGCGAAGAGTTTCTTGAGCGCCGCATTGCGGGTGGCCGGCGAGACGCCCTGCCGCAGGTAGGGCGTGAAGTCCGAATCGGGGGTCAGCGAGTCGACGGGCGGCAGCTCGGGCGGCGGCTCCCAAGGCGCCCGGGGCGCCTCGGTGCGCATTGCCAGCTCGGCCGCTGCGTCCCCGCTCGTCGCGTCGCCGTCCGCGTCCATTCGCGTCGGCTCCCCGGTCGCCTCGCCTTCCCTCCGGCCGACGACCGGGGCAGGCGGCACCGGGCTCGGGTCGGCGGGCAACGCGGCCGGCACGTCGGCCGGCAGCTCGCCTTCCCCTGAGTCGCGCTCGCGCTTCAGGCGCGCCCAGCGCGAAAGGAAGCCTTCAGCCATTGCCGGATCCCTCTCCGCCCGGGCCGGGCGAGAAGCGCTGCCGCTCGCGCTCGACCAGCTGCGCGAACTCGTCGCGCCGCATGAAGGAAGGCTTGGGCCCGCGGCGCTTGCGCGGCTTGTCCTCGGGCTTCCAGTGCAGCTTCACGAATTCCCCGAGCCACTCGACCATCTCGGCCGGCATCGGCACCCGGTCCACGCGCTCGCCGCCGTCCATCCACCGGCCCGCCTCGTTGTAGCTCAATGTGACGGCCATCGCGACGGGGTCGCCCGCCTCGCCGGTCATGCCGGAGATGTCCTCGGGCAGCCGCCAGCGGACCATGATCGACGGCTCGCCGCTGGTGAGGTTCAGGTAGTAGCCTTCGGCCTCGTCGACGAACACCTCCAGCGGCAGCGCATCGGGCGCCTCCGGCTCGGCCGGCTCGACCGCAGCCAGACGCCACTGCGTCATCGCCCAGCGCCCGCCGACCGTCTCGGCGACGAAGCGCGCGCGCACCGGGATCGCGTCCACCCAGTGAAGGGGCACGGCGTCCGGGTCGGGGCCCGCGCCCGGCGGCAGGCGATAGTCGTGCTCGCTCAATGTGTTCTCCGTGTCGATGCGGGCGGCTTGTTACCATGCAAGGATAGCAATCGCCACGTCATGACCGAACGCATCATCCCCATTGCCGACCTGCGTTACCAGGCCCGGGTGCCCGAGGCGCCGGCCGACGCGCCGCCCGCCACCGGCCTGCTGGCCGATCGCAGGGGCCGCCGGCTGCACGATCTGCGGATCTCGGTCACCGACCGCTGCAACTTCCGCTGCACCTACTGCATGCCCAAGTCGGTCTTCGACCGCGACTACGCCTTCCTGCCGCAGTCCTCGCTGCTGACCTTCGAGGAGATCGAGCGGGTGGTGCGGGCCTTCGTGGCGCACGGCGTGGAGAAGGTCCGGCTGACCGGCGGAGAGCCCCTGCTGCGCAAGAACGTCGAACGCCTGGTCGAGCGGCTGGCGGCGATGCGAACCGCCAACGGCGAGCCGCTGGACCTCACGCTGACCACCAACGGCTCGCTGCTCGGGCGCAAGGCGCGCGCGCTGCGCGAGGCCGGCCTGCGCCGGGTCACGGTGAGCCTCGACGCGATGAACGACACGGTCTTCCGGCAGATGAACGACGTCGACTTCCCGGTGGCCGACGTGCTGGCCGGCATCGAGGCCGCCGATGCGGCCGGCCTGCGGCCGCTCAAGATCAACATGGTGGTGCGCAAGGGCGTCAACGACCACGAGATCGTGCCGATGGCGCGGCATTTCCGGGGCAGCGGCCACATCGTGCGCTTCATCGAGTTCATGGACGTCGGCGCCTCCAACGGCTGGCAGATGGACGACGTGCTGCCCAGCGTCGAGGTGGTGCGTCGCATCCACGAGGCCTTCCCGCTCGAGCAGATCGACCCGAACTACCCTGGCGAGGTCGCCGAGCGCTGGCGCTATGCCGACGGCGCGGGCGAGATCGGCGTGATCTCCTCGGTCACCCAGCCCTTCTGCGGCGATTGCACGCGGGCGCGGCTGTCCACCGAGGGCCGGGTCTACACCTGCCTGTTCGCCGACTCCGGCCACGACCTGCGCGCGCTGCTGCGCGGCGGCGCCGACGACCGCAGCCTCGAGGCGGCGATCGGCACCATCTGGCGGGCCCGCGAGGACCGCTATTCCGAGATCCGCTCGGCCGCCACCGCCGGCCTTCGCAAGATCGAAATGTCCTACATCGGAGGCTGAGCCCGATGCCGCCCGCCCCGGCGCAGCACCTTCGCCCCACGCTCGTCGACGAGCCCCGGCCGACCACCTTCGACGTCGACGCGGTCAACGAGCGCGGCGAGACCGTGCCCACCGCGATCGCCGGCGAGCATCCGCTCACGCTCTATCTCGACAAGCGCGAACTGGTCACGCTGATGACGCTGGGCGCCGCGCCCGCCCACCTCGCCCTCGGCTACCTGCGCAACCAGCGGATCCTCGCCGGCATCGACGAGGTCGCCGCGGTGCAGGTCGACTGGGAGACCGACTCGGTGGCCATCACCTCGCGTTCGCTGGCCGACCGGGGCGTCACGATCTGGGACGACGCCGAACGCAGCGAGGCCCTGAACGAGCGGCTCGGCCGCCGCACCGTGACCACCGGCTGCGGCCAGGGCACGGTGTTCGGCGACCTGATGGACGAGCTGGACCGGATCGCCATGCCGGCCGGCCGCCAGCTCACCGAGGAAACGCTCTACACCGTCATGGAGCGGGTGCGCAGGCACGAGTCCATCTACAAGGTGGCCGGCGCGGTGCACGGCTGCGCGCTGTGCTCGAACGCCGGCGACGACCGCGGCGAGATCCTGCGCTTCGTGGAAGACGTGGGCCGCCATAACGCGGTCGACGCGATCGCCGGCTGGATGTGGCTCGAGGGCGTGGCCGGCGACGACAAGATCTTCTACACCACCGGCCGGCTCACCTCGGAGATGGTCATCAAGTGCGCGCAGATGGGCATTCCCTTCCTGCTGTCGCGCTCGGGCCTCACGCAGATGGGCTGGGACATCGCGCGCCGGATCGGCATCACGATGATCGGCCGCTGCCAGGGCAGGCACTACCTGCTGTTCACCGGCCGCGAGCGCTTCGTGCGCCTGCCGGTCACCGACTTCGCATGACCCGCTTGCCCGCCGAGAACCGCTTGCGCGACGAGACCCGCTTGCCCGACGAGACCCGGGCGCTCGTCACCGGCCTGGTGCTGGCCGGCGGCCTGGGCCGCCGGATGAGCGCCGACGGTGCCGGCGTCGACAAGGGGCTGGCCCTGCTGGGCGGACGGCCGATGGTCGCCCACGTCATCGACCGGCTGGCGCCGCAGGTCGGCACGCTGCTGATCAACGCCAACCGGAACGCCGATCGCTACGCGGCCTTCGCTCACCCGGTGATCCCCGATGCCATCGAGGGCTACGCGGGACCGCTGGCCGGGCTGCACGCCGGCATGCGGGCCGCGGCCACGCCGTGGATCGTGACCGCGCCCTGCGACTCCCCCTTCCTGCCGGAAGACCTGGTCGCGCGGCTCTGGCATGCGCGGCAGGGCGCGCCCGGCGGCCCCGCCCAGCTGGCGGTCGCCCGCACCCGGGACGGCCAGGCCCACCCCGTCTTCGCGCTGGCGGAGTGCTCGCTGCTGGCGAACCTCGAGGCCTTCCTCGCGAGCGGCCGCCGAAAGATCGACGCCTGGTACGCGCCCCTGCGCGTGGTGGAGGTCGATTTCCCCGACGAATCCGCCTTCCGGAACATCAACACGCAGGAAGAACTGCGGCAGAACGAAGCGCCGCCCGCCCGAGACTGAACATCGCCATGAAGACCGATTCGCGCACCTTTCCCGACCACGGCATGTCGCTGACCGAGGCCATCAGCTGCCTGTCCGACTACGACCCGCGGGCGCTGCCGGTCTCCCGGGTGCGCGAGATCGTCGACCGGGTCGTGGCGCCGGTCGAGGCGGTCGAGCGGGTGGCGATCCGCTCGGCGCTCGACCGCATCCTGGCCGAAGACCTGGTCTCGCCGATCGACGTGCCCTCGCACGACAACTCGGCCATGGACGGCTACGCGGTGCGCGCCGCGGATCTTGCCGCCGACGCACCGACCCGCCTGCGCGTGGCGGGCACGGCGCTGGCCGGCGCCCCGTTCACCGGACGCGCGGGCCCGGGCGAGGCGGTGCGGGTGATGACCGGCGCGGTGATGCCCGACGGCTTCGACACCGTCGTGATCCAGGAAGTGGTCAGGGTCGAGGGCGACCGGGTCGAGATTCCGGGCGGCCAGCAGAAGGGCCAGAACCGCCGGCTGCGCGGCGAGGACCTGGCCCGCGGCAAGCCCGCACTGCGCGCAGGCAAGCGGATCGCGCCGGCCGACCTGGGCCTGATGGCCTCGCTGGGCTTCGCCGAGGTACCGGTGCGACGCAGGCTGCGCGTGGCCTTCTTCTCCACCGGCGACGAGCTGCGCTCGGTCGGCGAGCCGCTGGCGCCGGGCGAGGTCTACGACAGCAACCGCTACACGATCTGGGGCATGCTGACCCGGCTCGGCGTCGAGGTGATCGACATGGGCGTGGTGCGCGACGACCCCGAGTCGCTCGAGCGCGCGGTGCGGATCGCCGCCGAGTCGGCCGACGCGATCGTGTCCTCGGGCGGCGTGTCGGTCGGCGAAGCCGACTTCACCAGGCAGGTGATGAACAAGCTCGGCGACATCGCGTTCTGGACGATCGCGATGCGCCCGGGGCGACCGATGGCCTTCGGCAAGATCGGCAGCGCCGCCTATTTCGGACTGCCCGGCAATCCGGTGGCGGTCATGATCACCTTCTACTTCTTCGCCCGCGAGGCGCTGCTGCGGATGATGGGCGCCGAGCCCGAAGCGCTGCCCTTCGTGCGCGCCCGCTCGCAGACCGCCTTCCGCAAGCGGCCGGGCCGCACCGAGTACCAGCGCGCCCGCCTGATCCGCGAGGCCGACGGCACGATGTCGGTGCGCAGCATCGGCAGCCAGGGCTCGGGCGTGCTGCGCTCGATGTCCGAGGCGAACTGCATCGTGGTCCTGCACCATGGGCAGGAGTCGGTGGCGGTGGGCGACGAAGTCGACTGCATCGCCTTCGACGGCCTGCTCTGACCGAACGAACGAGCGTCGCCGGCACCGCGAACCGCCGCCACCGGCACCGAGCACATCGAGGAGATCGCCCGATGAAGGTCTTTCAGGTCGAAGGCAACTGGTCGATGGACGGCGTGAAGCTGTCCACCCGGCCCGACCCGGTGCCCGGTCGCGGCCAGATCCGCATCGCGATGCGCGCCGCGGCGGTCAACTACCGCGACCTGCTGGTGCCGCTGCGGGGCTACGGCCAGCGGATGAAGCCGCTGCCGCTGATCATGCTGTGCGACGGCGCGGGCGTCGTCGAGTCGGTCGGGCCGGAGGTGACCCGCTTCCGGGTCGGCGACCGCGCCTGCCCGATGTACTTCCAGACCTGGGCCTCGGGCGCGCCCGACAACCGGAAGTTCGAGCAGGCGCTGGGCAGCGAGGTCGACGGCACGATGGCCGAGTACATGGTGGTCGACGAGACTGCCGCCGCCGCGCCGCCGGCGCACCTGAGCGACGTCGAGGCGGCCACGCTGCCCACCGCGGCGCTGACCGCCTGGCGCGCGCTGGTGACCGAGGGCCGCATCCGCGCGGGCGACACCGTGCTGGTGCAGGGCACCGGCGGCGTGGCGCTCTTCGCGATCCAGATCGCCAGGATGCACGGCGCGCGCGTGATCGTCACCTCGTCGGCCGACGCCAAGCTGGCGCGCGCCCGCGAACTGGGCGCCGACGAAGGGATCAACTACACCGAGGTGCCCGAATGGGGCCGCCGCGCCCGCGAGATCGCGGGCGGCGAAGGCGTGGACCACGTGATCGAGCTGGGCGGCCAGCACACCCTCGCGCAGTCGCTGCGCGCGGTGCGCACCGGCGGCACGATCAGCCTGATCGGCGTGCTTTCCGGCGGCACGCTGGCCGCGCCGCTCGGCCAGGTGGTCACCCGCCACATCCGGATGCAGGGCATCACCGTGGGCAACACCGACGATTTCGAGGCGATGTCGCGGGCCATGGCACAGCACCGCCTGAAGCCGGTCGTCGACCGCGAGTTCGCATTCGAGGAACTGCTGCCCGCGCTCGAGCACCTGCGCTCGGGCCGGCACTTCGGCAAGGTCGCGATCCGCTTCTGATCGACCGCCCCGCTGACGCGAGGCGCGCCCGCCGGTCCGGCAGGTTAGGATGCTTCCCCGAGGCGCTGACGCCGATCGAAGAACGGAACATGATCGACCGAATCCCGAAGACGCTTCAATTCGCGGCCCGGCTGGCCGCCGCCTGCGGCCTGCTGGTCGCTGCCGCCGCACAGCCGGCCCATGCCCAGCAGAGGCCCGGCACGCCCGGCGCCCTGCCCTTCCTGACCGCCCCGCTGGAGTCGCTGGCCGCGCCGCCGGCAGCGGCCGGCGCCTCGGAAACGGCTCCCGGCACCCAACCGGCGCCCGGACGCGACGACGCGGGCCGCGCGCCCGAGCGCGTCACCCAGACCGGGCGGATCGCCTACTACGGCCGCAAGTTCGCCGGCCGGCGCACGGCCAGCGGCGAGCGCTTCGACCCCGAGGCGATGACGATGGCCCACCGCACCCTGCCCTTCGGCACCCGGGTGCGCGTCACCAATCTCGAGAACGGCAAGAGCGTGATCGTTCGCGTGAACGACCGCGGACCATCGACCCAGGGCCGGATCGGCGACGTGTCGCAGGCCGCGGCGGAACAGCTGGAAATGGTGCAGGACGGCGTGGTCGACGCGCGGCTCGAGGTGCTGCGGGTCCGGACCGTGCGCTGAACGCGCGTCGCCAGCGGCTCAGACTGCGTGCAGCGCCCGGTCGGCGATCGCCACGCCGTCGGCATCCGCATAGCACCAGTCGCCCGGCGCGATCTTCACGCCGCGGATCTCGACGGACACCTCGCGCTCGCCGCTGCCGCGCCGATCGCTGCGCCGCGGATGCGCGGCCAGCGCCCGCACGCCGATCCGGCAGGCGTCGATCTCGGCAGTGTCGCGCACGCAGCCGTCGACCAGCACGCCGGCCCAGCCGTTCTTCTCGGCCAGCACCGCCAGGTTGCCCCCCAGCAGCGCGCAGCGCAGGCTGCCGCCGCCGTCGACGACCAGCACGCGGCCCTGGCCCGGCGTCTCGAGGGCCTTGCGCACCATCGAGTTGTCGTCGTCGCAGCGCACGGTGGCCACCGGGCCGGCAAAGCGCGCGTGCCGGCCCCAGGCGCGGTAGACCGGCGGCAGGACGCGCAACTCGCCGGTGGCCAGCAGCGGCTCGTTGTCGTCGCACAGGTCGGTGGTGGCAAAGGCCGGCGTGGCGGCCTGCGGGATGTCGGTCATGCGGGGCTCCGTAAGATCGCGATAGAGTCCCGCATTCTCTCAGCCGTTCTTCCTGTCAGCCGTACTTCCCGAGCAGCGTGCCCACGGTGCGCAGCTTCTCGGCCGTCTCGTCGTCCAGGCCTTCCCCATCGGCGAGCTCCTGCTCCAGATAGCAGACGGTCATCCGGAAGAACACCGCGTCGAGCGCCTTGCGGGCCGCGCTCAGCTGCTGGGCGACCGGCATGCAGCCCTCGCCCTCTTCGATCATCCGCATCACGCCGCGCAACTGTCCTTCGACGCGGCGCAGACGGCGCAGGACGTCCTTGCGGCCCTCGCCGTGCGCCAGCGCGCCCTCGGGCGCCCGGCCCGCTGCGGCTTGGGGGGTGTCGACTCCGGGCATTGCCAGTCTCCTCTCAGCGGTTGCAGGCCGCGCCGCCCTCGCCGCTCGGCATCTTGAAGACGCGGCGCAGGATGGTCTCGAGCGGGCACAGGCGGGTGAAGCCGCTCTGGAACAGGTTCAGGCCGACGAAGGCGGTCAGCCAGAGGAAGTTCTGGCTGACGAAGATCGGGCTGCCCTGCACGCCCAGGCCCAGGGAAAGCAGGACCACCGCGCCGGCGAAGATGCGGATGAACCGTTCGGTGGTCATCATCGGACGTTGGACTTCGGACATTTTCATGCTCCTTTCGAATGGGCCTTCTCAGGCCGCTCTGGATGCCGGCTTGCGCCAGACGATGTAGTAAAGGACCGGGATCACGACGAGCGTGAGCAGCGTCGAGACCAGAATCCCGAAGATCAGCGAGACCGCGAGGCCGCTGAAGATCGGGTCGTCGAGAATGAAGAAGGCGCCGAGCATCGCGGCCAGCGCGGTCAGCAGGATCGGCTGCGCGCGCACCGCGGCCGAGCGCACGACCGCCTCGGCGAAGGGCACGCCGCGCGCGGTCTCGAGCTGGATGAAGTCGACCAGCAGGATNNTGATGCCGGCCAGCGCGATCATCCCGATCATCGAGGTCGCGGTGAACTGCGCGCCGAGCAGCGCGTGGCCGGGCATCACGCCGATGATGGTCAGCGGGATCGGCGCCATGATGATCAGCGGGGTCAGGTACGAGCGGAACTGCGCCACCACCAGCAGGTAGATCAGGATCAGGCCCACGCCATAGGCCAGGCCCATGTCGCGGAAGGTCTCCCAGGTGATCTGCCACTCGCCGTCCCACTTCAGCGAATAGCCGCGCAGCGTGTCCTGCGGCTGCGCGAAGAAGTGCTCGCCCAGCTCGCCGGTGCCGGGCAGCGCGGCCTCCGCGAGCTTGCCGCGCAACGCGAACATGCCGTAGAGCGGGCTGTCGATGCTGTTGCCGGCCACCGCCGCCATGTCGCCGAACACGTAGGTGACCGGCACCAGGTCCTTGTGCATGATCGGCATGTCGCGGCCGGTCTCGACCACGTCGACCAGCTCCGAGAGCGGCACCATGCGGCCGTCGGCCGCGGCCACCGGCATCGCCAGCACCGAGGCCAGCGCGCCGCGCGAGGTCTCGGGCAGCTGCAGCCGCACCGGCACCGGATCGATCGCGTCGGGCGTGCGCATCCAGGTGGCGTCGTGGCCGGAGAGCGCCGCGCGCGCGGCCAGCGCCACGCTGGAATCGGCGATGCCCAGCGTGGCCGCGCGGCTGCGCTTGACCACCAGCTGCAGCTTGGGCGCGGGCTGCTCGAGCGAGGTGTCGATCGCGACGATGCCCGGCACTTCCCGGAAGGCCGATTCGATCCGGCGCGCCAGCTCGGCGCGGCCCGCGTCGTCGGGGCCGTAGACCTCGGCCACGATCGGCGACATGACCGGCGGCCCCGGCGGCACCTCGACCAGCTTGATCCGCGCGCGATGGGGCGCCGCGATCTTCTCCAGCTCCGGCAGCAGGCGGGTGGCGATCGCGTGGCTCTGCTCCTTGCGCGCCTCCTTGCCGGCCAGCGTGACCTGCAGGTCGCCCTGCTCGGCCAGCGCGCGCATGTTGTACTGGCGCACGAGGCCGTTGAAGGTGATCGGCGACGCGGTGCCGGCATAGCCCTGCACGTGCGTCACCTCGGGCGCGCCCGCGAGCTTCTGCGCCAGCTCGACCAGCACCGCGTTGGTGGTTTCGACCGAGGTGCCGGCCGGCATGTCGACCACCACCTGGAACTCCGACTTGTTGTCGAAGGGCAGCATCTTCAGGATGACCGCCTGCAAGGGAACCAGCGCCACCGCGCCGGCCAGGCCGACGATCACCAGCAGGCCCAGGAACAGCCGGCCGGCCGCCGCGCCGGGGCGGGTCACGAAGCGCGCCAGCAGGCCGCCGAAGCCGCGTTCGAGCATCGTGGCGACCTTGCCGTGATGCGCCGCCCCGCCCGACTTCATCAGCTTGAGCGCCAGCCAGGGCGTCACGATGAAGGCGATCGCCAGCGACAACATCATTCCCATCGACGCGTTGATCGGGATCGGGCTCATGTAGGGGCCCATCAGGCCGCTCACGAAGGCCATCGGCAGCAGCGCCGCGATCACGGTCAGGGTGGCCAGGATGGTGGGGCCGCCGACCTCGTCGACCGCGATCGGGATGATCTTCGACAGCGGCGCGCCCGGCTCGAGCGCGCGGTGGCGATGGATGTTCTCGACCACCACGATGGCGTCGTCGAC
>JRYH01007480.1_pt1 | contig 19744 bp, 13 predicted proteins | sample 235351 | NCBI WGS metagenome assembly JRYH01 (sample SAMN03074221, study PRJNA261480) | activated sludge metagenome | biome: Wastewater Treatment Plant; feature: Wastewater; material: Activated sludge; isolation source: activated biomass of a wastewater treatment plant treating wastewater... ...
CGGATCTCGGCGGCGATGTCGGAGCGTGCGTCCGGAGAGCTCAGCACGTTGCTCGTCGAGAGGCCGCCAACCTCCGCCTCGGGGAAGAACACGAAGCTGCCGACGCGGATGCCGACGGGGTCGTAGGGCTCGAAACGGGCGAGACGCGCGGGGCGGCGGTCCGTGGCGACGGGATCGACATCCTCCACCTGGAACAGCAGCGGATCGTGGCCGGCGGGCGGGTTGGCGAAAACGTCCACGTCCTCCGGCGGACGCGTGTCGCGGTTGGGATCGGCGCCGTCGTCGGGCGTGACGGAATCGGAAAGGTCGATGACGCCGTCCCCGGACAACTCGCCGTCGAGGGGCGCGGTCGGTTCGGCCGGATCGCCGCCGGCGCTGTTCGTCGGATCGCTGTCGGAGGTTTGCGCGTCGTCCACGTCGGGAGCGCTGTCCTCGTCGGCNNGCGCGCCGGCGCCTGGTCGATCGCCACGAGGCTGGTATACGGGGTGACGAGGTGGTGCGCCAGGCCGAGTTCGCGGATCTCGTCGCGCAGCAGCGCCTGCTCGGCATCGGAATCGTTGGCGAAGCGCAGCTGGTCCTGCAGCGCCTGCGGCAGCGTGGGCACATCCAGGCCCGCGCCGATGAACTTGTCGGCCAGGATGGCGCCCAGCGCGCCGCTGATGGTGATGATGGCCACGCGCCGGCCCGCGCGCCTGTGGCGGCCTCGCTCGTGGCGCCAGAAGCCGAAGGCGTGCGCTGGGGGCGGTCGAGGGATTGGGCGGCGGCGCTCGGCACATGCAGAACGGCCGCGGAGAGCGTTGCCACCGCGAAGCCGAAAATGATCAGACCCAGCCGCCAGACCACTGTCACGTGGCGCCTCATGAGGAAAAAAATCCAACCATGCACGCACACGCCTTGCCGCGGCCGAATACGGTCCGCGACGCAAAAAACGACACTAGGGACTGGCGGTTAAGGAGGGATTACTTTTTGTAGGGCGGTGCGGCGCGATGGGGCGTAACGATCTGAGAGATATTATAAAATCCTACTCTTAATGGCCCCGAGAGGCGGCGTGCATCACCATCGATCTCAACGATCGCCTCGAACGGGAATGGCCCGGCAAGGCCGCGGGTCGAGATCCGAAGCAGACCCGTGCCCGTGTCCGAACCGCCGTCTTGGGCGGAAGGGGCTATCGCCTCTTCGGCTCCCCCGGTAGCGATGGGTGCATCGCTACCGGGTAAGGCCCTGCTACTGGGCCAGCACTTTCACCTTCCGTTCGCGTTTTGTATTTTTCTTTCCTTCATATCGGTAATGGCGTGCGGGTACGGGGAGGTTATGGCCTCTGCCTTTGCGTTTGCGCATGCGGTCTCCGTGAACGCAGGCCGCCATTCCTCACCTTGGCGGTGGAATGAGCGACGAGCTTTTTGCAATCCGATCATGGGGAGCGGAGCCGCGCGCCAACATCCGTGCGAGCCTGTGCCGTAAGCGGCAGGCCTGATGTTCGGCGTTGTGATCGCAGGAGGCGATCCGCACTCCGCTCCGGTTCCGTGCAAACGCTTGCACGCCGGCACGGTAAGCTCTCACGTTTGGAGGCTGTCCCGGGGAAGCGCGCTAACTGCGGTGATGAATGCGCAGTGAGGCCCCCCGGGCCAAGACATGCTTGGTCCGGCGTTCCGTCGTGAATGAGGTGGGGCGCTGCGGCATGGCCAGGACGATAAGTTGCAGGGTGTGGAAGTCAAGACGGGGAGACGTGAGGGCTGAACCGGACCGCCCGGCTCTTCAAGCAGGAAGGGCGCCGCGGCGCGAAGCTCAGCCTGCCGACTGGCTGACGGCGACGAGGCGGTCCAGCGCGGCGGCGGCGCGGCCCGAGCGGATGGCGTCCTCTGCCAGGCCCACGCCTTCCGCCAGCGTGCTCACCCGGCCGGTGACGACGAGCGCGGCCGCGGCATTCAAGAGAACGATGTCCCGGTACGGGCCCGGCGCGCCCGCGAGCAGATCGCGCAGCGCCTGGGCGTTGTGGGCGCCGTCGCCGCCCTTGAGGTCGGCCAAAGAGACGCGCGGAAGCCCCGCTTCCTCCGGCGTGACCTCGAAGGTGGTGATCTTGCCGCCATCGAGGCACGCGACCAGGGTCGGCCCCGTCGTCGACAGCTCGTCGAGCCCGTCTTGCCCGTGCACGACCCAGGCCCGCTCCGATCCCAGCGCCTTGAGGGCTTCCGCCATCGGCTCGACCCAGGCGGCGTCGAACACGCCGAGCACGTGATGGCGCACGCCGGCCGGATTGCAGATCGGGCCGAGCAGGTTGAAGAGCGTACGGATACCGAGCTCGCCGCGCGCCTCCGCCCACGCCTTCATGGCCGGATGATGCGCCGGCGCCCAGAGGAATCCGACGCCGGCTTCGTCGATCGCGCGCGCGATCTGCTCCGGGGTGCAGTCGAGCTTGACGCCGAGTGCAGCCAGCACGTCCGAGGCCCCCGAGAGCGACGAGACGGAGCGGTTGCCGTGCTTGGCGACCTTGAGGCCCGCCCCCGCCGCGACGATGGCCGCCCCGGTCGAGACGTTGAACGTGCCGTGCCCATCGCCGCCGGTGCCGACGATGTCGATCGCGCCCGGCGCAATCGCAACGGCCGTCATCCGGCCGCGCAGCGCCCGCGCCGCGCCGGTGATCTCGTCCTGGGTCTCGCCGCGCACGCGCAGCCCCATCAGGAACGCGGCCTTCTGGGGCGACGTCGCTTCGGTCGTGAGAAGGTCGATCGCCTCCGCCATGCTGTCGGGCGAGAATGTCGCTCCGGTGGCGACCTTCTGCAGAAGGGCCTTGACGCCTGCCGCGCTGCTCATGGATCCCCGTCTCCGCCGTCTCGGCTCAGGCCGCCGCGCGGCGCGGATGGAACCCCGCCAGCTCGAGGAAATTCGCAAGCAGGTTGTGGCCCTGCTGAGAGGCGATGCTCTCGGGGTGGAACTGCACGCCATGCACGGGATGCGTCTTGTGCATGAGCCCCATGATGATGCCGTCGTCGGTCTCGGCCGTCACTTCGAGGCAGTCCGGCAGGCTCGCGCGCTCGACGATGAGCGAGTGATAGCGCGTGACTTCGATCGCCTCCGGCAGGCCCTTAAAGAGGCCCTTGCCGGTGTGCCGGATGGTGGAGAGCTTGCCGTGCATGGGGGCGGGCGCGCGGATCACTTTGCCGCCATAAGCCTGTCCGATCGCCTGATGGCCGAGGCAGACGCCGAGGAGCGGGATCGTGGGGCCGGCTTTCGCGATCAGCTCGAGGCAGATGCCGGCTTCGTTCGGCGTGCAGGGGCCAGGCGAGAGCACGATCGCCTTGGGGTTCCGCTCGAGCACCGCATCCGCCGTCGCCTTGTCGTTGCGGATGACCTCGCACGGCGTCCCGAGCTCGCCCAGGAAGTGGACGAGATTGTACGTGAAGCTATCGTAGTTATCGATCAGGACGAGCATGGGCGGGGACGGCCTCTCCGTGCGGCAAGATGCCGGAATGGGGTGATGTGGGTGTAGAAACCCGGCGCGCAAGCGTCAAGCGCGCCCCGGCCGGCCCCGGGTACGGACGTGGTCCACAGAAACCGGAGGGGGAGGGGCCAAGCCCTCGCGCCCGCTCTCCAAACCCCCTATAACCGCGCCCATGACCCAGCCCAGCCCCACGCCTGCCGACGGAAAGCCCAACGCGCGTGTCGCCATCGGCACGCTCGAAGTGGCGAACGCGGCCCCCATCGTCGTCTTCGCCGGCCCCTGCCAGATGGAAAGCCGCGCCCATGCGCTCGAGATGGCGGGAGCCCTCAAGGAGGCCGCGACGCGGCTCGGCCTGGGGCTGATCTACAAGTCGTCGTTCGACAAGGCCAACCGCACGTCGCTTGCGGGCAAGCGCGGCATCGGCCTCGACGCGGCCCTCTCCGTCTTCGCCGAGATCCGCGAGACGCTGGGTCTGCCCGTCGTCACCGACGTGCACGAGAAGGAGCAATGCGCGCTTCTCGCGCCCGTGGTGGACGTGCTGCAGATCCCGGCCTTCCTGTGCCGGCAGACCGATCTGCTCGTCGCCGCCGCCAGGACGGGGCGCGTGGTGAAGGTGAAGAAGGGCCAGTTCCTCGCCCCGTGGGATATGCGCAACGTCGTCGCCAAGATCGTCGGCTCCGGCAACCCCAACGTGCTCCTCACCGAGCGCGGCACGTCGTTCGGCTACAACACGCTCGTCGTCGACATGCGCGCGCTGCCGCAGATGGCCGAGACGGGCGCGCCGGTGATCTTCGATGCCACGCACGCGGTGCAGCAGCCCGGCGGTCTCGGCGGCAGCTCCGGCGGAGATCGCCGCTACGTGCCGGTTCTCGCGCGTGCAGCGGTGGCCGTCGGCGTGGCCGGTCTTTTCATCGAGACGCACGAGGCACCCGACGGCGCACCCTCGGATGGCCCCAACATGTTGCCACTCAAGGACTTCGAGCCGCTCATGCGCGAGCTGATGGCGCTCGATGCGCTCGCCAAGGCGCGGGCGGCCTGAGCGGAACGGCAGATCCGGGCGACGCCGGATAAGGGCGCGATGTACTGGTCCTGAGCCTAATTCCTGCCCACAAATGGCCTTCACTTTAATCTCTGATAGCCGTTCAAAGAGACCACGCCGTGTGCGAGGGACACGCCCAGGTCTCTGGGCAGCTCGCACCGCGTGAGGTCGGGTTGCCCGCTTGGTCTTGGTCGGATCCCGCGATGGCGAACACGCGATCAGCTTCGAGCGGCGCCGCGGTCCTGAAGCCCGCGGCTCATTGGGTGTCGGCGCGCATGAGCGCGCTGCCGGCCTCGCGCTTGCCGCTGCCGGAAACCGAGACGCCGCCGGAGCGGGACGAGCCGCAAGATCTGCAGGAGCCGTCAGGGTCTGTCGTCCTCGCGCGCGTCGAACCCGAGGCGTCTCCGCGCGCCGAGGCCGAGCTCCCGGTCCAAGCTCTGCTGATCGTGCCGCCTGCGATCCGCGTGCCGCACCAACCCAGCCTGATCGTGAGATCCGAAGCGGCTGACGAGAGTCCGCACGACGATGTTGCGGTCGACGACATCACGACCAATGAAGATGGCGACGTCGCGCATCTCGTTGCACGCGGGGATGAGAGCGCGGATGACAACCGCGCCACCGAGGCGGCGGCCGCGGCCCCTCGCGTGCCGGGGGCGGATCTCGTCATGGCGCCCCGCTACCGCCTGGCGGAGCTGAAGCGGGAGCGCCGGCGTGTCGCGGACATGCAGGAGGTGCTAGAGAAGCTGCATACGTTCCTGACGTACGAAGCGGCCCGCAATCGCGCCCGTCAGCGCCGTCAGCGCCTCGCCTCGGTCGCGGCGGCACTCGCGGGGCTGGTTCTGCTCGGCGGCGTCTGGACCATTGCCCGTCACACGCAGGAACGGCCTATGATGCCGACGCAGGCCGGCGCGCCCGGCCCGGGCGGCGAGGCCACCTGCCTCGGCGCCTCCTGTGGCACGCTCGACGTCTCGATGTTCGGCGCCGCGGCAGCGGTCGATCCCGCAAAGAGCGCGCCTGCGTCGCCACCCGTCCTGGCCCTGATGGACACCGAAACCGGCGAGGGTGAGGGTGCCGCCTCCGACGTGACGGCGGCTCACTCGCTTCCTCCAAGCGCTCCGCCGCGCACGGCTCGGGTCGCGATCCTCGAAACCCTCTCCCCTTTGGCCGATGGGGATATGCTCGCCGCCCGCGAGACGGTTGACAGTCTCACGCCGCAGGATTGGGCCGAGCCGATCTATGCCAACCTCGCGAGCACGCCCGCCGCCGCGCGCACAGCCAGCATCGAGGTCGCGGCCATCGAAGCCCGCGAGATCGACGCCACGGAAGCCTTGGACGCGTGCTCGGATGCGACGTGCCCGCACATCTCGGAGGCGCCGCTTGCCACCGTGATGCTCCCATCGCGCGGTGCCGCGGAGCTGGCCGTCGCGCCCGCGCCTCCGTCCCTGGTGGCGGAGGATGCGCCGGAGATGGATGCCGATTTCGCCGAAGCCGGTTTCATGGACGTCGACTCCGTCCAAAGCCTCGCGGTTCCCAGGCTGGTCCCCGGTGTGGCGCCCCATCATGCGCCTCCGGCTGTCGCGCTTGCACCTCCCTCCGTGCCGGCAGAAGACGCGCCGCCAACGGATGCCGATTTTGCGGATGTCGATGTCGCCGACGACGTGGACTCCGTTCAAAGCCTCGCCGTTCGTGGGCTGGTGGCCGATGTGGACCCCGATCCCGCGTTGACGGCCCAGCCGACGCTTTCGGATACGGAGGCGGCGGCCCCTGTTGCGGCGGATGTCGCATTGTCCTCCGAGGCGGGCCTCGTGCTCGCACGCACCGTAGATGCCGATTTTCTGGCCGGAGCCGCCGGCCGCGAGCGGCCTCATCGCGCCACGGCGCCGCGCCGCAGACCTCCGTCGCTGTCATCGCCGTCGACAGCGGTTCGGCATGCCGTAGCAAAGCCGGCGAGAGCAAGGCAGCCACGCGGAAAGGCGCGGAGCGCGCAGAAGCCGGCCACCCCGGTCGCCGTCATCCAGCCGCGCGGCCTGTTCCAGTTCGGGCCGTCCAAGGCGGCACCCGCCGCCTCCGCAACCCGTTCGGCCCCCGCATCGAAGCCGCTCCGAAAAGGGGCGAAGGCGTCCGACTCGAAATCCTGACCGTCTTGGCGGCTTGGCCGGGGGAGAGCGCGGTAGACGTGCCCCGCCGGCCCGGCTAAATGTGCGCCGAGACACGGGCGGGAGCCCACGGACCGCAGGGGAATTGGCGAGCATGGGCGAGGCGCAAGACACCACCACGGCACCCGGGGCCACGGTCAAGGATATGGCCAACGCCATCCGCGCGCTTGCCATGGACGCGGTCCAGAAGGCGAACTCGGGCCATCCCGGCATGCCGATGGNNCCGCGACCGCTTCGTGCTGTCGGCGGGCCACGGCTCCATGCTGCTCTACGCGCTCCTTCATCTCACGGGCTATCCCGAGATGGAGATGGACCAGCTCGCGAGCTTCCGCCAGCTCGGCTCCCGGACGGCCGGCCATCCCGAATATGGCCACGCCCCCGGCATCGAGACGACGACGGGGCCCCTCGGGCAGGGCATCGGCAACGCGGTCGGCATGGCGCTCGCCGAGCGGATGTTGAACGCCCGCCTCGGCGACGATCTCGTCGACCATTACACGTATTGTCTCGTCGGCGACGGCTGCCTGATGGAGGGCATCAGCCATGAGGCGATCTCGCTCGCGGGGCATTTGAAGCTCGGCAAGCTGATCGTGCTCTGGGACGACAACGCGATCTCCATCGACGGCCCCACGAGCCTCTCCGTCTCCGACGACCAGGTGAAGCGCTTCGAAGCCTCGGGCTGGAACACCCTGCGCGTCGATGGCCATGACCCGAAGGCGATCTCCGCCGCCCTCGCCAAGGCGCGCGCCGACAGCTCGAAGCCCTGGCTGATCGCGTGCAAGACCGTCATCGGCTACGGCGCGCCGACCAAGGCCGGCACCTCGTCCACGCATGGCGAGCCGCTCGGCGCCGAGGAGATCAAGGGCGCGCGCGAGACGCTCGGCTGGAGCGCCGCGCCCTTCGAGGTCCCCGCACCCCTCCTCGAAGCCTGGCGCGCGGTCGGCGCCAAGGGCGCGACGGCGAACGCGGCCTGGAAGGCGCGCCTCGCCAAGGCGCCCCCATCCGCGAAAACCGCTTTCGAAACGCCCGCCGCGGTCTCGCGCACCGAGGCCATTGCCAATGCCATCGCCGCCGCCAAGGCGCAGTTCGCGGCCGACACGAGCAAGCGCGCCACCCGCGTCTGGTCGCAGCTCACGCTCGAGCATCTCGTGCCGGCCGTGCCCGAGCTTCTCGGCGGCTCGGCCGACCTCACGCCCTCGAACGGCACGCGCACCAAGCATCACAAACCCATTGCGCCCGGCAACTACGCAGGCGACTACATCCATTACGGCGTGCGCGAGCACGGCATGGCGGCGGCCATGAACGGCCTCGCGCTGCACGGCGGGTTCATCCCGTACGGCGCGACGTTCCTCGTCTTCACCGACTATTGCCGCCCCTCGATCCGCCTCTCGGCCCTCATGCAGCAGCGCGTCGTCTACGTGATGACGCACGACTCCATCGGCCTCGGCGAGGACGGCCCGACGCATCAGCCCATCGAGCATCTGGCCGCCTTGCGCGCCATCCCGAACCTGCTCGTGCTTCGCCCCGCCGACGCGCTCGAGACGGCCGAAGCCTGGGAGATCGCGCTCGCGGATCCGACGCGCCCGTCGCTGCTGGCGCTCTCGCGCCAGGCGGTGCCGACGGTGCTGCGCACCGGCGCCTCGGCCGAGAATGCCACCGCCAAAGGCGGCTATGTCGTGAGCGGCGGGGAGGGGAAGCGCGACGTCACGCTGATCGCGACCGGCTCCGAGGTCGGGCTCGTGGCCGAGGCCGCTGCCGCGCTCGCCAAGGATGGCGTCAAGGCTGCGGTCGTGTCGCTGCCGTCGTTCGAGCTGTTCCGCGCCGCACCCGAAGCCTATCGCGAGGAGGTGCTCGGCACGGCGCCGCGCATCGCCGTCGAGGCGGCCATCGCCCAGGGCTGGCATGAATGGCTGCGCCCGGGCGATCGCTTCATCGGCCTCTCGGGCTTCGGTGCCTCGGCCCCAGGTCCGAAGGTCTTCGAGCACTTCGGCCTCACCGCCGCGAAGGTCGCCGAGGCGGCGCGTGGGCTCGTGACAGGCTGAGGGAAGGGCTCGCCCGTGTCGCGGCGGGCCGTTCCACTTTCGCTCGCACTCCTCGTTGACAAGGCTCACGCAGACACCATGAATTTCGATCAGCTCAAGACCACGGACGGACTCGATCTCAAGGGCAAGCGCGTGCTCGTGCGCGCCGATCTCAACGTGCCCGCCAAGAACGGCGTCGTCACCGACGCCACGCGCCTCGCGCGCGTCGTTCCGGGCCTCAAGGATCTCGCTTCGCGCGGCGCGCGCGTGATCGTGCTCTCCCACTTCGGACGCCCGAAGGCCGGCCCCGACACCGAGAATTCGCTCGCGCCCATCGCCGCCGAGCTTAGCAAGCTCGCTGGCTGCCCCGTGGCGTTCGCGTCCGATTGCATCGGGGAGGCCGCGGCCGGAGCCGTAGCGGCGCTCGCAGACGGCGATATCCTCGTGCTCGAAAACACCCGCTTCCACAAAGGCGAGGAGAAGAACGATCCGGCCTTTGCCGAAGCGCTCGCGAGCCTCGGCGACGTCTTCGTCAACGACGCGTTCTCGGCCGCGCATCGCGCCCACGCGACGACCGAGGGCCTCGCGCACCGGCTGCCTGCTTATGCTGGCCCGCTCATGATGGAAGAGATCAACGCGCTGCGCACCGCGCTCGAGGAGCCGAGGCGGCCCGTTGCGGCCGTCGTGGGCGGGGCCAAGGTTTCGACCAAGATCCCCGTTCTGACGAACCTCTCCGCCAAGGTGGATAAGCTCATCATCGGCGGCGGCATGGCCAACACGTTCCTGCTCGCCGGCGGCGTCGAGATCGGCAAGTCGCTCGCCGAGCCGGACCTCGTCGAGACCGCGCGCGAGATCATGCATGCGGCGAAGGCGCGGAGCTGCGAGATCGTGCTGCCGCAGGATCTCGTCGTGTCGCCGCGCTTCGAGGCGGGTGCTCCGGCGACGACCGTGATGACCATCGACGTGCCGGCCGATCAGATGATCCTCGACGTCGGCCCGAAAACCGTCGCCCACTATGTCGACGTGCTCTCGCGCTGCGAGACGCTGCTCTGGAACGGTCCGCTCGGTGCCTTCGAGATCGCACCCTTCGGCGAGGGCACGTTCGCGCTCGCGCGCGCGGCGGCCGAGCGCACGAAGGCGGGCACGCTCGTCTCGGTGGCAGGCGGCGGCGATACCGTGGCCGCGCTCAACGCCGCGGGCGTGACCGGGGATTTCTCCTACGTCTCGAGCGCGGGCGGCGCGTTCCTCGAATGGCTCGAAGGCCGCGAGCTGCCCGGCGTCGCGGCGCTGGCGCGATAAGGACAAGGACGTGCTCGCTGAAGTCCATCTCTATCTCGGCGTCGCGCTGGCGGGTCTGGTGAGCTTCCTGTCGCCGTGCGTGTTGCCGCTCGTGCCGCCGTACCTCGGCTACCTGGGCGGCACGACCTTCGAGGAACTCTCCGACGAGAAGGGGCTCGAGCGGACGGTCTGGCGGCGCATCGTGCTGGCGTCCGTCTTCTTCGTGCTGGGCTTCACGACCGTCTTCATCGCGCTCGGAGCCAGCGCCTCGCTGATCGGACAGTTGATCCAGACTTGGCGGGCCGAGCTTTCTATCGCGGCCGGCATCGTCATCATCCTGTTCGGCCTGCACTTCCTGGGCGTGCTGCGCATTCCGTTCCTGATGGTGGACAAGCGCTATCATCACGAGCAGGAGGGGGCGAGCCTCGCCGGCGCCTATGTGCTGGGCCTCGCTTTTGCGTTCGGCTGGACGCCCTGCATCGGCCCGATCCTCTCGACGGTGCTCGCGCTTGCGGCCAACGAGGCGAGCCTCGGCGCAGGCGTGCGGCTGCTTGCGGTCTATTCGCTCGGCCTCGGCGTGCCCTTCATCCTGGCCGCCATCGCCATCCGACCGTTCCTGTCGTTCATGCAGCGCTTTCGCCGCCACCTGGGCCTCATGGAGAAGATCATGGGCGTGCTTCTGGTTCTGACCGGCATCGCCTTCCTCAATGTCGTCGACTGGTTCTCGATCCAGGCGCTGGGGCAGTGGCTGATCGAGACGTTCCCCGGGCTCGCCCGCATCGAGGAGATGATGACGCCCGAGGCGCTGCAGCAGGATTTACGCAATCTCACGCCGGGAGGCTGATGCCGTGGCGACCTCGACGCCCATCGCGCTCACCATCGCCGGATCCGACAGCTCGGGCGGCGCCGGCATCCAGGCCGATCTCAAGACGTTCACCGTCCTCGGCGTCTACGGCGCCTCGGTGATCACCGCCATCACGGCGCAGAATACGCAGGGCGTGCAGGATGTGCTGACCTTGCCGCCGGCCATCGTTGCCGCGCAGATGGCTTCCCTCGCCGCCGATCTCGCCATCGGCGCCATCAAGACCGGGATGCTGGCGGACCGCGCCACCGTCGAAACCGTCGTGCAGGGGCTCGCGGCGTTCGCCGGCGTGCCGCTCGTCGTCGATCCGGTGATGGTCGCCACCAGCGGCGACGTGCTGCTGGCGCCCGAGGCGGTCGAGGCAGTTCGAACGCTGCTCCTGCCGCGCGCCACGCTCGTGACGCCCAACCTGAGCGAGGCGGCGCGCCTGCTCGATGCGCCGGTCGCGACGTCTCTCGACGCCATGCAGGATCAAGCCCAGCGCCTGCTCGCGCTCGGCCCCGGCGCCGTTCTCATCAAGGGCGGGCACGGGGAGGGGGACGAGGCGACCGACATCCTGGTCTTCGCGGCCGGATCTCTGCGCCTTCCGGCGCCGCGCATCGCCACGCGCAACACGCATGGCACCGGCTGCACGCTCGCCGCCGCCATCGCTGCCCAACTGGCCCTCGGCCACAGCCTGCCGACGGCGGTCGGCAAGGCGAAGGAGTTCGTCTGGAAGGCGATTTCGGCGGGGCGCACGCTGCACGTCGGCCGCGGGGACGGCCCTGTCGATCACCTCCACGCCCTACGCAAACCGTGACTGTTGCAGGCTTGCATCGCCCTGTGACCAATGAGCGGACACGGTCTTGAAACCACCTCTCCCTTCTGCAACTCTGCGCCTCGTGCCGCGCCGGTCGTCGGGGGGCGATCGAGCAGCGCACATCACGTTTTGGGGGGAGTAGGGCGGCGATCAGGGACGCCGCAATGCTCAGCAAAACCGGCCCGGGTCACCCGGGCCGGTTTTTGTTTGCGGCCCGGCCGAGAGCCTGATCGTTCGAGATGCGAGCGTTCGGCGCGCATCTCGAACGTGAATCAGACTTTCAAGCAACGATTTGGAGCGCTTCCGGAAAAGTGGGAACCGGTTTTCCGATAAGAAGCACGACGAGACAAATGGCTAGAGCCGTTCCCAGATTCCATCAAAAACGGAACGGCTCTAGAGCGCGTCGCGCTCAAAAGCCGAGTCCAATAGGAGTGAACGCGCTCTGGGACGGGACCGTAACGGCAAGCCAGATATCCCCATGCTCTCTTTCGCGCCGCGCACCTCCTACAGTCTGCGCCTCGCCGTGTTCTACGGCGCGCTGTTCCTCATCTACGGCGTGCATCTGCCGTATCTGCCGGTCTGGCTCGATTGGCGCGGTCTGACCCCCGAGGAGATCGCGGTCGTGACGGCGGCGCCGTTCTTCCTGCGTGTCCTCGTCACGCCATGCGTCGCCATGCTCGCCGACCGGACGGACCGCCATCGCGCGCTCGTCATCGCACTCACCACGCTGACGCTCGCGCTCGCGGTCCTCCTGAGCCAGATGACGAGCTTCCTCACGATCCTGCTGGTGGCCGTGCCGTTCGCGATCTCGCTCTCGACGGCGATGCCGCTCACCGAGACGATCGCCATCGCCGGCGTGCGCGCCCATGGCCTCGACTACGGGCGCATGCGGCTCTGGGGCTCGCTGACGTTCGTGGCCGCGGGATTTGTGGGAGGCTGGCTGATCGACGAGACCGGCAGGGGCGCCGTCGCCGGCTGCCTCATTGCGGGCGCGGCCGCGACCGCGCTCTCGGCCTGGCTGCTGCCGGAACGGAAACGCGAGAGTGCCGCGAGTCCTGGTGTGGCCTCGCCACGCGCCGGCAGCCTGGCGGAGGCCGCACGGCTCGTGCGCTCGCCGGTTTTCCTGGCCTTCCTGCTGGCGGTGGGGACGGCCCAGGGAACGCATGGCCTCTTCTACACCTTCAGCGCGATCTCCTGGCACGCCCAGGGCATCGCGACACCCATGATCGGCACGCTCTGGGCGATCGCGATCGCGGGCGAAGTCGCGCTCTTCGCCTGGTCGGGGCCGATCGTGCGCCGCTGGGGGCCGGTGACGCTCATCGTCGCCGCCACGGCCGCGGCCGTGCTGCGATGGGCCATGATGAGCTTCACGCCGCCCGTCGCCGTGCTCGTCCTCCTGCAGACGCTGCATACGCTGACCTATGGCGCCTCCCATCTCGGCGCCATGCATTTCATCGCGCGCGCCGTGCCGGAAAGCGCCCAGGGCACGGCCCAGGCGCTCTATGCCACCGTCGCCTCGGGCCTCATCATGGGCAGCACCACGCTCGCCTCGGGCTGGCTCTACGCGCGGATCGACGCTCAAGCCTATTGGGTGATGGCCGCTCTCGCCGCCCTTGGGCTCGCGAGCGCGCTCATCGTCCGGGCGCGCTGGTCGGGCGGCCTGCTGTGGGAGAGCGCCGCCCGCGATGACACACGAGAGCTGGGCGTCGAAACGCGCGATCCGGCGTCGATGTCCTAGCCCCAGAGCGCCGCTGGCGGCGGCCAGATCTTTCCATCGGCGAAGCGGGCGGGCGGCGCGCGATCCTCGACGAGCAGCAGCGGCCCGTCGAGATCGACCCAGTCCGCCCGTCCGGCGAGCAGGAACGCCGGCGCCACGGCGAGCGAGGTCGCGACCATGGAGCCCACCATGACGCTGAGCCCGGCCGCCTCCGCCGCCTTGGCCATCGCCAGCGCCTCGGTGAGGCCGCCGGCCTTGTCGAGCTTGATGTTGACCGCCTCGTAGAGGCCGATGAGGCCGCGGATGTCGGCCGCCGTATGCGCGCTCTCGTCGGCGCAGCGCGGCACTGAGGGCATGAGGCCCTCGAGCATCGCGTCATCGCCTGCGGGCAGCGGTTGCTCGATCAGCTCGAAGCCGCTCTCGGCGGCCGCGGCGAGGAACGGCCCCACCATGTCGTCCGTCCAGGATTCGTTGGCGTCGGCGACGAGGCGGGCGTCGGGGCGCGCCTGGCGCACCGCGGCCATGCGCGCGATATCGCCGTCGCCGCCGAGCTTGAGCTTCAACAGCCGATGCGCGCGGGCGGCGGTGGCCGCCGCCGCCATGGCTTCGGGCGTGTCGAGGCTGAGGGTGAAGCAGGTCTCGACGCCCGCGGCCGGCGCCACGCCGAGCAAGGTGTGGACGGCGACGCCCTGCGCCTTCGCCTCGAAATCCCACAGCGCGCAATCGACGGCATTGCGGGCGGCGCCCGCCGGCAGGGCCTCGGCCAGGGCGGCTCGCGACGCCAGCGCATCCGGCGTGGCCCTGAGCTCCTCGATGGCCGCGACGACGCTCTCCACCGTCTCGCCGTAGCGCGCATAAGGCGTGCACTCGCCACGCCCTGTCACGCACCCGTCCGAGAGCGTCACCATGACGACGCTGGCCTGCATCTTGGCGCCCCGCGAGATGACGAACGGGGACTTGAGCGGGAAGTGCTCGACGGCGATGGAGAGCGAGGGGAGGGACATCGGCGGCTAGGTGATGCGCCCGCTCATATGGGCGAGGAAGAGGTAGACGCGCCCCATGTCCGACAGCAGGTGCGCATTGACCGCGCGGCCCGAGGGATCGCGCTGCTCGGCATCGCGGCGGATGGTTTCGAAATCGACGAGGTAATGATTGATGGTCTGCTGCAGGTCGGGATCGGTGCGATAGCGCAGGCTGAGATCGTCGAAGATCGCCTGGCCTTCGGCGGAGTAGATGCTGCGCACCATCACGCCCTGCTGGCCCGAGGCGATGCGCTGCCACAGCACGGCCGTCGTCGCCGGGTCGAGGGCGCGAGCGATGACCTCGATCTGGTTGTGGAACGCCATCGGCCGGGGCTGCGCATGCGGATGGACCGGCGGCCGGGCGGGGGCGGTGCCATGAGCGTGCCCCGGCGTTTCGTCATCGAGCGAGGCGCGCTTCAGAAGATCGCCGAGCGACCAGGCGTCACGCGCGTCGCTGCCCGAAGGCCGCGGTAGAGCGGCTTGCGCGGGAGACGGCTGAGCGCCGCGTCCGCCCGTGCGGTTGGCCGCGCTGGCCGCGGCGCGCTGCTCGGCAGCATAGGCGGCCGAGAGCGATCCCGGTGCGCCAGACGGCGGCGCCTGCGGCAGCGTCACGTCGCGCTGGGCGAGCGAGCGCGTCGTCAGGCTCGAAAGCTGCTCGATGGCGCGGAGCTGGTCCTGCAACGCGCGCCGCATGGCGTCCGTGTTCTCGCGCGAGGCGACCGGCAAGCGGTCCATCTGCTCCTTGAGGCGGCCCTGCTCGGCGGCGATGTCGGCGGCGGCCTGGCGGGCGCGCTGGCGCACCTCGTCGGACGTCTGGTCGATGCGCGTCGAGAGCGACGAGAGCTGCTCGGAGACGACCGTCGAGATCGAGGAGAACTTCGAGCGCAGCTCGTCGAGCGCCCGCTCGCCCTCCTGGCCGGCCTCGGCCCGGAAGCGCTCGAGATCCGAGAGCGCGGTGCTCTTGGCGGCCTCGGCGCTCGCCCGGAGCTGTTCGGCCGCCGCCCGCGCGCGCTGCTCCGCGCTCGTCAGCGAGCCTTCCATCGTTGTCGAGAAGCCTTCGACGAAGCGGCCGAACTCGTCCGCCTTGCCGGCCAGACGATCCATCGTATGCGTCAGCTCCTCGTGGCGCCCCTGCAGCGTCGATTCGATCTTGAAGTTGGCGTTCTCGAGCGAGTTCGCCGCCCGCATGATAGCCTGGCCCTGGCCCTCGAAGCGGTTCGTGACGGCGTTGACCTGCGCCAGCAGGTTCTCCGACACGCGCTTCAGCATGTCGGACTGGCCCGCGAGCCCCTCGATCGCCTTGAGCGACTGGCGCGTGATGTTCTCGCTCGTCCGGCGCACGGCGTTGATGCCGAGCATGACGCTCTCGTCGAGGTTCACGGACTGGCGCGCGATCGTCTCGCTGAAGGTGCGGGCATGGTTGTCGAGCGCGCTCGTGAGCGCGCGCGCCTTGTCAGCAACGGCCGAGTCGATCGTCATCGTCGAGCGCACGATGGACTCGTCGAACGACTTGAGCCGCTGGCCGAACGCCGCGTCGAGCGCCTTCGTCCGCTCCACGAGCTGCATGTCGAGGGCCTGCGCGCGGTTGGTGAGGGACGTGTCGAGCGCGCGCGCATACTCCTCGAAGACGTGCTGCAGCTTCTCGGTGCGGTTGGTGAGGGACGTGTCGAGCGTCTCGACGTAGCCGGAGATCGCCTGCTGCAACTGATCGGTGCGCGCGCCGAGCGCCACGGCGAGGCCCGACGTGTAGCCTTCCAGCATGACATGAAGCTGCTCGGTCTTGTTGCCGAGCGTCGTCTCGAGGCGGTCCGTGCTGTGGCCGACGGCGGCTTCGAGCGCCGTCAGGTTGTCGCCCGCGCCCTGGATGATGCCCGCCAGCGTCATCTGCTGGGTGTTGAGCTTCTCGATCAGCGCGGGAATGTCGTTGCCGAGCGTCTTCAGCGTGTCGGTGACGCGTTCGCTCGTGTCGAGCAGCGCGTGGCGCTCGCCCGAAAGCTCCTGGATCAGGCCGCGGATCTTGCGCTCGTTATCCTCGTAGGAGCGTTCGAGCGCCGTCACCTCGTTGTGCACGAGCGCCTCGAGTTCGCCCGCGCGGCCGAGGGCGCGCGAGATCGCGTCGTTCATGAAGCCGACCTGCCGGCGCACGGCCTGCCCGAGAGAGGCGACCGATTGCTCTGCCATCCGGTCGGGCTCGGCGAGGCGGATCGCGACTTCCGTCATGGTCGAGGAGCGTAGCCGCAACTCGTCGGAGCGCCACGCGAGCAGCGCCAGGGCCCAGAGCACGGCAACGGGCACGATGATGGCCGTGGCGACGAAGAACGTGCTCGGCTTCTCGAAGAGCGAGAGGAGGCTCGCGCCGCTGTCCAGCTCGGCGCGGACGATCACCCACGAGAATGCGAAGCAGATCGCCGCCCAGACGCCACTGGCGATGCCCGCATACTTGAACGGCGCCATGGAGGGCTTCTGTTCGAGCGCGTAGATCAGGCCGCCGATCGAAGGGGCGTCGTCGTTGGCGGCGATCGCCGTCCGCGGCGGACCGGCGGGGCGGCGGCGCGCCAGGCGGCGGACCGACGGCTCCATGGGCGAGACATCGCCGCGGCTGGCCTCGGGGTTAACCTGACCGGGAGCAGGCGCGCTTTGCGCGAGGGACGTCGCCATGTTCGGGAGCGGCGGCGGCAGGCGGTGATGCAGCGTGGCGATCTGAGAGCCTCCGCTGGGCGACTCCATTTTCGTGGCAACGAGCGCAAGCGAATCCGGCTCGCGCCCGCTCGCCGTCTTGCCCGAGGAGGCCTCGTTCCGGTTCGGCGTCGTGGGCGGTAGAGACGGAGGCGAGACCGGCGCCGATGCAGACGGGCTCGCCCCCGCCGAAGGCGAAGCCGCTAACCCGGGCGGCGCCTTCTGAGCCGCCGCCGCACCTGATTTCTGTTCTTGAGCCATCCACCCGTCCGACCGGTCAACTGCCGGTAAGCCCCGTACCATGTTATCGCAGCCCAAGGGTCCGACTCAAACGGGTTTTCTGCCCGGGAGCCCTCCCGTCAACGCTCTTTTTCCGGGCGGCTCGGCCATCGCCGCGCCCCTGCGGTGTACGCGGCGTTTAGGGCCGAATGAGGTTGGCAGGTGCGGACCGCTCGGCGCGGACGAAGCGGCTTGCCAAAGTCGGTGAAATTGAAGATAATTAATTTACAAATATTTATGGTATTTGGCTCACACAAAATCAGATCTACGCGCGGCAGACTCCTGCACTGGCAAAGTAACTGCAACTCGGGATGACCATGGGCTTCGAACGAAACCGGGCTTTGCGGCCGAAAGCCGAGACGATGAGCCGCGAGGTCGCCTCGGCCGGCTTGCCGTTGGACGCCCTTCCGCCGGTCGACCGCGCCCATCTGCAGCGCTACACGCTCGGCAGTCTGGACCTCGAGCGCGAGGTTCTGGGGTTGTTCCTGGCCCAGCTTCCGCTCAGCATCGAGCAACTGCGCTTTGCGGCCACCGATCGCGAATGGCAGATTGCCGCACATACGATCAAAGGCTCGGCGAAAGCCGTCGGCGCCCGCCATGTGGCCCGCATCGCCACCGATGCCGAGCGGACATCCGGCGCCATGGACGAGGGGGTGCGCAGCCGCGTTCTCCTGGCCCTGGAGGAGGCCTGCGAGGCCATCGAGGCGTATGTCGCGGACGCGTTCCCGCCGCCGCTCCCGGCGCACACCTGAGGCCCGCCGCCCTCCTCGAACGCACCCGTGTGCATCCGGCTCCGGACGACAACCCGAGATCCCGCTTAACACCAGGCTCCGACCGCTTTTTTGCCACACGGCAGAGGGTGGGCCGCGGCCCCGCCGCCCTTGAATTCGGCTCCTCACCTCAGTAATGCTGCCGCCCATCATACGACGGCACGAGAGAAGGGCACGCGGCCGATGGTTAAACTCACTTTCATCCAGCCGGACGGCGCCAGCCAGACCGTCGAGGCCGAGCCGGGCGTCACCGTCATGGAAGCGGCCAAGCTCAACGACATCCCCGGCATCGAAGCCGAGTGCGGCGGGGCCTGCGCGTGTGCCACCTGCCACGTCTACATCGATCCGGCCTGGACCGATAAAACGGGCAGCCCCTCCGACATCGAGGAGGATATGCTCGATTTCGCCTTCGACGTGCGCAAGGAAAGCCGTCTCTCCTGCCAGATCANNGCCGTCGTCATCGGCGCGGGGCCGGTGGGCCTCTTCGCCGTGTTCGAGCTCGGCCTCGTCGACGTCAAGTCGTGCGTCATCGACATTCTGGGCAAGCCCGGCGGCCAGTGCGCCGAGCTTTATCCCGAGAAGCCCATCTACGATATTCCGGCCCTTCCCTCCGTCACGGGCCAGGAGCTGACTGACCGGCTGATGGAGCAGATCCAGCCGTTCGGCGCCGAGTTCGTGTTCGGCGAGCGCGTCGACGAGCTTCAGCGCGGCGAGGACGGCCGCTTCCACATCAAGACGGATGCCGGCCGCGCCCTCTCGTCCAAGGTCGTCGTCATCGCGGCCGGAGGCGGCTCGTTCACGCCGAAGCGCCCGCCGCTGGAAGGCATCGAGGGCTACGAGGGCACGAGCGTGTTCTACGCCGTGCGCCGCATGGATGATTTCCGCGGCAAGGACGTTCTGGTCGTCGGCGGCGGCGACTCCGCGCTCGACTGGACGCTGAGCCTCGCGCCGATCGCCAAGTCTCTCACGCTGCTCCACCGCCGCGACGAGTTCCGCGGCGCGCCCCATTCCGTCGACAAGATGCGCGCGCTCGTCGCCGAGGGCACCGTGCGCCTCGTCATCGGCCAGGTGACGAAGCTCAAGGGCGACGGCACGATGCTCGAAGGCGTCACGGTGAAAACCGCGGCCGGCGAGGAGGACATTCCCGTCACCGCCATGCTGCCATTCTTCGGCCTCACCATGAAGCTCGGGCCGGTGGCGCAGTGGGGTCTCAATCTCAACGAGAACCTCATTCTCGTCGATACCGAGAAGTTCGAGACGAGCGAGAAGGGCATCTTCGCCATCGGCGACATCAACACTTATCCCGGCAAGCTCAAGCTCATCCTCTCCGGCTTCCACGAGGCGGCGCTCATGGCGCAGCAGGCGCACAAGTATGTGCATCCCGACAAGAAGCTGATGTTCCAGTACACGACATCGTCGTCGAGCCTGCAGAAGAAGCTCGGCGTCAAGTAGCGGTGGCGCCTGTCTGTCTTCTCCGAAGGTAACGGGCCGTTATCGGCCGGCGATCGAGCGCTCATAGACGAGCGCGAGGCGGGCGAAATCGCGCACCGGCACCCGTTCGGCCCGCAGCTCCGGAGCGATGCCCGCCGCCTCAAGCAGCGCCTCGGGCTGAGGCACGAGCGTCTTCAGCGAAGCGCGCAGCATTTTCCGCCGCTGTCCGAAGGCCGCCGCCGTGACGCGTCCGAGCGC
>JRYH01001379.1_pt1 | contig 19726 bp, 18 predicted proteins | sample 235351 | NCBI WGS metagenome assembly JRYH01 (sample SAMN03074221, study PRJNA261480) | activated sludge metagenome | biome: Wastewater Treatment Plant; feature: Wastewater; material: Activated sludge; isolation source: activated biomass of a wastewater treatment plant treating wastewater... ...
CGAGCAAAATTTATGCAACGATTGGGTTTACACCGCCCCCAACCACCGCGGATCGGGTAAAATGGCCGGCGGCAGCAAGGCGGGCGGTTAGCTCAGCGGTAGAGCACTGTCTTCACACGGCAGGGGTCGCTGGTTCGAACCCAGCATCGCCCACCATCGAATCCGCGCCGCGAGGCCCTCGAAAAGCCCATGATTTTCATGGGCTTTTTTTATTTTCCGCCCGGACCGCATCAACCGTCCGGCGCTTCGGGATCGGCAGGAAAATCCGGGCTTGTGCCCATTCTGTGCCCAAATCGTGCCTGGTTCGTGACAGCAGCGGCTGGAATTTGACTCCTGCCCGCCGTGCCCGAAAAGGATTCGCGCAAGCAATGGCGGCTAGCCTGACTGGAACCCAGAACCCCGACGCACCGACCTCTTCATTTCGGCACCACTGTCCCGGCAACCTGCCTGCGCCAAATATGGGTCTCTGAACTGCCCCGGCGTGACCAGGAGAAGTACGCCCACCGGCTGCGAAAAGCCGGGTTCAAGGGCGACAAGACGCTGGAGGGGTTCGACTTCGCCTTCAACCCCAACATCGACTCGCGAGCGATCCAGGATCTGTCCGACTGTCGCTTTATTGGAGAAAAGGTCGCCGTTTTGATTGCCGGGCCATGCGGCACCGGCAAAAGCCACATCGCCCAGGCGCTGGGCCACTGCGCGGTGCGCCGGGGATACGACGTCATCTTCACCACCCAGACCCAGCTCGTCGGCCAGATCCACGCCGCCCGGGCCACCGGCAGCATCGAGCGCAAGCTCCAGACGCTCATCCGGGTGCCGCTTTTGATCATCGACGACTTTGGCCTCAAACCGCTCAAGCCTGGCCAGGACGAGGACTTCCACGACCTGATCGCCGAGCGCTACGAGACTGCCGTGGTCAAAATTTATTCAAATGCTTCGGGAAAACGTGGGCTGATGAATAATGCGGGCGTGCGTCCTGAAAGCTGTGTTTCAGCCAAGTCGGTGAAAGGCCGACCCGCCAAACCAAGGGCATGGAGGCGGTAACCGAGTCTTGCGTGCGCGTCAGCAATGGCGGGTGCGAAGCGTAGACAGGAAGGAGAACGAGGTATGTGGGAAAACCCCGAAACTTATATCGTCGAAGGTGCCGAGGGCTTCGCCCGAGTTCGCAGGCAGCATCGCGTGGTCAAAGGCCTCAGCCGCGCGGACCTTCCGGGGGCATGGGCACATGTCGAGACTCCAGGGCTGGGCACGGAACAGGAGAGGCCCGGACGGAACCCGCGTCCGCGGGGCGGCCGAGCGCAAGGGACGACCGGAGCGCTCGGCGGTCAATGCCGTCCGGGAGTCGGACCCGCTCATAGTAGTGATGAAGCCGGCGAAGTGCGTGTTGCGCGAGCCGGTGGAGCGAAGGGGCGGGCCGAGCAGGGATCACGACGGAGGGAGAGATGAGCCGGACCCAGAACCGGAGGCGCATCTGCCCGCAACTTCGTCGTGTGGAGGACAGGGCGCGAGCCCACCGAGAGGAGCGGTTCACCTCGCTGGCGCACTACCTGAGCGAGTCGGCGCTGCTGGAAGCCTACAACGGGCTGAAGGCAAAAGCGGGCGCGGGGATCGACGGACAGACCAAGGCCGACTACGGCCGCAATCTGGACGCCAACATCCGCGACCTGCATCAACGACTCAAACAGGGGCGTTATCGGGCCAGCCCGGTCAAACGGGTGTGGCTGGACAAACCGGACGGAGGCCAGCGGCCGATCGGACTTCCCACGGTGGAAGACAAGATCGTCCAGTCGGCCGTGGTCAACGTGCTCAATGCAATCTACGAGTGCGATTTCCACGGTCTGAGCTATGGTTTCCGGCCCGGGCGCAACCAGCATCAGGCGCTGCAGGGGGTCCAGACCTTCCTGCAGAAAGGCCGGGTGAACTGGGTGCTGGATCTGGACCTGAAGGCCTGTTTTGATACGATCGAACACGACGCCCTGATGGAAGCCGTCCAGCGCCGGGTGGCCGATCGGACGATTTTGCGGCTGATCCGCAAATGGCTGACGGTCGGCGTGGTAGAAGACGGCAAACGCGAACGAGCTCGCCGGGGCACCCCGCAAGGGGCGGTCATCTCCCCGCTACTGGCCAACATCGTCCTGCACTATGCAATGGACGAGGTGGTTGTGAAGTGGCGGCGCACCGAAGCCCGGGGCGAGGTCTATTGCGTGCGCTATGCCGACGATGCAGTGCTGGCCTTTGAACACGAGGCTGACGCTCATGCGCTCAAGGCCCGGCTGGTCGAAAGCCTGGCGGACTACGGGCTGGCGCTCAATCAGGCCAAGACCCGTCTGATCCGCTTTGGCCGCCACTGGCCGGGGCGCGGGATCAAACCGGAGACCTTCGACTTTCTGGGCTTTACCCACATTGCGGGCAAAGACCGGAAGGGCCGATATCTGGTCCTCTGCAAGACCGCGCGCAAGCGCCTGCGGCGCCACTTGTTCCATATCCGGGTCTGGTTGCGCAAGCACCGCCACCGGCCCTTGCAATGGCAATGGAACAAGCTGAGCCAGCATCTTGCCGGCTACTACCAGTACTACGGTATCCGTGGCAACTACCGGGCGCTGGCCCGGTATCGCTGGCGGGTCTGGTGGTTGTGGTACCAGTCTCTGAGACGCCGCAGCCAGAAGGCCAACGGCGAACGGCTGACGCATATGCTGACGGCCGTGTTCAAGCTGCCCAACGCCCGTATCACCCACTCCGAGGGATGGCTGAACGTCAATCCGGGTCACCTGCTCGGAAGAGCCGGATGCGGTAACGCCGCACGTCCGGTTCTGTGAGGGCGAAATCCAGTAATGGATGAGCTACTCGACTAAACAGTGTATCGGGTCATCCGTCACTCAACGCGCGCACCAAATCGTCGAGCAAATCACGCAGCGCCTCCACCTTCGGCAGAGGCAGGTCCACCTGATCATGCAGCGCCATCGGAACCCCCTGGCAGGGGGATCTGAGTGCCAGGCCGGCGTCGGTCAGGTGAATCTCGACCACGCGTTCATCTTCATGAGACCGCTGGCGCCGCACATAGCCCTGCTGTTCGAGCCGCTTCAGAAGCGGGGTCAGGGTGTTGGTGTTGAGCAGAGCGCGTTCGCCGATATGCGACACCGTGCAGGGCGCGTCCTGCCACAGGATCATCAGGACGATGTACTGCGGATAGGTCAGCCCCAGCGGCTCGAGCAGCGGTTGATACAGGCGCGTGATCAGACGCGAGGCGGCGTACAGGCGAAAACACAATTGCGCATCGAGTTGCAGCGGGTCCTGCGGCGAGGCTGCACCCCGCTGCAAAGCCTGCGACGGGACTTTGCTCATTTTGACATCCTCCGGGAATCGTCAACGCAAAACCAGCGCCACGTCGACATTGCCGCGCACGGCGTTCGAGTATGGACAGACGGCGTGGGCCTGCTCGATGAGTGCCTGCGCCTGTTCGCGTGGCAGGCCGGGGAGATGGATCTCCAGCGTCACCGCGAGCACAAAGCCGCCCTTGTCATTGGCGCCGATGCCGACTGTGGCGTCGACGCGGCTGTCGGTGAGCGCGAGTTTCTGCTGGCGTGCGGTATGGATCAATGCGTTGTCAAAACAGGCAGCATAGCCGCAAGCGAAGAGCTGCTCGGGATTGGCGCCCGGACCACCTGCACCGCCGAGGGCTTTGGGCAGGGTGAGGTTCATGTCGATGGCGCCATCGTCGGTGCGCACACGACCGCTGCGGCCACCGGTAGCTGAGGCGCGGGCTTCGTACACGATTTTCATGGGGAACTCCTTGGCATATGGATCGTGCACGATTATATCGTGTAAGATATTTATTGCAAGGGTATCATCTCGTTCTCGCGCCAGTCGAATGTGGTTGAGCGACGGCAGTCCGCTCACGTTGGCATGAGGTCGACCCATGCGCACGAACGTCACTATCAATAAGGAGAAGAGCTATGCAATACCGTCAACTCGGCAAGTCAGGCCTGCTCGTTTCAGAGTTGTGTTTCGGCACTATGTCTTTCGGCGCCAAAGGCTACTGGGAAGTGGTCGGTGGCCTGGACCAAACCGGGGCACAGCGTCTGGTGGATACCGCCATTGATGGTGGTATCAATTTTTTCGATACGGCGGATGTCTATTCCCATGGCCAGTCGGAGGAAATCCTCGGCAAGGCCATTAAGGGCAAGCGCGACCAGCTGGTGCTGGCCACCAAGGTGCGCGGGCGCATGAGCCCGGCGATCAACGACGTGGGCCTGAGCCGCCGTCACGTCATCCAAAGCTGTGAAAACAGTCTCAGGCGTCTGGGTACAGACTACATCGACCTGTACATCGTCCACAGCTTCGACTTCATGACGCCTTTGGAAGAAACCCTGTCGGCGCTCAACGATCTGGTCCACCAGGGCAAGGTGCGCTATCTGGGGTGCTCCAACTACTTCGCCTGGCAACTGATGAAAGCCCTCTCCATCAGCGAGAAGCATCATTGGGAGAAATTCGTTTCCCTGCAGGCTTACTACTCGTTGATCGCCCGCGATGTGGAATACGAATTGGCGCCGCTGTGTGAAGACCAGGGGCTGGGCCTGACAACGTGGTCGCCGCTGGCGGGCGGGTTTCTCACCGGCAAATACCCGCGCGGCAACAAGGCGCTGGAGGACGGTCGTCGCAACCGCGAGCAACAAAACTTACTGCAGTTCGACGAAGACAAGGGCTATGCCATCCTCGACGAGGTGCAGCGCATTGCCCAGGAGCGCAATGTGTCAGCCGCACAAGTGTCCCTCAATTACCTGCGCAGCAAGTCGGCGGTGAGCTCGGTAATCATCGGTGCGACCAAGCCCAATCAGCTTGCCGACAACCTCAAGAGCGTGGAATGGCAATTGTCGGATGAGGAAATCAAGCGGCTCGATGAGGTGAGCGAACCGCCGCGCCTGTATCCGAAGTGGATGCTGGACTTCACTCGGCTCGACCGGGACAATCCAGACTTTTTCCTTTGATTGCCCGCCTGGCGCCGAGGCCCGCCGGCTGGGCCTCGAGCCACCGGTGGTCATCAGCGGCTGAAACGCCATCGCGGTCGAGGTGGGCGGTGCCAGCCGGGATCCTGACCGTGCTGGCGGGCCAGCTGCACTCAGCCGAAGCGAAACGCGCTTTGCACCGCCCCCATGACGCGATCCTCGAGGATTTTTGCCCCACGGTCGTTGCCGGCGGCGCCAGCGGCGACCATGAGCGGGATCAGGTGCTCTTCACGCGGTACGGCCTCGCTGGCGCCGGGGGCGCGGGACCAGTCCGCGAGGCGCCGGTTGCGCTCGGCCTGATTGGGATGGGTGGCGGCTTCAGTCAGCCAGGCGTCGAAATCGAGTCCATGCGTGTCCGTCGAGCCCGTGCGCCAGGTACGCATCATCGCCGCCATGTTGTGGAAGCTGTTGCCGGAGCCGATGAGCAGCGTGCCTTCATCGCGCAGTGCCGCCAGGGCCTGCCCCGCCGCCAGATGGGCCGCCGGGTCGAGATCGTCGCGCAGCGACAACTGCACGCAGGGAATGTCGGCGGCCGGGAAGGCGACTTTGAGCGGCACGAACACGCCGTGGTCGAAACCGCGCGCCGAGTCGAAGCCACAGGGCAGACCCGCTGCCCCCAGCAGTTCCACCACACGGTCGGCCAGCGCGGGTGCGCCGGGGGCGGACCAGGTGAGCTGGTAGGTGTGAGGCGGAAAACCGCCGTAGTCGAACAGCAGCGGTGGCGCGACGTGCCGCTGCACGGTGAAGTTTGCCGCCTCCCAGTGAGCGGAGATGACCAGCAGGGCGCGCGGTCGTTCGGGCAGGGTCGCTGGCAGCCCTTCCAGAAACGCGCGATGCCGCGCCCAGGTATCGGGCGGCTCCCACTCCATGAAGAAGCAAGGGCCGCCGCCGTGGGGGATGAACAGGCTGGGTTGACGCATCAGAACTCCGTATAGCCCTTCGCATCGGGGGTGTAGAAGGTGTCCGGATCGGGCGCCTTGAGTTCCGCGCCGGTCTTGAGTTTTTGCACCAGGTCCGGGTTGGCGATGAAGGGACGGCCGAAGGCGACCAGATCGCCCTTGCCGGCGTCCAGGTCGGCATTGGCGCGCGACGCGTCGTAGCCGCCGGAGAGGATGTATTTGCCCTTGAAGGCCGCGCGCAGTTGCGCCTTGAGCTCTTCGCTCACCGGTGGCGCACCCATCGAGCTGTGGTCGACGATGTGGATGTAGGCCAGATCGATGTTGTTGAGCGCCTCGATCAGACGCAGGTACAGGGCATCCATTTCCGCATCGGGCGCCATGCCGTTGAACACGCCATAGGGCGAGATGCGTATGCCGACCCGCTCTCCACCGATGGCCGCCGCGGATGCGCGAGCCACTTCCACCGCGAAGCGGATGCGGTTCTCCAGCGAACCGCCCCAGCGGTCGCTGCGCTGGTTGGAGGCGGTGTTGAGGAACTGGTCGATCAGGTAGCCGTTGGCGCCATGCAGCTCGACACCGTCGAAACCCGCGGACCTGGCGTTCTTGCAGGCAATGGCGTATTCCTCGATCGCCGCCGCGATGTCTTGCTCCGACATTTCGAGTGGTACGGGGAGGGGCTGCATCCCTTCGCTGTCGGTCCACATCTCACCCAGCGCGGCGATGGCCGACGGCCCGAGCAGGCGGGCGCCCAGAGGCAGGTTGGCCGGATGCGCGATGCGCCCGGTGTGCATCAGCTGTGCGAAGATACGCCCGCCAGCCGCGTGCACGGCGTCCGTCACCTGGCGCCAGCCCACCACCTGCGCCTCGGAATAGAGGCCGGGGATGCGTGGATAGCCCAGGCCGTTGGGCGAGGGCGAGGTGCCTTCGGTGATGAGCAGCCCGGCCTCGGCGCGCAGACTGTAGTATCTGGCCATCAATTCGTTAGGCACGTTGTCCAGTGCGCGCGAGCGGGTCATCGGCGCCATGACGACACGGTTGGGCAGGGAAAGGGGGCCGAGCTGGATCGATGTGAACAACGTTATCATCTCAATTTTCATGTTGGGCAGCGGGAACCAGGCCTTCCGCGGCCAGCGCGGCCTGGACGGCGGGCCGGTCCGCGACGCGGCCGATGTAGGCGGCCAGCCTTGGCCAGGGCGGGAGGTCGAGCCCCACGTATTGTCCCCAGCCGAGCACGGTGAACAAGTAGGCATCGGCTACGCTGAAGTCGTCGCCCATCAGCCAGTTCTTGTCCCCGATGAGCCGTTCGGCATGCCCGATGCGGTCTTTCAGCTGCGCGGTGACGATAGCCTTGGCGTCATCCGGGAAGGCCGGGTTGAACAGCGCGCCGAAGCCCTTGTGCAACTCGGTGGAAATGAAGTTGAGCCGCTCTATCAGCCGGTAGCGTGCCGGCATACCCGCCGAGGGCGCCAAGTGCTTGTCGGGCACCTGGTCAGCGAGGTATTGCACGATGGCCGGGCCCTCGGTAAGCACCTGCCCGTCGTCGAGCTGCAAGGCCGGGACATAGCCCAGAGGGTTGATCGTTTTGTAAGCGGTGCCGGTTTCGGTCGTTCCGGCCTGCAGATCGACGCGTTCGAGCTCGAAATCAAACCCGCCTTCACGCAGGGTGATGTGGGGCGAGAGCGAGCAGGCGCCGGGGCTGTAGTAGAGTTTCATGAGGTTCCTCCAGTTTATTTGTGAGTGTTGGTCTTATAAAGTAACCTTGCCATTCAGGCAAGAGGGCACACCCACCGTCTATAGTTACCTTGAGAGAACCGAGATGACGCCCGACGACCCGAATACCGACGCCGCTTCAGCCCTTGACCCGGCACCTTCGTCCACCGGAAACCGCAATTGTCCGGTGCGCGACGTGCTCGATCGCCTGGGCGATAAGTGGTCGACACTGATCCTGGTCACCCTGTCGCAGAGCCCACAGCGATTCAATGCGCTGGCCCGCGCCGTACCCGACATCTCCCGCCGCATACTGACCCAGACATTACGTCACTTGGAACGTGACGGGCTCATCTGGCGCGAGGTCACGCCTTCGACACCCCCCTCGGTGCGCTATGGACTCACGCCGCTCGGGACTTCGCTGATGTCGCCCCTGACCGAACTCATCGCCTGGGCTGATCGCCACCAGCCCAGGATCGTCGCGGCCCGCATCCGTTTCGATGAGCGCAAGGCCAATGACTGAAATGACAAAGGCATGCGATCGATGCATGCCGCATCAGTTGCGGAATTTGACACGCCCGGTTGTGAACACTATCCAGTGATGAGGGCTATATCGAGATCATGAGTCGCGGTACGGAACGGCCGGGCAGCCAGGCCAGTTCGATTCCGGTTTTCGGAATCGAATCAGATTCGCTGGGAGATTGTTCCTGGCAGGACCCAAGACATTAACAAAGCACAGGACCCAAAACATGAAAAAGCACATGAAAGCAGGTATTCGAGGCGTCGCCGCTGCGATTGTCATTGGACTGGGCGTTTGGGCCTGGTGGCATTTTCAACCGCAGGACTTGCCTGATGGATTCGCCGCCGGTAACGGCCGGATCGAGGCGATCGAGATCGACGTGGCCGCCAAGACCGCGGGCCGGGTCAGGGAGATCCTGGCCAACGAGGGCGACTTTGTTGGCGCCGGTCAGATCCTGGCGAAAATGGACACGGCCGTCCTGGAGGCCCAACTCCGGGAGGCCGAGGCGCAGCTGCAGCGGGCGCTTATCGGTATCGAGACCGCGCAAAGCCAGGTGACCCAGCGCGAAGCCGAGAAACAGGCTGCCCAGGCACTCATTGCTCAGAGGAAAGCCGAGCTCGACGCCGCGCAAAGGCGGGTTGCGCGCTCGGAGGAGCTCGCCGTGAAAGACGCCGTCCCCATCTCGAAGCTGGACGACGACCGCGCCGCCTTTCAGGCGGCGAAAGCCGCGGTCAGCGCGGCACAGGCGCAGGCGGCGGCCGCGCAAGCCGCCATTGGCCGAGCCAGGTCGGATGTCATTGCCGCGGAGGCCACCGTGGAGGCCGCGCGGGCCACCATCCAGCGCATCCAGGCCGATATCGACGACAGCATGCTGAGGTCGCCGCGCGACGGTCGTGTCCAGTACCGCGTCGCCCAGCCCGGCGAGGTGCTCTCTCCCGGCGGCGTGGTGCTGAACATGGTCGATCTCAGCGATGTCTACATGACCTTCTTCCTGCCGACGGAACAAGCCGGGCGCGTCGCGCTCGGGACCGAGGCGCGGCTCGTGCTCGACGCCGTCCCGCAATACGTGATCCCGGCCCAAATCTCGTTTGTCGCGGATGTCGCCCAATTCACGCCCAAGACGGTGGAGACGGAAGAAGAACGCCAGAAGCTGATGTTCCGCATCAAGGCGCGGATTGACCCGGAGCTGCTCAGGAAGCACCTCCACCAGGTCAAGACCGGCCTGCCGGGCATGGCCTATGTGCGGCTCGATCCGCAGGTGGATTGGCCGGCTGAACTGCAGACGAGGCTGCCGCAATGAGCCAGCATGTGCATGCGCAGACCGGGGATGACGGGGGTGTTGCCGCGCCGGTTGCCCGCCTCCGGGATGTGTCCCTGCGCTATGGCAAGGTACGTGCGCTCGACGAGGTCAGCCTCGAGATCCCGACAGGCTGCATGGCCGGGCTGATCGGCCCGGACGGCGTCGGCAAGTCGAGCCTGCTGGCGTTGATCGCCGGTGCCCGCGCGGTCCAGACGGGACAGGTCGAGGTGCTCGGCGGCGACATGGCCGCTGCACGCCACCGCCGGGGAGTCGGCCCGCGTATCGCCTACATGCCGCAGGGCCTGGGCCGGAACCTCTATCCGACGCTTACGGTGTTCGAGAACCTGGACTTCTTCGGGCGCCTGTTCGGGCATGACGGCGGCGAACGGGCACGGCGCATCGAGGCGCTGGCCGAGGCCACCGGGCTCAAGCCGTTTCTCGATCGGCCGGCCGGCAAACTATCCGGCGGGATGAAGCAGAAGCTCGGTCTCTGCTGCGCGCTGATCCACGATCCCGACCTCCTGATCCTCGACGAGCCGACCACCGGCGTCGATCCCCTTTCGCGGCGGCAGTTCTGGGAGCTGATCGCTGGCATCCGCCGCTCCCGGCCCGGCATGAGCGTGCTGGTGGCCACGGCCTACATGGAGGAAGCGGCGCGCTTCGACTGGCTGGCGGCGATGGATGCCGGGCGGGTACTCGCCGCGGCGGCGCCGCGCGAGCTGCTGGCCCGGACCGGCACAGGCGCGCTGGAGGCGGCCTTCATCCGGTTGCTGCCGGAAGACAAGCGCCGGGATTACAGGGAGGTCGAGATTCCGCCGCGGCCGGAAGACGATGGCGATACCGCGATCGAGGCCCGGGATCTGACCATGCGCTTCGGCGAGTTCACCGCGGTCGATCATGTGAACCTGCGTGTCCCACGGGGTGAGATCTTCGGTTTTCTCGGCTCCAACGGCTGTGGCAAGACCACGACGATGAAGATGCTGACCGGCCTCCTGCCGCCGAGCGAAGGCCGCGCCTGGCTGTTTGGACACGAGGTGGACCCGCACGACCTCGCGACCCGCCGCCGCGTCGGCTACATGTCGCAGTTCTTCTCGCTCTATACCGAGCTGACGGTGCGGCAGAACCTTGAACTGCATGCCCGGCTGTTCCACGTGCCCGCCGCCGAGATTTCAGGGCGCGTGGACGAAATGGTTGAGCGATTCGACCTGGCCGCGGTCATTGGCAGCTTGCCAGGCCGGCTGCCCCTCGGCCACCGGCAACGCCTGTCGCTTGCGGTCGCCATGATCCATAAGCCCGAGATGCTGATCCTCGACGAGCCCACCTCGGGTGTCGACCCGGTCGCGCGCGATGCCTTCTGGCGCATGCTGGTCGAGCTGTCGCGCCGGGACGGGGTGACCATCTTCATCTCCACGCATTTCATGAACGAGGCCGAGCGTTGCGACCGCATCTCGCTGATGCACGCGGGCCGGGTGCTGGTGACCGACACGCCCGCCGCTCTGATCAGGCAGCGGGGCGTCGAGACCCTGGAAGAGGCGTTCGTGGCGCATCTGGTGGAGGCGTCGGAGGAGGGTGAAGCCGCCGAGAGGCAACCGGATGGGACAGCTTCGCTCGATTCCGTTGACGCGTCGGCAGGCCATGTCGAACCACAGGGCTGGCGGCACCAGTTCGACCCCCGGCGCATGATCAGCCATGCCCGGCGCGAAGGGTTGGAATTGCGCCGCGATCCCATCCGGCTGACGTTGGCGCTGGTCGGTAGCGTCATCCTGATGTTCGTGATGGGCTACGGGATCAGCCTCGATGTCGAGGATCTCACCTTCGCGGTGCTGGATCGCGACCAGACCACCGTGAGCCGCGATTATACGCTCAACCTCGCCGGCTCCCGGTACTTCGTCGAGCGGGCGCCGATTACCGGTGATGCCGATCTCGACCGGCGGATGCGTGAAGGCGACATCAGTCTGGCGATCGAGATTCCGCCGGGCTTTACGCGCGACATCGCCCGGGGTCGGCGGGTCGAGATCGGCGCCTGGATTGACGGCGCCATGCCGACACGGGCGGAGACCGTCCGCGGCTATGTGCAGGGCATGCATGCCCACTGGCTGGCGACCAAGGCGCGTGAGGCCGGCCACGGCGAGGCTTTGGCGGGACTCGTCAATATCGAGACCCGGTTTCGCTATAACCCGGACGTCAAGAGCCTGGTGGCGATGGTGCCGGCGGTGATCCCGCTGCTGCTCATGCTGATCCCGGCCATGCTCGCGGCGCTCAGCGTGGTGCGGGAAAAGGAGCTTGGCTCGATCACCAACTTCTACGTCACGCCGACGACGCGGCTCGAATTCCTGCTCGGCAAGCAGTTGCCATATGTAGCGTTGTCTTTTCTGAGCTTTCTGCTGCTCACGCTGCTCGCGGTGACCATCTTCAGCGTGCCGCTGAAGGGCAGCTTCCTGACGTTGGCGGTGGGTGCGCTGCTCTATGTCGGCGCCGCCACGGCCGTGGGGCTGCTCATCTCCACCTTCATGCGCAGCCAGATCGCGGCGATCTTCGGCACGGCGGTGCTCACCATCCTGCCGGCCGCGAACTTCTCGGGCATGATTGACCCGGTGTCGTCCCTGGAAGGGATGGGCCGGCTGATCGGCGAGGTCTATCCGACCACGCACTTCCTGACCATCGCGCGCGGCACCTTCTCGAAGGCCCTCAACTTCTCCGACCTGCAAGCCGCCTTCATCCCACTGGCGCTGGCCGTTCCGGTCCTGATCGGGCTCGCCGCTGCACTGCTAAAGAAGCAAGAGAACTGAGCCATGCGCATAGCCAACGTCCTGCATCTCGGAATAAAGGAACTACGCAGCCTCGCCCGCGACCCGATCATGCTGGTGCTTATCGTCTACGCCTTCACCGTTTCGATCTACACGGCGGCAACGGCCATGCCGGAGACCCTCAACAAGGCACCGATCGCGGTTGTGAACGAGGATCGCTCGCCGCTGTCATGGCGCATCGTCGGCGCCTTTTATCCGCCGTACTTTGTTCCACCCGACGTGATCGACCAGGCGGAGATGGACGCCCGCATGGATGCCGGCCTCGACACCTTCGCCCTCGACATCCCGCCCGACTTCCAGCGCGATCTGCTGGCGGGCCAGCGGCCAACGGTCCAACTCAACGTCGATGCCACGCGCATGAGCCAGGCTTTCACCGGCAGCGGCTATATCCAGACCATAGTGAGCGACGAGGTGCGCGCCTTCGCGCAACGCTACCGCGAGGTTCCGGAGTTGCCGGTCGATCTGGCGCTCCGGGCGCGCTTTAATCCCCAGCTCAACAAGTTGTGGTTCGGCGCCATCATGGAGGTCATCAGCAATGTGACCATGCTGTCCATCGTGCTCACCGGCGCCGCCCTGATCCGGGAGCGCGAGCACGGCACGGTCGAGCATCTGCTGGTCATGCCGGTGACTCCCTTCGAGATCATGACCAGCAAGGTCTGGGCGATGGGACTGGTCGTCCTTGCCGCGACCGCCTTTGCCCTTACCGCCGTCGTGCAGGGCTGGCTCGCCGTCCCCATCGAGGGTTCGCTGGCGCTGTTCCTCGCCGGGGCGGCGCTGCACCTGTTCGCCACCACCTCGATGGGCATCTTCCTCGGCACCGTCGCCCGCTCCATGCCGCAATTCGCCCTGCTACTCATGCTGGTGCTGCTGCCGCTGCAGATGCTCTCCGGTGGCACGACGCCGCGCGAGAGCATGCCGGAGGCGGTCCAGTACATCATGCTCGCCGCACCCAACACGCACTTCGTGATGCTGGCCCAGGCAATCCTCTACCGCGGCGCGGGCTTCACGGCGGTCTGGCCGCAGTTCCTCGCCATCGCCGCGATCGGGGCGGCCTTGTTCGGCTTTGCGCTCGCCCGGTTCCGTCGCACCATCAGCACCATGGCTTGAGTGTGCAAAAGATACAGGGACAAAAGGTTAGCCCGGATATTTCACCAGTCGTCCGTTGCGAGGGTGTTCCAGGGTGCGCCCTGCGGGGCTTTCGCGACCGAGAAGCGCGCAGGCGTACTTGACCGGTACGTCGAGCACTTCGACCGAGTGAAAGCCCCGCAGGGCGTGCCCCGGGGCGGCCGCAGCAGGAGGACTGGTGAAATATCCGGGCTAAACGCCGGTAGGAAGCAAACCGCTGGAAGCGCATGATCGAACTCGCAGAAGCCTGGCGTTCGGCAGAAGTGACACGGGACTCCATCGCTGCCCTCAAGGCCATGCCCGCACCGGAGCAACAGGAACCTAACCGAGCAGGCATCGTCCGATTCTGCCGTCTCTTCAACGTGGTGTTGCGCCGCGTGCTCAGCTCTCACCTTCTCCTCGCCATTCTTGCCCGATTTTCGCCGCAGCCGCATGGACCTTTCGAGACGGGTTGTTTTGATCTTGCCTCGATCATCGAGCGGTCGTGGTGCCCGAAACGGCCACCAGCAGGCTGCATGGCGCGTGGGCGAGCAGCGAAGCGCCGACTGAGCCGCCCCACCACCGGGCGAGCGCGGTCTGCTCGCGGTGGCCGACGACGATCAGGTCTGCGCCGACCTCGCGGGCCACGCGGCCGATCTCCTCCGCTGGGTTGCCTGTGCCGAGTCGCGTCTCGACGGAGAGGCCCGCCCGCCGCAGCTCTTCCGCGCCTTCCATCAGCACACGGCGTACCTCTTCCCGTTCCCGCTCCGGCAGATCCGATGGCGCCGTTGCCTCGGCGAGCGTGATGCCGAGCTCGGGGGCGACGACCGCCAGCAGGCACACCTGTGCCTTGCACAGGATTGCCAGATCCGTGCCTTGCCGCAGCGCTTCACGGCCGGCCCGGGTGCCGTCATAGGCCAGGACTATCCTTCGGTACATTCCGTGCCGCCTCCGATCCCGTTCATCCTCGTTCCGCCGCGGCCAGCCCCGCGGAAGCGGGCGCCTGCGACTTTCGGAGCAGCAACAGCAGCGGTGCGGACAGCAGCGTCACCCACATCATGAATGTGAAGTCGTTGAGATAGGCGATGGTCGCCGCCTGCCGCGTCACCTCGCCGTTGAGCGCCGCCACCCCTGAGGTCGTATGCCAGTTCCAGACCTGCGGCAGCCAGGGCGACTGTAGCATGGCGCGGAACGGGGTCATGACGTTGGCGATGTCAGCATGGTTGACCTGGGTGTTCTGGGCGAGCAGCATGACCACGATCGAGATGCCGATGCTGCTGCCGATGTTGCGCATCAGGCTGAACATGGCGGTGCCCTCGTTGCGATAGTGCGGGGCGAGGGTCGAGAACGTCACGGTGCTGAGCGGCACGAAGATGAAGCCGAGCCCCAGCCCCTGGATGATGCCGGTCCAGACGATGGTCGAGACCGGCACCTCGGTGGTGAAGCCGGACATCTCCCGCAGGGAGATCGCGGTCAGGCCGATGCCGAGCAGGATCAGCAGGCGGGTGTCCAGCTTGCCGATCAGCCGGCCGACCAGGACCATGGCGATCATGGTGCCGACCCCGCGCGGGGCAAGCACGTAACCGGTGGTCAGCACCGGGAAGCCCATCAGGTTCTGCAGGAAGGGCGGCAGCAGCGCGAGGGTCGCGAGGAGGACCACGCCCACCATGAAGATGAGGAAGAGCCCCACTGCGAGGTTGCGGTCCCGGAACAGACCCGGCTCCAGGAACGGCTCTCTCGCCGTGAACATGTGCACCAGGAACATGTAGAGGAAGAGACCCGCGAGCACCGCCTCGGCCACGATCTCGGTCGAGGCGAACCAGTCCTGGGATTCGCCGCGGTCGAGCATCATCTGCAAGGCCCCGATGGCGAGGCTCAGGAGCGCGAAACCGAAGAAATCGAAGCGGCGGCGGTTGCGCACCGTCTCCGGGACGAAGGCGAGGATGCCGAGCAGCGCGAGGATGCCGAACGGCAGGTTGATGTAGAACACCCAACGCCAGTTATAGACCTCAGTCAGATAGCCGCCGAGGGTGGGGCCGAGGATCGGGCCGACCATGACGCCGACGCCCCACATGGCCATGGCCGAGCCGTGCTTCTCGCGCGGGTAGGTGTCGAGCAGCACAGCCTGCGAGAGAGGCACGAGCCCGGCGCCGAAGGCGCCCTGTAGCAGGCGGTAGAGCACGATCTCGGCCAGCGACGTGGCCGCGCCGCACAGCATGGACGCGATGGTGAAGCCGGTCACCATGATCGCGAATAGCCGCTTGCGTCCCAAACGCGCGGCCAGCACACCGGTCGGCGGGGTCATGATCGCGGCGGCGACGATGTAGGAGGTCAGGACCCAGGAGATCTGGTCCTGAGTCGCCGACAAGCTGCCCTGCATGTGCGGCAGCGCCACGTTGGCGATGGTGGTGTCCAGCGCCTGCATGATCGTCGCCAGCATGATGGAGACGGTGATAAGCCCGCGCCCGAGCGGCGTGCTCTCCGCCGCTATCGTCATCGGGGCGCTTCCGACTCGGCGGCGACCGTGCGCGAGACGCCGAGCCAGGAAAGCGCCGTCCGCACGAAGCCGGGCAGCGGCCGGCGATGCCCGGTGTCGATCTCGACCGTGGTGCTCATGCCGGCGCGCAAGGCCGGATCGTGACCGTTCATCTTGACGGCGATACGGACGGGGATGCGCTGCACCACCTTGACCCAGTTGCCGGTGGCGTTCTGGGGCGGGATGACGGAGAACTCCGCGCCGGTCGCCTGGCTGAGGCTTTCCAACGTCCCATGCCACTCGTGGTCGGGGTAGGTGTCCACGTGGATCGCCACCGTCTGGCCGGGCCGGACGTGGGTGAGGTCGGTCTCCTTGAAGTTGGCGTCGATCCACACGCCCGTGTCCGCGACGAGACCCATCACCGGGCTGCTGAAGGCGGCGTTGCCGACCACTTGCTGCCCGATCTTGGGCGTGTTGCTGGCGATGCCGGCGAAGGGGGCGCGCACGACGGTGCGTTCGAGATCGAGGGCGGCCCGGTCGACGGCCGCCTGCGCGGCGAGGTACCGGGGGTGGCGTTCCATTGCGATGTCCGGGTCGCCAGCGAGCTGTGCCCGGATCTGCGCCATCTCCTGCTCGGTGACCCGGACGCGCTGCCGCGCCACGTCGAGGTCGTGACGGGCGGTGTCGAACTTGGCGCGCGAGACGGCGTTGGTCGCGACCAGCCGGGACTGCCGTTCGAACTCCGTGTTGAAGAAAGCGAGGTCGGCCCGGGCGAGCACCAGTTCCTCCTGCTTCTGCCGGTAGCTCGCCTTCAGGCTCATGATCTCGCCGCGCACACTGGCGAGCCGCGCCTCCGCTTCGGCCAGTGCGATCCGATAGGGCCGGTCGTCGATTCGGAACAGGACGTCGCCCGCGGCGACCCGTTGGTTCTCGCGTACGCCGACCTCGGCGATGAGGCCGGAGACTTCCACGGCGATCATCACCTTGTCCGCCTGGACGTAGGCGTTCTCGGTACTGACGTACCGCCCGCCCGTCACATAGAAATAGCCGCCGATAATCGCCACGACGAGCGGGCCGAGGAGCAGCAGGAAGCGCCGCAGCCAGCGGCGCGGCCCGGCCGGTCGGGGAGTGGCCCGACCCAGCCCGGCGTTTTCCCCCGAGGGGGCGTCGGGGGAAACTTGCTCCGGGCCTTGCGCGCGGCGCGGCTGCTCAGACACTTCCTGCTGCATTCGAGGGGAGTTTATCCGGCTGATCGTCGCTGCTGTCGTGGCCGCTATCGGCCGCAACAAGGTTCCGCCTCATATGGTGTAGGGACTCGATCAGCGCCTGTCTCCTGTCGTCCGCCAGACCGGCCATGGCCTCTGCCCGGGTCTCGGCGGCGAGATCCCACATCTGATCGAGCAGCGGCCGGGCGGTGGCGGCCAGATAGAGACGGAAGGCCCGACGGTCGCCGGGATCGGGCCGGCGCGCCACCAGGCCGGCTTCCTGCAGCCGGTCGATCAGGCGGGCCAGCGTTATCGGCTGGATGTCCAGGCTCTCGGCGAGGGTCACCTGGTTCACGCCCTCCTGGCGCGACAGGTAGGCGAACGCCTGCCATTGGGCCTGGGACAACAGCCCAAGCTTCTTTGTCCGGCGATTGAAGTTCCGCCGCAACAGGCGTGCCACGTCGTTCACCAGGAAGCCGACGCTTTGGTCAGGATCACGCATCGGGGCCCTCCTCGGCCTTGTACAATAATTATTGTATATTATAAGTAAATAGTATTATTATGCAAGAGGGATTAATGGCATCATCTTGCAGGCCAGCGGCAGCCGCCCGACCCGGAGGGGCGCATCGCGCAGGAACGGCGGCAGTTTGAGAGGGGTCAAGGCCCGCGCCCGCATATCCCGCTTGTGTGAGTTCCCTGGACCGGTCGTGATATTCGCCTTGGTTGGACAGCACTGCCGGGAGTCGTGCGCTAGGGCAGCAACCCGGCGCCAGGGTCAACAACGGCCGGACGAAGAGATGCGCGGACCGATTAGAACTTGGCTGTGGCGAATCGCCCTTATCGCGCTTGCTGGTGGCGCAACGTTTTACAGGTGTTTCTTGGCGCGATTGACCAAAAGAATGAGAAAGGAAGAACGTAATGGTAGGGAGCCTAAATGGGAAAACAGTCTTAGCCCACCTTATTCACCACCCGCCCTACTGCGACACCGCCAGGCCCCGCATCTGGGGCGATTTGCTCGGTCGCGCATCCTCATCGTACAGGCGAGTACGCCCCCGGTGCGCTCGGTCGCAAAACGCCCCATCTACAGGACCTGGCAGCGCCTCGCGACGGGAGAGTGGTGAATCAGGTGGGTTTAAACGCTGTCTGCCCAGGCGTAATCGATACGGCCATGGTGGGGCGATTGACGAACAAGGACGGCGCAGCGAAGGCCGCGCTTGCCAATAGAGCACCCGTCGATCTCCTAGGGCGCCCCGAGGAGGTGGCCGCTGCCGTGGTCTGGCTGTGCTCCGATGCTGCATCGTTAGTGACAGGCATTGCCATGCCAGTCGATGGCGGATGTACGGCCTGTTGATCGACTTGATGGACTTAGATGCGCAGCCGCCCTTGGCACGCAAATACGTTAGCAACTCCCAATAGACGGCGCTATAAGGGCGCATGTCCACCTCGAAGAGCCGGATCCACTCGTCGCGGATCCGGTCCAGCAACATCAGACACTCGATGTGCTGCTCGCGGGTGTATGTCGCCGCCGACGCCTGCGATGTCATGGGGACGGCCAAGTCCTGCTCCCGGAAAGGCCGACAGCCTTACCCTGCCGTGGCGCTAACTCTGCCTGCAACAAGGCCAGCCAACGCTGCACGCGCCTGCGATTGACGCCCAAGTCTCCGTATTCGAGGCCTGAGCGACTGTAGACTGCCAATGTCGCGTGCTATCGCCGGTATCGATGAATCGAATGCTGACATCGTCGGGGAAGCGGAACAAGCGCGAGCACTGCACCAGCTCCCAATGCCGGTTGTCTTTGGAACGCGCGCGAACCTTGACGCGCGGCTGGCTCTCTATCATCCCGCCTTGTATTCACCACCCGTTCGTTGCGGTGCCTGGTGGTGCCGCAGTAGAACGGGTGGTGAATAAGGCGGGATCATGGCAGCAAACGCGTTGCGCAGGCTCTCGACAGTCACCCCAAACACGGGGCTCTCCTCATGCGGCGGTGTTTGGGGGAGGCCCTTGGGCGCGCCCAGAAACTGGTTGGGCCTGGACGTTAGTCGGAGACACTCGAAGTCCAAGAGCATCGATGCTATCCGCACAGGCGTTTTCACGGCGCGAGAGCCGGTTGCAGCGGCGCGAAAAAATACCGGGTCAGGGTCTCCGCGTCGTCCGGCATGCGGTACGGCTCTGGCGAGCGGAGATAGTCGATATGGAGCCCTAGCATGTAGGCATAGAGGGCGAGCCCCAACACGCGTGGCTCTTGATCGGTGATGATCGACCCGGCCTTTTGCAGTCGGTTGAAGAACCGCGTCAACGAATCGGTCGTCTTCTCCCTTACGGTCCGTTCGCGCTCGATCAGGCTACTCATTTCCTCTGTGTGCTCGCACTTCAGCAGCAGGACCGTGTAGACCCGCTGCAGCCGTTGGTCCGTGTGAACTTCGACGAGCGCCTTGGCACAGACACGCTCGAGATCTTCAATCGTGTTTGCGGTCTCCAGGACGCGATATAAGGCGCTCTCCATCGGCATCCTGACACGCTCCACGATCGCGTTGAACAATTCAGCCTTATTCTTGAAATGCCAGTAGATCGCACCGCGTGTGACGGCAGCGGTTTGGGCAATCTGGTCCAGCGTCGTGCGCGCGACACCATGCTCGAAAAAAACCCATTCGGCGGCCTCCAGGATACTTTCTCGCGTTTGCTCGGCTACTTCTTTCGTTCGTCGCATA
>JRYH01001451.1_pt1 | contig 19708 bp, 14 predicted proteins | sample 235351 | NCBI WGS metagenome assembly JRYH01 (sample SAMN03074221, study PRJNA261480) | activated sludge metagenome | biome: Wastewater Treatment Plant; feature: Wastewater; material: Activated sludge; isolation source: activated biomass of a wastewater treatment plant treating wastewater... ...
TGCACGCCGAAGCGGTGCTGCTCGTCGATGACGGCGAAGGCGAGGTCGCGGAACCTCACGTCGTCCTGGAAGAGGGCGTGCGTGCCGATCAGGATGTCGATCTCGCCGGAGGCGAGGCGGGAGAGGATCTCGTCGCGGGCGCGGCCTTTCTCGCGGCCCGTGAGAAGCGCGACGGTGAGGCCGGCGGCGCCGGCGAGGGGCGCGATGGTCTCCGCGTGCTGGCGGGCGAGCACCTCTGTCGGCGCCATCAGGGCAGCCTGGGCGCCGGCTTCGACGGCGGTGGTCATGGCGAGCAGCGCGACGATCGTCTTGCCGGAGCCGACGTCGCCCTGCAGCAGCCGCAGCATACGGCGCGGCGCGCCCATGTCGGCTTCGATCTCCTTCAACGCGATGCGTTGCGAGTTGGTGAGCGCGAAGGGAAGCGCGGCGACGATGCGTGCGCGCAAGCGGCCGTCGCCTTTCACCGGCCGGCCGCGCTGGGCCTTGAAGCTCTCGCGCACGATCGCGAGTGCAAGCTGGTTGGCGAGCAGCTCGTCGTAAGCGAGGCGCTGCAAGGGCGCGCTGCCGGCCGAAACGTCCGCGGCATCGTCGGGATGATGGAGGCGGCGCAGGGCCTCGCGGAAGGTTGGCCAGCCGCGCTGCTTCAACCACGATGTATCCTGCCATTCGGGAAGCTCGGGAGCGCGCTCCAAGGCCTGGCGCTCGGCCCTGAGCAGGACCTTGCCCGAGAGGCCGGCCGTCATCGGATAGACCGGCTCCAGCAGCGGCAGGTCGCCGCGCGCCTCGGGCGCGACGATGTAATCGGGGTGCGCCATCTGCAGCGTCTCGCCGTAGCGCTCGACGCGGCCCGAGACGTAGCGCTCCTCGCCCACCGGGAGCTGGCGCTCGACGAACGAGCGCTCGGCGCGGAAGAAGACGAGGTCGAGGCGGCCGGTCTCGTCCTCGGTCGAGACCTTGTAGGGCGCCTTGGTGTTGCCGCGCGGGGGCGCCTTGTGCTTCAGCACGCGCACCTTGAGGGTGGCGATAGTGCCGGGAAGGGCGGCAGCGACGGTCGGCTCGGCGCGGCGGTCGATGACGCCGGTCGGCAGGTGCCAGATGAGATCGATGACGCGCGGCTGCGTCACGCCGGCCGGCAGGTTGAGCGCCTTCCTGAGCAGCGTCATGACGTGGGGGCCGACGCCCTTCAGGGCATCGGCGGCCGCGAACAGGGGGGAAAGCTCATTGGGCCGCATGTCGTCGGACGTGACCTCGATTTTCCCCCTGCCTCTTGTGGGGAAGGGTCGGGGATGGGGACCCCGATGGCTGGCGTTCGGCGATCCCCCTCGTGACCGCCTTGCAAGGGGGTGGAGGACTGTCGCGCGTGCGCATGGGCTGACAGGCCCCGGAGAGGGCGTTATATGACACTCTGAGACGGGCCAAGCAAAGCGCTGCCCGGCCACTCCAAACCGGTTTTTCTGGGCATGAGCGAGGATATCGAGGTCCGGCGGCGGCGCGCGGCCTGGCGTGCGGCGCACCGGGGCACCAAGGAGCTCGACCTCCTGGTCGGGCGCTTTGCCGAAGCGCGCCTGCCCGGCATGGCGGCGGCCGATCTCGAGCGGTTCGAGCGGTTTCTCGCCGTGACCGATCCCGAGATCCAGGCCTGGCTGCTCGGGCCGCCTTCGGGCGGTGCGGAGGGCGAGTTCGCGGACGTGGTGGCGGAGATCCGGCAATTCCACGGGCTCGCGTGACGCACCCTTCACCTCTCCCCAATGGGGAGAGGTCGCGACGCGACAGCGGCGCGGGTGAGGGGGCGCCGCGGGCACAGGCATAGAAGGGTACGAAGGCGCACATGAGCGAGCGGGCGGATCTGATCTTCACGGGCGTGCCGGAGGGGCTCGACGCGCTCGTGCTCGCGCGCCTTGTCGAGGAGGCCGCGGACGGCGCACGCGCGGGAATGCTCGTGCATGTCGCGCGCGACGACCGGCGCCTCGAAGCCCTCGAAGGACAGCTCCGTTTCTTTGCGCCCAAGGTGCGCGTCGTGCCGTTCCCGGCCTGGGATACGGTGCCCTACGACCGCGTGAGCCCCAATGCGGAGATCGTCGCCAAGCGCATCACGGCGCTGTCGCGGCTGGCGCTGGCGAGCCGCAGCGAGCCGGTGGTCGTGCTGACGACGATCAACGCCATCCTGCAGCGCGTGCCGCCGCGGGCGTTCATCCGCAACGCCATGAAGAGCATCGCGCCGGGGCAGCGGGTGGACCTCAACCGCCTCGTCGAGCGGCTCTCGCGCGCCGGTTACACGCGCACGGGAACGGTGATGGAGCCCGGCGAGTTCGCGGTGCGGGGCGGCATCCTCGACCTTTTCCCGCCGGGGCGGCAGAATCCGGTGCGGCTCGATTTCTTCGGCGACACGCTGGAGAGCATCAAGGCGTTCGACGCCGAGACGCAGCGGACTGCGAAGCCGCTGCGCAAGCTCGTCCTGATGCCGGTCTCGGAGGTGGCGTTCGGGGAAGCGGCGACGGCGCTGTTCCGCTCGCGCTACGTGGAGCTGTTCGGCGGTGCGACCGGGGACGATCCGCTCTACGAGGCCGTGAGCGCGGGGCGGCAGTACGCGGGCCAGGAGCATTGGCTGCCGCTGTTCCATGAGACGCTGGAGACGCTGCTCGACTATACGGGCGAGGCGCCGATCAGCTTCGACCATCTCGTGGACGACTCGGTGAGAAGCCGCTTCGAGCAGGTCTCGGAGCATTATCTCGCGCGCACGGAGGGGCTCGAATCCGAGCGCTTCGGCGCGCCGCCCTATAAGCCGGTGCCGCCCGACGCGATGTTCCTCGACGCGGAGGCGTGGGGCAAGGCGCTCGCCGCCCACAAGGTGGTGCGGCTCACGCCGTTCGAGATGACGGACGGCGAGGGCGTGCGGCCGTGGCGCGGGCGCATGGGACGCTCGTTCGCGCCCGAGCGGCAGAACCCGGATGCGAACGTGTTCGATGCCGTCGTCGGCCACGTGAAGCAGGTCCAGGCCTCGCACCGGCGCGTGATCGTGGCGGCGTGGACGCCCGGCGCGCGCGAGCGCCTGGGCACGCTGCTTGCCGACCATGGGCTCAAGGCGCAGGCCAAGGTCGACGGCTACGCGGATGCGCTGGCGCTCGAGCCGGGCGTGACGGCGCTCGCCGTGCTCGGGCTCGAGCAGGGCTTCGAGACGCCGGAGCTGGCGGTCGTCGCCGAGCAGGACATCCTCGGCGACCGCCTCGTGCGCCCGCGCCGCAAGGCGAAGCGTGCCGCCGACGTGCTGACGGAGGCGACCAGCCTCTCGGTCGGTGATCTCGTCGTGCATGCGGACCACGGCATCGGGCGGTTCCATGGCCTCAAGACGATCACGGCGCTCGGCGCGCCGCACGATTGCCTGGAGCTCAAATACGCGGGCGGCGACACGCTCTATCTTCCGGTCGAGAACATCGAGCTCCTGTCGCGCTACGGCTCGGACGATGGGGAAACACAGCTCGACAGGCTCGGCGGCGTCGCCTGGCAGTCGCGCAAGGCGCGGCTCAAGAAGCGCCTGCGCGAGATGGCTGCCGAGCTGATCAAGATCGCAGCACTGCGCCAGTTGCGCGAGGCGCCCGTCCTGGCCCCGCCGCAGGGCGCCTACGACGAGTTCGTGGCGCGGTTCCCCTACGAGGAGACGGAGGACCAGGCGGCGAGCATCGACGCGGTGCTGGCGGACCTGCAGTCCGGCCGTCCCATGGACCGGCTGGTGTGCGGGGACGTGGGCTTCGGCAAGACGGAGGTGGCGCTGCGGGCGGCCTTCGTCGCCGCCATGAACGGGCTCCAGGTGGCCATCGTTGTGCCGACGACGCTGCTCGCGCGGCAGCATTCGCGCACCGTGGCCGAGCGCTTCAAGGGGCTGCCGCTCAAGACCGCGCAGGCCTCGCGCCTGATTTCGGCGAAGGATCTCACCGCGGTCAAGGACGGGCTCCGCGACGGTACCATCGACATCGTCGTCGGCACGCACGCGCTGCTCGGCAAGCAGATCGAGTTCCAGCGGCTGGGGCTGCTCGTGATCGACGAGGAGCAGCATTTCGGCGTCACGCACAAGGAGCGGCTGAAGCAGCTCCGCGAGGACGTGCATGTGCTCACGCTCTCGGCGACGCCCATTCCGCGCACGCTACAACTCGCGCTGACCGGTGTGCGGGAATTGTCGCTGATCACGACGCCGCCGGTCGACCGCCTCGCCGTGCGCACCTACATCTCGGAGTTCGATCCGGTGATCCTGATCGATGCCTTGAAGCGCGAGCGCGACCGCGGCGGGCAGACCTACTATGTGGCCCCGCGCATCTCCGATCTCGACGCGGTCGCCGAGTTCCTGGCCGAGGCGGTGCCGCATCTCAAGGTGGCGCGCGCGCACGGGCAGCTCGCTCCGTCCGAGCTCGAGGACATCATGACGGCGTTCTACGAGGGGCAGTTCGACGTGCTGCTGTCGACCGCGATCGTCGAGTCCGGGCTCGACGTGCCGAACGCCAATACGCTGATCGTGCATCGCGCGGACATGTTCGGCCTCGCGGCGCTCTATCAGCTCCGCGGGCGCGTCGGGCGCTCGAAGCGGCGCGCCTATGCCTATTTCACCACGCCGCCCGGCGAGGTGCCGACCGAGGGGGCGCAGAAGCGGCTCAAGGTGCTGCAGTCGCTCGATACGTTGGGCGCGGGGTTCTCGCTCGCCTCGCACGATCTCGACATCCGCGGGGCCGGCAACCTGCTCGGCGAGGAGCAGTCGGGGCACATCCGCGAGGTCGGCTTCGAGCTTTACCAGTCGATGCTGGAGGAGGCGGTCGCGGCCATGAAGGGCGGCGACCTCGAAGCCGACGACAAGTGGAGCCCGGAGATCTCGATCGGGATCTCCGTTCTCATCCCCGAGACCTACGTCGCCGACCTGCAACTCCGCCTCGGGCTCTACCGGCGACTGTCGGCACTCGAGACGCGGGCCGAGATCGACGCGTTCGCGGCGGAGCTCGTCGACCGCTTCGGAGAATTGCCGGCGGAGGTCGATCACCTGCTCGACGTCATGGAGATCAAGGGGCTCTGCCGCGCGGCGGGGATCGCCAAGGTGGACGCCGGGCCGAAGGGCGCCGTCGTTACGTTCCATCGCAACCAGTTCGCCAACGCGCAGGGCCTCGCGCAGTTTTTGCAGGCCTCGCGCGGGCTCGCCAAGCTGCAGCCCGATCACAAGCTCGTCTTCCGCGGCGACTGGGACCAGCCGGAGACGCGCTTCAAAGGCGTGCGCGGGTTCGTGTCGGCGCTGGCCGAGATAGCGGCCAAGGGCGCGAAGGCGGCTTAGACGAGGATCGCTTCAGGCCCTATCAGCCTGAAGTGTGAATCATCAGCTTCATCAAAAAGATAGAGCGTCCCCCCAAAAAAAGCCGGCCCGCGGGGGAACGGGCCGGCTTGGGGGAGTGCTTCGTGAAAGACCGGACGGGAGGCCGGTCGGAAGCACCCCGATACGGGCGCGCGGGTGTTGGGGGTGACGCGCCCGAACCTCTGACCGTGTAACGTGCCCCCTCGTTCGAATCCGTCGCTGCCGCTCCTACGCCGCAGCCACCGGCTGAGCCTTCTCGCCTCCGAGCCTGTCGAAGCCGAGCGAAGCCGCGACCATGGAGTGCATGATGCGCCCGTCCCGGACGTTGAGCCCTGCCGCCAGATGGGGATCTCGGTCGAAGGCCGCAAGTCCCTTGTCCGCGAGCTTGAGCACGAACGGCAGCGTGGCGTTGTTGAGCGCCTGCGCGCTCGTCACCGGCACCGCTCCCGGCATGTTGGCGACGCAGTAGTGGATGACGCCGTCCACCTCGAACGTCGGATGCGCGTGCGTCGTCGGCCGCGAGGTCTCGAAGCAGCCGCCCTGGTCGATGGAGACGTCCACCAGCACGGCGCCCTTCTTCATCGACTTGAGCATCGCCCGCGACACGAGCTTCGGCGCGCTGGCACCCGCGACCAGCACGGCGCCGATCACCACGTCCGCATCCAGCACCGCATCCTCGATCGCATGCATGGTCGAGGCGAGCGTCACGACGCGGCCGTGGAACATCTCGTCGAGCTGGCGCAGCCGCGGCAGCGACTTGTCGAGGATGGTCACGTTCGCGCCGAGCCCAGCCGCCATGCGCGCCGCGTGCATGCCGACGACACCGCCGCCGAGCACCGTGACCTTCGCCGGGCGCACGCCGGGAACGCCGCCCAGCAGCACGCCGCGCCCGCCGGCCGGCCGGCGTAGCGCGATGGCCGCGGCCTCGATGGAGAGCCGCCCCGCCACCTCGCTCATGGGCGCCAGCAGCGGCAACCCGCCCGCCGGGTCCGTCACCGTCTCGTAGGCGATGGCCGTAGCCCCCGAGGCCAGGAGCCCGCGCGCCTGCTCCGGATCGGGCGCGAGATGCAGGTACGTGAACAGGATCTGATGCGGCGTGAGGCGCTTGTACTCCTCGGGCTGCGGCTCCTTGACCTTGACGATCATCTCCGCCGCGTCGAACACCGCTTCCGCCGTCGGCAGGATTTTCGCGCCCGCCTTCTCGTAGATCGTGTCATCCGCGAAAATGCCGGTGCCGGCCCCGGACTGCACCATCACCTCATGGCCCCGCGCCACCAGCTCCCGCACCGAGCCGGGGACGAGGCCCACGCGAAACTCGTCGCTTTTGATCTCTGTCGGAACACCGATGCGCATGGGACCGCTTCCTTTAGGGTCTCTGGGCCGAATAGACCGGACCATAGCAGACCGCGGGTGTCGAAATCCCGCAATTTTCCTTGAGCCGCCGCAGCAAGACGCAGATAATCAGCGATCAAATGGGTATTTGCGCGTGAATGCAATGCAACATGCTCTGGACGCGCGGGATCGCGCCATCCTTTCGGCTCTGCTCGAGGATGGCCGACTGAGCCAGGTCGAGCTCGCCGAGCGCGTGCCGCTGTCACCGACCGCCATCGCGCGGCGCATCAAGGCGCTCGAGGAGGCCGGCGTCATCGAGGGCTATCAGGCCCGCATCAACCGGCGCGCCATGGGCCTCGAGATGACGGCGCTCGTGTTCATCAGCCTCCAGAACCAGACCGAGCAGAGGCTCGAAGCCTTCGAAGCGGCCGTCCTCGCCTCGCCGTCCGTCATCGGCTGCCAGATGATGTCGGGCGAGGACGACTACGTGCTGACCGTGCTCGCCCGCGACCTTGCCGACTACGAGCGCATCCACAAGCAGGAGCTTTCGCGTCTGCCCGGGGTCACGCGCCTGCGGTCGAGCTTCGTGTTGCGCGATGTGACGTCGCGGCCCATGCCCATGTCGGCGCTGGACCCGCGCGACGCGCCGAGGGGGGAGCGTGCGCGCGGGCGCTCGCCGACGGCGCGCGACACCCGGAGCCGGCGCTGACGCCGCCGCCCGGCGGAGGTCCGCTCCTGCCGCCCCGGCGACCGCAGCGGCTCCTCTGGCGACTCGCCAGCTCCTTGCGTCGCAATAGACGGACAAGCTTCCACGCGGTCGCCACTCTTCCCCATAATTCGAATAAATATTCCAGTAGCTTGGTTCATTTGTGGCAAAACCAAGACGAAAATCTTGACGTTCCCAAGGGAGCCTGCTGCACTGCATCAGAGCGTCTGCGGGAGGGGGAAGTTCATGCACTACCACACCTACGAGTTGACCCATGCGTGGCTGCATCCGGTGCGCCTCATGAGCCGGGCCATGAAGGCGCAACTCGAAACGCCGTTGAACCCCTTCGCGTCGACGCCCCTCGTCCGGAACGTCGCGGCGGCCTGCGAGGTCTTCGAAGGCATGACGCGCCGGTACGGCAAGCCCGAGTTCGGCATCAAGGAGACGCGGGTCCGCGGCATCACCGTGCCGGTGCGCGAGGAGGTCGTGCTCGGAAAGACCTTCTGCAATCTCCTGCATTTCGATCGCGAGGGCATCGCCGCCGGCGAGAGCGGCGATCCGAAGGTGCTCATCGTCGCCCCGATGTCGGGCCACTACGCGACGCTGCTGCGCAGCACCGTGCAGGAGATGCTGGGCGAGCACGACACCTACATCACCGATTGGACCGACGCGCGCGACGTGCCGCTCTACGACGGCTCCTTCGACCTCGACGATTTCATCGACTATATCATCGCCTTCATCCGCTTCCTCGGTCCTGACACGCACGTGATCGCCGTCTGCCAGCCGGCCGTTCCGGCGCTCGCGGCCGCGGCCGTGATGGCGGCCGATGACGATCCCTGCCAGCCAGCCTCGATGACGCTGATGGGCGGCCCCGTCGATACCCGGCGCAACCCCACGCGGGTGAACAGGCTCGCCGAAGAGAAGCCGATCTCCTGGTTCGAGCGCAACGTCATCAACCGCGTGCCGTTTCCGAACGCCGGCTTCGGCCGCCGGGTCTACCCGGGCTTCATCCAGCTCACCGGCTTCATGACCATGAACCTCGAGCGCCACACGCAAGCGCACATGAAGCTGTTCGAGAACCTCGTCAGGGGCGACTGCGACAGCGTCAACGCCCACAAGGCGTTCTACGAGGAATACCTGGCCGTCATGGATCTTCCCGCGGAGTTCTACCTGCAGACGGTGAAGACCGTGTTCCAGGACCACGCGCTGCCGAACGGCAGGATGATGCACCGCGGCCGGCGCGTCGACTGCGCGGCCATCCGCAAGACGGCGCTGATGACCGTCGAAGGCGAGCGCGACGACATCTGCGGCCTCGGCCAGACCGAGGCCGCCCACGATCTCTGCTCGGGCCTCGCGGCCGACGCGCACCACGCCTATGTGCAACCCGGCGTCGGTCACTACGGCGTCTTCAGCGGCACGCGCTGGCGCACGGAGATCCAGCCGCGCATCCGCGAGATGATCCGCTCCGTGCAGTCCCGGCGCAGCACCGGACAGGCCGCGACGGGGGCACCGCACGCCCATCGCGCCGCGCCTCGAGCATTCGCCAAGGTCGCCGCGCGTTAGCGCCGGAGGCGGGCAGATCCGGGGGAGGATGCAGCGCTCCCACCGCGCGTTGACTCTCGGCGCCCTGCGGCTAGAGTGCGCCGCACTCCCACCCCGTCCGCACCAACCCGAGGGTCTTCCGATGACCGCCGTCCGTACGCCCGCGAAGCACTTTGCGCCTCTCGCCATCGGCGCGCCCGAGCCCTACCGCACGCTGCCGGTCCGTATCGAGCGCATGATCCACTTCGTGCCGCCGCACAACGAGAAGATCCGCACAAAGATCAAGGACATCGCCGCCCAGGTGGACGTCGTGCTCGGCAATCTCGAGGACGCGATCCCGGTCGGCGACAAGGAGGCCGCGCGCAAGGGCTTCATCCAGATGGCGCGCGAGAACGACTTCGGCTCGACCGGCCTCTGGACACGCATCAATTGCCTCAACTCGCCGTGGATGCTCGACGACGTGACCGAGATCGTCCGCGAGGCCGGCAACAAGGTCGACGTCATCATGCTGCCCAAGGTCGAGGGCCCGTGGGACATCCACTACCTCGACCAGCTTCTCGCCCAGCTCGAAGCAAAATATGCCGTCACGCGGCCGATCCTGATTCACGCCATCCTGGAGACGGCCGAAGGCGTGAAGAACGTCGAGGCCATCGCCGCCGCATCCCCGCGCATGCACGGCATGAGCCTCGGACCGGCCGACCTCGCCGCCTCGCGCGGCATGAAGACGACCCGCGTCGGCGGCGGCCATCCCGACTACGGCGTGCTCGCCGACGCCGGCCCGGATGCAAGCGCTGCGCGCGCGCGTTATCAGCAGGATCTCTGGCACTACACGGTGGGCAGGATGGTCGACGCCTGCCTGAGCTACGGCCTGAAACCCTTCTACGGCCCCTTCGGCGACTTCTCCGACGGCGCGGGCTGCGAAGCCCAGTTCCGCAACGCCTTCATTCAGGGCTGCCTCGGCGCCTGGTCGCTGCACCCGTCTCAGATCGACATCGCCAAGCGCGTGTTCTCGCCCGATGTGAAGGAGGTCGCCTTCGCCCGGCGCATTCTGGACGCCATGCCGGACGGCACTGGCGCCGTGATGATCGACGGCAAGATGCAGGACGACGCCACCTGGAAGCAGGCCAAGGTGATCGTCGACCTGGCGCGCCTCGTCGCCGAGAAGGATCCGGAGCGCGCGGCCGCATACGGGTTTTGATGCACGCGCGTGCCGGCCTGCCCGTCAACTATGTTCCGTTGATCGGTTGACATCGATCGTCTCGTCCCCTCGAATGCCCCCACCGGGGATAGGACAATGCCACGCAAGCAAAGTCAGGCGACGACGCGGTCACGCAAGGGCGCATCCGGATCCGAAGCTCCGGGCGTCCGTCAGGCGAAATACGCCCTCGGCCAGGTGGTACGCCACCGCGTGTACGCGTTCCGTGGCGTCGTCTTCGACATCGATCCCGTCTTCAACAACACGGAAGACTGGTATCTCTCGATCCCCGCCGAGAGCCGGCCCGTCAAGGACCAGCCGTTCTACCATCTCCTCGCCGAGAACGCCGAGACCGAGTACATCGCCTACGTTTCCGAGCAGAACCTGCTGCCCGACGAGAGCGGCGAGCCGCTGCGCCATCCTCAGCTCGATGACTACTTCATCGAGGATGAGGAGGGCCGCTACCGCGTCTTCATCCAGCCTCACTGACCGGCCTTGCTGACGTGGCGCGCCTGTCCCGGTTGGCGGCGCCCGCAAGTGACGGAAAGGCAATGAAAAAGGCCGCCCCCTTAGGGACGGCCTTTTGAGTGGTCCGCACCAGCTTTACTTCTTCTCGGCCGGCTTCGCATCCTTCTTGGCGGCGGCCGCTGCGGCTTCAGCGGCGCCCGGCTGCGGCGGCAGCTCCTTCATCTTCTCTTCCTTGAACTTCTCGTAGGCTTCCTGCTGGCGCTGACGGATCTGCGCCATGAGCTGGCCGCGCGCCTTCTTGTACTCGGCGTTGTCGACGGGCTTGCCGGCGAACGCGTCGGCGAAGCCGTCGAGCGGAACCGGGAAGCCGATCGGCTGGGCCTGCGCGTTCATGGCCAGGATCATGATCCCGCCGCCCGCCTTCATCTGCTCGATGATGTCCTTCGTCGCCTCGGTCTCGGCCGTGCAGCCCGACGCGTGACAGAGCGAGAACTTGAGATCGATCGGCTTCAGGTCCTTGTCTTCGATCTTCTCGTTCTTCGCGGCCTTCTCCCACTGCTCCTTCGTGTAGACGGCAGCCTTGATGCCGGGAGGAAGCGCCATGCCGAGCGGCACCATGACCATGAGGTGGTCGTTGTCGTTGCCCTCGACCTGACGGATGGCGGCCGACACGAGAACCATGCCCGAGTTGCCGTCGAGGCGCTCGTGATGCGTGAGGCAGATGTTCTTTTCGTCCTTGATCTCTTTGCCGTCCTTGTCGTGACGGACGAGCGGCGCCTTCTCGCAGAGCTTCACCCAAGCGCTCTGCTTGCCGGCCGGAGCCGCGGCGTCCTTCGCGGCCGGCGCCGCGTTCTTCTTGGCGGCCGGCGCGGCATCCTTCTTGGCATCCTGAGCGTGAGCCGGCCCCTGGAGCACGGCAAGCCCCAACGCCAGCGCCAGGGCGGCGCTGCCCGCAATCACGCCGCGTCCCAAGCCTGCTGCAAAGCCATCTCTGTGCGACATCGGAAAATCGACCTTTCGTCTATGAGTCAGTCCAGAAGCCGTTTGGCGCTTTCCGCCAGCGGCTCAGCCCCACCTCGCAGCGCTCAATCGGCAAGAATTGGCGCGCGCCCTTGACGCATTTCGCGTCATCCGGCCGGGCACTAAAGCCCGGAATGAGGCAATCCCGTGGCCGCGGAAATCGAGGCCGCATCATGCACAGGTGGATGTGGCGCCGCCGTGGCAATCCCGCCACGCAGACGCCGCATCGATCCGCCATTCTGAGAGGCTCGATGTGTGCTACGTGAGCCGTGGGCCGCCAGCAAATCCAACGCATTGCCTGTCGTTGTTCGCGCGGGCGCGAGGCCGGCCGGGAAACCCTCCCGGATCTGCGATCGCGCAGCGGACAACGAGGGACATGCGCGGGACGGCGGCTTCCCGGAAAAAGGAACGGACCCCCCGTGCGACGAATGACTTTCGCGGCCCTCTGGGCGTTGGCGTCCATCGCAGGCCCGGCTCTGCCCGTCCGTGCCGAGCCGGTGCACGCCATCGCCATGCACGGTGAGCCGGCCCTCGCTCCGGGCTTTTCCGGTTTTCCCTACGTCTCGCCCGACGCCCCCAAGGGCGGCCGCGTCACCCTCGGCTCTCCCGGCTCTTTCGACAACCTCAATCCCATGATCGTGCGCGGCGAGCCGGTGCAGGGCATCCGCGAGTTCGTGATCGAAAGCCTGATGGCGCGCAGCCAGGACGAGCCGTTCACGCTCTACGGCCTCATCGCCGAGACGATCGNNAGGTGCTGCGCGACAAGGGCCGGCCCAACTACCGCACCTACTACAAGAAGGTCGCGAGCACCGAGGTGCTGTCGGACCACGAGATCCGCTTCGTCTTCGCCGATGGCGAAGACCGCGAGCTGCCGCTCATCCTCGGCCTGATGCCGGTCCTGCCGCGCCACGCCATGACGGCGGAGAGGTTCGAGGAGACCACGCTCGCGCCCCTCATCGGATCGGGTCCCTACCGCATCGCCGCCGTCGATCCCGGGCGCTCCATCACCTATCGGCAGAACCCCGACTATTGGGCGCGCGACCTGCCCGTCAATCGCGGCCGCTTCAATTTCGAGGAGATCCGCTTCGAATACTACCGCGAAGGCTCGACCCAGTTCGAGGCGTTCAAGACCGGCGCCATCGACCTCCGCAACGAGGACGATCCGGCCATGTGGGCCAAGCGTTACGACTTTCCCGCCGTCCGCGATGGGCGCGTCGCGCGCGAAGAGATCTCGATCGGGCTGCCGGCCGGCATGACCGGCCTCGTCTTCAACACGCGCCGCGCCGTGTTCGCCGATCCCCGCGTGCGCGAGGCGCTCATCCATCTCTTCAACTTCGAGTGGGTCAACAAGAGCTTCTTCCACGGTCTTTACAGGCGCAGCCAGAGCTATTTCGAGCGCTCGATGCTGTCGTCGGCCGGCCGTCCCCCCGATGCGCGCGAGCGCACGCTGCTCGCGCCGTTTGCGAGCGCGGTCCTGCCGGAGATCATGGAAGGGACATGGCGCGCGCCCACGAGCGATGGCACGCCCCAAAACCGCACCAACGCGCGCCGCGCCTTCGAGATGCTGAAAGCGGCCGGCTATTCTCTCGAGGGCGGCCGCCTCGTCGATGGCAAGACCGGCACCCAGCTCGCCTTCGAGATCCTCGCCTCCAATACCGGCCAGGAGCGCCTCCTCGGCGCGTTCACGGGCGATCTCGCGCGGCTCGGCATCGCCGCGCGGATCCGCGTGGTCGATAGCGCCCAGTACCAGGCGCGCCTCAAGGACTACGACTACGACATGATCCAGTTCACCTGGCCGTCGTCGCTCTCGCCGGGCAACGAGCAGCTCTTCCGCTGGTCGTCGCGCGTGGCCGACGATCCGGGATCGTACAATTACGCCGGCGTCCGCAACCCCGCCGCCGACGCCATGATCACGGCCATGCTCGCCGCGCGGTCGAACGAGGACTTCGTCTCCGCCGTGCGCGCCCTCGACCGCGTGCTGCTCTCGGGCCACTATGTCATTCCGCTCTTCTTCCCGCCCAAGCAGTGGATCGCTTCCTGGACACGCCTTCAGCATCCCGGTCGGATGCCGCTCTTCGGATTCAACCTCGACACCTGGTGGGTACGGCCTCGGACCTGACGCCGGCCGCGCAAAACGGAACCATGCACACGCCCCTCTACACGCCTCTCGAAAATCCGCCGTTCAACATGGCGCGCTACTGCCTCGCCGGCGCCGCGGCAGCGACGCCGGAGAAGCCGGCGCTGATCGTCATCGACGGCGCCGATGCGGCACGCCCGTCCGAGGTCTGGACCTACGCCGGCCTCGAAGACGCCGTCCTGCGCACGGCCGGCGCGCTCCGCGCCCTGGGTCTCGCCGAAGGCGACCGCGTCATGATCCGCCTCGACAACACGAGCGCCTATGCGATCCTGTTCTTCGGCGCCATCGCGGCGGGGCTTGTCGCGCTGCCCGCCTCGAGCCAGCTCACGGACCGCGAGGCGCTGTTCCTGCTCGAGGACAGCGGCGCCGCCGCCATCGCCTCGGCGTCCCCTTTCCACAAGGGAGAGGGACGAGCCCCGCTCGTCCTCTCGCCCGACGACGTCGCGCGCATGATGCGCGAAGGGCCGCGCATGGACTACGCGCCGACCTTTGCCGAGACGCCGGCCTTCCTCATCTACACCTCCGGCACGACGGCCAACCCGAAGGGCGTGCTCCACGCCCAGCGTGCCGCCCTGGGGCGCCGTCCGATGTACCAGGGCTGGTACGGCATCACGCCCGACGACCGCGTGCTGCATGCGGGCGCGTTCAACTGGACCTTCACGCTCGGCGTCGGCCTCACGGATCCCTGGGCCAACGGCGCCACCGCCATCGTCTACACCGGCGAGAAGGATCCGGTTCTCTGGCCGGCATTGATCGACAGGACGCGCGCGACGCTCTTTGCGGGCGTGCCCGGCGTCTTCCGCCGCATGCTGAAATACGCACGCCTGACCCCCGTCGCGATGCCGATGCTGCGTCATGCGCTCATGGCAGGGGAAGCTCCGCCGCCGGGCCTGTTCGAGGACTGGGAGGCCCATACGGGCCGGGCGCTCTACGAAGCCCTGGGGATGAGCGAGATCTCGACCTACATCTCGACCGGCCCCGGCGTGCCGAGGAAGCCCGGCACCGTCGGCAAGGCGCAGGCCGGTCGCCGCGTCGCCATTCTCGCCCTCGGCGGCGGCGACGATCTGCAACCCGCCGGCACCGACGGCCTCATCGCCGTGCATCGCTCCGATCCGGGACTCATGCTCGGCTACTGGGGCCGGCCGGAGGAGCAGGAGGAGGTCGTGCGCGGCGAATGGTTCGCGGGCGGCGACATCGGCCGCATGGACGGCGAGGGCTACATCACCCACCTCGGACGTAACAACGAGATCATGAAGGCGCTCGGCTACCGCGTCTCCCCCGTGGAGGTCGAAGCCGCGCTCGCCGCCCATCCCGATATTGCCGAGGTCGCCTGCGCCGAGGTCGCCATCCGACCGGACGTACACATTGTCGGCGCGTTCGTAGTGTTGAAGCCGGGCGCCGTCCCCGACCGCGACGGCGTGCTCGCCTTCGCCGCCGAGCGGCTCGCGGCCTACAAGTGCCCGCGCGAGATCCGCTTCCTCGATCAGCTCCCTCGTACGCCCAACGGCAAGATCAAGCGCGCCGCCTTGGCCGCTCTGGCGCAAGCCTGAGGCGCGCGGCGAGGACTTTGACCGGACGCATGTAAAAGAGCCGCCGTGTAACGCTCTCAACGCACCTCCCGGCTCGCCGCTCAGACACAAAAAAACCTGGCCGTGCGAGACGGCCAGGCTCTGAAGTTTCAGTCCACTTGCGAGCGGATCGCGAAGGGTCCACCCGAAGTCGTCAGCCGTTCCAACGGCCCGAGAGTAGTCTTCCCAATCGCTGCAGCAGATCCCCCTTCACGGGAGGAGCTTCGTTATCCTGCTGTGGACGGTTTCCGCTTCAAGTCTTCGCACCGAACGGATGCGCGACCGAGTTGCGCTGGGCGGTCGCCTCGGCAGCCGTCGGCTTGCCGGCGACGGCGCGGGCGATGGCCTCCTTCACGGCGCGGTAGTTGTAGTCCTGGATCTTGGCGTCGTCGGCCGCTTCCCAGTGGATGAACACGCCGACGAGAACGAAGACGTCGTCAGCCTCGTTGGCCGGGATCACGCCCTCTGCGACCGAGTCCTGCACGGCCTTGGCGACGCCGTACTGAGCCGGGCCGAACATCTGGACGGCCTGGCGGGCGTCCTTGATGGTGACCTTGTTGAACATGATCGTGTTCGGCTTGCAGGGCAGGTTCGGCGCGATCACGGCGAGCAGCGTCGTGAAGCCGTCCTTGTTGTTCGAGAGAGCGTTGACAAACGCGGTCTCGGCGGCGCTGCCGCGCGGTCCGATCACGAGGTCGATGTGGGCGACTTCATTGCCGTCACCGACAAGCGACTCGCCAACGAGTACGCGATTAATCTTGGCCATTACAGAGGTTCCCTTCCTTGATAAAACAAAAAACAACGCGCCCCGAGCGTCCGATCGGTTTCGTTCGCTTGGAGCGTCCGCCCGAGGAGCGCGGGCCGGCTGGAGTTCGAAAGCTATCCCAGTTGCAGCGAACGGTGACGATTGTCACCGCACCGGTTGGCCGGATAGGGCGCTAGGCGCTGCCCCTTAATGCCCCATGATTGCGGCTTCGACAAGGGGCTAGGAGGGCTCGCGGGCCGCCGCCGAACCGCCGAGCCTATCGGCAAAAAGCGTCGTGACGACGAAGTCGGCGGTGGTCCCGGGATTGAGCTCCCGCGCCTTGAGGCTCGCGTCGAGCGCCATGAGCGCCGGCCACGTCTCCGGGCGCGGCGCAGGGTTCCATGCGGGCGAAAGCCCGATCGCTTCCTGGCGCACGGCGTCTGCGGCGGCGGCACCATACTTGCGCACGATATGGCTGTCAGGGAACGAAGCGAGAAGACCCATGTGCAGCGCCGTGACGGCGAGGGTCTCGCTGGCCGCGGCGCGGCGGGCCGCCTCGAGCGCCGGCAACCCGAATGCAAAGACGTCGTCGTAGTCCGTCACATAGGCTCTCGCGATCCGGTCCCTGTCCGCCGCCAGCGCCATCGCCTCGCGCAGCGTCACCGTCGGCGGGGCGGCCACGTCTCCGTCCTTAACCGTGCCGAGCCCGCCGGGGTTGGCGATGACGATGGCCCGGAACGCCTGATCGGCATCGTCCCGGTCGAGCGCGGCGAGCACCCGCTTGAGGCGGGCCCGGAGGTCTCCGTCCCCCTCGCGGGCGTCGGCCGCCGCCGCGAGCGGCGCCGCGAGCAGCACGATGCCGAGGTTGGTGTTGAGACCCGTCGCCGCCACGCTCGCCTCGACGGCCCCGAGGATGCGCGCGCCGACGCCACGCGTCGGGTCGGCGATGAACGGCGCCGCCGCTCCCGCTGCGCGCTCGAAATGGTCGATCTCCATGCCGTGCCCGGCGGCGTGGATATGCACGTTGCCCGGCTTCAGCGCCGAGAGCTCCGCACGGCAAGCCGCGAGGAAAGCCGTCTCGATCGTCGCGCGGTCGAGCGGAAACCCCATCATAGGAGCTCGATCGCGGGCGCAGCACGCGGCGCTGTTCCTCTCCCATCATGCCGAAGGACGTGCTTCATGACGGCACGGGCGCCTGCGTGACGGCCGCAAGAAAATCCGCGGCGAGCGTGTCGGCGATGTCGGTTGCCGAGACGCTCTGAAGGCCCTTCCAGGCCGGGTTCGAGTTGATCTCGAGCACCATCAGGCGACCCGACTGGTCGCGGATGAGATCGACGCCCGCATAGTCGGCCCCGACGACCGCCGCGGCCGCGAGTGCGAGCCGGCTCATGTCGTCGCAGGGATCGTGGGCGACGGGCTCGGCGCCCTGGTGCACGTTCGTGATCCACGTTTTCCCCCGACGCACCATCGCCGACAGCACGCGTCCGGCGCAGACGAACACGCGCCAGTCCTCGAACAGCGTGGCATCGGGCGCGCGGATGTAATGCTGCATGTAGTAGACGTGCCCCACGTCCTCGGGCGGCGGCAGCTCGTCGGCGCTGTGAGCGCGGCGCACGCCATTGCCCTGGCTGCCGAACAGGGGCTTCAGCACGAACGGCCGCGGATCGGCGTCGAGATGAGCATGCGCGCGCGTCCGCGTCTCGACGACGCGCGTCGGCGGCGTCGGCAACCCGGCCTTCTGGAACAGGAACGTCGCCGTCGATTTGTCGACGCAGCGTTCGATGCTGCGCGCGTCGTTCCAGACGCGCACGCCGCTCTCGCGCAGCGCGTGCAGGATGCCGAGCCGGAACGTGATCTGCTCGAGCGTTCCCGTCGAGACGGAGCGCACGAACACGCCGTCAGGCAGCAGGCCGTCGAAGCCGGGGATATCCATGCCGCAGGGCGACGACGTGTCGAACGCGCACGCGCTGAGCGTCGTCGTCACCACGCGGGCGCCACGCGCCTCCATCGCCTTTCGCAGGCGGCGGGCATGCCAGTCGCCCGCGCCGTCCTCGACGAACAGCGCGATGCGCGGTCCGCGCGGGGTAGCATCGCCGAGATCCGTTGTTGTGACTGGCTTGTTCATGCCTTCCGTTCCGCGACGCCTTTTCACCTCTTCCGTCATGCATGGACGGGGAGAGGTGAAGCACCTTGACGACTACCGGAAGCTCGCATCGACGATGTCGGGGGCGAGCTGGCCGGCCTGGAACGAGGAGCCGGTGTCGAGGTTCGAGACCGTCACCACCGCCGGGCTGAACAGCGAGCCGTCGATCTTGTAGAAATCTCCGGCGACGGCCGCGAAGATCTCCGCAAACGGCTGGCCGTACTGCGCGCAGGTGCTCGAGGGCAGCGCGATGGCGAGCTTCTCGGCCTCCGCATCGCTGCCGCGCACGAAGAGCTGGATGCGCCCGCCGTAGATGATGGCGTCGTTGGTGCGTCCCATCGCCTTGACGAAATCCGGGATCGGCGGCGCGATCGGCGCCACGCCGTAGCCGTCGACGATGTTGTTGAGGTCGAAGTGCAGCGTGTGCGCCTTGTGCAGCGACACTTCGAGCACGCGTGCCGCGATCTGCACGGTGCCGGCGAGGCTGCCGGTCGGTGCGTAGAGCACGGTGAGGTCCGCCGTCTTGATCCCGCATGCGGCGGCGACCTTGGCGGCCACGACCGATGGCGGCGCGTTGTCGCCCTCGATCACGAGCGCGCCCGTATGGTGACGATCGACATAACCGAGCTCCTTGTAGAGCTCCTCGACGCGCGAAAGCGCGCGGGCGGGTCCCGAGCCGAGCGCGAAGAACCCGGACTCGTCGGTGATCGTCCAGCCCGCGTACTGGCTGCCCAGGCACGCGACGACCGGGTTCGACGAATGCACGACGACGCCGAGAGGCCAGCGCTCGAGCCCGGACGACGACGTGATCGCTACGGTTCCGAGCCCGCCCATGCAGATCTCACCGAGCCGCCGCCCTGCCTCGAGGCCGCCCGGCACCGAGGCGCCGAGGTCGACGCGCCGCTCGCCGGCTTCGCCTGTCGTCACGGAGCAGCGCAGCGCCTGCGCATTGGCAACCAGGTCGTCAACCAGCTTTCCTGCGCGCGCGTTGACGCTCGGCGCGAAGGCTTGAGTGCTGCTCATGGGCGAGCTCCTTGTTCGTTTGACGTGTCATACAATAAAGTTTCGAGCCTCCCCAGGCGCTCCGCACAGACGGCCTGGACTGCGTCGATGTCGTCTCCCTCGGCGAGCACGGTGGCGAGCGGCTGGCCGGCGCCGATGAGGCTGCCCGGCCGCGGCCGGTCCAGAGCCCAGTCCGGCCAGTCCACCGTGCCGATCGTGAGCGGGCCTCGGTCTGCGTAGAGGAAGGCCGCCGCGCGGGCAACGGGGGGATGCCAGTCGGACGCCACGAGGGCGGCCGGATCGCCCCCTTGCGAGGCCGCGACATGGGCCTTGAACAGGGTGCCCGCCGCGTCGTCGAATACGTCGAGCGTCGCCCCCGGACGCGGGTTGACCTCGAGGAGCGACGGGGTGCCGTCGTCGACCAGGTAGTCGAGCGACACGAGGCCCTTGAGCTTGAGGGCATCAGTCACGGCAAGCGACATCTCGATGAGGCGCGCTTCGAGGTCCGCCTCGAGCGGCAGCGAGCC